>OGNY01000611.1_pt1 | contig 30887 bp, 40 predicted proteins | sample 1573551 | NCBI WGS metagenome assembly OGNY01 (sample SAMEA2581885, study PRJEB24529) | metagenome | biome: Human gut stool | place: China | collected 2011
GGTTACACCCCCTCTATGTGCCTACGGCACATATTCACCCTCTCTTTTTGCCCGAGCCAGCAAGCCGGGGCACGCCGTGCCAGCTCGAGGCCGCCGGGGAATTGCCGCCACCCGCGCAAGGCAGGCCGCAGCCAGCACCGCCACCAAGGCTGCCACCGCGCCACGGGGCGCACAGGCCAGCCGAACTGGGCGAAGCAAACGCAGCCCGTACATAGGTGGAACCGCTGCCATTGAACTTTTCATACATCATGGCTTCCGCGCCCAACTTGCCCAGCTTACGGATATAGTGCCACGACCAAGCCACCTTGTCGTTCAGGTCGAAGGAACCAGTCTGGGCATAGTCAGAAGAAATAGAACCGACCTGCTTTTCTCCGCTCTTGCAGGAGAACACGTCATAGTGCCAGTGGTCATCATCCACAATACTGGCCTTCCACAGAGGGTCAAGCTGTTCGATGTAGGCACCAATCTGCATCTCGATTCCAGCCACGCGATACGGATATTTGCCGTTGGTCAGGCTCCCGCGGCATCCATCGCTATGACCCGGCACGCACTCTGTCGTGCCGGACTCCCACGGCATAGTAGATACCAGCATCGTGGTCGTAGTATCGATGGGAGCATCCAGCTCAAGGTTGAGAGCCGCATACTCGGTGTCGTTCACAGTCACATTGGTAATGCTGGAAATCTTTGCCCAGTTGAAGATATTGTGATTGTAGTCCGCGTTGCGGTCTGTCCCTGTATTCTCGCCACGCTCACCCATACACACAGCAGAGCCCACGAGGAAATTTGCCCCCTGTGCTTTCGTCACAAGCACACGCTTTACGCCAGTTTCGGCCGCAGCGGGGGTATACTGGTAACTGTAGACTGTGCAACCCTCCAGTTTTCCGCTATTGCTCAGCGTCCAATGGCGCAGCCGCCACTGAGCCAGAACATACTGCTGGTCGCAGTCAGTCCACAGGGCATCATAAGCGGTGATTTTACGAGCCAGAGGGATAGCAGCGTTGGCGCTTGTCCACGGCATCGGGGGCAGTCCAGCACCGCTGGTCATGCCGCCCTTGGAATTTTTACCGCCGTAGAAAGCAGGATGCCATGTCAGCCAGCGGTGGCTCTTATTCGGGGCTACATCACCAGCCATAGGTTCATAACCGCCACCGGAGAAGGTGCGCCAGCTGTTATAGATGTAGGCGCCATCCTCCCACTCCTTCAGCATCAAGGACAGAGCAAAGCAGTAAACGGGTGCGGTTTCGCCGGAAAGGTCAAACCCGGTTTCACCCTCAACTGCCAGCACGTTCATGGTGCCATCTTCCAAGGACAGCGCATTGGCGCGAATGTACCATGTAAACGGGTCTTCCTCCGACCAGTCAGCCGTTTCCGGGCTTGCATCGGTCAACAGCGGAGCAGCTTCACGACCATCCGCCAGATCATCCAGCGGGGTGCCGGTGTAATCGCCGCTTACATCATCACTGTAGAAGCGGACGGTGTAGGTCTTTCCTCTGGCACTCTCGGCCAGCATCTTTGCAAAGCGCTCCAGACGCTGATACTTTGTCACGCCATCACCAGCGGACAGCGGCCACCAACTCCAGAAGACCTCGGTAGTGTTCTTGCCATCCAGCAGGCCGCGGAATGTCGCATCGATGAACTCTGCACCGGCATTGCCAGCTGCAATACCCGCCAGAATATCGTTCTGACGTTTCATCAGCTCAATAAGCACCAGTCCAGTTACCTCATCGCTCATCGGGTGATTGATAAGTTCCCATGTGTCAGCCATTTTATCTTCCCCCTTTTAAGAAGTTTTCTTGATGAAGAACGACAGTCGGCCGGTTTCGTCCGGGCCAAGCGCATAAGTCGCAGATGCCGAACTTGCTGCGGCCTGCTGTGCGGCCACAGTGGTTTTTTCGTACAGGTCTTTTACCTGTTCCGCGGCCGCTTGGCTCGTTTCTGCGCTCTGCTTGGCTTCTGCCGTTGCCGCCTCGATTTTATCAAGACGTTCCTTCAATTCATCGCTGGCCTTTTTCTTTGCCAGCGCATAGGTCAACAGATCCATGATGTTCTCCCCTCCTTAAATCGGGTTCCACAAACCTTTGGAGTCTGCCATATAGACAGTTCCGCCATGGATTACGAAAGCCGTTGCGCCCATTTCCGGATTCTTGATGTCTGCAAGGTCGGCTTTGTCGTCACAATAGTACTGCGTACCGCGGGATGCCGCCGTGTCGAACTGCCGTGCTACAATATACATAGATGCTCCTTTCCGCTTTTCAGATTATAGCAATCTAACATCTGCAAAGCTGATTTTTGTTAGAAAATCACGGAATCCGTGATTTCAACTGCTCCTGCGGACAAAAAAGGAGAAACGGCCATCGGCATCCGGTCCGAATGCAAAATTGATAGATGCCGCCGATCCAGCCACCTGATTGGCAATGTCCGCTGTCCGGTTCATGTAGTTCAGCGCATTTCCTTCGGATGTTCGAGCGTCTGCCGCGCTATCCCTCGATGCACGCTCGCTTGCCGCCGCAGAAGACGCATTTTCCGTGGAGATTCTTTCGGACTTACTGGCCGCGATTGCGCTGGCATTCGCGGCAGATGCACTCTGCGCTGCGGCCTGCTCTGAAGCGCTGGTATTGGCTACCAGCCGCTTGATTTCTTCGACGTTTTTCAGAATTGCATCTGCCACATCATCGCGGATCGCGTAGAGCAACCGCCATTCATCAGCTCCATCCAAAACGTACTGTGCTGCCATTTCGATGCAGTATGCCTGACTGGCCGGCTTTGCGAATTTCTTGACCTTGTACGATGAACCTGTGCTTTTGCTCGTAGGCAGTCCTTTGACATCTTCCATCGTGTCCACATAGAATGAGTACCACGCTTCGGTCTCAGTTTCCAGCAGGGTACTCGCAATCAGAATCGCCATACATTCTCCTTTCAGCTGATTCCGTTTTCATCAGCGAATTTCAGAAGGGCTGCTCTTTCGATTTTAAGAAACTCTTCATAGTCGGCAGCGGGAAGTATCTCGAGAGCATCATCTTTTGGCAGTTCGGCTTTGATAGGAAGGCAATCCCCTATTTCGATGTACCGTCGGTTGTGATAGTATGCGCTTGCGAGCACACGGGCTTTATGAGCCCAGCAGATGCCCGTAAAGCGTTTATTGGCCGTTCCGTACATCTCGTAGTTCAAGCCAGAACACCAGCCACAGCCGGCAGATACAGGGCAGTCAATGCACTTCTGCTCAGACTGCGATGTGAGGGTGATTGCATCGAGCTCTGCTTTTGCCTTGCGCTGAGCATCTGTAGTATACAGACCATCATAGACGCTGCCGAAGCGAACTTTCTTCGATTTTTCCTCGCCAATACTGATAGGTGCATACCGGATGCAGGGGTACGCAGATCCATCAGGAGCGAATGACATCATCGCTCCCGTTCCGCCGCAAAAATTGGTGTCGCTTGTGGTTTTACCACCGAGGATGCTATCTAACATGGTGATGGAAACGTCAAGCTGCTTGGAAACGATGTAGTCAGAAACAGTCTTCATCTGCTCGTAAAGCAGCTTTCCGTCCTCTGGCGTATAGACCGGTTCGTATGCGTAGTTGCACGCAATATCGGTACACCCTTCGTCTAGCATCATCTTGATGCTGTCTGCGATATACCGGAAAGAGCCCGGAACGAAGGTCATTTTTGAGTTCAGCCAGCCAAATCTGTGCTTTGCGTCCTGAAACGCACTCCACGCCAGAGAAAAACTACCGATTCCGTGCTCGTCCACTCTGTACTTATCGTGCAGTTCTTGAACACCATCAATGCTGATGGTCACAGACATCATTTCGTGGTACTTGTCAAAAAGGTGCCGCGCTTCAGGGCTATACCAGAGCTTTCCATTCGTAGCAAAGGATATTCTGGTAAAGGGAGCGAGCGGGACGGATCTGCGGTAGCACTCCGAGAACCAGTAGTCGCAGATGTGTTCTATGAGTTCGGCTTCGAGCAGGGGCTCGCCACCGATGAAATCAAGAACAACAGCTCTGGTGTTGCGGTTGATAAAGTCGGAGTCGCCCTGTTCATACAGATCAAGCAGATAGTCCACAATCTTTCGACCCGTTTCGATACTCATGTGCTCAGCGCCTTTGTGGTGCTCATAGCAATATGAACACCGCAGATTGCACCCGCTTGTTACTTGAAAGGTGATATTTCTGCAGAGCGCGTGATTCACAGAAATATCATCGCCCGCGTATAACCGTTGTACCATGTTGGAGTAGTCTTCGTGTCTTTTACGGGTCAAGGAGATGTACCTCCCCTCGGGCAATATCGAACCGGAATCTTTTAATTTCATCCTCAGGCTCCGTATAGCGAGAAATAATCTTATCCTGCACCATTTTGAGCTTCATCTGAGATGCGCGGCACGGTTCCGCATAGTGCATGATGATATCCTTGGCATCGGCACTTGCTTCCGCATTCAGATGCCGGCCAAGGACGGAAATAAGCCTCTCGTAAGAGTCCGCTTCATAGAAAGCCCGTTCCAAGGTTTCGCTTTCTTCTGGTTTCAACGCGATAACTTTCACAGTTTGCTCCTTTCTCAGCAAGCGTCCATCTTGGGAAGTCTTTCCGCAATCTGAGTGTAGCGTGCACGGATTTTGTTCATCGCTCCAAGTGCAGAGGTAAGAGCGCGAAGGTTGCCGTTAAAGTCCAACCGCAAGTATTCGGTAAGCGTACGCAGGACGTACCACATAGCGAAGATATCTGCATCCTCAGAGCAAGAATACTCGGAGACGCTGCGCAGGGTGTCTCCGCATTTCATCTGCTTCGTGACAGGATTTGCGGAAAAATTGAATGTTCTTGCTGCCAGCCCAAGTGCGAGCAAGTTCTTGCGCTCGTCAGGAGTGTTCTTGATTTCGCAAGCATTAAGCGCTGATTCCACGACCGTAAGGCAGTAGATGAACCAGCTGTCGAAATCGGTAGCATCAAGAGCGCAAAGGGCGCCGATATAGCCAAGACACCAGAACAGCTTGTCTTCTCCGTTGGGAGTTACCGAAAGAAGCATCCCCCAATCCTCCACATCAACCGGCTCCTGCTGGAGCAGCTTGATAAGTGGCAGATTGCGGAGGTACGACGCTTCAGTGCTTGAATCTGAGTTTATTGCATAATGAACTGTAGTTTCCATATTGTTCTCCTCGTCTATCCTTGAAAAAAGAGCGGGCCAGTGCAGCTTCCGCCACATCCGCTTTTGCAGCTTCCGGTACAATCGTCCGCACACGTTGCCGTGCATCCGGTACAGGATGTATCACAAGACGTCTTGCAGTATTCTCCGCAGGTGGTGCCGCAAGTACTGTTGCATGTGTTATCGCAAGATTTTCCGCAACTTACGATACAGGAAAACTGGCACGTTCCGCCGCAGTTGCCTCCACAGTTCGCCTTGCAGGACGACACGCACTGCGAGTCACAGTTATCTTTGCAAGTTGCACTGCATCCACCAGAGCAGGTTGAGGAACAGCCATCACAAGACCCTTCGCACCCGCCAGAGCAGGACCCCTTACAGCCAGACGAACAGCTATTTGCGCAGGACTGTGTGCACGTTGTGTTGCATCCTCCTGTGCATCCTCCTGTGCAGCTTCCTGTGCACGTTCCTATACACGTTCCTGTACAGCTTCCGCCGCAGTCGTTTGCGCATGTCTGAACACAGGTGGTTTTGCAGCTGCCAGTGCATCCACCAGTGCAACCACCTTTGCAAGTGCTGGAACAGTTGTCTGCGCATGACGTCGTGCACGAGCCCGTACAGGATCCAATGCAAGTGCTTGTGCAAGATCCGGTGCATGACCCAGTGCAGTCATCGGCGCAACTCTTTGTGCACGAACCGGTGCATCCTCCAGAGCACGACCCGGTACAGCTGAAGCAAGCAGAGTAGCAGCCTGTTGTGCAGAGCCCGGAGCAAGCTCCAGCGCATCCGCTTGATGCAGCGTTTTCTGGAACAGCGCTAAGTTGGCTAAGAACAGCTGCGGCTTTTGAAAGCACGTCTGCAGCAACCTTGCTTCCATTTTCGGGAGTGATAGAGCTCCCGGTGATAGCAGAAAGAGGGTTCGTGATTTTTTGGATATGCTCCGCCACTATATATGCGCCGCTCTCTGGTACAGCGGAATAGTTCTGTATGTGCGCAGACACGCTTCCTACACTCTGCCCCTGTCCAGCCCCTTCGCTTTTGCCTCGCCGATTGAGCTCGGCATCAAGCTGCCTTTTGAGTTCCGTGTAGTCGATTGGGTAGAATTTTTCACTTCTCTTAACCATTACGCGCCACCAACTCTCACCTTAACCAGCCGTAGATCAGTGCGGTCATCGCCCTCGCAGGCGTATCCAACGATTTTGTTTGCCGGATAAGATTCGCACGGAGCAACGGCTCGTCCAACGCCTGGCGTGCTGGACAGAACGATGTAATCGCCTGTATGGACAGGTCCAACCACTTTCGCGTGAACACGACCGGCCAGTGACACAGGAATGAAAGAGGGCAGGTTTTCCTCAAGAAAATCCTGCCCTTCAGCCACTTTATTTCCACCAATGAGCATTGCATACTCATCCGTGTGGATACCAGCAATACGGTTGGACAGATTTGTAGCCTTGATATACTTTTCAGTCTGGCTGGATGTATCAAGTGCAATGATGTCCCCGGGCTCAGTGTCCTCACCACGCGGCATGAACTCTGCATAGTCGTTGTAGACCGCATCGTAAACACGCTGCGCGGAAATATCACCCGACACCGCCAAAGACTTAAAGTGTGCATCACCTGTGGATGTCACATAATGTACCGTGCCGTTTGCAAAATACACCGTTCCGGTGAAAGTGCCGCCCGCATTGCGCATTGCGCCAAGGTTTTTGCAGGCATCAGCGGCAGTGCCAGAACTCGTACCGCCGCGTTCAATTGGAAGGTTTCCGCTTGTGATCTGGCTTGCCAAATGCTCATGCGTAGATGGTGCGAAAGCATTCGCGTGCTTACCATCAACCGTATCAGCATCGCAGCCTTTCATCAGCCCGTATGCTGCCAGCAGGGACGCAATCTGCTTCGCCGTAAAATCGCTCTTAGGCATTGCACTGTTTGCCGTCCTCTTGACAGTAGACAGGTCAGAAATAGCCTGATTCAGCAAGGCACTCAAAATATACGTGACCATGTTGAACTGCTGGCTTGTTGGTTTTCCGTTCAGGCCACCGACAATAGAAGCCCAGCCGCCCTTCCAATCCTCCAGCGAAATGTCTTGCTTCACGCCAGACATCGAAAACGCCACAGTTGCATAATCTTCAAGCGCCCCGGCGCGACCTTCTGCCATAATAAATCACCCCCAGTTAATTGATGGACTGTGCAAACTTTCCTTCGCCGAAACCTGCAACTCGCGGATTGAGATCCACAAAGCCAAAGGTTTCCGCATCCTCTGTCGAGCAGTCCACGCGAACCTTTACGCCCGCAGGACGCACAATAAGGTCATGCGTTCCTAGAATAGACATGACCATATCGGAAAACGGTGCTGAAATCGAAAGAAAGATCGTTGCCGGCGTGTCTCGTCGTTCACTATAAACCACCTGTGTTGCACCGAAAATAATTCTAGTTGCTTCGATGATTTCATCCGGCGTGCATCGGCAGGAATTGACAAAAGCCTTATATTTCAGGCAAACGCGATAAATATCATCATCGTCTGCAAGTTCTCGGCTTCCAATCATCGCTCCGGCCTGCTGACGGGTCAGACAGACTAATTGTCCAAGCCGATCAAGCCAAACGCCCGTGCAGCTATCAAAATCGTTCAGATTTTCCAGACCTCCAAGGAACAAAGAAGCATTTTCGTACTCCGGCGCAACAGCCCAAATGATACCGTCCAGATTTGACATTTTTTCAACACTGAGAGGTGTTTCTTTTAGGACTTCATAGCCCATCAAGACACCCCCTTGCTGGAAAACTGTAAAATCCATTTTCCGTCCGAGTTCTTTCGGTAGATTGCAGGCGGGGCAATAATTCTGGCGATGCTCCCCATCTCACAATCTTCAGGCAGATTCTTCAGATCATCTACGGTGTCGCAGATATAATCGCCCATTTTGCTTTCTTCAAAGGATTCCAGCTGAAACTGCATTGGCAGCTTACCATACATTTCCTTGTAAGCGTCAATCATGCTTTCACCACCCGGATGCCGCTCATGCTAATGATGGGCTGCTGATTGATTTGAACCGGTACTATGCCGGTCAGCATAGAGCTATCGGCAACCGTCTCAATTTCAGGCTTTTCACTCAGCAAGCCCCGGATTTCGATATAATCAACACCGGACACGTTCTCCATAATGGGACGAATGAATTTTTGCAAGCGAATCGTTGCGCCCGCCGAAAGATTTTCCTCCATCAGCAAAGATTTGATTCTCGCTACATAATCATCGTCCAGCCCGCCAGAACTCGTAACCGTAATAGAAAGCAATAGATAGACATCATTCACGCGAGTGAATTCCAAATATTGCCGATTGCCGTTGACATCGGTAGCGTAAGCATAATGCTTTCCGTATGCGCGGATGCCACCCGCCTTGTTCTTCCAAATGATATTGGCCACATCTTCGTCAGTGCCGCCCTGAACCACGATTTCAATGCTGTGCGGTGGTCTGCCCGCCGCATCGGTCGTATCATTGTAGTTTTCGTATCCGGCCGCAAAGGTCACGCCCTCCACATCGCTGTATAAAAGTGAAACGATGCTCGCAACCGTGCCGGTGCCACGGCTTGCGACACGGTTTGTATAACTTGTTCTGGCCTCGGTATCTGTCTGGGTCAGCCGACCCTTAATCGGCGTGATATCATTGGTGCAGGCTGTCCAACCGTCCACGGTAGTAACAATCTGCGTGATAACGCCATCAGCCAGCACATAGCTACCATATTCCGCGCTTTCAAACTGGATATTGCTGGTCACTTCCGTAACCGTAATGTACTTGCACAACGTTGCCGAAAAGCTGTCAGCGGCGCCCGATGCAGTCAAAACGATTGAATGCTCTCCTTGATCGTCAGTTTCGTCCGAAACAGTGATGCCAAACTTTACCAAGGCATCAAAGGACTGGACAGCCGCAAGCATCTGCGAGTACGCATCGTCATACGAGGACACGGTCATTTTCTTTGTGACGCTGGAACTTTCTGCATAGGTTCCAACTTCTCCGCTGGTCGCATTGCGAGAAACGCCAAAATCAAACGTAAAGGTTCCTGCAATGCTTTCAATCGGACGAATCGCCAGCTTTCTCCAGTTTGCGCTGGAGATTATGGATGCGCTGACCGCCTGAAAAGTACGTTGCGGTCGGCTGCTCGACTGAATTAAAGCGCCAACCGGAATGACCGTTCCCTCTTGGCCAGTACAAGAGATAAAATACTTAGTTTTGGCCTGTCCAATGCGGCTCACCCCGCCCACCTGCATCACGTTATCTAACGCAACGCCGCAGGCCGTATTGGGGAAAAGCTGCTGATATGCAGCAGCATAAGCCTCCCAGAGTTCTGCCGGGGCATCCGCAAAAATTGTAAACAGGACGTTCATCACGCTTTGTGGGTTCTCCGATGGGTCAACTCCAACCTCGTCTTTAAACCTTTTGCAGATGTCGGTGTAAATTTCATCCAGTCGGCGCATTTGAAAACCCTTATCCGTCACTCCGTAGTCCGACATGGGACAGTTCCACCTCGCTTTCTATTTCTCCTTCGGTGGTGGTCGCGGTAAAAGACGCTCGAAGCGTTCTGGTCTTTGCATCCTTTATAAGGTTGATGGTGCCCACCCCTGTTACGCCATCAACGGCAAGGATTTGGTCTCGCAGGGCCTTCTCAATCAAGGCTCGATTCGGAACCTTCACAAGGATTGTTTCAAAGTAAGGCGTGCCCATAGCGGTATTGAACACCCATTCTCCTTTGATCCAGCGCAGACGAATTTGCACACCCTGCCGAACGGCATTGATGATTTCAAAATCGCCGGTTTCGTTGATGAGCAAATCTCCATCAGCCGCAAGCGCAAGGTCTTTCAATGCCATTACTGCGGACCTCCTGTCAACCCGTGCACACCCGCATGAGTATGCGTATTCATCACGATACCTCCAAGTGTCAGCGTTCCAGAAATATCCACATTGCCCTGAACCTGAACATTTCCTTTTATTTTCACATTGCCAGTCACATCAACGGTCGCTGTGATAATTTTCACACTTGCAGGAAGTTTCTCAACCGAAGTGCCTCCGTTTTTTGACTCAATGCTCCCATTGGTCACTTTGATTTCCGACGCTCCCCTTTTTACAGTGACAGAATCATCTTTCATCGTGACAACAGTATCTTTCTTCTTTAGTTCGATGCTGTCTTTCTTGACAGTGATGGTCGCAGTCGGCGCAAAAACAACTGCTGCGTCCTCACTGCCGGCACGCTTAACCTGCTCGCTAGACGATGCAGGCAAGCCCGGCAGCAAGGTTGCGTTGGATAAGTCCCACTTCAAGTCCGTTCCAGAGCCGCCCTCTCCGAAAATAGCCACACATCCATCCCCGGAATGCACAGGAAAGGCAAACCCGATTGTGCCGCCCGCTCCGGTAGGCATCAGGATGGCCGTGCCCGAGATTTTAGGGTAAGGTACTTCCCTATCATCATCGGTCGTTACTTTCAAATCCGGCGTTAGTTCAGCAGTGAAGTTTTCGGACACGTTACCGACCTTAGCAGGTGCCGAGGTGTGGATATTATCCCTCATGTACTGGTCGATGATGCTCACGACTGCATCGCGGAAGTCCTGATCCACGCTACTTCACCTCCACAAACTGCCCAACGCATTGCCAATCGTCGCCCTCCGTATCGCCGGTGAACCTGATTTTTGACGCTCGGTAGTTCCCCTTGTACTCTCTGGATTCCACTTTCACATAATCGTCAATCTGAATATGGCCATTTAGGCAATATGTAACTTCAATGCCTTTTTTGGCCTTTCTTTTGGTCGTATTGGAACTCGCGTTCTTGCTCGTCGAAGATTTGCTACTGGTCGATGCGGATTCAAAGAAAGGCTTCGGTGAACCAATCATGCCGGAATCAGCCGAAAGGACATAAGCCGCCATCGTTAGAGGTTCATCCAGAGCACATATTTGAACGATTCCGTTTTGAACGCTCCAGCGAAGCTTGCTTCTATCGCACAGCCGCCCGATAAGCGTCTTTCCTGTGCCAACAAAAGCAAAATTCTTAAAGTCGATCATTTTAGCTTTGGGAGAAAGCTTAACTTCGCACCCCATTTCTTGAGCAACATCCCTGACGATTTTTTCTCCGTTCACAACACCCGAATAACTCAGGCTCACCGTTGTATCTCGTGCGGATGTAAAGCTATCCACAAACTCAATTGTGGTCTGTCGATCCGCGCTGTTTGTTTCGGTTTCAAAACACGTCAGAGAACCGCCCATAATAACGGGCAGGTCATCGCCATATCCAGCACGCAGTTCAATCAGGCAATCTTCCTGCTCCAAAAGGCGCAAGGTTTCATCTGCCAGATTCCAAAGTGTGATTTTTCCCGTATTAGAACTTGAACTATCACCAATTTCGCAGGAAAAGGAACATCGGATAGCCCTCTTCGTTTTTTCGTTAGGCTTTCCGATTTCACGGCCAACAGAATTATTTTTCCCGATTCTTACTCGGTACTGTCTATCCCAGATGTCCATCTGTCACGCTCCAAGCTGTTTTGCGGGAAGGTATAGCAGTTTTGCCCTTCCGTCCACAAAATCATTGCGGCCGATTGTTTCCTGCTCCGTTTCAACGCCAAGGACACCCGGCGGACCTCCTTGGGTTTGATAGTAGAAATTCCAAATCGTCCCCGGAACGAGCCGCGCCATGCCGAGGATAATATTCATTTCTGCATCGTAGATGCTAAGCATCCAAAAACCGCCGTATGCGTTCCATGTCAGCCGAAGATTGTAATATACTTCGTCAAGGTTCACGCGCATAATGGAATCGTTTCGGTCTGGTACAGAGATCTCATAGTATTCCAAATCCATCATCTATACCTCACTTAAACAATCCAATGGCTTTTGCCCCAGAACAAAGAATGCTGCTGCGGGAAGAAGATTTTCCGCTATCGGAAGATTTTGCTGTGGAGGTGCTCTTCTGGCTCGCGCCAGTATTCTTTTTAGACGTTCCTCCGCGAGCATACTTTATGCTGATATTGGCAGTTTCTGTCGAATTGATAGACACCTGCTTCAATTTCAGTTCAATACGTTCGCAGTTACTTTCCTCTTTGGGGAACGTCACGCTCTCGATGCAGACATTCTCATAGCTGTCACCGCCGGCCGTAAAGGTCATCGGTGTTCTTTTCTCCCACAACTGCCGCAACTCCTCGACAGCACTCTGTACCCGGCTCGATGATGCCGGGTGCCGGTCCGCCCATGTAATCGGCGCGTTAGAAATCACAGCTGTGACATCAAGCGTCACCGCTTCCAGACAGATGTTGTCACTGGCGCTATACCCTTCTTCCGTTGCATAGTCCGGGATCTTGCTGGACAATGTCTCCGGGCGTTTGATGATAGCATCGAACTCAAAATCTCCCAAGCGTGCGGGCTGTGTCGCTTCCATCAGGCATCACCTCCCGTAATTAAGCGCATGCGCCAAATCTTTCGTAGATTGCGAGGACTGCGAACTCACGGTAGACTGCAGTTTGGATGCGGCGTTGCGATCAGACACTTGGAACGTGTAGCTTTGTCGGTTTTCCTGTTTTACAGTGATGTTTTTGGTGTTCGTGGTTTGAGCAATCGGCCGCTGTGATGCCGTTGTTGTAGACACCGGCCTTCCTCCCGAAATAAATGCACTGGCAGCATTTCTACTTGTGGCAGTGCTCCCAGAGGAAGTCTGCGTCCCTGTCGGTGATTTACCATTGCTTGTGCGGCCGCTGCCACCAGAGGATTTTCCGCCTCCCATGCCTCTAAAACCAGGCGAATTCTTATCAGGACCGTCCCCGCCATCAGAATCATCGACATCATCGCCATTTCCACCGGCAAAGAAATTTTTTACGCCGTTCCACAGGTTCTTAGCCCAGGTGATTTTATCGCCGAACCAGTCAAAGAATCCTTTCAGCCAATCCCAAATTGCCTGTGCGCTTTCTTTCAGCGGCTCCCATGTTTCGCCAAAAGCAGCGCGTCCCAAACCATTCAGAATATCGAGGAAATCTTGCCACAGTTCCTTGCAGCCTGTCAGGAATTGCGTCCAATCACCGGTCTGAAAGCCGGTAATCAAGCCAGCCAGAAGGTCGAATAGGTGTCCGCCCAGTGTGATGATGTCTGCGGTCAGGTCAACCAGTCCTTGCCAAAGGGCTTGCAGAACAACTAAAATCGCACCTTTGTGTTCCTCCCAGAACTGACTCAGCGAATCAAGAGCGTCTCGGCCAAATTGCTTTGCCCCCTCGAAGAACGCACTGATTTTCTCTCTCAATGCGTCAACGTCAACACCAGCCTCGCTCAGGAGTCGCCCAAAGACGCTATCGCCGCCCTGCAGGAAAGTAAAAACATCTTCCAGCACAAGGAACAGTAAGAGCCATTTTGCGGCCGCAAGGGCAGTTTGCAGATTAAATCCTTGCAGGAGTTTCACTGCGCCCGCTAGGAAAGACAGAATCTTGCTTCCGTTGGTTGCAAGGAACAGAGCTGCGGCGACCATCGCAATCAGCTTCAACAACTGTTCTACGCCGCCAAGTTTCTCGGAAATGCTTTTCAGCCACGAAGTCAGCCGCTGTGCCTTTCCTATCAGGAAATCGCTTATGGTTTTTATTGCTTTGCCAATACTGGTTGTGATGCCAAGCATGTCATCTGCGCCTGCAAGCCAAAGTCCCCACTGATTCCTGACATAAGTAAGAGCGTCCCCGATGCCGAAACCGAGTTCATCAAAGTTCTTTTGAATGTCGCTTTCCGCCGCAAAGAACGCTTCTTTCAGTTGCTTTGCGGAAAGTTTTCCGCTCTCTGCCAGATTTTGGAGTTGCTTTTCGGACACTCCCATTGCAGACGAAATGGCTTTCACCACCTCCGGGGCAGCTGTTTTTAAGTTGGAGAAGCCAGATTTGTCCAGCTTGCCCGAAGACATAGCCTTTTGCAGTACACTCATGGTGTTGTCAAGATTTGCTTCTCTGCCGGAGCCCTTTTCCAGCTTTTCGACAAGCGAAACAAACTTCACAGCATCATCAACCGGGAACAGTTTACTGTTCAACTGCACCAGCTTTGTCACATCTCCGGCCATGGCTCCGTATTCTTCACGGCAATCCTGAGCCCCTTGCAGAATCTTCTGCTGAATATCCGCTTGATCTCCCATCTCGCGGGTTGCCCCGCGGATGGTATCGTTGATACTGCCAAATTCCTCTGCAAGACTAGCAAGCTTAGTAAAGGAAAAGCAGATGCCGATTGCGCCAAGTGCTTTAGCTGCAAAGCCTTTTACTTCGCTGATAGCGCTTTTTGCGTCATCAACAGAGCTTTTATCGACCTTGAACAGAATTTGATTGACGAACTTTCCGATTACAGTTTCCTTCGCCGCCACTTATGTATCCCCCCTTCTGTCCTCTTGGCTTTTGGCGTACTCAATGTCCCGCTGCATCATAATCAGGTCGTAGAGTTTTAGCATTTCATCCAGATTATAAACATAGGTCAGTTCGTACATCGAAGCCACTCGCTCGCGAATCAGGGTATACATAATCCATTCAAGGTTTGTTACTCTGTCGTTGTCGAACTCTCCGTACTGTTCGAGCTGCCCGCATGGCGCACTTTGAAAAGGCGTCCAAAGAGGGTGCTCGCATCGCTGAAAAAACCGCTGAAGTTCAGACGAACAACTTCAGCACAAAGGGTAAGCATGCCAGCAAGGTACTGACAGAAGATTTCGTCATAAGCATCTTCGTTCATGACTTCATAAACCCCATTTTCTGGATTCAGAACGCGCACATTGCTGTGGCTCAGCAGCAGCTCATTTACCAGCTTGCTCAATGTTCTGCCATCAATGCGGCCAAGTGCCTTGACCAGCGAATCTTTGTCCATGTCCATCCCTTCAAACATTTCCATGTGAATGGCATCCTTGTCGTTGCTTGCAACCGAAACGGTGCCCAAAATGGGAAGAATGATGGATGCGACATCGCCAAAAATGTAGGTGGCATCCTTGGCACCGAACGGGCGAATCTTAAACTGGTATTCACCAACCGTAATGTCGCGCATTTCCATGCGTTTCATTTTCATATCAGGTTTCCTCCTTTCAGTTCTTCGGCTCCATCTTGCCAACAGCCCGCAGCGTCCACTCCTGATTCTGGCCGGTCTTACCGTAAGCGCACGGGGCAGGCTTGGAAACCCATGCCTTGGGCGCCGTAAAATCTGGGTTAGAGCCCAGATCTTTGATTTGCATATTGAAAAGGCCGCTGCCCGGGGTCTGCTTGTTATTGTTGTACTTCTTCAGCAGCCAGTTGTTTGTTTTGGAACCGTACTGCAGAACCAACTTGATTTCATAGCGAGGATCATCCGGAATCGAAATGACCACTTCGCCATCTGCACCGGCTTCATCCGTCACACCATCGCCCTGCGGAGTAATGGTAATAAAGCCATCCTCCGTAAAACCAGACGCGATGTGAATGCCCATGGTGCACAGAACGTTTTTCGGGGAGTAAACGGTTACATCTCCACGCATTTAGCGGTTCTCCTTTCTCAGTAATTCAGTGTGCCGCCAATTTTCGCGGCGATCAGGGCACCTGCCAGCTGTGCTGTCCATGTCACACCGGTAAGACGGCGGCTCTTACGAGTTGCGGCATCCAAATCGGCCGCACGCGGCACGGTGACGGTATATGCACGAGACGCTTCCCCATCATCGGAAGAAGCATCCTGTACAATGCCGCCGGCACGCACGCCCTCTTCCAGCGCATCGATGACCGCGTTCTGCACCAGCGCAATTCCCTGATCGGTATACGGCACTTTGGGCAAGCCCAGAAGCAGGTTCAGCACCTTGGACTGAATTTCGGTCTTCAGCCAGTCACGGAAACGAATGGTGTCGATCCACTCGCCACCGCTCACCTTGCCACCTTGCACCATGGCTTTGCTGCCAACAGTTGTGTAGTACGAGATATTGCGTGTTTCCAGACTTGCAATATCCGTGGTGGACAGTCCCTGTGCAGACACCATGGAAAGGGACTTAAAGCACCACTGCTCACTGCCCGGGTCATAGGAAAGGAACCGGGAAGCGTAAGCGCAGTTCACGCAGTCGTTCTCGGCGGTAGCGTGAACGACCGCAGTGCGAAACATTGCATCCGATACCGGAGAGGACGAAATGCCGGTCGTCTCGCAGATGCACAGCTTTTCATTGGCTTCTGTCCAGTCGGCAATGCTCTGGTAGAAATCCTCCTTGATGCCCGCCGGGCAGATGCAGTACCAGCCCGGCATACCGATGGCTCGGTCAAGAGTCACATCCACCTTTTCGGTGGAGCCGCTGGACAGCTTCTGCACTGCGATCATTACCGCGGGCGGCTTTGGGGACTGTCCAAACACCTTGCTGGCACCAATGTACACAGGGTCGTCCGCTGCGAATCCGGCGCTCTTGAGGTCCTGCAAGCTCGCATAACCGGCAACATCAGGTGTAACTCGACCGCCGGGGGCTTTAGGCAGAGGGCCGACAATGAGGATGGTGTCATAACCACCATCAATGGACATCGCTTCGGAGATCTGGATATTGACCTCAACGATTTTGTCGATATTCATGTGGTTTCGCTCCTTTACTCATTTCGGATTTCTTTTTTGACTTCGACTTCGTCAAACCATCCGGCTTCCATGTCTGCAACTTTTTTGGATGCTGCACTGGCATGGTCTTCCGAATACTCGCCGTCAATCGGAGCCAAGGCGGCGTACTCCTTAGTACGCTGCACAAAATCCACATAAAAAGAACAGCGCGCCCTCTCTACGCCGGGCGCGCTGTTATGGATTGGTTCAGGTGACCCTTCCGTGCATACCGTGATATTCATGGCGCGCATTTTGTCACCTGCGTATTGGCTATCAAAGAACTGAATAGCTTGTTCAAGGTCGTCCACGACCGTTGACAAACTAACTTTTTTCACCCCGGCAGCGTGCTCCGTCTTGCTCTCGGTGACCAGTTCAGCAGAGAACGGAATGCGCTTGCATTTTTCCTGCCAAAGAATCCCGTTCTTGACGTACTCAAACGAGTTCACCGGCTCGATGCGTTCAAAGTCAAGAACGACATACGGAAGCGGTGGACGAACGGAATTGGGATAGCTGTAAATCACTGTGCAATGGGGGTACAGTTCCACAAACATGAGCCGAACCGCCTCGCGGCACTCAGCTGGTGTCATTGGCATTCTCCCCTTTCTCGCCCTCAACAGCTTCAAACTCTGATATCCAGTGCTTCAGGATGGTGTTTCCCCAGTAGATGGACGATTTGCAGGCGTACCACTGCCCCATGTAAAGCAGACGATCTCCCGTTGTCTGTTTATCCGGTTCCGTAGGAAGAAGCTGGACATCGCTATACACAGTCAGAACGCCGGTCGTAGAGCGGCCGGAAGCATCATCTTGATTGCGGCGCGTTTTGGCCTGCACATCAAGTGGAAGCTGCATATCCGAGTAAGTTGTTTCGGACGTACCACTATCCCAGCTGGTACCCTTGTAGCGGCGCACGGTGTACATCTGCTTAAAGATGTTCATTTCTTTCCTTTCTTGATAACGTACTGGCAATTCTGACGCAAGGCACCTGTATCAATCAGGGGCTTCGTGGAACTCTTCCCTTTAATATGCACAGGCACCGGGCCTTTCTTGCCATATTCGTTCATCATCCAGCCGCCCTCGATGGTGATAGGCGCATTGGGTGCCCATTCCTCATCTTTGATTGCATCCTGAATCATAGACTTTGCCTGCGAACCAATCGCATTGACAACTGAATCGGCTGTTTCCAATGAGGACAGAGTCTGCTGCGAAAACTCTGCCAGTTCTTCCGAGTGCTTTTTGATGGTGTCCATAAAAGGACGGGCAGGAATCATCACCGAACCGTCTTTGTGGAGGGTTCCGTAATGGTTCCAGTAGGCGACCTCGGCCAGCGATGTTTCATCGTCAGCCGCCTTTTGGTCTGCCTGATACCCAACCTCTATGGTCACACTGGACAGTTCGTTCAGGCGCTCCATCGCCGCCCTGCCCTCTGGCGTCAGATCAAGGCCGATGTCATTGGCTATCGCCATGGGCAGGCCTCCTTATCGAATCATGATAGGCACGATATGCCGGTTACGAATCGCAATGAACTGCAATCCGTAGGAAGTAAGCTGATATTCTGCATCGCCCGTCGTTCCCGCCGTGCTGGTAGCAAAGGAAATGCTCACGCCACCTTCGGAAACGCTGGCTAAGCGGCCCGTGTTTGCGATAGCTCCGAGAGAGCTGTCACCATTGCCAGCCATTTTCATAGCGTGGCAGACCAGCAACGCCACCGCCAGATTGTAATCTGCGCCGAACTTCTTTTTGGAAATGACCGGCGCTTGCAGGTCAATCCAAAAAGAAATGTCCTCGTCCGAAGCGGATTTGAACTCGGTGCCAACCATCTTTACAATTTTGGTAATGGCGGTTACGTCAGGAGAATCCATCAGGATTCACCGCCCGCAGGAGCATCGGCAGGAGCGTCAGCTTCGGAATCGGCCTTTGCGTTCTTTCCGCGCGCCTTTTTCTCCTGAACCTCCTGAAGCAGGCCCATGCTGATGTAAAATGCCACTGCATCATCATAGGTCGCATCGACCTGCGCAGTTTCGCCGGGGAGCAGAGAGATGGAGCCGATGCAGATGGGCTTCACCGAAATGTTTTTGACCTTCATAGTCGGTTTCTCCTTTCTTACAGACCGTAGACCAGGCAGGCAGACAGAGGATAACGAATCATCATGCCTGCATCGCGGCCCTCGCAGTTGATAACGATTTCCAGATTGCGATCCTGCGGCGCGTGCTGAAGAAAAGCCATGGGAACATCGTGGGACATCTTGTCCGGGTCTTTGGTGTACAGCAGGCCGATGTTCTTGCCAGTGCTGTTGTAGTCCTTGTTGCCCTTGGACAGTTCGCCGGCAACTTCCCAGTTCTTAATCTGGGGAGTGTGACCCTTGATGTAGGACAGAACGGATTCGCCGGTGCCATCGATGCGGCGCAGGTTCAGGCTGGTGTACAGGTTGTTGGGCATGACCCAGCTGTCCGGGTGCTCCACATTCTGGGTCAGGGTGTCGATGTAGTTCAGGATGCCGGCAATGTCGGCCGCAATCTCGTCTGCGGTCTTGGATGCCCAGTCGGCCTTACCGGCTGCACCGTTCTGCAGGGTATAGATGGGGATGTTATTGCCGGAGGACAGAACGCCGATGATACCCGTCTTCTCGTCGCCGTGCCAAATCAGGTGATTCACCTTGACATCATACACCCGGCGGGCCGCTTCAGCACGCGCAGAGTCCAGAGGCTTCATAATGCCCAGAACCGCATTGCGGCGGCAGGCACGCAGTTCCTGCACGTTGTAGCCGTAGCTGTCACCGATGTTGACGATTTCCGCACGATGGGGAGTGCCCTTCACATCGACGCGGGGCAGGTCGCTGGCGTAGTTGGCGATAACATCAGCAAAGCCGACCGGCTCATAGCTGTAGTATTCGGTATACGCAGCGCCCTCATCGGTTTCGCTGGTCTGAGGGAAGATCTTCAGGCCGGACAGCTCCGGGAAGTCCTTATCGTATGCCTTGGTCTTGACATGAGCCAGCTGCTTGGCAAAGAAGATACCTGCATTGTCGGCTCCGTCCAGACGAATCTTCGTGCCGGGGAACGGGTTCTTATATGCCTGGTTAATCAGGGAGGCGCACTTGCCGTTCAGGGCAAGGAGGTCTTCCTCGCTGTAACCGTTGGCGGGGTCGAAAGGATTATACTTAGCCATATTGAACCTCCTTAGATCTGCTCTGCGAACTGGGCGGGTGCAATGCCGTTCTGGGCCGCACCGATGAAGCGGGCCTTGACCGCCAGATTGGTGCCCTTGGTCGGGGTGAACTTGCCTGCATCGTCGCCGGTAATCACAAGATAAACCGGCTGACCGTAAGCAGGTTCCGCCTGATCGGCCAGCTGCACCCACATCTTGCCGGTCTGGCAGACATCCAGAATCTGGCCTTTGCGCAGGAGCACAGCACCATCATCGTCCATCTCCGTATTGGCGCTGTACATCACAACGCCCTCGAACTTCTCGGCGGTCGCGCCGGTTGCAGGAAGGGTGATGTCCTTGCCGGGCTCCGCACCCTGCACAACGCCGCAGCCAAAGAACAGCTTGCCATCCTCTGCGCTGTTCCGGCGGGTGACTGCATCGTAATTCGCACGGTCATAAAGCAGGCCGGGCATACCGCGGCTAGGCTCGCCGTAGTTCATCTGTACTGCCATATTGCTCATAGCTTAGTCCTCCTTCTCACCAGCATGACGCTGGATCATACGATTGCGGGCCGCATCAGGGTCGTTCTTCTTGCCCACATTGCGGACTGCCGCATTTGCGGAATCAGCATTGAACACCTGACGACGCTGGTCTGCCACAGTCTTGCGACCATTGATTTTACCCTTTGCGATATCAAAAGCCGCGTTGATGTAGGCTTTGCTCTTGCCATCCAGACGCATACCCGGAATAACGGCATGAACGACCTTTTTCTTTGCCTGCATTACCGGCATGGATTCCATGCCATCCAGATGCAGCTTATCGCCCAGCCGACACAGTTCCACACGCTGGCTGACCTGTGCGGCAATGGATGCGGCGCTGTCATGGTTCAGCTGGTTGCTGGAATCGTCCGAGGTATCATCCTCATCTTCGGTAGGCTTGGTGTCGTCCTCTGCAGCATCAGCGCGGGCATTTGCGGCATCCAGCATAGACAGCAGGGTGTTGATGTCCGCCTTGGCCGGGCCATCTTCCATAGCATCACGGCGGGCGGTAATGTCTGCCAGCACGTCCGGCTTCGCAGGGTCATCACCTTCGCCCTCGTCCTTGGTGGGCTTATCAGTGGTGTCACCAGCCGCCGGGTCGTTTTCATCGTCAGCGGTAGCACCGTTGGTGGCCGCGATATAGGCTTTGAGTGCTGCTTCAAGGCCTGCCGGGTCAAGGGCAGGAGCCGCCGTAGGAGCACTGGGAGCCTCGCCATCATCGGCAGTGGGCTTTGTGGTTTCCACAGTAGTATCATCGTCCTGCGTGGGGTTGTTCATCTTCTCGTTCTCGTCCATAGGGGGTGTACCTCCATTGTTATCTTGGCTGTCCATGTTCAAGCGTGCATCATCACCTGCGCGGGCGACAGCGACCAGCGCAAGGTGATTCACACGGATATTGGTCTGGATCGCATCATACGGCTCTCCATTCCATTCTCCGGGTTCCATGATAAGATCCTGATAGTACCCGACAGACAGTTCCCGCAGACCCGATGCCTTTACGGCATCAGGATCATCAATTACGATTTTTGCTCGGACGGTTTCTCCGTCCTGCTGTCCGGGGGTCAGGATTGTGCCCACACGTTCCCGGTGGGCATTGTCCTTGTCGATCACCTGCGCATCGTGGGTAATAATGATAGGCTTTCCCTCATAGCTTGCAAGGCTTTTGGGGTCAAACACATCTTCCGGCCTGCGCAGTTCCCGGCGCTCGGAACCATCTTCCAGATGGTACACAAAGATGCCTGTACGGGTCAGGATGGGGTTATCATAAAAATATCCCTCGGCGCTGTAATGCTCATCGACAGGTACACTGTCGGCTCGCATTTCGCTCCGAAGGACTAGCGGCGGGGTATTCTGTTTCATTGTTTTTTCTCCTTAAAGGCTACAGAATTCAGCCTATCGAAGTTAAAGACAGGTTTTGCAACACAGCGGCACTGGTAGTCCTCTCCGGGATTGCAATGCCGCCCGCTGTACACTTTGCCGTGCTTTGTCATGTACCACATGGCCGGCGGGTCATCATAACGGAATTTCTGACCGTCAAGTTCACGGTGGCATTCGCGCACACGTTCATCACCTGACGAGCTCCAGATATATTCCTCCACCCCAGCGGATTCCTGCCTTGTACGGGTCAGATTCGCGCTCAGGGTGCCCACCTGGTCACGCGCAAGAAGATTCGCTTTTGACTTAGTCACATCAAACCGGCGTTGAATTTCATTGGAAATCGCCGCCGGTGTGCGGCCTTTTGCAAAACCCTCAATAATGACGTTCTCCATATCATCGAAGCAGTCGCTTTCAATGCTGGTAATGAAGCTGACATTTTGCTCAACCCATCTTTTAAGCATCAGGTCGTATCTTTCGCCGAGAAAGAAATCATCATGGATATCCACTCCCAGCGTGGCGCGCACGCTGCGCTGCCATTCTTTAAGTTGCCGCCGGTCGGTGTAGTCAGCGCACCGGCGAACATCCCGTTCCAATGGATCGGTTTTCAGCCGCCGACTGAGCCGGTCACGCATAATGCGGAACCTGTTCTGGATGCGGCGAACCATGTCGCTGTATCCATCATGTCTGATGCTGTCGGAGTCGGTTTTTTGTTCTTCCGCAACAATAGCAAGGATTTCAGGCATAGATTCTCGCACAACCTTCTGCAGTTCTTTCAACCGCCGATTTTCAATTGCGCGCATCTTGCTTTCTGCCCACTGCGGATACTCCGGCTCGATCTTTGATTTTTTCGTCATTGAAGAGCGCCCGGTCATGCCAGGCCCATTATTCTTCACAGGCATATCAACCTCTTTATCTTTCTGGGAACCATCTTCCCTTTGCGGGCATCAAAAAGACCCTGCATCTCCACCTTGATGCAGGGTCTTTGTTCTTATGGCATGCAGCACTTGAATTTTGACCTTTTGCTTACAGCGCGCATCCGTCCAAGCGCGAAGCGGAAGGAACGCGGTTTATGGCTCCGCGCTGGCTCTGTCATGGAACAGGCCAGAACACTTCGCAGCGGTCTGTTAGGAGCAGGGTCAGTGCTCCCTCATGCCATCGAGGTGCCGATTACGGTGTACGGCGGGTGGTGCTGGGGGTGGGGATTGAACCCACAGCCTGACGTTTACAAGTCGCCTGCTCTATCCTATTGAGCTACACCAGCATAAAAGTCGAGGGTACCGGGCTCGAACCGGCGGTCTGGGAGTCAAAGGCCCATGCCTTATCCAACTTGGCCAACCCTCGATATGGAGCAGTCAACGGGGCTTGAACCCGCGGCATCCTGCTTGGAGGGCAGGCGCTCTACCAACTGAGCTATGACTGCAAACAAAAAGAGCCTTTGCGAGGGACGCTTTCACGTCACCTGCAAAGGCTCTCAACGCCAATATTTTAGTCAAACACCTTTTTGCCTTCGGCAAACTTCTTTTTAGCTTCGTTCAGGCTGATGCGGTTATAACCGCCGCGATAATCAGGATCCGCTCTCTGCACGCCATCATTTACCCAGCCGCACACGGGGCATTCCTCAAAATCGTTGTCTTCATCAAAGCTATGCTGCCCACATACCGGGCAGAGGATTTTCTCAGTCATCTTCGATTCCTTCCAATTCAAGCTGACGTTTATAGTAATCTTCCCCATCGTCAGGCTTGAACATCGTTCTTACGCCCTTCTCTGGGGAACCTTTTGCAAAGTCATTTTTCTTCGCGTCATACCGGCACACAAGGCCATCTTTTGTCTTGTAGCCTTTTATGCCGTTTCCGCACGGGCTTTCCAAAAGTTGAACCGCCCGCTTTTCGTACTGCTCCTTTGTCGTAATGCCATCGGGAGCGTACTCAGCGGCGTGGGTTCTTCCATTCTGCCAGTGGTTGTTCAGCTTCTGCTTGTTGGGAAAACCTTTCACCTTGAAAGTGTTCGCACCTTTTGCCGAAACTGCGTTAGAATTTATTTTAGCATGACTTTGAGAATCATTCAAGTCTTTTGATGAATTTTCCTCGCTCGATACATCTTTTGATGATGTAGAACCGCCAGAACTGGAGAACTTTCCATCTTCATCGCGGTTGTGCTTGCTCTCGTCAAAGTCATCCAGCGTAATGCCCAGCTGCTCAAGGTATTCTTTCACGCTTCTGAGAAACGGTTCAAACACCAGCCCACCGGGCACATCCTGCTTCAAAATCTGTTCAGGGGGCATCCATGTTGCCGTGAACATCTCCTTTTGGTCGCACCGAGGAACGCCATCGAAGCCATTGACGAGATAGATCTGAACGGGAAGCGCCTCATCCGGCTTGCCCTTGCAGTTACCGAGATAGGTAATGTCCCCTACGTCAATATTGAACTCTTCCTTTGCTTCCCGGCGGAATGCCACACTCGGCGTTTCCCCGGGTTCAATATGACCGCCGGGGCCGCACCAGCCTTGCCCATCGGAGCGTTGGCCGCAGAGGATTTTCCCATCATTCAGAACGAAGCCGGCAACATAACCGCAGTCACCTTCATCCGTGACGATGTTCTTTTTATACCGGTCAAAATCTCCAGTAGTAAAAATCTTATTCTGAGGATTCCCAGCTGCAGCCATCCCCCAGTCCTGATTGACATCCACTTCCGTGATGATGTTTTCAGGGTCAAACTGTTCATCCTGTGCCAGAGACCGGCGAACCTCGTCAGTTTCCAAGATGCCAGCGGTAACGTATGTGGAAGCCGTCTGTGCTCTGGTAAGCTGGGCCGCAGCATTCGCCTGATCCTGCGTAGCCTTTTCATCGTCAGACAAGCTCCAAGCGCTCTTGTAGGTAATGGTATACTCTGGCACCTCATCGATTTCACCGTTCCACGCCATTCCGCGCAGAATCAGTTCGACCAGCGTGCGGGTGTTGTCCCGGAGGTCACCGGACTGGATGCCGGACACGGCCTCCTTGTAGTTTTCCATATCCCCTTCACCCGTGGCATTTTCGCCAGCCGGGGAGCGTCCAAAGAGCCTTGTCTGCGGAATATGGCTCACAGCGGACAGCATGGCACAGGCATTGTCCAGAATGTCCTTGACTCCCGCCGCGGACAGGGATTGAATGCCAATATCCTCGCCATCTGCATCAATGAAGACCATGTTCAACAGATTACGGGCAAGGTCAAGCATCTCCATACGCTGAAGAACCGTATCGTCACCGTCTACTGTAGACAGGACGTTTGCGAGATTCTTCATTTTGTATGTCACCATTGACAGCCGTTCCAGCAAGCGAATGGAGTAGCCCGGACCGATGCAGGCATTGCGAAGTTCTTCGCGGATGTGCATATACTCCGGTATGCCCCATGTGCGGTAGAGGTTTGACATCGTGGAGCCTTCGGGGATTTCTCCATTGTGGAACACTAAGCATCGCGAGGAATGTACTACATAGCTGCCGTACACACTGTTTATCTGATAAAACTCCGGGATGCCAGTTCCGCCTTTGCGATAATCTTCATCCGCCGGATTGTTTTCGTAGCCGTTGATCCACAGCGGAAATACCTCATTCCGTCCGTAAACCAGTAGTTCTTCCACGCCATGAACGTCCCGCCAGTTCAGCGGGTCCTGAAGAAGTCTACCATCATCCACCAGCATAACAACAGCAGAGCCGCCAAACAGCCGTGCCCATTTTAACGCTTTCGCGAGTTTGCTTTGGTAATGGATAGTCTGCAGATGGTCGTCAAGACGCTTCTGCAAATCCTTATCCTTGATGCCAAGGTCGATACCATTCTTGGTGGCATCGTCTGCCGGGGCATCAATGATGGTCGAGAATAGCCCGTTTCCTGCATAAAGGTCGGCCAATTCCGCATCCGTCACAGCTGCACCGGTTGCCCACTGGTAATACTCGGTGCTGTCGTGCTGGGTACCATACTTATTCAGAACGTTGTAATAGCCGTCGAGGCGAAGCTGCGTTTTGATTTTTCCGGGGATAACTCTTTTCACCTTTTTCTCCTTTCCGGCTATCATATCAGACTGCGTACATCAAAGATGCCGCCCTCGTATAGCGCAAGAGCCACCGCATCAGCGCGGTCAGGACTGGTCAGACCGCGCTTTTTCAAGGCATCCTTGCTTTCAAGCTTCAACTTTGCTGGAGCACCACTAAAGATATATTTACGGGTGGTAAGCTGCCCTATCAGGGTTGAATCGTTCGGGATATGCAGGGTGCCCGCCGTGGCCATATCCCGTAGGACCGCCCACATCCACGTTGCGATATCTGCATAGCGCCCGGCGGCTTCCTTGTCCGGCACAGCGCTGGAGAAGTTTACCGGCACGACCATCAGCTTGGTTAGCTTCTGCCGAATCTTTTCTCGGTTGAGTATGTCGGTCACGCCTCCGCCAACGCCGGTGTCATCAATGACCGCGTAAATCAGACCGCGGTACTGCGGATACGCTGCACGCATGGTTTTATATATCGCAATGATATCGTCTGCCGTAGCGTACAGGTCTTGACCATGGCGTGTGACCAGCTTTTGGATATCTCCATCAATGTTCTGTGCAATGGCCGTATCATCGTTGCCAAAGCGGGCAACGTCACACCCGATGGCGATCCTGACTGGAGCACAATGTTCCAGAGGTTCAGTATTGACAGCCTTTGTGGCGAGTGCCATCGGAATAAAGACATCGTCCTCATTCTCCGGGAACTCTCCGTCAACACGGACACGGACTACATTGCTGTTCTTGCCGAACTTCCGCTCCAAGTCAGCGATATTCTGCTTATTCGTGCGGGGGCTGTCCCTGCTGGACACCTTCATGCAGTAGTAGGACTGGGCGTCCACGGTGTGTGAATCGTGGAATGTGCCAGTGTTCTGCGTTGGGTTTCCGCACATCAGCAAACGGTTGTTATCGCCGGAAAGCGTACCCTGTATAGCCTCCATGATGGGGTCAGCAACACCAGATGCCTCGTCCACCACGAAAAGCATATTATCTTCGTGGAAGCCCTGCATATTCTCCGGCTTGGTGGCTGTGCGAGCCACGGCGAACCAGCGTTTCTCATGTCCTCTCATGTAAACACGAGTCTTTGTCCACACAAGCATAGCCTGCAAGACAGGGCTGCGTTCCTGCCACTTGGCAATTTCAGCCCAGAGGACATCGTTTAACTGCTGGCGGGTCGGAGCCGTGCACACCACGCGCGGATACGGGAAACAAGACAGAAACCAAAGGACTAGGTTTGCTTCAAAGGCAGTCTTGCCAACGCCCTGTCCTGAGCGAATCGAAACCTTGCGGTGTTGTGCAATAGCTGTGGCGGCTTCTTTCTGCCACGGATCAGGCTTGAAGCCAGTGACCTCTTTGAAGAATAAGCAAGGGTCTTTACGGTACAGCGGGATCCGCTTGGCAAAGACTTCACGTTGTCTCAGTGCCATCGTCCGCATCCTCCGCTTCCGTGTCTGCCGCCTCGACCGCCGCGACCCAATCGTCTACCAGCTCATTCTTGCCGCTGTTGCTCATTCTGCGTAGGTCGGCAAGCTGTTGTATCACCTTGGACTTCTGGCGCTGTACATCGGTCAGTAGCCGCTCTAAGCGTTCCACGATAAGGTAGCTTGATTCGACGGTGGTTGATGTTTCCACGGTGGTGCCGGGGAGCCTTTCTTCCCGATCGACTTTAGCATCTATCCGCTCAATGTAAGCCTTCTTGTCGCGGGCTTCTTTTTCCTTGTCCTCGTCCAAACGAGTAAACGATCTGCCAGACTTGGAGGTATGCACCGACTGAATGTGCTGTTTTTTCTCTTGAACAGCGGAAATGCGTTGAAGTAAAAAAGCTTCCCGGGCGGTCAGCAGTTGGAGTTCCTGTATCAACAAGTCTTCTGCATCAACATCCTTCGTGCAGTCCTGAATGGCTTTTTGGTTTTCCTCTGAAAAAGAGCCAAACATCACCGCAGACCAGCCACCGTGTTTCAAGGCATTCTGGTTACCCGGCGGCGCGCCTCCATGGTTGCCAACTGCATTGACATTACCCAGCGGTGCGCCCGACTTTGGCTTGCCATCCTGCGGGGCTTTCTGGGTGCACTTGGAAGATGCACCCTTGGGGTGCGGCGGGGTGCGTTTCTTGGGTGCACCCTTTTGCGCATCCCAATAGCGCTTCTTCCACGATTTCACAGTGTTCAGCGATACGCCCAGCTTCTTTGCGATTTCGGTGCATCCCATCCCTTTCTTATAAAGGGTGAACGCCTTATCTCGCGTTTCCATCTACATCGCCACCACTATCCTTCTTCATTTTCTGTCCCGGTATCTGCCCGGGCTGTTGTGTTGTTCCAAAGAAAAAGCGCCGACCCTTTGCAGAGCCGGCGCCGCGTCCCCTCTCACACGACCTTTGCAAGAGCGGTTTTGGAGATCATCAAGTTTCCCAGTTCCACGGCCAGGAATGTGCCAACGAACAGGCCAGCGCTTGTTAACCAGAACGGTGCGCCGACCATCATAGACAGTTCCACGCCGATGAACAGAGCCACGGACAGGGAGAGGATGACTGCTTTCCACAGAATCCCCAGCCTTTTCCACGGCCCCCAGACCACCAATGCGTATGCAGTCCCCTCAGCCAGCAGGCCAAAGAGCACATCGACCGGGCCGAAAGGACTCGTTGCATTTGCGATTGCAATCCCCAGCAGAACCGCCGGGGCGTACCGCTTATCCTTGAACGGGAGAGCGCACAGCATATTGGCCACCCGGAACTGGATAACTCCCCATGACAGCGGGTTCAGGGTGGTTAATGCGACATACAGAGCCGCGACAACTGCAGTCTGGCATAGGGCTTTGGTGTTTCTCATATCCCCTGCCCCCCTCATACCATAACGACCACATTGCCGTGGGATGCGTCGTTCACCGCAGATTCGACCATGATCCAGCTGGGGTGCACGTCCTCAACAAGCTTCTTCTTCAGCTTGCTGGCTGCTTCCTCGATGACCAAACTTTCACCTTCCAGACATTCATGAATGAACTTGTCGATTTCGCAATAGTCCGGAATAATCTCTGCCGGCTCCATGGTCACGGTAAATTCATTGGTGTAGTATGTCTTTCCGATGGGGCAGAAGCACCGGCATTTCTGCTTATAGACGATTTTACGCACGCCGTAGCGATTTTCAAACTTAGCCATTGTTTTCTTCTTCTCCTTTCGGTTTCTGAACGATGAACAGGAGTTCTTTTGCTTCACGCGGGAACGGAATTGCCATAAAGGCTGTAAGGAATGCAGACGGGACATAGGCTTTCATCCGGGAGTAGAAGTCCCGCAACGCCGGTTCTTGCTTGGAATAGAACTCGTCCATCTCTCGGACGCTGGTGACCAGTCCCACCTCCTGCACAATGCTGAATCCGATTTCGGCCAGCTTGGCTTTCAGTTCATCGTAGCCCCACTCATAGACATGCGCGCGATACTGGGTCTGATACCCATTGCCCGGGGTGTTCGGGCAGGAGAGAAACATCTTTGCACCCGGCTTCATCACCTTGTAGCATTCCGCAAGGCTTTTTGCGCCGTCCGTAGGGTGCATATGCTCAATGGCAGAGGTGTAAATCACAAAATCAGCAAACCCCACCGGGATGACTTTCGACATCTCAGCAACGTTGCCCAGCTTCCAACCCACCCGGAACGGGTAGTAGGAAGTCAGATCTTTAGGTTCAAGGTTCTTTGCGGTTGCGCCGCGCATAGCCTCTTTGATGTTCGCTTTGCTGATGTCTACGCCGGTATAGGATGCAATATCCTTTGCGTAGTAGCGCAGCAGCGGGAGCATCAGAGAGCGGCCGCAGCACACATCCAGCACGTTCATGCCCTTTTTCGCCATGTGGGCGGCGGCAAGGTGCTGGATATAGTTCATTACGTCCAGATTGGTGAAGAAACCGTCTCTGAACTGCATATAAAAATTCCGCATCTGGTAGGTGGTGCAGAGAATTTTTTCTCTGTCCATGCCATCCTCAACGCGGTATACGATATCTTTATCCACGCCATTTTCCTTTCGTATCAAGGTACTTCTGGTATTTGATCCACTCTTTCAGCGCATACTCTCGGCGAATCCGGTAGTCTGCGCCTATCATGCCCTTTGGGGGTCTGACCACAACCATTTCTGAGCCGTTGAAGTAGGACAAGCCGCCAAAATTGACCTGTGTAGTCCATGTGGTGCTGTCCACGCTATAAAAGCCAAAGTCAACCGCATCTTTTTTGGTGTAGCCCAGACCGTGCACCCGCACCCCGCAGGCGTTCGCATACTGCACCAGCCGTTTGATGTAGCCGTACTCGCTGGGCTGAATGTGCTTGATTGCGAAGCCGCCGATGCCGATATAGGGATAGTCCCTGCACAGGCGTTTGAATTCGTCAAGGCCGCGGGAGCGGTGCCAGACCGGAATGCTCTGCTTGCCCGTCTCAGCTTCAAGGCGGGCTCTCATGCGCTTTACGGCATCATAGCCTACGATGATATCTACGTCCAACTCGAAGAAGTGCTGCACATCGTGGCGGTTGATGAAGTCGATATACCTGCTTAGGTACCCGTCCCAATCCACCGGCTTTGACGAAGCCTCTACCCCGTGCATAAACGTGAATGCCCCGCTGTCGAGCAGAAACATCTTCCATTTTGGCATTTCCTCGACCTGCCACGGCTTGATATAGAAAAAACTCTCCAGAACGTACTCCGGCCTGTTTTCCCGCACGACCTTCTCTGCCGGGAAGGTGCCCGCCAAACACAGCCTCATGTTTCAAACCATTCTCCGCAGTGCGGGCATTGGATAAGCTTAGAGCCATTCTGTTGCGCCGTAGCGGGCTGAAAAGGTGCAGGCTGTCCAGATTGCTGGCTTTCAGAGTCCGAACCTGTATCGGCCACTTTGGGCGGCTGCTGGGCAGGCTCTGTGAAGAATTCCTCAAAATCGGAATCATCCACATCCCGAAGCAGGCCATCAAGTTCCACTTCACTGAAGCCGGTACTGCTCAGATCTACATCCAGCGCTTGCAGCGCATCCATTTCGGCGCGGAGCACATCATCATTCCAAGAGGATGCTTCCGCCACCTTGTTGTCTGCAATGCGGTATGCCTTGATCTGCGCGTCCGTCAGGTCATCGACCCGGATGCAGGGCACTTTGTCCATGCCCAGCC
>OGNY01000651.1_pt1 | contig 29340 bp, 30 predicted proteins | sample 1573551 | NCBI WGS metagenome assembly OGNY01 (sample SAMEA2581885, study PRJEB24529) | metagenome | biome: Human gut stool | place: China | collected 2011
ACCTGGGGTAACCGGTTGGGCTCAAACGCATGGTTTCCGTGGTGAAACGAGGGAATTATCACAGATGGAGGAACGTGTGAAGGCTGATATCTGGTATATGGAGCATTGGACAATGCTGCTTGACATATATATCATTTATAAGACTGTGGCGAATGTGATTGTGGGGGAGAAGAATGCGTATTAAGATAACAAACTAGACGTTTTTTATGCTACTTAGTTACAAACAAGATAATGGAAGAATCGCGAAGAATACACTATTGTTGTATATGCGTACTATTCTTGTTATGCTTGTATCCCTCTTTACCAGTCGTGTTGTTCTTTCTGCACTTGGGGGTGATGATTATGGTATCTATAATGTTGTAGGAGGTGTTGTTGCTATGTTTACTGTTGTGTCGGGTGCGTTGTCCGCTTCAATTAGTCGTTTTATAACTTTTGAATTAGGACGCAATGATATAGAAAAATTGAAGAGAATATTTTCTACTAGTATTAATATTCAAATAGGAATATCATTACTTATTCTTCTCTTAGGAGAAACAATTGGAGTTTGGTTTCTTAATTATAAAATGAATATTCCGGTAGAACGGTTAGATGCAGCAAATTGGGTATTACAATGTTCTCTGATTACATTTATAATCAACCTTATTAGTGTGCCATATAATGCTGCAATTATTGCTCATGAAAAAATGTCCGCTTTTGCATATATTAGCATATTAGAAGTGATACTAAAACTCTTAATAGTTTATTTACTTTATATTTCTATGTGGGATAAGTTAATTGTTTATTCAAGCCTTCTTGTTTTAGTTGCAATTATTATCCGTATGGTATATGGGGTATATTGTAATCGTTGTTTCGTTGAAACCCGTTACCTATTGGTTTATGATCGTGCCTTAATTAAAAACATGACATCATTTGCAGGTTGGGGATTTTTTACTAATACTGCTTATATGTTTAATACGCAAGGAATAAATATACTTATTAACATGTTCTTTGGTGTTGGGGTAAATGCAGCTTGTGGTATTACTATGCAAGTGGAAGCTGCTATAATGAAATTTGTCAATGATTTTACTACGGCTTTGAATCCTCAAATAACGAAGTCGTATGCAATGAATGATTTTGACACCATGAATAAATTGGTGATACGTGGAGCGAAATTTTCCTATTTTTTATTGTTCATTTTGTCCTTACCTATTTTGATAGAGACAGATTATATACTTGGGCTTTGGTTAGAGGAGGTACCTGAACATACGGTAGCTTTTGTACGGCTTGCCATTATTGGAACAATGATTGAACGTTTGGGGTATACTGGTTACACAGCTTGTATGGCTACAGGGACAATTCGCCGTTATGCGCTTTGGATAACATCCGTCGGATGTCTTGTATTTCCGATAACGTGGTTGACATTTAAATTAGGTGCACCAGTGGAAACTGCATATTTAGTATTTGCTTGTGTTTATATAGGTGTTGATAGTGTCCGTTTATGGATTATGAAAGGTTTGCTAAACTTTCCTGTGGGAGAATTTGTCCGAGAGGTTGTGTGGAGGATAATTGTTGTTTCATTTATTGCCGCTATTTTTCCTGTTATTATTATATTCTTTTTTGAACAGTCTTTCTCTCGATTGGTAATATCAGTCCTTGTCAGTGTTTGGGCTGCATTTATCAGTATCTATATTTTCGGTTTTACCACAAATGAACGTATTAAGATAACAAATAAGATAGTCTCTATAGCTAAAGATAAGTTGCATCTTTAGTATTTCACATAAGGGTATAGAAAATAGATTAATATGAATAGAATGAAAACCTTTGGCATTGTCAGCTACAATAAATATGCAAATTTTACGAATTACGGTTCGGCTTTACAGTCTTGGGCTCTAAATACAGTGATAAACAAGGTCGGCGAATCAATGGGATGGCGTGCAATGTTTGTAGATTATTGTCCGGACATATTGGCAAAGCTTGACCCATTGAATCCTTTTAAAAATATGTGGGATCAAGATGTGGAAGCCCGTAAACGCGTAGAATTTAGTATGCCAGCTATACGTGAGAATTACGAAAAGTTTATGGAATTTTACGATAAGCGCTTTTTGCATACTAAGGAAAAGTACACATCACAAAATTTCAATACAATTTGTGAACGTGAAAATATTGATGGCTTTGTTTGTGGAAGTGATACTATTTTCTGTTATAAGGAATTTGGGTTTGATGATGGTTATTTTGCAAACTATGATGTAATGCGTGAAGGTTACAGTGTAGCTTATGCAGCTAGTTTTGGTGATACTGATTTTGATAAAATTGATAAGGAGGTCCTTAAGACCAAATTATGTAATTTTCGTTATCTTGCTTTGCGTGAAAATCAGTTTGTTGATTTTGCTCGTGAAGCTACAGGAGTAGAAGTTGAGCAGGTCATTGACCCAACATTGCTATTAACAGCCAATGATTACGATACTATTGTAGCTCCTCGTCAAATTGATGAACCTTATGTGTTGCTTTACTCGCGCCGTTTTAATCCTATAATGGCAGCCTATGCAGATCGTCTGTCAAAAAAACTAGGTGTAAAAGTCGTTGATATTAGTCTTTGTAGTAGTAATCCAAATGGTCATATAATGCGTTATGATGCAGGTGTAGAAGAATTTCTTTCATTGGTAAAACACGCAGAATGTATAGTGACGAATTCTTATCATGGAATGCTTTTTAGTATTATTTACAAACGTCCATTTTTTCTTTTCTCACGTGAGCAATGTGATACAAAGAATATGCAGGTTTTACAGATGCTTGATTTAGGCGATCGTTCTATGATTACCGGTGAAGAGTTGTTGAATAATATTGTTGATTATGATGAAGTACATAAAATTATAGGTCTTAAACGAGAACAATCGTTGGGTGTACTTATAGATGAATTGAAAGGATTGGAGAATGATAGGGAGAATAAAAAGAATAGTTAAAGGAGTTCTTCGTCAGTTTGCCCCTGTTGTAAAAGTTGAAGTTACGTCTTTGTCGCCAAACCAATTATTGAAAGGACGTAGTGCATTAATTACTGGTGGAACAAGTGGTATTGGTTTTCAAATAGCACGTTCTTTTTTATACGCAGGTGCCTGTGTGATAATAACAGGACGTAACCAAAAGAGAGTAGATGAAGCATGCCAAAAGTTGTTGCAAGAATGTGAAGATTGGAAGGATAACATACATGGTATAGAAATGGATGTTACAAAAATTAATCAGTTGGAACAAGGCTTTCAAGATATAATAAAAAGTGTAGGAGGAATTGATATCCTTGTGAATAATGCAGGATTGGAGGGTGGAAATATCAATTCTTGTACAGAGGGGGAGTTTGATGCTATTATCAATACTAATATGAAAGGGGTGTTTTTCTTGTCTCGTATTGCAGCGAGACATATGTTAAAACAGGGTATTAAAGGAAATATCTTAAATGTTTGTTCATCAAGTAGCCTACGACCTGCAAATTCAGCTTATACAATGTCTAAATGGGCAGTCCGTAGTTTAACAGAAGGGCTTGCACGAATGCTTATACCTTATGATATTGTAGTAAATGGAATTGCGCCAGGTCCTACTGCAACTCCTATGTTGATGAAAGATGGTGTTGTTGACGATTTAAATCTTCCGAATAACTTAACAGGGCGTTATGCTCTTCCTGAAGAGATTGCTAATATGGCAGTAGTACTAGTGAGTGGTATGTGTCGTATGGTAGTAGGGGATATCTTGTATATGACAGGTGGTTCTGGATTAATTTATCATGAGGATTTATGTTATCATTTTGAATAAGTAAAAGACAATAAAAATATGGAAACAACAAATATGAGTAATTTTCTGCTCATTTCACTGCTGAAGCAGTATGGTATAAAAAAACTAGTACTATCTTCTGGGGCTCGTAATATTCCTTTTGTGACAGCTGTAGAGACAGATGATTATTTTGAATGTTTTTCAGTTATTGATGAACGTAATGCTGCATTCTTTGGACTGGGGCTATGTCAGCAATTAAACGAACCTGTCGCTATTGCTTGTACAAGTGGAACGGCTGTAAGTAACTATTTGACAGGTGTAACTGAAGCTTATTATAGCCATGCTCCGCTGTTGGTAATAACTTGTGACCGTAGTCCTTATACATTGCACCAACTTGAAACGCAAAAGATTGACCAACCGGCTGTTTTTACAGGTGTTGTAAAAAAGTCTGTATCATTGCCTGTTATTAAAGATGCTGATGATATATGGTATTGTCAGCGTTTATTGAATGAAGCATTTATTAGTTTGAAACAACATCAGTCTGGTCCTGTTCACATAAATATACCTTTAGTAGGTGATACCAATGCGCTATGGAATGAAAGTGTTAAAAAGCTAAGAAATGGTCAAGCACGTAAAATAAATTATGTTTCAGTTGATGATACGGAAATGTGGCAACAAATGGCCAAAATTCTGAGTAGTAAGAAACGTGTAATAATTGTGATGGGACAAGATTGCAGCGGCGATGAAAACCTTCATCAGGCTTTGATGCAGTATTGTAGTTATACACAGGTGCCTATTTTACTTGATAATCTTAGTAATTTTCGTTGTTCTCAAATGGTTTGGGCCGAACCTGTCATTAAAGCACTCAATGTGAATAGTATAGAGGGGATGCTTCCTGAAGTCGTTATCACTTTTGGTAATAATTTTCAAGAACGTATAAAGGATTTGTTAAAAGCTCACCAGGGAAAATTCGAGCATTGGTCAATAGATCAAGAAGGTGTAGTTCGTGATGTGTTTAAGAGTCAGACTGCTCTGTTTGAATGTAGGCCTGCGTATTTTTTTAATTATTTTACGAAGAATGTGATTCCAACCGATGGTACATATTGCCATCGTTGGCAAGAACTGGCAGATGCTATTAAGCTTCCAGAGATGCCTTTCACAAATTTCTATACTATAAAAGAGTTTTCACGAGTAATTCCTAAAGAAAGTATCTTGCACTTGAGTATTTTGAATGCTACGCGACTGATGCAATTTTTTGAAATTGATCCGTCAATAAAAGTATATAGTAATGTAAATTCTTTCGGAATTGATGGTTGTTTGCCTACTTTTATAGGGCAGTCAGTGGCAACAGATAAAATGTCTTTCCTTGTGATTGGCGATTTAAGTTTTTTCTATGCAATGAATGCAATAGCTATAAAGCATAAGAAGAATAATATACGCATTATGTTGATAAACAATGGTGGTGGGGCGGAATTCCATATTGTCCCCTCTAGTAATGCTATTCCAACGATTGACAAGCATATTGGTGCTGCTCACGATCACAAGGCGCAAGGCTGGGCTGAATCAATGGACTATAAATATCTTAGCGCAGACGACAAAGAATCATTTGCGGTGGCGTTAAGTGAGTTTATTCGTACTGATCATGATTGCCCTGTTTTATTGGAAGTTTTTACAAATATGAAGACTGATGGGGAATTTTGTTTATCAGTATACCGTGAAGCTGAGAAGTGTATAAATCCTCTTTTATCAAAATAGAAACATATCATATATGCTTAATTTTACAGTTGGCCCAGTGATGTCCGGTGAAACAGTTCGGGGCATAGGTGCTGAACAGGTGCCTTATTTCAGAACTCCGGAATTTTCCGAGATAATGCTTGAAAATGAACGGTTAGTGAAATTGTTTATCAAAGCAGAGAAAGATGCTCGTGTAGTATTTATAACAGGTTCCGGTACCTCATCAATGGAAGCAACCGTAATGGATGTACTTTCTCCTGACGATAAAGTATTGGTTATAGATGGTGGTTCATTTGGGCATCGTTTTGTACAAATGCTTGAACTGCATCATATTTCTCATTCTATTATTAAAATGGAGTTTGGCCATAACATTAAAAAAGAGCAGCTTATTGAATTTGAAGGAAAGGGATACACTGCATTTTTGGTCAATATTGATGAAACATCTACGGGAGTTCTTTATGATAAAAAATTAATCAGTGATTTTTGTCGTCGTAATAATATGCTCTTTGTAGTGGACGCTATTAGTTCTTTTTTAGCGGATGATTTTGATATGGCAGATTTGGGAGTCGATGTAGTAATTGCGGGATCGCAGAAGGCATTAGCTTGTCCTCCGGGCATATCACTGATAGTTCTATCAAAGCGGGCGCAGGAGCGTGTAGAGGAACATCCTATGAAATGTATGTATTTGAGTTTGAAAGAAGCTTTGAAAAATGGTGAACGGGGGCAGACGCCATGGACACCTGCTGTGGGTATACTTCGGCAAATAAATGCACGATTACGTGAGATTGAGAGTGCTGGTGGTGTAGAAAATGAAACAAGTAAGGTAGCTACAATTGCGACTGATTTTCGTAAACGCATTAAGGATATGCCTTTTGAGATAGTTTCGGAGTCTCTCAGCAATTGTGTAACACCATTACATCCTACTACAACTTCTGCCTACGATATATTTACCATTTTGAAAAATGAATATAATATTTGGGTCTGCCCAAATGGTGGTGAGTTACAAGATAAAGTGTTTCGTGTGGGACATATAGGAGCTTTGACCATTGAGGATAATATAAAGTTGGTAGATGCATTAAAAGATATGCAGAAACGTGGAATGATTTAAGCAATCCGAATGTATGATAAAGGTTATAACATATGGGACATATGATTTGTTGCATTATGGGCATATAAGGCTTTTAAAGCGTGCTAAAGCACTTGGAGATTATCTCATAGTGGGGGTAACTGCTGATAGCTTTGATGTGGCTCGTGGAAAAATTAATGTGCGGCAAACATTGATGGAGCGTATAGAAGCTGTTAAAGCTACCGGATTGGCTGATGAAATTGTCATTGAGGAGTATGAAGGTCAAAAGATTGATGACATTCGGCGTTTTGGTGTGGATATATTTGCAATAGGTAGTGATTGGAAAGGACGTTTTGAATATCTCAATGAGTTTTGTAAAGTAGTTTATCTTGATCGTACCCAAGGTATATCAAGTTCTGAACTTCGGGCGGAGAAAAGAGAACTACGCATTGGTCTTGTGGGGGAATCGGGTATTCTTAATAAATTTGAGAAAGAAAGCAGCTTTGTTAATGGAGTTAAAATTGTAGGTGTTTGTACTCAAGATGAATCTGAACTTTCTGAATGTTTAAGGAATTTGCCGGTAAAAACTAATAGCTTAGAGATCCTTTTGGAGAATGTGGATGCTATTTATATTGTTTCAGTTCCATTGAAACATTATGAACAAATTAAAAAAGCTTTACGAAAAGGCAAACATGTGTTATGTGAATCCCCAATCGCAATAGATACTGATAACCTGAAAGAGTTGAGAATATTAGCAGAGGAGAATAAATGTATACTGATGGATTCTATAAAGACTGCTTTTTCAACAGCTTATTATAGAATGCTTTTGTTAGCAAAGAGTGGTGTAATAGGTAGAATTGTTTCTGTGGATTCTGTTTGTACCAGTCTTTCCGATTTAGAACTGAAGAAAGAGAAAGAATTGTCCAATACATGGAATAGTATTTGTGCATGGGGGCCAACTGCTATGTTGCCTATATATCAACTATTAGGCGCTAATTATCGTTCAAAAAATATAATATCCCATTTTGATGAAGAATTAGAGAAATTTGATTTGTTTACAAAGATTACCTACATATATTCGGATGCAGTTGCCTCATTGAAAGTTGGCAAAGGAGCTAAAAGTGAGGGAGAGCTTATTGTTAGTGGTACAAAAGGATATATTTACGTTCCTGCTCCTTGGTGGAAAACAGATTACTTTGAGGTTCGATTTGAAAATCCTGTAAATAATAAGCGGTATTTTTATCAATTAGATGGCGAAGGAATTCGATATGAAATTTTATCTTTTGTGAAAAGTATTGAAACGTTGACTGGCAACTCGTATATAGATGATGGAATATCAGAGGCTATAGTTCAAACAATAGCTGATTTTTATAACAACAATGATGTAATAACGATTTAGGCATATGATTCAAAAAACTATAATGATTCAAGGAAAGCCTTTTGTTTATAACGATGAACTTTCTGATATACAATATGATAAGATGGAGGCTATAACGGAAGAACAGGCTCGTAAACTTCTTCTTAAAACGAAGGAAGTTTTTGACGAAGTTGGCCTTGAGTTTTATCTTAATGTGGGGACTTTGCTGGGAGCAGTACGAGACCATGGACTGATTAAAGGCGATGAAGATGTAGATGTATTTATTGATGATGAAGAAAAATTGTTTAATAATCTTCCTTTTTTTCAAGATAATGGATTATATCTCTGTCGTATGGTGAGGAAACGATTGTATTCATTCAGAGTTGGAGATAATTCATTTATTGATGTTTATATATTAGGTTCTTTGGGCTTTTCTATTTGGACTCCATGGTGTTATAGGCTTTGCACTTGCGTGACCCCCAAGAGGTTTTTTAAGGAATATCAAGATATTGATTTTTTAGGGGTACAGTGTAAGTGTGTGAAAAATCCAGAGAAAATTCTTGAGTTCTGGTATGGGAAAAATTGGCGTACTCCGGTTCGTGGGCACAAATTTTATTATGAAGTTCCTTCTGCCTATTATTGGCATAGTCTAAAAAAGAGATCGAAGGATGCCGTAAAATTCTGTATTGGTTGGAAGTATTGGAAACATTTGGTAAAAGCATAGTTACATTTTTATCTTTATCATATATATATTGAATATATGGGTAACCATTCTATTTTCCGCCTTGACATAAGTTGTTAGCCGCCATATCTTTGCGCCGTAACCTTTAACAAGAATGATTATGGCAAAAGAAAAAGTAAACTATCAGGAGGTATATGACCTCTACCAGTTATGCAGCGAGACCAAAGATCTTCGAGAGTTCTGTGCTGATTATGGTGTAAATTACGACAAGTTCATGAACTGGCAGCGTCACCAGTTGTGGAGTGAGAAGTTAGGCAAGACAGTCCAGGTTGAGCAGCCCAAGGTTGCCAAAGTCCAGATAACCGGGAAACCATGCAATAGTCCAACTGTGAAGTTGGACGTGAAACATCCTGAAGGTGAACCACCAATAAAATGGATCAAGTTACAGCTGGCGTCTGGCGCAACACTGTTCCTGAGAAACACCACCGTTCTTGATTTGAGCCTGTTGCTTAATAAAATGATAGGATGATATGCTTGGACTGAGTGCTAACCTGAACTATTACCTGTTTAACGGTAATGTTGATTTGCGGAAAGGCATTTTCCGTCTGTGTGAGAGTATAAGGGAAGAAATGTCCCTTGACCCGAGCGATGCGTCCAATGTATATATGTTCATGTCCCGGAACCGAAAGGTTGTGAAGATACTTCATTACGAACGCGGTTTTTATGTGCTTTACGAAAAACGTCCTGTTATGGGCAAATTCAAGAAACCTGTATTTGATGAAGTCTCCAGGTGCTACCGGATACAGTGGTCGGACATGGCTTATCTTACGGAAAGCATTGTAGTTGACAAGATGTACGTTAGTCCGAAAGGTCAATATTAACATATTGATTATCAATATAATAGTATAAAAATAAGCGGTAAAAAGTTTGCGTAAGTACCTGATTTTTCGTACCTTTATATCATGATTGATGAAAGAGCATACGAGTTACTTTGCTGCCAGCTGGGTCTGGCGAATGAGGAAAAGGCAGGGCTTCGCAAACAGAATAAAGAATTGATTGCGAGGCTTGAGTCTATTGAAGAATCCAACAGGGAGAACTCTAAAAATCTGATAGATACCATCAATGATCTCAAAGATACCATCGAAAAGCAGTCAACCACGGTTGAACATTACAGGAAAGAAATGGAACTTATGAGAAAGCAGCTTGAAGCAAAGGATGAGGTGAACAGGATGCTGGCAAACGAGATCTCCAATCTCAGACTTCAGCTTGAGGACAGCAGGAAACACCGTTTCGGCCGTACTTCCGAGCAAAGAAGGCTGTTGAACAACCGTAATCTCGACAAGTCCGCTCTGGAACAATCCGAGTATGACGGTTCTGACAGGAAGGATGATAATAATAAGACCGATGATAACGAAACTGGCAGCAATACCTCTTCCGGCAACATACCTGCCCAGAACAGCAAACCTTCAAGGAGAAAGGAAACCGCACCACGTGCCGGGAAAACAAAATTGAAAGTTGACAAGGTGGTAGTACATGAAGTGGACGAGTATTACACGCTTCCAGAAGGGGGACGGTTTATGAACCGCAACGGTATGCCTGATGTTTGGGAATACAGGGTCATAGAACATGTAAGGGCTCATAACGTGGAGCATGTTTACAAGGTGGCAAGGGTAAAGCTTGCGGACGGCACTTTCACAAGCACGATGGAACATCCGCTGAAAAACCTTGGAGGTATCTTCTCTCCTGAACTGCTTGCCCGTCTGCTTTGTCTGAAATATGACTTCAGCATGCCTGAGAACAGACAGATAAGACTGCTTGCAAGAGAGGGTATCCACATAAGCAATACCACGCTGAACAGCTATATCCATAACGGAATCGCCAAACTAAGGGAGTTCATGGAAGATGTCTTCAAGGAGTTTGTACAGAGAGCTAATTACCTTATGGTTGATGAGACTACTGAGCTTGTTGGAGTGGAAACAAAGGAAGGTAAGGCTTACAGGAGAAAGTACTTATGGGCTTTCTTTGCCAAGCATATTAAGATGGTCTATTATCACTATAATAACGGCAGCAGGTCGTCCGATGCGGCAAAATCATTCCTGGAATATTTTATGGGAACCATATCCACTGACGGATATACGGTTTACAGGATGTTTGACGGAGACGACTCAAAGGTGCTTCATATAGGATGCTGGACGCACTGTAGAAGGTTGTGGGTTGATGCCCTGCCTTCAGACAGAACAGCGATGGACATAATAGATCCTATCGGTGAGATGTTCAGAAATGAAGACCTGTTCCGTATGATGAAACTCAGCGGTGAGCAGATTAAGGAAAGAAGGCTTAAGCTTACAGGACCGATTCTTGAACGTATCCATCATAAGGTGGTCATGATGATGCAGGATGCGAAGATTATGGCTAACGAACTGATGAGAAAGGCCGTGAACTATACGATAAACCAGTGGAAATCCTTGAGAAATATCCTCAAGGACGGTTCAGCAGAAATCTCGAACAACCTCTGTGAGCAAAGGATGAAACCTGTAAAGCTGCTGCTCAAGAACTGTATGAACGTTGGCAGTGAGGATGCGGCAGAAAACTCTGCATTCACCTTCTCTCTGATAGAAAGCTGTAAGTTGAACGGCATAGACCCTCAGAATTACCTGAAACACTTGTTTGAATGTATTCTTCATGGTAAGGACTGCGACAAGAAGGCTCTTCTGCCATGTTTCTATAAACCGGAATGTTAAAACAAAAATATTTTCTTACGGGCATTTTTATTTTATCGGCTGAAAGACAGCCGATAAAATTGGCGTGGCGGAAAATAGTATGGTTACAATATATGGCTAAATATATTCCTGAGATTTTTTTAGTTGCTGCTTTGGGACATTTATCTATCAGGCTATTGAACGGAAAGCTTTAATTCAGAATGAGTACCATATGGGATGTAGTGGTATTTATACTATGGGAAAATGGCTGGCGAATGATTTGGTAGAGTGCTGTGGTATTTCATCTTCTAAAGTTGAGAGATTGGCATATTAATGAATACTCTTGGGATACGGTTGCTGAGAGGATTATTAAAGTAATGGAAAATTGATAGGAATTGCTCAGAAAAGCTTGTGCCTGAGAAGAGTATACTAATGAAGTGTATTATGATATTAACCAAAAGGAAGCGGTATATATGGGATTATTTTGTTGTCCTTGTTTTTATTTTTACTACAGGAACAATTGTTTGGTTTCAGTATGTAACTCCAGGAATTGCATTTATTTTTTTTCTAATTGTTGCTGTTGTTAATTGTTTTATATATAAATCTCGTATTCCTCTAGGGGTTAAGAATAAATCATTTCACTATTGTTTATTTGTATTCTTTCTTTGTGGATTAGGAATGAGTTTTTTTTATAGCTCTCCTAAAGAAAATTCGATAGCAGGCTATCTTGTAGCAATGTTTGCTTCATATTTAGTTATTTCCCGATATGATTTCTATTATTTTAGGTGTCTTTTAACTAATGTCGTTTTTTGGATCGTTTTATTGGGTATTCCTGTATTTCTGTTGACAGAAGTTGATTTGTTACCTTTGTCTGTTCTGCATGTTTCATTGGATTATGAAATGTTTTTTATTTATTCAATAGGTTGGCCTAGTCATTTTGGACGATTTGCGGGAATTTGGCATGAACCAGGTGCTTGTCAAATTATCTTAAATACGATTCTGTGGTTACATATTGATGAAGTAAGGTATTGGAGATGGGAAAAGGGGCAATTAATCAAATTAATAGTGATATTAATAGGTCTAATATTAACATTCTCTACTGGTGGATATATTGTATTTCTACTATTCTTATGTGCTTGTGTATGGAAGTTGCCTATGAAAAAGAGGACTAGACGTTGGCTTTATCCATTAATAATCATTTCTTTTTTATGTGTAATAGTCGCTATTTTGAATAGCGAAACAGTATATGATAAACTCTTCGCTGAAAAAACTAGTGTATCTAAAGTAAGTAGAACATTAGATATTTTGGCTATGTGGCAAATGGCGTTAGAACGACCATATTGGGGATATGGATTAGGTACTATTGATTTTTGGAAGAGGTCTGAGGAGCTGGGTAATGTAGCTTGCAGTAATGGACTTATCTATGGTTTTGCATCTATGGGTTTTATTTGGGCATTTATTTTTTTGTCCCAAGTATATCGTTCTATAAAACGAATGAACTTTAGCATATCTCCTTTATGGTTATTTTTTGCTTTTCTTTTACTTCAGTCTAATGAAAGATATTTAGAATTTCCTATAACATTTCTCTTTGTGTTTTATTTCTATTCATATAATAGTGTGAAGTATGGAAAATAATAAAAGTCCGTTAATTAGTATAATTACAGTTTCTTTCAATTGTGCTAAAACAATTGAAGAAACTATTCTTTCAGTTATAAATCAGAGTTATACTTCAATTGAATATATAATTATTGATGGAAAAAGTACTGATGGTACAATTGAAATAATAAAAAAATATGCAGATCGAATCTCTTTCTGGGTCAGTGAAAAAGATGATGGAATTTATGATGCAATGAATAAAGGATTGAGAAAAGCTAATGGTGACTTTGTTCTCTTTTTGGGAGGAGATGATCATTTAATCTCATTTCATGTATTGCAGGACATTGTACCTCAATTACAACCAAAACGTGTTTGTGTATATCATGGAGATGTGTATCGTTGTGTTAGTAAAGATCTTTATGGAGGGAAATATAATCGTTATAAATTGGCTATAAAGAATATACCTCACCAAGCTTTATTTTATCCAAAGGTAATTTATAAAAATTATAATTACGATGTAAAGTACTCACTGTTTGCTGACTATCAATATAATATAATGTTATTTTCAAAAATTCCTTTTGAGTATCTTAACCAAACAATTACTTGGTTTAATGATGCGGGGAGTTGCGTAAAACATCGTGATATTTGTTGGGATAAGGATAGAAAACATATTATTACTACTTTTTTAGGATATGTACCTTATTATTTTGCTCAATTTTATCATTTATTAAGGAAGGTGGTAAAAAATGATTAGGGCCAGTGTGTGTATGGCTGTATATAATGGCGAAAAATTTATAAAACAGCAAATAGAGTCGATATTGAAACAATTGACAACAAACGATGAATTGATTATTTCTGATGATGGAAGTACGGATGAGACTTTACGAATTGTAAATGATTTCCAAGATTGTCGCATTAAATTAATATCTAATACACAGAAACACGGTTTTATAGGGAATTTTGAAAATGCTTTATGTTGTGCTTCTGGTTATTATATATTCCTTTCAGATCAGGATGATATTTGGGAATTGAATAAAATAGAACGCTGTCTTTACTTTCTACAACGATATGACATGGTGGTTCATAATGCTTTATTAGTAAATTATAAGGGAGATTCTTTAAATAGGAATTACTTTGATACTTTACATACTTCTGATAGCTTTCTATATAATTTTTATAAAACAAGATTTTTAGGTTGTAGTATGGCCTTCAGGAAAAAAGTGTTATTAGAATGTTTGCCTTTTCCCAAAAATATAGTAGCACATGATTATTGGATTGGTATGTATTGGTTATTCAAATATCATCAAAATGTATATTTCTCAGAGGAAGTTCTCATGCGTTATAGAAGGCATGGAGGGAATGTTTCTACTTCCTCTGAAAAGTCGAATAATTCATTTTTTTACAAAGTACTGACAAAGAGGCTTTTTTTATTAGAAGCAGTTATTAAAAGATTTATTAAAATAAAGTTTGAATTATGAGTACTATTCCCAAAAAGATCCATTATGTTTGGTTGGGTAAGGCTAAGTTGCCAACTTCAGTGAAAGATTGTATTAAATCATGGCGAAAACATATGCCTGAATATGAGATAAAATGTTGGAGTGAAGAGAATTTTGATTTAAATTCAGTTGATTGGGTAAAGGAGGCTATTGAACAAAAAAAATGGTCGTTAGCGTCAGATTATATTAGACATTATGCGTTGTATACAGAGGGGGGGATCTATTTAGATACAGATGTAAAAGTTTTTAAATCTTTTGATGAGTTTCTAGATTGGGACTTTTTTTCTTCAGTGGAGTATCACCCTAAAGTTTTTCGTACATTAGGAGAGAAGCAGTTGGATTCTAATAAGCATGCTTTAATACCTAATGATTATATTGATGGGCTTGGTGTTTTAGCAGCTTGTTTCGGAGCTAAAAAAGGTAATCCATATATTAAAGAATGCATGGACTTTTTTTCTTCTAAGCATTTTGTAAAAGAAGATGGTAGTTTGTTTACTGATATAATAAATCCGGGAATAATGGCTACTATTGCAACAAAATATGGTTTTGTGTATGATGATGTTGAACAAAAGCTGCAAGGTAATATGAAAATATATAATTCATCAGTATTTGCTGGTGATCTGTCGACTTTGAATTCTAATAGTTATAGTATGCATTATTGTGATGGCAGTTGGAGGGATAATAGTTTAATTCATAAGATAAAATCTGATATAAAAAAAATATTCTTTCGCTATTAGAAATAGAATTAACACAATGTTAAAGGCTAGAATTTGTTTTGCTTATCTTCAATAGTTAGAATAAGGAATTTGATACTGTTGTTTCCTAATTCAAATGGATAAAATCCGTATATTTCATATTGTTCAATGCGCTGGTGGAGTCGATTGTTATCTACGTATGCTTTTGACGTCTATGGACAGAAATCGGTTCGAACATATATTAATCTGTTCGTTTGACTATTCTAAGGATGAATATAAAAATTTAGTTGATGAGTTTGTACAAATAGAAATGCGCAATTCTCTATCTTTGATGACTGATGTCAAGGCGATAAGTTCTGTGCGTAATTTTATTAAGTATTATCGCCCTGATATAATATATTGTCATAGTAGTAAAGCAGGTGGTATTGGTCGTATTGCTAATATAGGTATAGGTATTCCTCTTGTTTACAACCCACATGGATGGGCTTTTAATATAAAAGGGGCGAAATTGAAGAGTTATATATATTTATGGCTTGAACGGATGCTTGCGCCGCTTACTACTGAATATGTAGTTATTTCTAATTATGAAAAGTTGTCAGCAATCCAGAAGCGTGTGGCTAACGCTACTAAGATGAAAGTGATTTTTAATGGAATTTCCATTGAGAAAATTGATGAACAGTTGAAAAAATCTTTTGTAACGCGTGCTTCACAGAATATTCCCGATGATGCTTATTTAATAGGAATGGTCGGACGTATTTCGGAGCAGAAGGCTCCTGATATTTTTGTGAGAGTTGCTGCTGTACTGAAAGATGTAATTCCTAATGCTTATTTTATGATTGTTGGAGATGGGGAGCAACGTAGAGAAATTAATCAGTTGATTGAAGAACTGGGGTTAGTGGGAAGAGTAGTGATAACAGGCTGGGTTAATAATCCGATAGCTTACGCTAACTTATTTGACCAGGCTGTACTACTTTCTCGTTGGGAGGGATTTGGACTAGCACTTACCGAATACATGAAATTGGGTAAAGCAATAGTAGCGACGGAAGTTGATGCTATACCTGATTTAATAACAGATCAAGAGAATGGCTTATTGGTAGAAATGGATAATGTAGAACAAGCGGCAAATGCTATCAAAGAGATTTTTTATAATGAAGAGTTAAAACAAAAAATAATCTCTAATAGTTTAATGAGAGTAAATGCTTTCTTTAATGTAGAGAGAGTTGCAAGTGAACATAAGTCTTTGTTTTTTAAATTAATGAATATATCTCGTTTCGAATAAACTGTGAATTTGGGATTTTTTTTCATAATATTATACTATAATAAATTTGGGTATATATAATAAATGTTGAAAATGTTGAGATGTAATAAACACGTGAGTGTTTCGTATGTGAGATGAAAAAAATGTAGGTCCCTAGCTTCATGCTTTTTACAGCATGATTCTCCTACATTGTGGATTAGAAATAGCGCGACGGCGCATTTCTAATCTACGCCCTGACATCGGAGGTTAAAGCCGATGTGAATTTCCCACTATATCAACTGTCTGTGAAGATCGTTGATATTTTTTTAGTGTAAGCATCCGATAAAGTACCCGTTTTCTTTGTTATATTTTCATTGCACCTTTGCCTTTGCAATATTGCATGAACTTCTAACATATTTTCATTATGACACAAGAACAATTTAGCTCTTTACAGGAACTGCATCGTTTAAGCGGTCTGAGTCTTGTGAAATTTCTGCAACGTGAACATGTCAGTTACTCCACGTACAATTATTGGAAACGTAAATCTTCCAGTGTTCCCGATTACGAAACATCTGCTCCCCAATCAGTCTTAGCTCCCATCAGCCTCAAGTCCCCCTGTATTGCTTCCTCCTCTTCTGTTTCCGGAATGACCCTGTTGTTTCCTAATGGCGTCCGTGCCCATTTGGGTGCCGGTATGGAAGAGGCCGCTTCCCGTTTGATTAACCAATACATCTGTTGCCATGTTCTGTCTGAATGATACGATGCGGTATTTTCTCTGCCCCGGCAGGACTGATATGCGCAAGGGTATCAGTTCCCTCTGCGGTGTGGTACACGAGCGTATGGGCTGCAGTGTCAGGAACGGTGATGTATTCATCAACTTACGGCTGCTGCCAATGAAGATGAAAATAACCTCTTATACCACAAAAGGCAATTTTCGTCTAGCTTGCTCATAAGTCATCACAATGACATGGGCATTATCCCAAACTTTAGTATATCCTCTTAGAGCTTCCAGACAATTATCTTTGAATGCGCCTATATATCCTTTCGAGCTATCTGCTACATTGATTATTGTAATGAAATAGGCTTCAAGGCAAGAACTGTGCAAATCCACATTTTTTTCATTCTCCAGAGTTTGCCCAAAAGTATTTTGATATTTTGCAGCTAGAAACATTTGCATCGTATCGACCACCTTCTTGGTTATATTCCATTTACGGTCTGCTGTATTTGCCGGTTCCAAACTCCCCGTTGCTGTATAGTCTTTTAACTCTATAGCATAGAATTTCCCATCTGCATAATCTATCCAACAAGCGTCCATCTCTTTGAAATTGAAACAGCTTATGCTTTTATGAGGCTCTGTCTTTTCAAAACGAAACCAATTGTCTGTTGGAAAATCAAGCGTAATCCCACTTTCTGTAAAACCTGCCATAATTACATCTTCATATCAAGGTCAATGTCTTCATCATACATGGCCATACTTTCATTAATAATGGAATTGTCCGGCAAACTCTTTTTCAAATTTCCAAAAAAAGTGTCGATAGTCCCTCTATCGTTTCTGTTTAATGAACAGCACATAATGTCCATCTCATTGGAGCGTGCTTCTATATGTAGTTGCTTTAGTACAAAATAACTGTGAGTTGTGATAAATATCTGTACACCTTTCTTCGCGAGCTCTGAAATGATCTTCATCAATGAGCGGATAGCTCCCGGATGCAGATTATCTTCAGGCTCATCGAGAATAAGTACGGAGTTTTTATTCAATTGTCCGTTTTGAATTAGTGTGGACAATATACCTATATGTTTGACTCCTTCTGCTGTTAAAGGGAGGGCAAATTCGGTATTGCCTTTCTTGAAGACAAATCGTTCCGTATTTTCCACTTGTTTCAACTCGCCGGAAAACATTTCGGACATTTTGTTTAATATATCTTGAAACTCTGCATTGGCTTCTCCTTGTACCACAGGTATGTCCAACAAATCAATAAGATCCAATGTTGTATCATCATAACCGGGAAAGAAGTACTGACGGGCAATCGCTTTTATCGTATTAAAAGCGGTGATGACTTCCTTTGCGGGAATAAATATGTAATTGGTAATCTCACTGCTATTTCCGTTTGCAATAGTAACATCTGTAATAGTAGTACGGGTATCTACTCCAAAAGAAAAGTTGACTTTCGAATCTTCTTCTTTAAAGTTTAATTCTACAGATAGTTTTTTGGGAGTGCCGTTCTTGCGCACAATATCACTCAAACCTGCCCTTTTAGGGGTGTATACGTCGAAAAGCTTCTTGGATATGATATTCTTGAATGAAATATCCGGATGGTGCACGGTTTGCTTGATATATAATTCCTTGGCTTTGCCAACGGAATAAATCATCTTCAAGAGTGCAGTTTTACAGGTGTCATTCTTTCCAAGAATAACAGTCACTTGTGGAAATGGAAACGGATTTTCAAAAGTCTCGAATCCCATTACATTGGACATCTTAAGCTTACTTATCATAATTTCTTCATTATAAGTATGACAAAGATACAGTTTATATCTCAAAAACAAGTAGTCCTCATAAAAGTTTTTTTGATGGCGCCAAAGGAGAAATACCCGTATTAGCTTATACTTGTCTATATTCTTTCACCGCATCGAAGCACGGACATCCTTTTATCGGATTCAAGTCCCGGTGTCCCACAATTAGTGCTTTCGGAAACTGTCTTTTCAACTCTCTCAATAAAGCGAACAGCGCTCCCCGTTGCTCCAATGTGCGCGTATCTTTCGGTTTCCCGTCCGCATCCAATCCTCCCTCATAACAAACACCAATCGAATGGGCATTGTGATTCCGGCAATGTGCTCCGACCTCTTCAAGCGATCGTCCCCTGTGGATTTCTCCGTCCCGTGTGATATAGAAATGATAGCCAATATCACGGAAACCACGGTGCAAGATATGATCCTGTCGGCAAGCCTCCGCCGAAAGGGACTTTCCTTCCGGCGTGGCACTGCAATGAATGATAATTAATGTAATAGTCCGCATGGGGTTACATACAACTTTGTATTCCGAACACACCTCCGATGGCGGTGGCTACAGTGATAACGATTTTGAGAACTAAGCTCCATACAGAGCGGGAAGATGATGAATTACTCATAATAAGAAGTTTTAAATAAATTGATAATAGTTTTTTTATTCACCACGGACACAGAGGACGCAGAGGAAAGAAATAATCTGTGGTGAAAAAACTCAGTGTCCTTCGTGTCCTCTGTGGTGAACCTTTTAAGCAGCCGGGTCAGGCGCTTCGCCACCTCCATCCGGTTTCGGATCAGGGTTGTCGCCCGAATCAGAACCACCTCCGGCAGTTGTCGGTTTCTGATACTCCGTCTGCTGCTTCAACTGGCTGTCGAGCTTCAGGTTCGTGGTAGACAGATTACCGGTGGCACGAGCTTTCAGACGCATGCCGCTAATATTCTTCTCCAACGAGAATTCTTCCAGCGTATCGGCTGCCTTACTGCGAATACCCACACCAAAAATGGCAAGATCATCGATTTTCACACATTTGCCATCCAGCAACAATTCCTTGATGCAATCTACCATATCCGAAAGCACACCTTTGATGACACCACCGGAATACGGTGAATTGTGCTTCGACATGTGTTCGGCAAGCTTTGCCAAATCAAACGTCTCGTCGCTTACTGCACGGGCGAACCACTTACCCGCATTCAAGCCTTTCTTTTGCTGGTTCTGATAAATTTTGTAACGAATCATAAAACAATAAATTAAAGGGTTAAACATATTGTCCGGGGATTCTTTTCCCTTTCGACGATACAAAAATACTACTCCGGATCTCCCGGAAATCAGCTGTATACGGTTGTGTCTGGTAGCGGTCGGTTATTTGTCATTATAGTCGGTTATTCAATGGAAAAACGTTGGTTATATAGTCGTTTTTTCGTATTTTTGTAATAGTAAATCAGAAACATATCCATCATGAGCGAATTTAAAATACGTGCTTACGGGCGCATGGAACTGGCGCAACTTTATTCTCCACAACTAACTGACATTGCTGCTTATCGAAAAATGAAGAAATGGATCTCTTTGTGTCCCGGACTTCTGCAACGCCTGTACGACTTAGGCTACGAATCAAAGCGACGCTCATTTACACCGTTGGAGGTGAGAGTCATTGTGGATGCTTTAGGAGAGCCTTAAATAAAGCGTCGCTTTATGGTGTCTAAAGCACCGCTTTACGATGTCTAAAGCTTAGCTTTACACCTCCTAAAGCGATGCTTTATGCAGGAAAAACGATTGTATTAGTCAAAACGGATGCGGTAATTGAAATGACTACCGTATCCGTAAGTAAAACGGGTACAGTAGGTACACTTTTTCCGGTTCACTCATACACACACGCACGCGCATACAACCCTTTACCGTCCATACTGATTAATTTTCCGTGTTTGGTGAGCCGTTTCAGCCAAGTGAGGGCTGTGTTTTCTTTAATTCCCATGGCAACTGCTTCTTCCAGTAACTGGGTACGAGTAAATTCATCACCCAGTTTCTGGAAAAGATAATCACGATCGGCATTAGGACGATGGCTGACTTCTGTACTGGGGAGGAACGATAGAATATGCGTGGCATGACAGTAGAGAGGCTCCGCAAGGCTAAGCACAGCATGAAAGTCTTCCTGTGAAATGGATACATCCCAACGGGTAATGATGTCATCTTTGCGGTTGTCGGCAGGAATCTCCTTGTCCGGTGTGAAAGGAGAGGTGGGAGAGGTCTTGAAGTCGTAGGGCTGCGGGCTTTCGAGAGCACGCAATACGGCTACTTCCGACATGATTCTGCATAGATTGACAGCCAGACGTGCCACAAAACTATACATTTCCCTTCCATTAGCTACACTGGAGCGTTCAAACAAGTCGGAAAAGACGGTGTCGATTTCTTCTTTTTGTTCATCCGTGAGTTGTAGGGTATGAATGCCGTGCGATTTTATCACGCTCAACTTTTCTTTCCATTCCAGTCCCATAGCGGTGAATATCTCCTCCCAATCTATCTCGTTGCCCATAAATTGGCTGATCCATTTACTGATTCCGCACATGTAATAATATAATTGGCGGGAGTATGATCCGTCTTCTGCCGTCGGAATGAAAGTTTGCACCTGCGACGGCGTACCCGAAATCAGGACGGAAAGATAGCTTTTCTTCACTTCCCGGTATTCCTGGTCGGTGCGGCGGTTGTAGGACAAGCGGTCGTGGTCGAACGCTTTGCGCAGGGTATCGCTCCAATGACCGTGGTCCGATCCGATGGCGGTGGAAAGAGTGTCCGCTTCCGCTTCGCAGATAAGTCCGGTTCCGTCGGAGTCCATGATGTTTTGTAGGATACCCGTACCGGTGTTGTTGCCCGAAATGAGGAACATCCTGTTAGGGGGCATTTGTGGAGCCTCCTTTTTGGTTCGTTCTTTTCCCATTGCATCATACTCGGCTTTCTCTTTTTTGTATGCTTTCATCTGTATGGCCACTTCTTTGCGGATCTCGTCGTGGATAGGTTCCACGAGTAAGCGGATGTAGGAAAGGATACCTTTGCCGGAAGCCGAAGGAGCCACTACGAAACATTGGAGGCTGGGGTGATGGTATTTGCCGCCATATAGGCATCGCACGTGGCGCGACATACAAGCACCCAGGGCAGTGAGCGCTCCCAATAACATGATGTCGTGTTGTATTGGGCTGCTCCCGGCTTTTATGATACGTTGCAAAAATTCCGGCCAGTCGTTTTCCGGGAAAGTGGGCAATTGATGTTGTGGTTCACTGCCTGGTAATAGTTCTTCTTCCCCTTCTCTATCATCGGAGATATTGTCATTTCCCACCTTATTATGCGCGCCCGTGTGTGGGGGAAATTTGCGTGCTGTACCTGCTGTACCTTTTGTACCTGTGGGATGTTTGGGCATTTCTTCTATGCAGATGCTTACTCCCGTCGCTTCGGCAAGGTGGAAAGCGGTGCCCAGGTGCACTTCTCCACGTTGGGTGTGGAGTGCGTTGGAGAATACCCGTTCGGCATGTTCGCGCTGATACTTGGGAGATACCCGGCACAGGCGGTGAAAAAACTCACGTCCTGCTTCGCCGCAATCCGTTGCGATGGCGAATGACAATTGTACGTATTCAAGATAAGTGGGAGCAATGTCCGCTCCTGCCGTTTCGACTGCTTCGGTGAGACGGCGTAAAGATTCAATATCGGTCATTTTGATTTATGATTTTTGATTTATGATTTATTTGTTGGTGGTTCTGAACAATGCTTCCGGGTCGTAACTAAGGAAACAGGCTCTCACGAGGTCTTTGCCGGAGAAATCTACTTTGGATTTTGTTTCGGAAGAAACTGCTGTTACCGTATTGTATGCCGTCTCTACGTACCGCATCGCCCAACTCATGTTGTCTGTGATATTTGGGATGTCATTTGTCGTGGAGGAATAATGGCAGGGAACAAATGCCTTTACACCCAGTCCGCTGGGGCTGACAAAGGTGAGTACAGGTTGTAGGAGAGGATCGTCATAGAGCATACGTCGCATTTCCACTGCTTCCTGATAAGAGTGGAGACCGTCCACATCTACTATCACCAGGTGAGACGGGGAGACGAAATCCTTACTGCTACGGCGGGTGAATGTGCCGCAGGGGGTCACATACGGTAGTAATGACGCTTTGGCGGTTCGTATATCTTCGGAGTTGCGCACTTGTTCGGTCAGGGCTTTGAGATTCTCGTTGCAAGTAATCATTTGGAAAACTTGTTCGATGGAGACTTCGCAGAAGGGGATAAGCGTGGGAGGAGTCATCAGTCGGCCTTGTTTGTCTTTGATAGGAGCGATAGGTGGCATGAAATAGGACATTCTGTAGTTGTTTGGCATCATTTTCTTTTTGTTTCAAGTTAAAATGTTTATTTTTGCAAAAAAATATGAGTGTGTTTCAAAACACGGCGTAAAATTAGTAAATGCAAAATAGACATCGTCCCGACATGTTGGGATGAAAGTGAAAATAATTAACCGTTACGGTGTAATTTTAACAATAAAAAAGAATGGAAAATGAAAAAGGTTTATATGTAGCTTTAGGAGTTTACATAGGAGAGTTGCAAAAGCGTGCGGATTTGAAAAATGACGAAATACGGAAGAGCGTACACATCGGCCACTCTACTTTTAATGATTTAAAAAAGGGGCAAAACGCCCATTGAGTGATTACGTAAAAGTGGTGGAGTGCTGTCTGGATGCCTTCAATGAAGAGGAAGCCGGAGTTATCTGGGATGAATGGAGGAGAATGTATTTTCGATACAGAAGAAGAAAAGAGGAGGAGAGAGGAGAACGGTGAAAAAACAGATAAGGTAAAAGTGGCAGGCGGGAAAAAGTTTCCCGCCTGTGGTCTTTATGAATGGATTTTTTTGTAGCTTTGTGAAAAATAAGATTGATATGGAAGATTTGCAAAGATTATATCCTATCGGGATACAGACTTTCTTTAAGATACGTGAGGGGAATTTTCTCTATATTGACAAGACGGAATATGTGTACCGGATGACACATTCGGCTTCCAGCTATCTGTTTCTAAGCCGTCCCCGACGTTTTGGAAAATCTTTGCTTACCAGTACCCTTCACTGTTATTTCGAGGGACGGAAGGATTTGTTTGAGGGACTGGCCATGGAGACATTGGAGAAGGAATGGATACAACACCCGGTGTTGCACTTCGACATGAGTACCGCTAAACATGTGGACAGGGAACAACTGAACGCGGAACTGGAATTGAAACTCATGGCATACGAGGAGATTTATGGACGTGTAGAAGAGGAACTGTATGTGAATCAGCGTCTGGAGGGACTTATAAAACGTGCTTATAAGCAGACCGGTAAAAAAGTGGTTGTCTTGATAGACGAATATGACGCTCCTCTGCTTGACGTGGTTCATGAGGAGAAAAATCTGCCGCAGTTGCGTAATGTGATGCGCAATTTTTACAGTCCGTTGAAGGCGTGTGATCCTTATCTGCGCTTTGTTTTTCTTACGGGTATAACCAAGTTCTCGCAACTTAGCGTGTTCAGTGAACTTAATAATATCACCAATGTGAGTATGCTGCCTGATTATGCTGCCATTTGCGGTATCACTGCTGAAGAACTCCGTACTCAAATGGCTCCCGATGTAAAGCATCTGGCTACCCGGTTGGGAATCACTGCAGAGGAGATGTTGGACAGACTGAAGGAAAATTATGACGGTTATCATTTTTCGTGGCCGTCGCCCGACGTTTTCAATCCTTTCAGTTTGCTGAAGGCGATGGCTTTGGGAGAGATCGGCTCTTATTGGTTTGAGAGTGGCACGCCCACTTATATCATAGAGATGTTGCGCAAATATGCTGTGTTACCATCAGAAATTGGTGGCGAGGAAGCGTCTCCCAGTGATTTTAACGTACCTTTGGAGTTGGCTACCAATTATATGCCGTTGCTTTATCAGGCTGGTTACCTCACGATAAAGGGTGCGGATTTGGAATTTGACGCATATATGCTTGATATTCCAAACAAAGAGGTGCGTGTCGGTCTGATGAAAAGCCTGATCCCATCTTATGTGAAGAGTGACAGTCATGAGGTGAACAGTGTGGTGCGTAATTTGGCGCGTAACATTGTGCGGGGAGATATGGACGAGGCTTTGAAGCTGCTTCAGGCTTTTCTTTCCACTGTGCCTTATTGCGACAACACGGATTATGAGGGGCATTACCAGCAGATGCTATATGTGATATTCTCATTGCTGGGCATTTATACCGATGTGGAGGTGCACACGCTGAAAGGACGTGTGGATATGGTGCTTCGCACGAGGACTACTCTCTATCTGGTAGAACTGAAATTGAATCAAAATGCAGAGATTGCCATGAAGCAAATTGATTTGCAGCAATATGCAGATCGTTTTGCTCTTTGCGGGCTTCCGGTGGTAAAGGTTGCAATAAATTTTAGTGCGGAGACTCGGACAATTGCTGATTGGGTGATTTCAAGAGGAACGTATGCATAGTTGTATTATAATTTAAATAATTTTAAAAGAGTATGAGTAGCAAGATATACCCCATTGGCATACAGAACTTTGAAAAAATCCGGAAAGACGGTTATTTCTATATTGATAAGACTGCTTTGATTTATCAGATGGTGAAGACAGGCAGTTATTATTTCTTGAGCCGTCCCCGTCGTTTTGGAAAAAGTCTGTTGATATCTACGCTTGAAGCGTATTTCTTGGGCAAGAAAGAACTTTTTGAGGGCTTGGCCATGGAAAAGCTGGAAAAGGATTGGATTACATATCCCATTTTTCATATCGATCTTAATACGGAGAAGTATGATACGCGGGAGAGCCTGGACAGCATATTGAATTTCACATTGGAGAAATGGGAACAGCAATATGGCACCGCCCCGTCGGAAACAACTTTTGCATTGCGTTTTCGCGGCCTTATTGAACGGGCTTATGAGCAAACCGGGCAGCGTGTGGTCATTCTGATAGATGAATATGATAAGCCCATGTTACAAGCAATAGGTAACGAGGAGCTTCAGAAGGAATTCCGTAATACCATGAAAGCTTTTTATAGTGTGCTGAAGACTATGGACGGTTGCATTCAGTTTGCTTTTCTGACGGGAGTGACGAAATTCGGTAAGGTAAGCGTGTTCAGCGATTTAAATAATCTCGATGACATCTCAATGCGGAAGCAATACGTGGATATTTGCGGAGTTTCTGAAAAAGAATTGCATGATAATTTGGAAATTGAACTGCATGAACTGGCGGATGCAAAGGAGCTGACTTATGGTGAACTGTGCAATAGATTGAGGGAGTACTATGATGGCTATCATTTTACATACAATTCTATCGGAATATATAATCCGTTCAGCTTGCTTAATACTTTTAAATATAGAGAGTTCGGTAGTTATTGGTTTGAAACGGGAACTCCTACTTATCTAGTGGAGTTGCTGAAAAAACATCATTATGACTTGGAACGTATGGCGCATGAGGAAACGAGTGCCGCTGTATTGAACAGTATTGATTCAACATCGGACAATCCCATTCCGGTCATTTATCAGAGCGGTTATCTCACTATCAAAGGATATGAAGAGCGTTTTGGCATTTATAGCTTGGGTTTCCCGAATCGCGAAGTAGAGGAAGGATTTATTAAATTTTTGCTTCCCTTTTATGCGAACACCAATGCGGTAGAGTCGGAGTTTGAAATATAGAACTTTAACGCGAAAATGCGTAATATTGAGAAATGGATAGTGGAGTAATCTGTGAAATAATTGATGGAAAATCCCGGCTGAAGAAATAAAACGGCTGGGATTTTTTGTTTAGGATGTCTATTTGCCATTCTTGAAAAATATCAAATGGTAGCTATATCTTTTCCGTGTGCGATAACGAAAACGCAAAAAATAACAATTTATTATGTAGAAAAAGTTGGGGGAATGCTTCGTAGTTCACAAATAATGATTAAATTTGCCGCGATTTGTAATGCGGAGTTTGCAAAATGACGAATAATACTATAAAGCATCTAGGTATTGTGGAAAACATACAAGGTTCTCATCTGTCGGTGAGGATTGTCCAGACATCGGCTTGCGCGGCTTGTAGCGCAAAGGGGCATTGTTCCTCGGCGGATAGTAAGGACAAAATCATAGATATTATAGATACCGCGGCTTCTTCCTATCAGGTGGGAGAGAAGGTGATGGTGGTCGGCGAAACGTCGATGGGCATGATGGCAGTGGTATTGGCTTTCGTACTTCCTTTCGTACTTCTTATATTTTCATTGTTTCTTTTGATGGCGTGGATAGAGAATGAGTTGTATGCAGCACTTCTTTCTCTGGCTGTCCTTATACCTTATTATTTCGTTTTGTGGCTCAATAAAACGCGACTCAAACAACAATTTTCATTTACTATAAAACCAATAAATAACTAAAAACATTATGAATTTGATTCTGATTGCAGTGATTTCATTGGGAGCTATAGCGCTCGTGCTGGCCGCTATTCTTTATGTGGCTTCCAAGAAATTTGCCGTGTATGAAGACCCGCGGATTGCTCAGGTGGGAGAAGTGCTTCCCCAGGCTAATTGTGGTGGATGTGGCTATCCCGGTTGTAGCGGATTTGCCGACGCTTGCGTCAAAGCCGGTTCGCTGGATGGTAAATTCTGCCCCGTAGGTGGACAACCTGTCATGGCACAAATTGCTGATATCCTCGGACTTGCAGCCGGTGAAGCTGAACCGATGGTAGCAGTGGTAAGATGTAACGGAACGTGTGCCAATCGTCCGCGTATCAACCAGTATGATGGTGCGAAGAGTTGTGCTATTGCCGCTTCGCTGTATGGTGGGGAAACGGGATGTAGTTACGGATGCCTGGGGTGTGGTGACTGTGTGGCTGCTTGTCAGTTCGATGCCATCCACATGAATCCTGAAACGGGGCTTCCGGAAGTGGATGAAGCGAAATGTACCGCTTGTGGCGCCTGTGTGAAGGCTTGCCCGAAAGCGATCATCGAAATCCGTCCGCAAGGAAAGAAGTCACGCCGCGTGTATGTCTCTTGTGTGAATAAAGACAAGGGAGCGGTGGCACGTAAGGCTTGTACAGTGAGCTGTATCGGCTGTGGCAAGTGTGTGAAGACTTGTCCGTTCGAGGCTATTACGCTGGAAAACAATTTGGCTTACATCGATCCGAACAAGTGTAAATCTTGCCGGAAATGTGTGGAAGTTTGTCCGCAGAATAGCATTATCGAGTTGAATTTCCCGCCGCGGAAACCGAAAGAAGAAGCTCCGGCTGCTCCGAAACCGGCTGCAAAAGTGGAAACTCCTGCTGCAAAGGCTACAGAAGCTCCGAAAGTAACAGAATAATAACAGAATAAAATACAGAACTGTATGTTAAAGACATTTTCAATTGGTGGAGTTCATCCACACGAAAATAAATTGTCGGCACATCAACCTATTATCACAGCGGAAGTTCCTGCAAAGGCTGTTATTTTGCTGGGGCAGCACATCGGTGCGCCTGCAAAACCGGTTGTAGCGAAAGGGGATGTGGTAAAGGTAGGCACACGGATTGCCGAACCTGCCGGCTTTGTTTCGGCAGCAATTCACTCTTCGGTCAGTGGTAAAGTGGCGAAGATTGATACCATAGTCGATGCCAGCGGTTATGCGAAACCTGCCATCTTCATTGATGTGGAAGGTGACGAATGGGAAGAAACAATCGACCGTAGCACCACACTGGTGAAAGAGTGTGAACTTTCCGCAGAAGAGATCGTGAAGAAGATTGCCGATGCCGGAATCGTAGGTCTGGGCGGTGCTTGTTTCCCTACACAGGTGAAACTTTGTCCTCCTCCTTCTTTCAAGGCTGAATGTGTGATTATCAATGCCGTAGAGTGTGAACCTTATCTGACTGCCGACCATCAGCTGATGCTGGAACACGCGGAAGAAATTATGGTAGGTGTTTCCATCCTGATGAAAGCGGTGAAAGTGAACAAGGCATTTATCGGAATCGAAAATAATAAGCCTGATGCTATCGAACTGATGACCAAAGTAGCTTCCAGCTATGCAGGCATCGAAGTAGTGCCCTTGAAGGTGAAATATCCGCAAGGAGGTGAAAAGCAGCTGATCGACGCGATCACCAAACGTCAGGTGGCGAGCGGTGCATTGCCTATCTCTACGGGTGCCGTCGTGCAGAATGTGGGAACAGCGTTTGCCGTTTATGAAGCAGTACAGAAGAATAAGCCGTTGTTCGAACGTGTGATTACCGTGACAGGAAAGTCGGTTGCGAAACCTTCTAACTTTTTGGCTCGTATCGGTACACCGATGAAACAGTTGATTGACGCTTGCGGTGGTCTGCCCGAAGATACGGGTAAGGTGATCGGTGGTGGTCCGATGATGGGTAAGGCACTGGTGAATATCGAGGTTCCTACTGCGAAGGGCAGTTCCGGTATCCTGATTATGAATCAGAAGGAAGCCAAACGTGGTGAGGCGCAGACTTGTATCCGTTGCGCGAAGTGCGTGAGTGCCTGTCCGATGGGACTGGAACCGTACTTGCTCGGAGCTTTGTCCGAAAACGGAGATTTTGAAACAATGGAAAAAG
>OGNY01000659.1_pt1 | contig 29037 bp, 22 predicted proteins | sample 1573551 | NCBI WGS metagenome assembly OGNY01 (sample SAMEA2581885, study PRJEB24529) | metagenome | biome: Human gut stool | place: China | collected 2011
AAGAATACCAAGGCATAACAAAAACCCCTTAAGGGGTAGCCCGAGAAAGCAATGCGATCGGCAAATCTTTTCGGGCCCCTTAAGGGGCTTTGTCCGTATAAAGCCCTTATAGGGCTTACTCAAGCCACCGGCTTAGCCGGTGGTTTTGACTTAGGAAGCTCTTACTTCGCGGCCTTGGCAGCCTTGATAGCCTCGATCAGCATGGGAGTGACCTTGAACAGATCGCCGCAGATGCCATAGTCAGCGATCTCGAAGATGGGAGCGGTGTCGTTCTTGTTGACGGCGATGATGCACTCGGAATCCTGCATGCCAGCCTTGTGCTGGATGGCGCCGGAGATACCCAGAGCAACGTACACCTTGGGGTGAACGGTCTTGCCGGTCTGACCAACCTGATGGTCGGCAGACAGCCAGCCGGAGTCGATGGTGGCACGGGAGCCGCCAACAACGCCGCCCAGGACCTCAGCCAGCTCCTCAGCCAGCTTGATGCCGCCCTCAACGTCCTTGGAAATGCCGCGGCCCACAGACACGATGAAGTCGGCGCCGATCAGGTCCACCAGCTTCTTAGCGGCCTTCACCACCTCGGTAACGTCGGTGTGGATGTCCTCAGCAGTCAGAGTGAAGTTGGGCTTCACGATCTCAACAGCGTTGGCCTTGGCCTCGTCGAAGGCGTTCTTCTTCATAACGCCGGGACGGACGGTAGCCATGCAGGGACGGAAACGGGGGCAGATGATGGTAGCCATCAGGTGACCGCCGAAAGCAGGACGGGTCATCTTCAGGTTGCGGTCCTCCATATCCCACTTCATGGAGTCAACGTCCAGAGTGGAGGACTCACGCAGGAACTGGATGTAGTTGGGCACATCCACGTCCAGATGGGTGCAGTCAGCGCACAGACCGGTGTGGAGACGGGCGGCGCAGCGGGGGCCCAGGTCACGGCCGATGTTGGTGGCGCCGATCAGGAAAGCCTCGGGCTTCAGGTCCTCGATCACGTCGCAGATGACCTTGGCATAGCCGTCGGTGGTGTAGGTGGCCAGCAGGGGGCTCTCGCAGACAATGACCTTGTCGGCGCCGTAGCCGCCCAGCTCCTTAGCGGCGGACTCAATGCCCTCGCCGCCCAGCAGCAGACCGCACAGGTTCACGCCCAGCTCGTTGGCCAGGTCGCGGCCCTTGGAGATCAGCTCGAAATCGGTGGGCATCAGCTTGCCCTCGCGCTGCTCGCAGAACACCCATACATCCTTGAAAGCAGCGATATCAGCACTATTGAAATTAGACATGATTTTCTATCCCCTTTCTTAGATGATGTGCTTAGCGGCCAGAATACCGGCCAGCTTCTCGCAGGTAGCCTTATCAGCACCCTCCAGCATCATGCCAGCACCCTTCTGGGGAGGCGTGAAGCTCTTGAAGATGTTGGTGGGAGAGCCCTTCAGGCCGATGGTGGTAGCGTCGATCAGGGGATGATCCTTCAGGTCCTCATAGCCCAGAGTGGTCAGGGGCTTGCTGTAGGTAGACAGGATGCCGCCGATGGACATATAGCGGGGGTTGTTCAGCTCCTTGATGCAGGTCAGCAGGCAGGGAGTCTGGACCTTGATGGTCATGTAGCCGTCCTCCAGCATACGCTTGACGGTGACCTCGTCACCATTCTTGGTGATCTCGGCAGCGTAAGTGATCTGGGGCAGGTGCAGCTTCTCAGCGATCTGGGGACCGACCTGAGCGGTATCGCCGTCGATAGCCTGACGGCCGCACATCACGATATCGTCCTTCTCAACACCCAGAGTGCTCAGAGCGGCAGCCAGGATCTGGGAAGTAGCGTAGGTATCGGAACCGCCGAACTCACGGGCGGAAACCAGCACGCCCTCGTCAGCGCCCATGGCCATCAGCTCACGCAGCATACCGGCAGCGGGAGGGGGGCCCATGGTGACAACGGTGACCTTGCAGCCGGTGGCGTCCTTCAGCTTCAGGGCGGCCTCAACAGCGTTCATATCATCGGGGTTGGTGATGGTCTGCATGGAAGCACGGTTCAGAGTGCCGTCGGGATTGACAGCCACCTTGCCGGAGGTATCGGGTACCTGCTTGACACAAACATAAATCTTCATTTCGACTTCTCCTCCTTACAGGCCCATGTTGGCGGAGATGACGATACGCTGGACCTCGCTGGTGCCCTCGTAGATCTCCGTGATCTTGGCGTCGCGCATCATGCGCTCCATGGGATAATCCTTGGTGTAGCCGTAGCCGCCGAACATCTGCAGCGCCTTGGTGGTGGTCTTCATAGCGTGCTCAGAGCAGAACAGCTTGGCCATGGCGGCCTCCTTGGTGTAGCGCTCACCGGCACCCTTCTTCATGGCGGCCTGATAGGTCAGCAGACGACCGGCCTCGCAGCCCAGCTCCATGTCAGCGAAGGTGAACTGGGTGTTCTGGAACTTGCTGATGGGCTTGCCGAACTGGACACGGCCCTTGGTGTAGGCCTTGGCCTCTTCCAGAGCGCCCTCGGCAATACCCAGGGACTGAGCGGCAATGCCGATACGGCCGCCGTCCAGGGTCTGCATGGCGATGTTGAAGCCCTTGCCCTCGCGGCCCAGCATGTTCTCCTTGGGGACGATCATGTCGGTGAACACGATCTCAGCCGTGGGAGAGCCGTGCAGGCCCATCTTCTCCTCGTGCTTGCCGACGGAGAAGCCGGGGAAGGAGGACTCCACGATGAAGGCGGAGATGCCCTTGGTGCCCTTGGACTTATCGGTCATGGCAAAGACCACGAACACATCGGCCACATAGCCGTTGGTGATGAAGATCTTGGAGCCGTTCATCACATAGTGGTCGCCCTCCAGCTTGGCCTCGGTCTGGCCCTTGGAAGCGTCGGAACCGGCGTTGGGCTCAGTCAGAGCGAAGGCGCCGACCTTGTGACCGGTGGACAGCATGGGCAGATACTTGGCCTTCTGGGCCTCGGTGCCGTGAGTCAGGATGGGATCGCAGCACAGGCCGTTGTGGGTAGCCACGATATCGCCGGTGGAGGCGCACTGCTTGCTCAGCTCCTCGATGCAGATGGCGCTGGCCAGAGGGTCAGCACCCTGTCCGCCGTACTCCTTGGGGATGCACATGCCCATCACGCCCAGGTCGAACAGCTTCTCGATGTTCTCGCGGGGATAGAGGGTCTTGGCGTCGGTCTCGGCAGCGATGGGCTTCACTTCGTTCTCGGTGAACTCAGCCATCATCTTCCGGATCAACAGATGCTCAGGGCTCAGATTGAAATCCATAATGCTTTCTCCTTATAACAGTTTTGGAAAGGCTATATTGATATTGTCTTTTGGGACAGGTATCACATATTGAAACTTGTTCCGGGCAGATCTCTGCCGGGAACTCCGCCCCTCCCGCACACATTGCTGTGCTTTTTTTGGCAAATCAAGGCGTGCGGGACAGGAAGCGGGGATCTAATCAGTCGACGATGCCGGCGATATCCTTGGCAAACTGCTTCTTGCCCTGGATGTTGCCCTGACGGGCGATCATGATGCGCTGGGCCTGGGGAGAACCGGCGCCGTGCATGGACTCGGTGCGGTAGCCGACAGCGGCTGCGCCCAGGCACAGGTTCTCGATGAAGCGCATGATGCGCTGACGGTTCTCGGTGGAGACACCCTCGCGGGCGGCAAAGAACTTGTTGCAGATCTGGCCGATGGTCTCGCCGTTCCGGCCAACAACCATATCGCTGTGGAAGTCCACCTGAGAGGGCATGGTGACCATCAGGCCGCCGGCAATGTCCTCTGCCAGACGCACGATCTCATAGGGGAAGCGGGTGACGTTCTGCTTGCAGACATTGGCCAGCAGCAGGTCGATCTGATAGTTGCCCGCCTTGGTCTTGAAGCCCTGAGCGGAGCAGGCGATGCCGCAGCAGAACAGGGTCTCGTTCAGGTGGGTCATCTCGATGAGCTTGTCCTTGACGGCGGAAGCCTTCTCCACGCCGTTGTACTCAGCGGCCAGAGCGGCGGCACCGATCAGGGTATCGCCCACGCCCACCTTGCAGCCGCCGTAGGACTGGCGGTGATAACCGGCGAAGCGCTCCACGATCATGCCGGCGAACTCATACTCGCCGTTGAGGAAGATGTACTCGTTGGGGATGAACACGTGATCCAGAACCACCAGAGCCTCCTGGCCGCCGAACTTGGCGTTGCCCACATCGATAGAGGCGTCTTCCTCCATCTTCCGGGTGTCGCAGGACTGACGGCCGTAGATCATGTACATACCCTCGGCGTCGGTGGGGCAGGCAAAGCTGACGGCCCAATCCTTATCGGCTTCACCCATGGAGATGGTGGGCATGAAGATGTGCCAGTGGGAGTTGATGGAGCCGGTCTGGTGGCACTTGGCACCGCAGACCACGATGCCATCGGGACGGCGCTCCACAACATGGACGTACATGTCGGGATCAGCCTGCTGGCTGGGGGACTTGGAGCGGTCGCCCTTGGGGTCGGTCATAGCACCGTCCACGGTGAGGTCGTTATCCTGAACATAGGTCAGGAACTTCTTGAAGTTCTCGTGATAGTGGGTGCCGTACTTCTCGTCGATCTCATAGGTGGTGGAGAAGACGGAGTTAAAGGCGTCCATGCCCACGCAGCGCTGGAAGCAGGAAGCGGTCTTCTGGCCCAGCAGACGCTGCATCTTCACCTTGTTCATCAGGTCCTCAGTGGACTGATGCAGGTGGGTGAAGCGGTTGATGGTGTGACCGGTGAGGCTGGACTTCACGGTCATCAGCTCAGCGTACTGGGGGTCCTGAGCCAGAGCGTAGGTCATGGCCACGCAGTTGATGGAGGGGCGGATCATGGGGTGATCCACCCAGTTCTCGATCTTCTCGCCGAACATATAGACGCGGGTGTTCAGCTTCCGCAGGGACTCAATGTATTCTTGGGGGGTCATCAATGCCATTTTTTGTTATCCTCCTAATTAATTTGGGGACTAAGGGGGGATCGCTCCCCCCTTAGAGGGATGTTTAGTCATTAGCCAGACCCATCAGTTCCTCACGGAAGATGCGCTCATCCATGAGCTTCAGGTCATCGGCGATTTTGGGCATGAACTCCATCTGATCCAAAACCTGGGTCTGGAGGTCAATGCCGGGGGCGATCTCCACCAGCGTCACGCCCTCGGGCCGCAGCTCGAACACGGCGCGCTCGGTGATGTACAGAACGGGCTGGTGCACCTTGTTGGCGTAATCGCCGGAGAAGGTGATCTGCTCCACCTTGTTGACGAACTTCTTCTTGGCACCCTCCTGGGTGATGACCAGCTTGCCGTCCTTGCACTCGGTCTTGAGGCCCTTGGCGGTAAAGGTGCCGCAGTAAACGACCTTCTTGGCGTTCTGGGTGATATCGATGAAGCCGCCAGCGCCGGCCAGACGGGTGCCGAACTTGGAGACGTTCAGGTCGCCGTTGGGAGCGGTCTCGGCCAGGCCCAGGAAGGCCACGTCCAGGCCGCCGCCCTGATAGAAGTCGAACTGGACGTTGTGGTCCAGAATGGCCATGGAGTTGGCTGCGCCGCCGAACTGGGTGCCGCCGTAGGGCACACCGGCGATGGAGCCGGCTTCCACAGTCAGAGTCATCTTGTTGGAGATGCCCTCCTCAGCGCAGACGTTGGCGATCTTCTCGGGAGCGCCGGTGCCCAGGTTCACGATAGCGTCCTGAGGCAGCTCCATAGCGGCCCGGCGGGCCAGGATCTTCTTGGCGTCCATGGGGATGGGGGGGATATCGTCCACGGGGATGCGGAACTCGCCGGACAGAGCGCCGTCATAGGGCATACCCAGACACTGGTTGTTTTCCTCGGGAGAACCCACCACGATGGCATCCACATAGATGCCGGGGATCTTCACCAGGCGGGGGTCCAGGGTGCCGCCCTGGACGATCTTCTCCACCTGAACAATGACGATACCGCCGGAGTTCTTGGTGGCCTGGCACTGGGCGGTGACGTCCAGAGGGCCGATCTCACGATGGACGGTGCAGTTGCCGTATTCATCGGCGTAAGAGCCGCGGACCAGGCACACATTGATGGGGATGGGCTTGTAGAGCAGGCGCTCCTCGCCATCGATGTTCACCAGCTTCACCAGGTCTTCCTTGGTGCACTCGTTGAGCTTGCCACCCTCGTGACGGGGGTCTACGAAGGTGTTCAGGCCAACGTGGGTGATGGTGCCGATGTTGTGGGCGGCGATGTCGCGGTACATGTGGGTGATGACGCCCTGAGGCAGGTTATAGGCCTCCAGCTTGTTGGCCAGAGCCAGCTCGCCCAGTTTAGCGGCGCGGTCCCAGTGACCGCCGACTACCCGCTTGCACATACCCTCGTGGCCGAAGTGGTCGCCGCCGGTGCCGTCCCGGTGGCCCTGACCGGCTGCAAAGAACAGAGTCAGGTCGCGGGGATGGCCGGTTTCCACAAAACGGTTTTCCAGAGCCTTGGTCAGCGCCTCGGGGCAGGCGCAGCTAACGAAGCCGCCGGTGGAGACGGTGTCACCGTCCTTGACCATCAGGGCCGCTTCCTCAGCGGTAATGACACGTACTTTTTTCATGCTGTAAATTCCTCTTTTGTCAGAAATTTTTTAAGCGATGGATACGGAGTCTAACTTACTTGTTCTGGAAGTGCTTTTCCTTGCGCTTTTCCAGAAATGCGCTCATGCCTTCCTTTTGGTCGGCAGTGGCGAAGCACATGGCGAACAGCTCGTTCTCCAGAGCGATGCCGTCGTCAATGTCCATCTGCATGCCGCGGTCGATACAGGCCTTGGAATACTTCACGGCGATGGGAGCGTTGGCGGTGAAGGACTTGGCCATGGCGATGGCACCGGGGATCAGCTCCTCGGGAGCATACACGGCGTTGACCAGGCCGATCTTCTCAGCCTCAGCGGCGCCGATGACCTTGCCGGAGAAGATCAGCTCCTTGGCCTTGGCGATGCCCACGCGGCGGGGCAGGCGCTGGGTGCCGGAGAAGCCGGGGGTGATGCCCAGGCCAACCTCGGGCTGGCCGAACTTGGCGCCGCCCTTGCCCTCAGCGTTGGGGCCGGCAGCCAGGATGATGTCGCAGCTCATGGCCAGCTCGCAGCCGCCGCCCAGAGCGAAGCCGTTGACAGCAGCGATGGTGGGGATCTCCAGCTTCTCAATGCGGCGCATCAGGGCGCTGCCCCGCTGGCCCCACTTGCGGCCGCCGGCCACATCCAGGGGGAGCTGCTCGCCGATGTCGGCACCGGCCACAAAGGAACGGCCCTCGCCGGTGATGATGAGAGCGCCCAGCTCGGCGTCCTTCTCCACCTCGGTGATGGCCTGCTCCAGGTCGCCGATGACGGTGGAGTTCAGTGCGTTCAGCGCCTCGGGACGGTTGATGGTGAGAATGCCGATGTTTTCCTGCTTTTCATAACGAAGGGTCTGATACATAAGTAGATTCCTCCTCAAAAATAATATGTAAGCGTCTGTGCTGACGGAGATGTGGGTCCAGCTGCACCCGTCAGCCTATCCATGGTTGTACAGTGAGTAATGTAGCAATTTATGTGCCAAGATTGGCAAGCTGTTTTTCACAAAAATAGGGCTGACAACTGTGCGGGTTCGACAAAAAAACCGGGGTATTTCGGCGGTGTTTTCCTTTTTTCAGCGACCTCATTCTGGAATTATTCAAAAATGAATAGGCTGGATGCGCATATATCTTTCCCTGCGCAGGACATCCTTTCGGCAAGAACCACGAAAGCCGGCGGTTATTTTTTTACAAAAGATACAGAAGAAACTTGGCACTGGCCCTTTCTATTCGCTTTTGAATATGCTATAATCAAAAATGAATAGATCACACGCGGGAGGTACTCTCATGGCGCATACACCTGACCTTCCTCATTTCTTTGAGGAAAATATCAATCTGGAGGGACTTTTCGATATCCTCAGCCCCAAAAACAATCTGGTCCTGGCAGACGATATGATGCTCTCTGACGCAGACGGCATCATTCTCCGAGTCAGTGAGAACTATGAGCGGAACTTTGGCTTTACCCACGATTCCATCGTGGGTAAGTCGGCTTTTGATCTGGAAGCGAACGGGACCTTCCGGCCCTGTATCACTGCGGAGGTTATCCGGCAGAAGAAAAAGATCACCGCCACCCAGACCATCAACCACACCCATAAAAATGTCATGACGGTGGGAATTCCGCTGTTTGACCAAAACGGTGTGCTGAAATATGCCGTGTGCTTCAACACGGTGTCCATGGAGCAAATCAACACCATTCAGCAGAACTACCGGCATTTACAGGACTCCTTGCAGCAGTATACGCAGGAGATCGCGGAACTGCGGCTCCGGGCCACCGCCACGGATCTGGTGGTGAAGAGCCCTGCCATGCAGCGGTTATGGACACTGATCCTGAATACCGCCAACACGAAGGCCAATATTCTCATCACCGGGGAGACCGGCGTGGGCAAAAGCGCAGTGGCCAAGGCCATCCACGCCATCAGCAACCGGGCCAACGGCCCCTTTATCGAGGTCAACTGCGCGGTGCTCCATGAAAACCTCATTGAATCCGAGCTGTTCGGCTATGAAAAGGGAGCCTTTACCGGCGCGGCCTCTGCCGGTAAGATTGGTAAGATCGAACTGGCCAACCACGGCACCCTGTTTCTGGATGAGATCGGAGAGCTGCCACCTCATATTCAATCTAAGCTGTTGCAGCTCATTCAGGAAAAGACCATCGAGCGGGTGTCCGGTACCAAGCGCATTGAGTTGGATTTCCGTCTGTTGGTGGCCACTAACCGCAATCTGGAGGAGGAGGTGCAGCGGGGGCTGTTCCGTTCGGACCTTTTCTACCGGCTGAACGTCATCCGGGTCCACATTCCCCCTCTGCGGCAGCGCCCTGAGGATATCCTGCCTATGGCGCATCAGTTTTTGGAGCGGTTCTGCAAGGAATACGGCAAGCAGCTGGCGTTAAGTCCCCGGTTTGTGGCCTTTCTGGAGCAATATCCCTGGCCCGGCAATGTGCGTCAGCTGGAAAACCTGATGGAACGGCTGGTCATCACCGCCCAGAATCCGATTTTGGACATTACGGCCCTGCCGCTGGAATACAACAGCGGCGGCAGCGCACCGGACCTCCCCTCTCAGGAGGGGACTCTGGCGGAGCGGATGGATGCCTTCGAGGGACAGATCATCCGGGATTCCTACCGCCGCTGCGGCACCACGGTGGCTGTGGCGAAGGAACTGGGCATCTCTCAGGCCACCGCTGTCCGGAAAATCGCCAAATATGTGAAGGACCGGAAGGAATGAAGCTGTTATGAATCTCATTTCTTTAAAAACAGAACTGCGGCAGGAGCTGAAGCTGACGCCGCAGCTACTGCAATCCATGGAAGTCTTGCAGATGAATTCTCAGGAGCTGCTGGACTATCTGGGGAAGCTCTCCGAGGAGAATCCCACCTTGGAGCTTTCGGAAGCCTCAGAGCTTCGCTCTGCCTACGCGGAGCTGCGTCAGAAAGCCAGTTGGCTGGACGCGGGGACCTTTGGGACCTCCTTTGCCCATGAGGAGGACGGTCCCCCGGAGCCGGGGGCGACTGATAAGGAACTGGACAGCCTGTCTGCGTTTCTCTGCGATCAGCTGGAACGGAAACGACTGCCGAAGCCCATGCTGGCCCTGTGTAAATATATGGCGGAGCTGGTGGACGAGGACGGATATCTGACACAGGAGGATCTGGACGGCCTGACAGAAATGAAGATCCCCCAGACGATGGTAGATCAGGCACTGGATATGATTCAGTCCTTGGAGCCTGCCGGCGTGGGCGCCCGGGACCTGTCGGAGTGTCTGGTGCTTCAGCTGAGCCGCCGGAAGGACAACGTCCCTTACGCCATGGACATTGCCGCACGGTTCCTCACGGAACTGAGCCGCAGCCACTATGGACCCATCACCAAGGCACTTGGGGCCAGCATCTCTGAAATTCAGGCGGCGGAGAAGGCCATCGCTGCCTTGAATCCTCACCCCGGTCAGGCGTTTCAGCCGGCAGAGCCGACCCTCTACGTCCGGCCGGACGTGTTCGTGGTGGAGCTGGAAGGGGAATTGCAGGTGCTGCTGAACGAATACTATCTTCCAAAGGTCACTGTGAACCCTTATTACAGCAGTATGGCCAAGGAGAGTGACGATCCGGAGGCCCGCACTTATTTAAAGGAGAAACTGCGGCAGACCAAATGGCTGCTGGACAGCTTGGAACGCCGGGGCAGCACCCTGCGCCGCTGCGCGCAGGCCATCCTGGACGCGCAGAGATCCTTCTTTTCCGGACAGACTGTGGAACTGTCACCCATGAAGCTGTCCTCCCTGGCGGAGACGCTGGACCTGCACCCTTCCACCGTTTCCCGGGCCGTGCGGGATAAATACCTGCAATGCCGTCAGGGAATCTATCCGCTGCGATACTTTTTCAGTCGGGCGGTGGGACAGCAGGGACTGTCCCGTCAGGCGGTGAAGCAGCGGATGCTGCTTCGCTTCAAGGATGAGGATTCCAGCCATCCTCTCAGCGATCAGGCACTTTGCGACCTGCTGGCGGAGGAGGGGGTTTTCCTGGCCCGCCGCACTGTGGCAAAATATCGGATCGAGCTGGGAATCGGTTCCTCTACGGCCCGCCGGGCCCGGAACCGTGGAAAATGAGGCATGATGAGTTAAGATCAAAAGACGGAAGGCCCTGAGTGGCTTCTACTGATACCCATTTAAATTTAGAGGTATGCGTTGATTTGACGCATACCTCTGTTTTTTGCAATGACGGGCGTATGACCGGCAAGACAGCCTATGGGACTGGGCACGTTTTATAAGAGCCGTGTAAAACGGGAATTGAAATGGATTCGTGTTGCGTAAGGTGACGTAAAAATTTTGTAAAAACTAAAAACTTTTCTTGCAATCAAGGTTGTCAGCTTGTATAATAGGCGCATGAATAAAGGGGTGAACTTTATGGACAATGACGGATTGACCCAGTATATGCGAATCGCAATCTCTGTGGCTGAGCGGATCGCGGCGGGAGAACTGCGGGAAGGGGAAAAAATCTCTGGTAGGTCCAAGCTCTCGTCGGAATACGAGGTGTCGCCGGAGACTGTCCGGCGGGCCATCCAGCTTCTCAGTGATATGCGGGTGGTGGCGGTGAAGGAGCAGAGCGGCGTATATGTGCTCTCTGCGGACAACGCCAAGCGCTATCTGCAAAACTTTGAGAACAGGGCAGATCTGATGAGCAAACGCCGGAAACTGCGGGAACTGATCGAGGAAAAGGAAGCGCTGAACCGCCGCATGGGGGAACTGTGCCAGAGTATTCTGGAGGATACCCTTTATCCTGTTCAACCGGCGGAGACGCTGCCTACGTTTAGCTGCCGGGTGCCGGAGGGCTGGTACGGCATCGGAAAAAATTTGGGTGACCTGCGATTCTGGCAGGCTACCGGCGCTACGGTGGCTGCCATCCGTCGGGGCACCACGGATATTCTTTCCCCCGGCCCCTACGCGGAGCTGTACGCCGGGGATATCGTTATTTTTGTGGGCGAAAAGAAAGCGAAGGAGGCGGTGGAACGCTTCCTGAACACGGAGCAGAAAACCGGATCCGGTATGGGTCCCTGATCAGAAAGGAGCAGCCTATGGTTCACAATCAACTTCACGCAATCGACCTCATCATCATCGCAGCCTACCTGATTTCCATGGTTTTGATCGGCGTGGTGGTGGTCAAGAAAGTTCAGAGCATGGATGACTACTATCTGGGCGGCCGGTCCTTCGGTCCACTGGTGCTGATGGCTACCGTGTGCGCCACTATCATTGGCGGCAGCGGCCTTATGGGCCGGGCGGGCGTGGCCTATTCCAGCGGCTTCAAGGCCATTATGACGGCACTGCCCTATCTTCTGGGTATGTTTATTTTCTCCGGCTTTGCCGGGCGGATCTCCGCAGTGGGCACTACGTTCCATGTGACCTCAATCCCAGACCTTTTTGAGCAGCGCTTCGGCAAGACCACCAAGGTGATCTTGGGCGGCCTGATCGCCTTTACTATGATGGGCACTGTGGCCTCGCAGGTGACGGCCACCGCCACCATCATCAACATGCTGGGCAATGAGATCGGAATTTCCTACGAGATGGGCGCACTCATCGCCTGTGTCGTGTTTATAGTCTATACGGCCACCTCCGGCCTGTTCGGCGTGATCTATACGGATGTATTCCAGTTTGTCATGCTGATCCTGTTTGTCTACATTCTGATCCCCTCGGCATCTCTGGTTAAGCTGGGCGGCTTGTCCGCCTTTTTGGAGGGGCTTGCTCCGGAATTAGCAAAGCCCTATCTGGATGGCGGCATCGTGGGCGACATCATCACCTATTTCGTCTTTACTCTGGCGGGAGCGGAAATGTGGCAGCGGGCCTTCGCTGCCAAGAGCCAGAAGGCGGCCAAGGAGGGGCTGTTTCTGGGGACGCTGGTCTACGGCCTTACCATTCCGCTGGTGTGGTTCATGGGCGTGGTGGCACATCAGCTGGTGTCGGCGGAAAAGCTGGCCCAGTACGGCTCTACGGACGCGGTGGTCCCGGCTCTGGCCATTGAGATCCTGCCGGTGGGCCTGACGGGTCTGGCACTGGCGGGGATTCTGTCCGTCATCATGTCTACGGCGGACAGCTACCTGATCGTCTCCGTGCAGACCTGCGTCCACGATATTTATAAGGTGTTCAATCCCAATATTTCTGAGAAAAAGGAACTGCGGTTGACCCGCGTGTTCGCGGTGATCCTACCCTTGGGAGCGCTGGTGATCGCCCTGTACATCAAAAACGCTTACAGCATCCTGATGTTCGCGTGGAGCTTTTATGCGGCGGCGGCGGGACTGCCGGCATTTGCGGCGCTGTATTGGAAAAAGGCCACCAAGGCCGGCATCATCGTCGGTATGGTGGCGGGTTTCACGGTCTGTGTAGGCTGGAAGCTGGCGGGGGTGCCCTTCGGCCTTGGGCCTACGGTCCCCGGCGCCATTGCCTGCGCTGCTGCATTGGTTGGAGTCAGTCTGGCTACCTATCGGAAGGCACCGACCCCCTTCCTGGACCCTTATCAGAACACGGCAGGCCGCTGAACGGTTGATGCCGGTATGAAAATCTGATACCATATTCTCCGGGGAAGATTCCCCGGAGAATTTTTTGCTTTTTACGCGACGGAACGCACGGATTTCTCGTCTATATGGGCAGAGAGACAAAAAGGAGGCGCGGCTATGGACGATACGCAGATCATTGACCTCTACTGGGACCGGGATCAGGGAGCCATTACGGCTACCGCCGGGAAGTACGGCAGCTTTCTCCATGCGCTGTCCTGGAATATCCTCCGCAGCCATCACGATGCAGAGGAGTGCGTCAACGATACCTATTTCCGGGCCTGGAACGCCATGCCGCCGGAGCGACCAAGTGCACTGCGGGCCTGGCTGGGGCGGATCACCCGGAACCTGTCACTGGACCGCTGGAAGGCAGGGCGGACCCAAAGCCGGGGCGCGGGTATGGAGACGCTGCTGGGGGAACTGGACGAGTGCATCCCCGACCATCGGGGACCGGAGCAGGCGGCGGAGGAGCGGGTTTTGGCGGAATGTGTCAGCGCGTTTCTGCGGGGACAGACGGCGGATAACCGGTATATCTTCCTGCGGCGCTACTGGTACGGCGAGGACATCGCCACCATCGCAAAGCATCTGGATTGCGGCGAGAGCCGGGTAAAATCTGCCCTGTTCCGCACGAGAAAGGCGCTGCGGGCATTTTTGGAAAAGGAGGGGATCACGGTATGAAAGCGGAGCGATTGTTCCGGGCCATTGGCTTGGTGGATGAGGGCCTGATCGAGACGGCCGCTGAGACCCCCGTGAAAAAGCGACCCGTCTGGCGGCGGTATGCGGCTGCGGCGGCCTGCTTGATGGTGCTCTGCGGGGCGGGAGCCGCCTATCTGGTCACCGGTGGCTTTCGCGGTCATGGGGCCAGTGCGGGCGGCAGTGGGATCAATAACGCGGGCAGTGCTGCGGACACAGCAGTATTCATGTCCTACGCCGGGCCGGTGCTGCCCCTGACCACGGCAGACGAAAATCCCGGCGTGACGGCGGAACGCCGCACGGATTGGGATTTCACCCCCCGGACAGACCCGGAGGGGTACGCTTCCCAGTGGGGCGCGGCGATAACGGACGGTTATATCCTCAGCAATCCAACCGATACGGATGTGACGCTGACCCTGCTGTATCCCATTGTGGGCGGGATCAAGGATCTGCTTTCCATAGATCCCGGTCTGACGGTGAACGGAGAGACAGTGGGGGCGGAGCTGGTCATCGGCGATTATGCGGGCGGCTTTGGCGGCGCCGGCGGCGGTGACACTTCTACCCTAAATCTGCGGCATCCCAGCCAATGGACGGATTATCAGACGCTTCTGGACGGCGGCGGTTACCGGAAAGCGGCCACCGGGACGCATACACCGGCGGATATTCCGGTCACAGTCTACACCTTTACGGATTTTGAAGCGCCTACGGAACAGTATCAGGCGGCTACTCAGGCGGTGACGTTTACAGCGGATGAAGCCCGCACCACGGTGCTGTCCTACGGCTTTGGGGGGTACGGCTGGGATGAGCGCACCGGAGAGGTCACTTACAGCTATTTCGTACCTGACGGGCAGCGGCGGAGTAAAACCGACAAGAAGCTGATCGTGATCGGGGCGGACCTGACGGGCTACACATTACAAGGCTATCGGGACGGCGGCTGCGATCCCGGCGAGGAGATCGACGGTGTTTCCTGTACCGTTACCCGGAGTGCGACTACGCTTCATGAGGTGCTGCTGCCCCTGTGCCGGGAGATCCTTGACACAATGGAAGAAGACCCCGGCTATTACGGTTGGCTCAGCGAGGCGGCGGAGGTTTTGAACCCGGAAACTTATTGCTTGCTGGCGGAGCGGGCGTTGGAGCAATACGGCCTGTTGTCGGATAAACCGGTGGACCGTTATGACAGCGGACGGCTGGATGAGCTGATGGACGAGGTGCTGTCTGTGGATCGGGTACTGTATCTGAAAACGGAGGTCACCGTTCCGACTGGCGGTACGGCGGAGATCACGGCGCAGTATTGGAAGGCCCCCAGCTTTGACTTTGCCTGCTCCGGCTCAGGCCGCCGGAACTTGCAAGGATATGATCTGATGACCACGCTGGATTCCACTCTGGCCTTCACGGCCCAGACAGCCTCCGTTACCCATGCAGAAAACGTCCAAATCACAGGCCAGAACGTCGGTTTTGATCCGGAAAACGGCGTTACGGAGGTGAAGTTGGACCCAAACCAGCCCCATTATTATTTGGAAATTCAACCGGTTCCCAAGGAGACAGATTGACAGACGGAATGAACAGGAGGCACAGCATTGACGCTGTGCCTCCTGCGTTCATCTGTTATTTTTCGTAGAATTTGATCAGAGCCTGGGTGCCCAGATCACCGCAGCCCCGGTCGATCAAGGATTGACAGTTGGAAAGCGCCTGCTGCAAAACATTCAGATCCAGCCCGGCGTTTTCTGCTTCCTCTTCCGCAAGGCGCATATCTTTCACAAAGTGCTTCATGAAGAAGCCGGGGGCAAAGTCACCTGCCAGGATCTTCTTGCCCTGAAAGTCCAGCTGCTTGCTGCCAGCGGCTCCGGTGGATACGGCGCCCAGCAAAGTATTCCCGTCTAACCCCTCCGCCTTGGCATAGGCCAGGGCTTCACACACGCCGGAGAGCGCTCCGGCGATCATGATCTGATTGGCCATTTTGGCGTGTTGGCCGCAGCCTGCGGGACCGAAATAGGTGATGTTAGTGCCCATTGCCTGGAAAATGGGGAGGCAAGCGTCGAAATCTGCCTGATCGCCGCCTACCAGAATGGAAAGCGTTCCAGCACGGGCCCCGCTGTCACCGCCGGTGACGGGGGCGTCCAGCACTCGCAGTCTCCGGGCGGCGCCCTCTTGGTAGATCCGCTGGGCCAGGGTGGGGCTGGTGGTGGTCATGTCGATGAGCGTCATACCCTTGGCGGCGCTGTCCAGAATATTGCCGGGGGCAAAGTAGACCTCCTCCACATCCTTGGGGAAGCCCACCATGGTGATGACCACCTCGCTGGCCTTTACGCACTCCGCAATGCTGCCGTGGGGTACGGCACCCTCGGATATCACGTCTGCCACTTTTTCCGGGTGACGGGCATAAATGTGGACCTCGTAGCCCGCTTTCATCAGGTTCCGCACCATGGCTTTCCCCATGATGCCTACGCCGATCCAGCTGATCCTCTGCATATTGATCCCTCCTGTGTCATTTTTTTCAGCATGACACATTTAAAGAGGGGTGTCAAGAGAAACAACTGTCCTTGTTGTAAATACACATAAAATTGGTAGGAAAAGCGCGGAAAATTTGACATCTGAAATCTTGACGGATGAACTGCGCGGGGCTATAATCAGTCCATCAATTTCGGAGCGGGTCAACGCTCCGGCCATATTGAAATGCGTGGATCGAGACAAGTACCGTGGCCAAACGGTCACAGCGAGCCGGGGACGGTGAAAGCCCGGTACAACGGGGCGGCGGGAATAACACTCGGGAGCAGCGATCTGAACGGCGGCAGCCTAGTAGGAGAGACGCGGCGTGCGGCGTTAAAGCACAGGGGTTTGTTGGAACCCCGCAAAGGGGCTGATTTTGAATCAGCAAGTTAGGTGGCACCACGGATGCGGCAGCGATTCGTCCTAAAATTTTAGGATTGTTCGCTGCTTTTATTTTTTCCGGAGGTGCTTTTTTATGTGCGCAATTATGGGATTTTCCACGAAGAAACTGGACAAGCATGAGATTTGGGAGTATTTCGACCGAACACTCTCCCGGGGACCCGATATGTCCAAGATCATGGACACCGGCTCCGGCTGGCTGTGCTTCCACCGGCTGGCCATCATGGGCCTGACCGAGGCCGGCATGCAGCCCTTTGAGCTGGACGGCGATATGGTGGTGTGCAACGGGGAGCTGTACGGCTTCCGTCCCCTGAAGCGGCAGCTGACGGAGAAGGGCTACGAATTCAAGAGCGGCAGCGACTGCGAGATCATTCTGCCGTTGTACCGGGAATACGGCCTTTCTATGTTTGCCAAGCTGGACGCGGAGTTTGCCATGATCATCTATGACCACAAGACGGATTCCCTCATCGCCGCCCGGGACCCCATCGGCATCCGGCCGCTGTTCTACGGCTATCTGGATGACGGTGGCATCGTGTTCGCCAGCGAGGCCAAGAACCTTATCGGCCTCTGCAAGGAGGTCTGTCCCTTCCCGCCGGGGCATTATTACGCAGACGGCAAGTTTGTCCGCTACGCCGACCTGACCACCGTTACGGAGTATTGCCATGACGATCTGGAGACTGTCTGCCGTACCATCCGCAACAAGCTGATCGCCGGTGTGGATAAGCGGTTGGACGCCGACGCCCCTCTGGGCTTCCTGCTCTCCGGCGGACTGGATTCCTCTCTGGTGTGCGCCATCAGCGCACTGGTGCTGGGAAAGAAGATCCGTACTTTCGCCATCGGAATGGACAAGGATGCCATTGATCTGAAATACGCCAGAGAAGTGGCGGATTACATCGGCGCGGATCACACCGAGGTATATATGACCCGCCAGCAGGTACTGGATACGCTGGAAGAGGTGATCTCCCTGCTGGGGACCTATGACATCACCACCATCCGGGCCAGCATGGGCATGTACCTCTGCTGCAAGGCCATCCACGAGCAGACGGATATCCGTGTCTTGCTGACCGGCGAGATCAGCGATGAGCTGTTCGGCTACAAGTATACGGATTTTGCCCCTTCCCCCGAAGCCTTCCAGCAGGAGGCGAAGAAACGGGTGGACGAGCTGTATATGTACGATGTGCTCCGGGCGGACCGCTGCATTTCCGCCAATTCCATCGAGGCCCGGGTGCCCTTCGGTGATCTGGATTTCGTGAAGTATGTCATGAGCATCGACCCGGCCATGAAGGTCAATACCTATGATATGGGAAAGTACCTCCTGCGTCACGCTTTCGAGAAGGACCATCTGCTGCCGGATGACATCCTTTGGCGCCAGAAGGCAGCCTTCTCCGACGCCGTGGGCCACTCCATGGTGGATGATCTCAAGGCTTATGCCGAAACCAAGTACACCGACGCCGAATTTGAGGAAAAGCGGAAGAAATACGATTTTGCCCAGCCGTTTACCAAGGAATCCCTGCTGTACCGGGAGATCTTTGAGAAATACTATCCCGGTCAGGCTCCTATGGTGAAGGACTTCTGGATGCCAAATAAGAGCTGGAAGGGCTGCGACGTCAACGATCCCTCTGCCCGCGTGCTGAGCAACTACGGCGAGAGCGGAACATAAAGAATCAAATCACCTCCGTCGTTTTCGGCGGAGGTGATTTTGATACACATATAAATTAAGGGGTACACTTCGGCCTTTTCGGTGCTTTCGGGCTTAGTCAGAGGGGTTGATCTGGGAGAGGTAGCGGTAAATGCTGGCGGTGGAACAGCCGAGGGCGGCCGCGGCGCTTTTAATGGCGCCCTTCAGCAGAAAAATGCCGGCGGATTCCAGAGAAGTGATGACCTGAAGCCGCTCGCTGTGGGTGAGGTGGCCGGGCGTGACCCCCATCCGTTCCAACTCCCGGTTGATGGCGTCCAAAGCCACCGCATCTGCGGAGTTGCGGAATTTTTCCGGGGAGGATCGGGCGGATACACCATCTTCGTTCTCCGGCAGCGGCTGCGCCAGCACATCGGTCACAAACAGATCCGGATGGCACAGACTCAGGATGCGGTCACAGACATCCCGATAGCGGCTGTCGTCAAAGTTGATGCACAGCAGGCCGATGAGCTTGCCACTGTCCTTGATGAAAAAGGTGCTGGATCGGAGGTCCTTACCGTTGACGTTGATGCTGTAATAGTGAAGATGATAGTCCATGCGCTCGTAGCTCTTGTCCCGGAGACTACTCAGGGCCATATTGGTCAGAGGTGCGCCGACCTCCCGGCCGCTGATATAATTATTGGCGATGGCGATGATGGAACGGTCCTTCCGGGTCAGATCGTGGAGGGCCACTTCATAGTCGGGACCCAGCGCTTTTCCCAAAAATTCGGTCAGCTTGATGTAATGCTGAAGAATCAGGTTGGAAGAGGACGTCATAAGATTCCCTCGTTTCATTTTGCATATTTTCAGGCTATGAAAATATTATATATGAGAAAGTCGTATTGTCAAAGCAAAAAATAATGAGAAAAAATTATTATCCGTCCATCGAGGAAACGTGCAAAATATATAAATTTAAACAGCTAAACAGCGTAAAAAATATTGAAGGTATGCAAAAAAATCGCAATAAAAGTTGACGACCCTTAAAAAACATGATAAAATAATCGCACAACAGGAAAGGGGCGGAGACAGGATCCCTGCTTGGCGTTCAATTCAGGCAGCCTGAAACGAGCCGCTCCACGATTCTTTTGTATCGGATACTGTCCGCTAGGCGCAAGGCGGTGCGAGAGCCGCTCTTCGACGACCGGGGTATCTCCAAAAAAACAGGCGGAAAACGCCAAATTATGGAGGTAAACAAAATGGACAAGAATGCGAAGCACTATCCCCTGAACGTGACGATGCCTCAGCACTGCGCATATGTGGTGCGCGATCTTCCTCAGGCTACCGTTGAACAGCGCGAGCGCGCTCTGAACGCTACGCACTGGAATGAGTTTGCATTCCCCTCCGGCATGCTGACCGTGGATATGCTGTCTGACTCCGGTACCACCGCAATGACCAACCAGCAGTGGGCCACCCTGTTCCTGGGCGACGAGGCCTACGGCCGCAACACCGGCTACTATGTGCTGCTGGATACCTTCCGCGACATTTTCGAGCGCGGCGGCGAGAAGAACTGGAAGAAGGTCATCGACCTGGTCCGCACCGATTGCCGTGACATCGAGAAGATGATGGACGAGGTCTATCTCTGCGAGTACGAGGGCGGCCTGTTCAACGGCGGCGCTGCTCAGATGGAGCGCCCCAATGCCTTCATCATTCAGCAGGGCCGTGCCGCTGAGTCCGTCCTGATGGAGATCGTGAAGAAGATCCTGGCCCAGCGTCATCCCGGCAAGGTCTTCACCATCCCCTCCAACGGCCACTTCGACACCACCGAGGGCAACATCAAGCAGATGGGCTCCATCCCCCGCAACCTGTACAACAAGGAGCTGCTGTATGAGATCCCCGAGGGCGGCTCTTACGAGAAGAACCCGTTCAAGGGCAACATGGACATCGAGAAGCTGGAGCAGCTGATCCAGGGCGTTGGTCCCGAGAACGTGCCTCTGGTGTTCACCTGCATCACCAACAACCCCATCTGCGGTCAGCCCGTCTCCATGGCCAACATCCGGGAGATCAACCGCGTGGCGCATAAGTATGACATTCCTCTGGTGTTCGACGTTGCCCGCTGGGCCGAGAACTGCTACTTCATCAAGATGAACGAGGAAGGCTACGCCGACAAGTCCATCGCCGAGATCGCCAGCGAGATGTTCTCCTACTGCGACGCCTTCACCATGTCCGCCAAGAAGGACGGCCACGCCAACATGGGCGGTATGCTGGCCTTCCGCGACCGCGGCCTGTTCTGGCAGAAGTTCTCCGACTTCAACGAGGACGGCACCGTGAAGACCGACGTGGGCGTGCTCATCAAGGTCAAGCAGATCTCCTGCTACGGCAATGACTCCTACGGCGGCATGTCCGGCCGTGACATCATGGCTCTGGCCTGCGGCCTCTACGAGAGCTGCGACTTCGGCTATATGCATGACCGCGTGCAGCAGTGCGAGTATCTGGCGCAGGGCTTCTACAAGGCTGGCGTCAAGGGCGTCGTTCTCCCCGCCGGCGGCCACGCTGTGTACATCAACATGGATGAGTTCTTCGACGGCAAGCGCGATCATACCACCTTCGCCGGCACCGGCTTCTCTCTGGAGCTGATCCGCCGCTACGGTATCCGCGTGTCCGAGCTGGGCGACTTCTCCATGGAATATGACCTGAAGACTCCCGAGCAGCAGGCTGAGCTGGCCAACGTGGTGCGCTTCGCCATCGACCGCAGCCGCCTGACCCAGGAGCACCTGGACTACGTCATCGCCGCTGTCAAGGCGCTGTATGAGGACCGCGAGTCCATCCCCAACATGCGGATCGTCTGGGGCCACAAGCTGCCCATGCGTCACTTCCACGCCTTCCTGGAGCCCTACGCCAACGAGGAGAAGTAATTCCGGGAAATACAATTAAATAAAAAGATTTCAGCGCAGCATTTCCAGCAAGTTCCTTTGTCTCAGTTTTCATCGCGCCCGGGCGCTTGAATAGGTTCCGTCCCGTTTGGGTGCGCCGCTTGCGGCCACCCATCGGGCGTGAGCCGATCTGAAAAGTGCCACATCCGATCATCACACCAATCTGTGTCTTTAGGAGGGCAACCTATGTCAGACAAACACGCAACTCTGGAAAATCGCGACGGTTTTCAAAGTAAATGGGGCTTTATTCTGGCCTGTATTGGCTCTGCCGTCGGTATGGGTAATATTTGGCGCTTCCCCATCATGGTACAGCAGTTCGGGGGCATGACATTCCTGATCCCCTACTTCCTGTTCGTACTTCTGATCGGTTCTACCGGTATCATTGAGGAATTCGCACTGGGCCGTTGGGCGCAGGGCGGCCCCGTGATCGCCTTCGGCAAGGCTACCGAGGAACGTACCGGCAATAAGCGGCTGGGCGAGGCCATCGGCGCGCTCCCCATCATCGGCTCCATGATGCTGGCCATCGGCTACACCGTGGTCATGAGCTGGATCTTCAAGTACTGCTGGATGGGCATTTCCGGCAGCCTGTACGCTATGGGCACCGATATGGCGACCATCGGCGGCACCTTCGGCGGCACCGCTCCCGAGGCGGAGACTCTGGGCGAGGCTCTGGGCATGATGTTTGGCAACGGCATCTTCGGCATCGGCAACGGCGTATGGCTGATCGTGGGTCTGGTGGCCTCTCTGGCCATCATGGCATTCGGCGTGGGCAACGGCATTGAAAAGGCCAATAAGGTCATGATGCCTGCTCTGTTCTTCCTGTTCGTGATCCTGGGCATCTATATCTGCACCCTGCCCGGCGCCAGCGAGGGCTACAAGTACATCTTCACCCTCAAGCCCGAGGGTCTGCTGAATCCTCAGGTCTGGGTCTTCGCATTCGGTCAGGCATTCTTCTCCCTGTCTGTGGCAGGCAACGGCTCCGTGATCTACGGCTCCTATCTGCCCAAGGATGAGGATCTGCCTTCCTCTGCTCGCAACGTGGCCCTGTTCGACACCATCGCCGCTCTGCTGGCTGCCATCGTCATCATCCCTGCCATGGCAGTCGTTCTGGGCGACGGCATCATTGGGATGAAGGGCGGCCCCGGCCTGATGTTCGTCTATCTGGTCAACGTGTTCAACGCTATGCCCGGTGGACGGATCGTGGGTATGATCTTCTACATCTGCGTGCTGTTCGCGGGCGTCAGCTCCATCGTGAACCTGTATGAGGCGCCCGTGGCCTTCCTGCAGGAGAAGCTCCACACCAACCGTGTGCTGTCCGTGGCCATCATCGGCGCAGTGGGCGGCGTGATCGCCCTGTGCATCCAGCCTTGGACCTCTCAGTGGATGGACGTTGTCTCCATTTACATCTGCCCGCTGGGCGCTCTGCTGGCCGGTATCATGTTCTTCTGGGTCATGAAGAAGGACACCGCTCTGGCGGCTGTCCACGAGGGCCGCACCGTCGGCAAGAAGGACATCGGTGGCTGGTTCTATCCTCTGGGCAAGTGGGTGTATTGCGCGGCCTCTCTGGCGGCCCTGATTCTGGGCGCCATTTACGGCGGCATCGGCTAAGCCTGTATACAATTTAAAAATGGAGCACCGGGATCGGCCGGTGCTCCATTTTTTCACTTTTTCGAAAAATATGGCCTTTTGTGGGCTGCACGGGAAGAAAATGGATGGAAATGAATGGGTAGCTGATATGCGCATCAGATTCTTTATCCCAAAAAATGGATAGAGCACTCAAGAGGAAAACTGGAGGAGAAATAGAAATAACTCTCGTGAAAAGTGTCCGTAATACGGAAAAAAGTATCAGTTTTTTGTTTCTGTTCTGTTGACAAATGCAAATGATTCAGGTATCATATATAGCAACTATTTGCAGGTCTCTTGTGAAATGCTTGCAAAAAAACGAATTGGAGGCATGTATGAAAAGATTGCTGAGCACACTGCTTGCCCTGACCATGGCCCTGACCCTGGTTTCCTGCGGCAAGAGCAACCCCACCCCCAACACTGGCAGCAACAAAACCGAGACTCCTTCTGAGACCACTGACACGAAAACCGAGGGCAACGTCCACATCGGCATCGTGACCGGTTCCGTTTCTCAGTCCGAGGACGACCGCCGCGGCGCCGAGGCTTTCCAGGCCCTGTACGGTGAGGATATGGTCAAGCTGGCCATCTATCCCGATAACTTCACCGAGGAACTGGAGACCACCATCCAGACCATCGTGAACCTGGCTGATGACGCCGACATGAAGGCCATCATCGTCAACCAGTCCGTCCCCGGCACCACCGAGGCGTTCCGTAAGATCAAGGAGATCCGCCCCGACATCCTGTGCATCGCCGGCGAGGCCCACGAGGACCTCAACGAGATCGGCTCCGCTGCTGACCTGGTGTGCAACAACGACTTCGTGGCTCGCGGCTATCTGATCATCCGCACCGCTCACGAGCTGGGCTGTGACACCTTCGTGCACATCTCCTTCCCCCGTCACCTGGCTTATGAGACCATGAGCCGTCGTATCGCGGTCATGAAGGCCGCCTGCGAGGAGTTCGGCATGAAGTTCGAAATGGAGACCGCTCCCGATCCCACCTCTGACGTCGGCGTGGCCGGTGCTCAGGCTTACATCCTGGAGAAGGTCCCTGAGTGGTCCAAGACCTACGGCGAGAAGGCCGCTTACTTCTGCACCAACGATGCTCACACCGAGCCTCTGCTCAAGCAGCTGCTGCAGTACGGCGGCTACTTCATCGAGGCCGACCTGCCCTCTCCTCTGATGGGCTATCCCGGCGCTCTGGGCATCGACCTGACCGCTGAGGCCGGTGACTTCCAGAAGATCCTGGCCAAGGTCGAGGACGCGATCTGCGAGGCCGGCGGCGCTGGCCGCTTCGGTACCTGGGCTTACTCCTACGGCTACACCACCACTGCTGGTCTGGCCCAGCACGCGCTGAATGTCATCAACGGCGAGAGCGAGCTGTGCGACATCGACGATATCGCCAAGGCTTACCACGAGTTCTCTCCCGAGGCTTCCTGGAACGGCTCCAACTACACCAACGCCACCACCGGCGTCAAGGCCGACAACACCTTCCTGGTGTATCAGGACACCTACATCATGGGTGATCCCGGCTGGTTCATGGGCTCCACCTCTGTTGAGGTTCCCGAGAAGTATTTCACTGTGAAATAAGCAGCGTTTTTTCTCGCTCATTCAAAACTGAGGAGGAGGGGCGACCCTCCTCCCCTCTTATTAGGTAGGGTATCATTTATGGAAAGTAATACGGCTCCCCTGTTGGAGATGCGCGGCATCAAAAAAGACTTCTTCGGCAACCAGGTCCTGACGGACATCAACTTCACCCTGAAGGCTGGTGAGGTTCTGGGCTTGGCAGGCGAAAACGGCGCGGGCAAATCCACGCTGATGAAGATCCTTTTCGGTATGGACGTCATTCGGGAAACCGGCGGCTACGGCGGCGACGTCCTCATCAACGGTGAAAAAGTCACCTTTAATACGCCCTTTGACGCACTGGAGGCCGGTATCGGCATGGTGCATCAGGAGTTCTCTCTGATCCCCGGCTTTACCGCCACGGAAAACATTCTGCTCAATCGTGAGCCCCAAAAGAAGAACGTCATTTCCGAGGTGTTTGGCCCCCGGCTGAATACGCTCGATTATAAAAAAATGAAGACCAAGGCCGCAGAGGCCATTGACAAGATGGGCGTGGAGATCGACCAGAACATGGTCATCAGCGATATGCCCGTTGGTCATAAGCAGTTCACCGAGATCGCCCGTGAGCTGAGCAAGGACCAGCTCAAGCTGCTGATCCTGGACGAGCCTACCGCCGTTCTGACGGAGAAGGAGGCCGCGGCTCTGCTGGACTCCATCCGGGGCATGGCGTCCCGCGGCATCGCTGTTATCTTCATCACCCACCGGCTTCAGGAAGTCCTGAATGTATGTGACAAGGTAGTCATCATGCGGGACGGCAAGGTGGTGAAGGACACGCCCGCCTCCGAGACCAGCGTGGATGAGATCACCAAGTGCATGGTGGGACGCAGCGTGGACCTCAGTGCGGTCCGGGAGATTCGGGATTGTTCCGACGCCCGGACGATCATGTCCATCCGGAAGCTGTGGGTGGATATGCCTGGCGAGATCGTCCGGAATGTGAATCTGGATGTCAAGGAGGGTGAGATCCTCGGTATCGGCGGTCTGGCAGGTCAGGGCAAGCTGGGTATTCCCAACGGTGTCATGGGCCTGTATGAGGCCGGCGGCACCGTGGAATTTGACGGCAAGCCCATTCCCCTGAACAATCCCCGGAAGTGCCTGGACGCGCAGCTTGCCTTCGTGTCTGAGGACCGCCGCGGCGTGGGCCTGCTGCTGGACGAGACGCTGGAATGGAACGTTGCCTTCCCGGCCATGCAGATCCAGAACAAGTTCCTGAAGAAATACGGTCCTATCACCTGGCGCGATACCAGGGCGATCCATGATGTGACGCAGAAGTATATCGACGAACTGAAGATCAAGTGCACCAGCTCCAAGCAGAAGGCCAGAGAGCTTTCCGGCGGCAACCAGCAGAAGGTGTGCCTGGCCAAGGCCTTTGCCCTGCAGCCCCGGTTCCTGTTCGTTTCGGAGCCTACCCGTGGTATCGACGTGGGCGCAAAGGCGCTGGTGCTGGACGCACTGAAGAAATTTAACCGTGAAAACGGCGTTACCGTGGTGATGATCTCCTCTGAGCTGGAGGAGCTGCGCACCACCTGCGACCGGATCGCCATTGTCTCTGGCGGCAGGATCGTCGGCATCCTCCCGGCCACCGAATCCTCCGAGACGTTCGGCGCGCTGATGGTCAGCCAGGTCAAATAAGGAGGAAGTATGGATAACACGACAAATACGCTTGCAGAGCAGAGCAAGCTGCGGCGGCTCGTCAACAGCTATGGCGTGCCCCGCCTGATCATCACCGGCTTTTTGCTGCTGATGTTCATTCTGGCGCCGGTGGCCGGCGTGGACTTTGCCACGCAGATCACCAACGTCATCAACCGCTTCAGCTGGAACGCCATTATGGTGCTGGCCATGGTCCCCATGATCCACTCCGGCTGCGGCCTGAACTTCGGCCTGCCTCTGGGCATCATCTCCGGCCTGCTGGGTGCAACTCTTTCCATTGAATTCGGATTCACCGGCGGCATGAGCTTCCTGATGGCTATTGTCATCGCCACGCCCTTTGCGCTGGTGCTGGGCGGCGGCTACGGCTGGATGCTCAATAAGATCAAGGGCGGCGAAATGATGGTCGCTACCTATGTGGGCTTCTCCTCCGTGTCCTTTATGTGCATGATGTGGCTGCTGCTGCCCTACAAGAGCCCGACGATGGTTTGGGGCTTTGCCGGTAAGGGCCTGCGTACCACCATCTCTCTGGAAGGCTTTTACGATCAGTTCCTGGCAAAGTTTTTGCAGATCGACCTGAACCGGTTCGGCATCAATCTGGTAATCCCCACCGGCAGCCTGCTGTTCTTTGCTCTGCTGGCATTCCTGATGTGGGTCTTCCTGCACACTAAGACCGGTACCGCCATGACGGCTGTGGGCTCCAACCCCACCTTCGCCAAGGCTGCCGGTATCAGCGTGGACAAGACCCGTCTGCTGTCTGTGGTGCTTTCCACTTGGCTGGGCGCTGTGGGCATCCTACTGTATGAGCAGGGCTTCGGCTTTGTACAGATCTATATGGCGCCCCTGAACATGGCGTTCCCCGCCGTGGCGGCTATTCTGATCGGCGGCGCCAGCGTGAACAAGGCCAGCATTACCAATGTTATCATCGGCACGATCCTTTATCAGGGCCTTGTCACCATGACACCCACTGTGATGAACGCCATCGTGCACCTGGACATCAGCGAGGTCATCCGGATCATCGTCTCTAACGGCATGATCGTTTACGCTCTGACCCGTAAGACGGAAGGAGGGAAATGAGCATGAAAAAGACGAATGTACCCGGCAGCCAGAGCTTCGGGCAGAAGCTTTTGCAGTTCATCCGCAACAACACCGTCCCCATTATGTTCATCCTGATCTGCGCGTACTGTATTCCGCAGGCGGGCTTTTCCTGGTCCTACCTCTTGAATGAGGTCATGACCCGTCTGGGCCGTAACGCATTCTTGATCCTGAGCCTGCTGATCCCTGTTATGGCAGGCATGGGGATGAACTTTGGTATGACGCTGGGCGCCATGGCCGGCGAGATCGGGCTGATCTTCGCCGCTGACTGGCAGGTTTGGGGCATCCCCGGCATGATCCTGGCCGCTATCGTTTCCATCCCCATTTCTGTGGCATTGGGCGTGATGATCGGCAAGATCCTGAACCGCTCCAAGGGCCGGGAGATGATCACCAGCTATATGATCTCCTTTACCATGAACGGCGTGTATCAGTTTGTAGTGCTGTTTATGATGGGACCCATCATTCCCATCGTTCATGATTCCCTGAAGCTTCCCCGCGGCTACGGCATCCGCAACACCGTGAGCCTGCTGAGCATGCGTCAGAGCCTGGACAACCTGCTGGCTGTTCAGGTTGGCGGCGTGAAGATCCCTGTACTGACCCTGCTGATCATCGGTCTGGCCTGCCTGTTCATCGTCTGGTTCCGCAAGACCAAGCTGGGCCAGGATATGCGGGCTGTGGGTCAGGATATGGAAGTGGCCCGGGATGCCGGTATCAATGTGGAGCGCACCCGCGTGATCTCCATGGTGATCTCCACGGTGTTCGCCGGCTTCGGCATGATCATCTATCTGCAGAACGTAGGTAACTTCCCCACCTATACAGCTCATACCCAGATCGGTATGTTCGCCATCGCGGCTCTGCTGGTGGGCGGTGCCTCTGTGGATAGGGCGAGCATCGGCAACGTATTTTTGGGCGTGATCCTGTTCCACACCATGTTCATTGTGGCACCCAAGACCGGTGCTGCCATTACCGGCGACTCCATGATCGGTGAGTATTTCCGCGTGTTTGTGTCCTATGCGGTCATTACGCTGGCTCTGGTCATGTATGAGTCCAAGAAGCGCAAGAACAAGAGCCTGGCAGGCCAGCAGTTGGCTGCCGAGCAGGCTGCGGAAGAGGAGGCATCGAAATGAAAGCAAAGCGGAGACTTCTCTTTCAAATCTTAGCGGTGGTCCTGCTGGTGGCGATCGGCTATACCATGACCATCATTGGCCGTGGCCATACGATCTATCTGGACAGCAAGACTCTGGAATATGACGGCCAGACCTACAAGCCCGCCTATAAGACGGTGGTGTATGTGGATGGTCAGCAGGTAGCCAAGCTCTACGACAAGGAGCGCGGCGTCGCTACCTGTATTGGCCAGACGCTGACCGTGACGTTGGAGATCACCCAGCAGAAGGGCGGAACGGAAGAGGTTTATGCCTATAATATCCCTGTTCCCCGGAAGATGGACAATGTGATCATCAACCTGCCTGGTTTCCTGGCGGGACTTCCCGAAGAGGCGTACCTCAGTGAGTTTATCCCCTCTCCGGACGAGGTGGCCGCAGACGAGACCGATGTTCCCTCCGACGATGATTTCGGCATGGAGGATATGGGCTTGGGCGACGAGTCCGCGGCTCAGTAAATCGGCTGAGAACGGTCAAACCAAAACCCAAAATAGAACGGCAGCCCTCACGATTCATCGTGAGGGCTGCGTTTTTGCATATAATACCCACATATACGGCAAGAAGCAGCTGGTACGGTGGAAGGAGGGGCGTGGGCAATATAGGAGAGCCTCTGCACTCCGGGGAGCGGGAAGCGAAGCACCTATGCTGACCGGTCCGACTATGCCGCGTTTTTGCATTTCCGACAGCGCTAAGCCCGGTGCGTTCAAGGGGGGATTGGGTGTAGGGTGCAATCAAACGTAGGA
>OGNY01000664.1_pt1 | contig 28703 bp, 22 predicted proteins | sample 1573551 | NCBI WGS metagenome assembly OGNY01 (sample SAMEA2581885, study PRJEB24529) | metagenome | biome: Human gut stool | place: China | collected 2011
TCCCGAAGAACGCAGAAAGCCTGCGGGACAGCGATGCGCTTATGCGCGTCGCTGTTCCGCGGCGCCGCGGCCCCGCTGGGCTGCGTGATCCCATTGCTGTTTCTCTCACCGCGTTGATAGGCTTCACGGTTTTGGCCGACCGTGATTACAGAGTGCGGAAAAAAGCACACTTCGTTTTTATGCGCCGAGCTGCTCTGCCAGCTTTGCCTGCGCCTTCCGCCGCTCTGCTGCACGCTCTAATGCATTGAACTGCTGTTCGTAGTGCTGTTCCATGACTTCCTGTAAGGGAATTATCGTGTAGAGCAGGCTGCCGTTTTTCTTAATGCCGTTCTTTGTGATGATTTTAGTATGCTCCGTGACGATGAGCCCGCGTTCCTCCAGCAGTCGGACATAGCTTGCGACGGTGTTTCGGCAGTAGTGAAGATTTTTAGCCATAGTCGCAGTACTTGGATGACACTGGCCAGTCCTTCGGTCTGCATGACGCAGCAGGAAGATGTAGACAGCGATTGATCCACCGGGCAAATCGAAATCGAGAAGCTCGTTGGGGACGGGGAAGCAGTTTTTCACATGCTCCCATCCAACGGGAGGTTTCGTTCTTCTCATGTAATGGCACCGCCCTTCGTGTGCTCCTCCACCCACTGGATGAACTTTTCTTTCGGAACGACCATACGGTTGCCGATGTGCAGAGTGGGAAAATCTTTTTCGTGCATGAGTTCATATGCACTGGACGGAGCGATACCGAGTGTTTTTGCAACAAGATCTGAGTTGAGGAACAGCGGCAGTTCATCGTAGCTTTTGTAGACAGATGATTTCATTTTTGATTTTCCTTTCTTTTTTGTTTTGATTTTGATTGGCCGCACACCGTACACCTTCCTGCCCCAGACTTTCTGCGGCGTTGTCCCGTGTCGGCACGCTCCCCCTTGCGGATCTTGGCGCTGCTTCCCTCACGGTGTATGCACTCCGGCTGCGGGTATTCAGTTGTCGAGGTGTCATGAAACTTTTCACTTTCGCTGTGTTCAACTTTATGTTAGAATAATTTCAAGGCGGCTTACATCAGGAAGTGATCTTTGAGGAGGTATCGGCATGGCTTCGGAATTGTACTTGATGGAGGTGGGCGATGGACGCTATTCCATCCTGCTTTGTGATGACAGGTCAATCACGCGGATGCCTGCACTGACTCCCGCGGAGACCTTGATCGCCTTTTCTGAACTGGACTATGCCGGCTACCGCAAGGCGGTGCGGTGGTTGCGGAACGAGCATCCTCTGTTTGAGGAGCGGATCGACATTCCTGTGAGCGACTTAGAGGACTTTGCCGCGGAGGCGATTTTGCTGACACCAGATTTGTGTGAGATCGATCCTGTGAGCGGATTTGTTGTGACGGACATTCTGCACCGGACTTTGCAGGCAGAGGATGACGGCACGGCGATGTTTCTGCTGGTTGCTGGACAGGAGATCCTGCGGGTGATGGAGGAACCGTTGCGTGTACAGAATTATCTTCAGAATATCATGGAGGTCACCTTTGACGGCACGGCTGGATTGACACCGGCGGAGCAGTATGAAAACCTGCGGGCGACTTACGCCGACATCGCGCGGATCTGCGATCCGGCGAAGCTGCCGCAGTTGGAAAAACCACGGTCGTTCCAGCTTCGCAGTCTGATGGAACTGCGGATGCTGGTGCTGGCGCTTTACTTCGAGCAGGACAATCAGCGGGTCTGCCGATGTGACTACTGCTGGGGCTATTTCATCCCGAAAACGAAAAAGGCCACCCGGTACTGTGACCGGGTGACCGATGGACAGAGCTGCAAACAGCGTGGCGCAAATCTGGCAAGGCTGGATAAGACTTCGGAGGATGAGGCGCTTCTGGTTTGTAAAAAGCTGCGGGACAGAATGTATTCCCGCCTGCTGCGCTGGATCGACGCGGCACCTTCTGACCGTTCCAACCTGATGCACATGGACTACGAGCAGTACGACCAGTGGAGCGAGAACGCTCGGCTGGCACGGGAGGAATATGTTCAGGGGAAATTGACCGCAGAGGAATTCCTGCGAAAGATCGACACCACCCATGAACTGACAAGTTACGAGGTGGACAAGATCGACCTGCCCGATGAGCCGAGCATGTGGCAGCGGCTTGTTGCAAAGGACTTTACTTTTGACCCGGAGCGGTATTATCCGGAATCTTATGCGCATCTGAACCTGAACGATGAGGGGCCCCAGTGGAAGATCTTTTCGGCAGAGGAGCTGCGCCGCCGCGACCAACAGGGACACCAGAGCCTAAAAGAGAAATACGGGAAATGAGAAACACTCGAGGCTGGTTATCTTACCAGCCTCGAGTGCTTTTTATTGTCTTCAGCAGCGCAGAATATAAAGCTGGAGTGCTACGAGTGGCTATCCTGCAGATCTATGAATGGTTGAGGATAGATGTTGTTTCAAATATTATTTTGCTGCGATTACGCAGCAAAATAATATTATCTATTGCATATTCGCAGCAAATGTGTTAAGCTGATAAGGGTGATAAAGTGACTTCTTTAGGAAAATATTTGCGTGAGACTCGCAATCAGCGAGGGTTCAGCCTTAAATTTGTTTGCGAGAAAACTGGAATCAAGGATTCGACATTAAGCCGAATTGAACGCGAGAAAAACAAGTCTGTCCCAGGTGCTGAAATTCTGCGGAAGCTGGCTGAGTTATACAGTATTTCTCTTGTTGATCTATACTGCATGGCAGGCTATTTAAGCAAACGAGATATTTCTTCATATAGGCACACATTTCAAAAGGTAGACTTGCTGACAGAAAAAGAGAAGATGCACATTCAGGAAGAAATTGATCTATTTACAAAAGGGAGGGATGCCTCATGATTTTTAGACTTGGAGAGCTTTTCTGCGGGCCAGGCGGTCTTGCTTGGGGAGCGATGAACGCAGACATCGGTTTGCCCGAATTTAAGATTACCCATGCTTGGGCGAATGATTATGATGAAAGCACCTGCAAAACATATCGGAGGAACATCTGTCCTGATGCTCCAAAAACGGTATACTGCAAGGACATCCGGAAATTCAACATGGAAAAGCTGTCTCCAATCGAGGCATTGGCATTTGGCTTCCCCTGCAATGACTATAGTGTTGTGGGTGAGCAAAAGGGAATGGATGGAGTTTATGGGCCGCTTTACTCATTTGGAGTCAAAGCTCTAAAAAAATTTAGGCCGATGTGGTTCCTTGCAGAAAATGTTGGCGGTTTACGCAATGCAAACGATGGCAAGGCGTTTTCCCGGATTATGGAAGAACTGAAGGCGGCGGGATATAAGTTGTATCCCAATCTCTATAAATTCGAAACATATGGCATCCCTCAAGCTCGGCATCGTATTATCATAATCGGAATCAGAGATGACCTTGACTACGAGTTTAAGATTCCGTCAAATGCTCCCTATGCGAGTGCTGATAACTCCTGTCGAACCGCCATTGAAAAACCACCCATCTCTGCTGATGCCCCCAATAATGAACTGACGAAACAGTCGGATACTGTTGTTGAGCGTCTAAAACACATTAAACCAGGACAGAATGCATTTACCGCTGACCTGCCTGAGCATTTGAAACTGAATGTTACTGGTGCTAAAATCAGCCAAATATACAAGCGTTTAGATCCGGATAAGCCCGCCTATACAGTGACTGGAAGTGGTGGCGGTGGAACGCATATCTATCACTGGAAAGAGAATCGTGCGCTGACTAACCGAGAACGCGCCAGACTGCAAACCTTTAGGGACGACTTCGTATTTGAAGGTAGCAAGGAGAGTGTAAGAAAGCAAATCGGCATGGCCGTGCCTTGCAGGGGTGCCCAGATTATATTCGAAGCTGTCCTAAAAACCTTTGCGGGTATCGAGTACGAATCTATGCCTGCAAATATCGAAGAATAAACAATAAAAGCAGTGGCTTGTGATCCGAGCCACTGCTTTTATGTATGCTTTACAAAAATTATAATGTTTTGCAGAAATGTTCCCAGATGGAAATCACCGTTTTCTGCTTCTCATCTGCAATCAGTATTTTCTGTTTCCCGCTCAGCAGTTGGGGCTGTTACAGACAAACCCGCCGCTAACACCTGAATGCCCGTGAGAGACATTTTATTAAGACCGTCTTGTGCCTGAGTCTTTTCGAGATGCCTATCAGTAAGTATAAACAATTCCCGCTTTCCTTAAATGGCGCTAAACAGGTTTTGGAAGAATTAGTTCCACCTACAATTTCAATGAAGTCGACAGGAACGATATAGCAGTCGTTCGTATTGGTATCAACACATGCAACAAAATCGCAATCATTTCTATTGATTGGGCGCTTTCGGCTATTGGCAGTTCTATCGATCTGTTGTCCAGATCGAACTCCCCGGCTGATGTCAAAGCGGCTTCCGGCAGATCCTTTTACCTCAACCCGGTATAAAGTTCCATTATAGTCAAGAATAGCATCATACGGCATATCTCTCCATACTTTGAAAAAGCAAAAAACCTGCCGCACTTGCCCGACCGATAAAAATATTCTCACTGGCCGCTCCGCTTAAGCTTCTATATGTACCTTCTTTGTCTAACCCGGTAATGTTTGACTTTGCCATAACCCGTTCTCGCCTTATTCTCAATAAACAGAAAAATCCATATAGTATGAACCATCCTGCATATCTACAAATGTGACATCTGTCCGGCCATATCGGTCCAAATCTGCACGGGTCACAAAAGCACCATTAGGCAGACCAAGTCGATTCCTGAAATACTCGCCCAAAAGACTGTTATTATCCGGCGTGGTTATTGCTTTATCCTTCTCCTGCTCAACTCTCAAAATCAGTTCATGATCGTCATCCGTATGAACTGTAAACTGTTCATTGTCCGTGGGAAAGAAATCGCTTCGAGCAACTTTGGCTGGGACAGGAATATATGCCTCGTTGGGATCTCTGCCGGGGCGTTGCCCCCAGTTAAGTCCGGACTTTCTTCCAGGCTTTCCCGTCCTCTTTGTAATAAGGCTCAAATCTACAACAGAAAATCCATTCATTCGGAACTCATCGGCTGCTGTCGAGTGCTTATTTTCTAAATCGAACGCATTAGGCCTGCTCCTAATTGTAATCAAGCTGGCGGTATCATGAGCGTCTGCTTTTACGCTCCTGGTCACCAAATCATCATAATACCGCAGAGATTCATTGGCATCACATTGCACCATGACAGACTGGCGAGCAAACCCGAAGAAGGAGAGCTTCGAGAAAATCGCAGAGCCAGTAAACGCAATAACAGGATTACTATCTTTGCACCAGATGTAGAGATTGGAATTGACAGCAGGTGATCTATAGAGATAATTACATGATACTTCGTTGATGTATTCGGGGCGGGGAGCTTGCAGAAGTTGAAGGTATTCGTTGTGAATGGTTGCGCTGATTCCCTCCGAAGGCGTCATTCCCACCAGAATATTAATTTTTATTGGTATTCTGACTTCGTGTTCCAGTTTCTTAATATACCACGCAAGCATGCTGGGAGCTGCATAGCCAGATATGATGAGCAACTCATTCACATCCATAGACAGCGGCTCAAATAGAACCGCATTTGCTATATCGCTGATAATCAAACGCTTCGCCTCCGATTTAAATTAATCACGTCTTCGTCTGCCTGGCTTGGATATGCTCGAATTGTGTTCATTATTGTATCAACACATTCATCAAGATGTTTGCGGATCTGCCATTCCCAAAAGCGTAGTACAATCCAGCCAGCATTCTGAAGCTGGGCAGTTACTTCTTTATCTCTCTTCATATTTCGCTCAATTTTAGGGATCCAATAATCACGATTTGACTTAATTCTCTGATGCCGATTCTCCCAGTCATAACCGTGCCAATAATCCGAATCACAGAATATGGCAATTTTATGCTTTGTAATAACGATATCGGGTTTTCCAGGCAGTTGTTTGTAGTTTTTTCGATATCGAATACCCCGATGCCACAAAGCAGTTCTAAGAGCAATCTCAATACTGGTGTCCTTGCTTTTTATGGCTTGCATATTTTTTCGACGCTGTTCTGGTGTTAAATCGTCCATAAGCAGTCCTTTTGCAGTCAGTTGCATTCACAAACTTCCAGGTATGTAAGTAAGAGTATCTTCGTAGCTGATTTGATCGATGTTGGTATTATGCTCTATTGCGTAGTGCTGTGCCATAGCCTGCATTGATCGGCGCAGAACAACTTCCGGCTCTGACCAGTGGAGTAGTTCGCGTGTAGTTTCTGCCTTTGCTTGATCTGATGCACTGAGTCCAGTTCTTATTTTTATTAAAGATGTTGAAGTATCAAAGAACAAATCCACATTGTCCAAGTATGGATGCACAATCGTAAAGCAACAGTTTTGATATATCGCATTTACATTACTTACAACATTTGCCTTTCCCTTATATGTCTGATTGCATGTTTTACAGGAATAGGCCAAATTTTCAGGCGTAAACAAAAATTGTGGATAATCTGCCTTGTGTGCAATGTGTTCTACATCACCAGTACCACAAACTCTGCATCCGCAGTAAACACAACAATTATGTTGTATGCTTTTAAGACTCTCCCGAATTGCTTTTCGCAATTTTGTCTCGTTTCGCCTCCAATGATCGGCGGTAAGTGCACCAAAACCTTGGATAATGCTATTCTGCTCTACCGATAACGTCAAAGCATTATTCAGATTCAACATTCTCTATATACTCCTCAACCTCTTTTAGGATTTTCTTTAATGGGTCAGCATCATCAAAAACATAGCTGGATAATTTTTGGAAGAGTTCTTTTACTCTCGAAAGGTTTTCTCTATTTCCAGCCGCAGTTTTGCTAAGCAGTTCTCGTAGCTCCATATCAAAATAGAAGTTTCGCGTTGTTCTGACATGAAATACATTGTACAAGATATTTTCTGTAGACCACGCGTATGTGCTGTAATCCAGCGTGGTAGTAGTTCGAATGCCATCCTCCATACTTAACACAATCAATGAGGAGCTATTGGGGTTCAAATCCGAAGCCAAATACGGTGAATGAGATGCGATGATAAAGTGGCAGGAGGAAAACTCACAGAACAACCGTTTAAGGACAGTGATATATATCATCTGCCAGTTAGGATGGAGGCTGATTTCAGGTTCATCTATTAAGACTAACGAATTTTCTTGGATATGCCGAGCAATATTCAAGAATGCAAACAAAATATGCTTTTCACCAGAACTGCATTCTTCGAACGAATATCGCTGTCCCAATTTATAAACATAGAGTGTGATGTCCTTGATGATGTTAAGATTCTGCAGAGCTTTCAGTACTCTATAATCAGATTGAATTCCCTGCATCTGTTCCTTATCTGTCGAATCAGAAAAAGCATGTCCGAAAATAAGCTTCTCGCTATTGGGAATAAAGGGGGCGCTGGACTCAAGCCCTTTTAGGTATGCAGCCATTTTATCATAATCTTCGTCTTCTAATCTGATAATAGCATTTTTCCGGTAACTACCCTTATCAGCAATATATTTTGCTAATTTCCTGATTTCTTCAGTCAGCTCTAAAATATTCATTTCTTTGAGTTGATCGAAACTCAGCCAGTTTTGGGACAGCTCGTAAGAAATAGAAACATGCGGGTCAAGATTAAAGTGCGCGGATAATGCTCGGATTATCGGCCACAGTTTTTCAGTAGCTGCAAGATCCAGGATATTTTCTGCAATGCGATTGCCAAACGTGCTGATCCATGATGCATTCGATGTTTTCCGCAAGCCAAGATACTCATACATACTCGGCTTGTCTGTAGATTCAGCCTTAAATGCAAATCTATCGTTCAGCATAAAAGCAATTGCGAGCACTTTCTGGGGGAGCACACTTTCAAAAAATTTTTCTATCAGGATATTATTCTTATGAATGATAATAGTGCGGTTTTTGATTTCGATTTCTATGGTATCTGCATTCAGATAATACTTTAGACGGTAAGAATTGAATTGAAGAGCTTTGCTGACAGCCTCGTTGCTTACTGCTTGGAATATCTCTGAAAGGATTTTCATAACAAAACTCTTGCCTGTGCTGTTGGCGCCAATGATTAATGTTGTAATCGGTTCTGTAGCATCAAAAGTAAACTCATCGGGAAAGAAATTGTAATCGCAGATAATTTTCTCCTCGTTTTTTACAGTCAAGGAGAGGAGCCGGAATCCTGTTTGGTTTACGCAGGATACAAGATCAATGTCCTCTGGCCTGCCGTTTTCACCATTGAGGTGCAATTCGGAAATTCGATCGTCATCTGTATAACTGACATGTTCAATCGACATGAAATTATTTTCATAAATACTAACGACAACCCAGTCTCCTTCAGAGGCATTGTGATTATCGTACCAATCGTACAGAATACGAAGGTTATCCGCCCCTTGAAACTGCTTAGCATATTCACGGCGACTTTGAGAACCCGCTGCTTTTAGGAAGACTGTTTCGCCGCTATCTGGATAGACACAGGTATATATCTCGCTTTTGTGGATGTTAAAAGAATACGCGTACTTAGCGGGAATGGGTATATATGCTTCTCTACCACGCTTAGGCCCCGTTTTATGAGTCCAGTTTATGTGGACTTCCTTGAGGCGCACATAATATCTGCCCACCAAATTTCTTGCTACATCATCCATCTAAGAATCCTCGTTGTTTTCAGTCTGGCCTGTTACATCGTAGTAGACCACATTATCGGGAAGTTTAATATTAGGCACCCAAAGCTCTCTGCCACCCCATCCTTTTCGGCCGGTGACCTTGTACATGGTAAGCACAACCAGGTCGGAGAAGGAGCCGCCTAAGCTCCAGTCATTAGGAGAAAGCAAAGCACCGGTGCCCTTGGCAACATCTCTGTTTCTGCGGACAATCAGGATTCCCTGTGCGGAAGGCTTCTCCGCGAGCATCGTATCCAAAACAGAAACAAAGCTGGAAACAATGAAATCATCTGCAGAAGTGATGTGAGAGAATACTTCGTTCATGAGCCGCAGATTAACCTGATAGGAGGATTCCTTATCATCAAAGGGTGCCAACAGCTTGTCCAGATCTTCAATGGAGTTATTGTCAGGATCGAAGGGATAATAATTTGTACCGCCAGAAAGCATAAAGACCTTCTGATTGTCCAGGACATTGGCACGTGTGGGATTCAATCCCTCCGGATAGTAAATCTTGATGTGTTCGGAGCCCTTTTCGATTTGGGCAACGATGGAGTTATTGGTCGCATTGATATCCGCAAACAGCTTATAAAGCGGCTCGTCGATGAATACCATCATCATGCCGGGATCTCGGTCATATCCGAACATGCGGCTGTGTTGCCACATGGTGTCGGCCTGCGGCTTTTTGCTGGTTCGTGTGTAGTAAATAGTGTGCAGCCCTGGGAATGTGACACCGCGGCCCAAGGTGTTGCCGCCGATAACGATATTCGAGCCGGATGAGTATTCTGCGCTGTCGACATCATTCTTGCCGTTCATCACGATGACTTTCACCGCATTGTTTTCGAGAAGATTCCTGACAGTCGCAAAGAGCATATCAAAGTCAACCTTTGAAACCTTTTGCGGATTAAGAGCGTCATATTCTTTCTTAAGTTCGTCCTTAAACTCAGCATTCAAATGCCCCAGACACCATGCAAGCTCGGCGGCCATTGCCTTTGCGTACTTGCTATGTACGGCTTGTCTGACGCTGGGATGGAGCAGGCAGTTACAGGTCTTGCCGCCAGATGCTAAAATCTGACCAGATACTGTGAGATGATGCAGAACAACTTGATGCTCTGGTTTAGCAATTTTTTCGAGGTATTTGATACAGTCGGCAGTCTTGTTCTTCGGGAAGAAGAAGTCACCACCCAGATAAGCACTGCCAGGTTCAAAATAATGGGCGAAGCAGGGATGCCAGCCGGATGCCATTGTCTGCAGGAAGATGGCCTGGGGTGTCCCGGTGACCTGAAGATAAATGCTGCTGGAGGCACCGTTCTTGATGGAATCCAAATACTTATTGATGGAGGACTGTCGTCCCTTATTGATAAGGGTGTTTAGTGATGCGGCATCTGCCTCATCATCAATGATAAACAAGGGATTTCCCTTCATAAAACCTGTCGAAGCAAATACATTGGCCCAGAGACGAAGGACCCGATAATTCTTCTTCAACACGATGATGGCAGGCTCCATCAAGCTGTTCTGAATGAATAATCCAGAGTCATTTTCACCACAGACACAAAAGCCGGTCAGGTCGGCCTTGACACGGTCAAGAGTTTGTTGCTGCAATACCACATTATCTGTGGTAAGCAGGACGAACACCGGGAATCCGAGGTCCGCAGCCTTACACATGATACCGAACATTTGGCCCGTTTTGCCAGACTGGACATTGCCAAACAGTAGACCAATTTCATGAGAACAGAAGGAGAAGTTCTTAATGTACCGATTGCCGACTTCATCTGCGGTCTTGGCGATGGACTCTGCCAACTTGGGGTTGCCGCGGTCTGTGATCGTCTTGAGATAAGTTTTCAGGTATTGCATTATTCTTCATCTCCTTCTTCATCACCTAAAGTTGCCTCAAAGGACAGAATCCAGACATCGAGCATATTACCTTCCTCGTCCTCGGTTTTCTGATCCGTTTTTGTAAGGACAAGTCTGTCGCATCCGTATGCTGCAAGCATTTCCTTGGTAATCATGCCTGTACGGTCTTTGTCGGCCTGAGTGTCGTTCACAGGGGTGACCAAACCAGCTGCGGCCAGACGTCCCTTGATCCAGCGGCCCAGAATCAGCTCGTCACCGACAGCGCTGAACTGCTTGTTGCCATCACTGGTGGTGTGTGCCTTAAATGTATATCCATCATCGGTTACAACAGCAAAAGTGGCATTCTTTTCAGGATAGCCTCCCAGCCGGGTAATCTGTTTGCTGACTGTGAACTGAGTTTCATACCAGTCACGAGATTTTCTGGCGCTTCTCGGCGCTGCGTAGCTCACGTTCAGATTGGACTTCGTATAGTGTTTGCCATCATCCATGTGACGCTCATCATAGGCAGGTACCTTGATAGGAAGCACAAAGGAAATGTTGGTTTTATGCCGTTCAAACAGTTCCACCTGAGTCTGGGGAATTTGCTCAACTGTGTCAACTCCGGTAAGAGAGGTATTCAATTCACGGATGATAGGCATACCAACCACATCATCAATTCTTGCGGACATAGCCGGAGCTGCCATCTTACGAATTAGAGTAGCAATTTCATTACACTCAGACGTATCTTCGGTCACAGCAGATACTTCGTACTGCCTGCGATTGTTTGCTTCCAGTTTAATAACACCGAGGTTTGCGGAACCGATAATGGCAGACTTTACCTGATCGTCTTTATAAAAAGCATAGAGCTTGCCATGGTACTTGAAGGCCCTGACGATCCGAATCTCTCCGATGCCGGCATCGACCCATTTGTGGTTCAGTGCGATTGCCGTGTGATAAATGCTCTCTGGCATTCCTTCAACAAAATACATACCGATGGTCAGCACAATGCGTCGGATTTTCTGCGTATCTACCATTTGCTCCAGTTCTTGCAATGCGGCTTTAGACACATAGCCCACGGCGATTTCTACAACGTCAGAGGATGAAATTTCTTTTAAGAAGCGATCTGATATGGTTTCCTGATTGTCCTCAGTTCCCAGAGGAAGTATGTTCGAATATAATAATTTCATTTCAGTACCCTCCTGTTGACCCGATGCTGGTTCAGACTGCCTTAGAAAATGACAGGCGTGAGCCGATTAGCAAACGACGAAATATCATATCTATCAACATAATATCATTTTTTCGCTGGATATACAATCAAAATCACGGGAATGGCATTGCTCCTATAAGGAGGGTGTAGCTTGGAGGAACGTTGTCCTTGCAAAGGTGCTTTCTCTGAGCTATACTGTTTTGCGGGAATGCATAAGACGGATGAGAGTTCAAGACAATAGGCTTATATAATGCTTGCGCTGGCGCACGAAGACCTTGCCGTGACGGGATATATGAATTAGAGAGAAGTGACAATAAAATGGATAAGAATCTCAAGAGAAAAGAATTGGCACTTCGTAGTTCTGCTGCAGAATATCTGACCTTTGTGGCTTCCACCGGCGGCAGTGACGAAAGTTTTGAGATGCGTTATGAAGATGAGAATATCTGGCTGACACAGAAAATGATGGCGGCGCTTTACGATGTTGACATTCGCACAATTAATGAGCACATTAAGAAAATATATGACGACCACGAACTGTCGGAGGAGACAACTATCCGGAATTTCCGGATAGTTCAAACCGAGGGGGGACGACAGGTCAACAGAGAACTGAAGCATTACACGCTTCAAATGATCATCGCTGTTGGATTTAAGGTCAATAATCCCCGTGCGGTGCAGTTTCGCAAATGGGCGGGGCAGATCGTGAAAGACCATACCATCCAAGGCTGGACCATGGATAAGGAACGTCTGAAAAAAGGACATATGTTCACGGATGAATACTTTGAGCGTCAGCTCCAGTACATCCGTGAAATTCGGCTGTCTGAGCGGAAATTCTATCAAAAGGTCACGGACCTCTACGCTACAGCTTTTGACTACGACAAGGATGCAAGGACCACTCGTCTGTTTTTCCAGACCGTGCAGAACAAGCTGCATTATGCCGTTCATCGCCACACAGCGGCAGAGCTGATCGTGGAGCGGGCTGATGCGGCGAAAGAACACATGGGGCTGGCAACCTGGGAAAATGCACCAGACGGAAAAATCGTAAAGGCTGATGTGACCGTAGCCAAGAACTATTTGAGCGAAAAGGAAATGTCATATCTGGAGCGGATCGTGTCTCTCTATTTGGACTATGCCGAGCTTCAGGCTGAACGCAAAATTCCTATGAGTATGGAGGATTGGGCGAAGCGTCTGGACGGGTTCTTGGAGTTTAACGGAAACGAACTGCTGACGGGACCCGGTAAAATCAGCGCGGAACAGGCAAAGCTTCATGCCGAAACAGAGTTTGAGAAATATCGAATCATTCAGGATCGACTCTACGAGAGCGACTTTGATCGTTTCCTCATGTTGGAGCAGTCGGCGGAGAATTCTGTGATGGAGAACTAACTCTTATTGACTACAGCGGCCCAAAATATGAATGGGCTATTACGCCTGTTTTGGCAAAGATGTTGGTATCGAATTGTGATACCAACATCTTGATGACCAGATTGATTCTCAAGGAAAGAGTACAATTCTCCGCTGTACTGTGCCGATGAGATTTGTGGAGCTGCAAATCTCAGGTTGACCACATTTCCACCACAGACAAGCGTGGAAACAACGGAGACTACACTTTTCGAAAGTTTTGGAAACGACGCCGTTCAAAACAAAAACGGCTAAAAACAAACTAAAATTATTATAAAAATTGTCAAAAATCGGTTGGTAAGGATGAGGTCACCAGTTCAAATCTGGTCAGCAGCTCCAGAACAACACCTGAAATCGTTCGGATTTCAGGTGTTTTTCGTTATAAAGATAAATCTGGGATCAAGAAGAGCTCCCGCATTGCAAAATGCAATGCGGGAGTGTTTTTCAGTCGCAGACATCATCCGCTACGCGGCACAGCACATCGGGGTGGTTAGAGATGATGCAGTCTACGCCCCGGGCGATCATATCTTTCATGTTCTCCTCGTCATTTACCGTCCAGGTGTTGACCTTCATGCCCCGGCCGTGAAACAACTCCATCAGCTCCGGCTGATATTGCAGAAGCATATACCGGGGATGCATATTGTCGGCATTGGAGTGCTGGACATAATGTTCCATGTCCAGATAGGGCTTATCATACAGAAGGCCGGTTTCAATGTCCGGGCACAGCTCCTTGAAATGCTGCATGGAGATATGGTTGAAGGAGGAAACGAACACTTGCTCCTGCATCTGGCGTTTGCAGATCTCGTCGATTACCCATTGCTCCAGGTTCTCGTAAAACACCTCGTAGTTTTTCAGTTCCATGTTCAGCAGCATCTTGGTCTCCTTACAGAAGTCCAGCAGCTGGCCGAAGGTCCAGATATGCTGACCTGCAAATTCCGGAGACTTCCAAGCACCGATATCCAGTGAGAGCAGCTCATCATAGGTCATGTTCTTGATGAAGCCGGTGCCGTTGGAGGTGCGCTCTACAGAGGCATCATGAAAAATCACCAGCTTGCCGTCTTTGGTGATGTGGACGTCACTTTCAAAACCGTCGGCAGCGGTCTTTTCCACTGCCATCCGGAAGGCCAGAGGGCTGTTCTCCGGGTAATTGCCGGAAAAACCGCGGTGCGCAAGCAAAAGTGGGCGTTTCATATGATTCTCTCCTTACACGTAATAATAAAAGCGCATGACGCTCCCATCATACGCTTCTCTCAATATCTCCGATTTGTATTATAGCCGAATAAACAGGGAAATACATTAACACAAAATTTTGGCAAAAGGAATTTCGGAACGAAATGGAACAGAAGTGCCCGCAGTTTTTGATAAAAACCGAGGCTGTTGCTGCAACAGCCTCGGTTTTGTGTGCGTTTACTGGTGGATGGCGGTGCCGGTTTTGCCGGCTACGCCGTCCTTGGCCTTTTCCAGCAGCGTGATGAGGGCGGAGCGGCCGGGGGCACTTTCGGCAAACTCCACGGCGGCCTCCACCTTGGGCAGCATGGAACCGGGGGCAAAGTGCCCCTCACCGATGTACTTGCTGGCCTCGTCGGGGGTCAGGGAATCCAGCCACTTTTCATCGGGCTTGCCGAAGTTGATGGCAACCTTTTCTACGGCAGTGAGGATGATAAGGGTGTCGGCTTCCACCTGCTGAGCCAGTACGCAGGATGCGAAGTCTTTGTCGATAACAGCGGCGGCGCCCTTCAGATGGTGCCCCTCAGTCTTGTAGACGGGAATTCCGCCGCCGCCGCAGGCCACAACCACCAGACCGGCCTCCACCATATCCCGGATGGACTGGATCTCAATGATCGACTGAGGTCTGGGAGAGGCGACCACCCGGCGGTAGCCCCGGCCGGCATCTTCGATGACGTTGTAGCCGCGTTCGGCTACCATCTTGTCAGCTTCTTCCTTGGTCATGAAAGCACCGATGGGTTTGGTGGGGTTGTGGAACGCCTCATCATTCGGGTCCACCTCAACCTGAGTAAGCACGGTGGCTACACCCTTTTGGATGCCGCGGTCCAGCAGTTCTTCCCGTAGCGCGTTTTGCAGGTCATAACCAATGTAGCCCTGGCTCATGGCCACGCATACGGACAGAGGACAGGGAATGTACTTCTCCGGCTCGGAGCGGGTCAACTCGGCCATGGCCTTCTGGATCATGCCCACCTGAGGGCCGTTTCCGTGGGCGATGATGACCTCGTGTCCTTCTTCGATCAGGTCGACGATGGCCTTGGCAGTCTGCTTTACGGCGATCATCTGCTCAGGGAGATTGCTGCCCAGAGCATTGCCGCCCAGCGCGATCACAATACGCTTACCCATGAAAAACACCTCGATTTGTTTAGATTCTATACATTTTGAAGCAAAAACGGCAATAGATGCCCCGTGTTGCGGGGGTGCCGCTGAGACGGCTGTCATGGCCGCCGGTGAAAATGATGGAGCCCGTCCGCACAGATACAGACAGGTTGACCTATGCAGACGGGCCTCCGGAATGGAAAAGGGATGTCAGGCGGAAAGCCTGTAAAATTCAGCGTGTTCTGAGAAGATTTACTTCTGGAACCAACGGGCGATCCCGCGCTCCTCCAGAGCCTTCAGCGTGGCCTGAGGATCCTTCACCTTAGCCAGGAAGATCATGGCGGCGATGATATAGGGCTTGTAGGAAGCTTCCTTATACAGGGGGGTGCGGTAGCGGTCAAACACGGAGGCCTCTACCTCGCCGTCCTTGCAGGAAACATCGTTGATGTCGGCAGGGAGGCAGTGGAGATACAGGGCCTTACCGTCCTTGGTGGTCTTCATCAGTTCCTCGGTGCAGCACCAATCCTTGTGATCGGCGTTCTGGGCCAGCAGTTCCTTCTCCAGAGCCTTGATGCCGTCGGCGTCGCCCTCAGCGTACAGATTAGTGCGCTTCTCCATAGCGGCGAAGGGAGCCCAGCTCTTGGGATAGACGATATCAGCGTCCTTGAAGGCCTCGGCCATGGAGTTGGTCTTGGTGAAGGAACCGCCGGTCTTGGCGGCGTTGGCCTTGGCGACCTCCTCCACCTCGGGCATGACCTCGTATCCCTCGGGGTGAGCCAGCACCACGTCCATGCCGAAACGGCTCATCAGGCCGATGACGCCCTGAGGCACGGAGAGGGGCTTGCCGTAGGAGGGGCTGTAAGCCCAGGTCATAGCGATCTTCTTGCCCTTCAGGTTCTCCACGCCGCCAAAGTGGTGAATGATGTGCAGCATGTCGGCCATGCACTGGGTGGGGTGGTCGATATCGCACTGCAGGTTGACCAGGGTGGGCTTCTGCTCCAGAACGCCGTCCTTGTGGCCCTGGGTCACGGCCTCGGCCACTTCCTTCTGATAGGTGTGGCCCTTGCCGATGTACATATCGTCACGGATGCCGATGACGTCAGCCATGAAAGAGATCATGTTGGCAGTTTCGCGGACAGTCTCGCCGTGAGCGATCTGGCTCTTGCCCTCGTCCAGATCCTGGACCTCCAGACCCAGCAGGTTGCAGGCGGAGGCAAAGGAGAAACGGGTGCGGGTAGAGTTGTCCCGGAACAGGGAAATGCCCAGACCGGACTCAAAGATCTTGGTGGAGATGTTGTTCTCGCGCATATAGCGCAGGGCATCCGCCACGGTAAAGACGGCTTCCAGCTCGTCATCGGACTTGTCCCAGGTCAGGAAGAAGTCACCCTCATACATCTCTTTGAAGTTCAGGGCGTTCAGCTTGTCGATATATTTTTGCAGAGTAGCGTCCATGATAATTGGCTCCTTTATAAATCTATATTTTGTAATTTGTGAGAAAAGGTCTGAAACGGTTTCTGCGCGAATTACTGAATGTCGTTGTTGGTCTTGCCGGCCCGGAACTGGGAGACATCGGCAGTCTTGTTCTCCTCCTTGTACAGACCGGGCACGGCGGCGTACAGGGCGGCGCAGGTCACAAGATCCTGCTTCCAGGTGATCTCATTGGGGGCATGGGCCTGAGACTCCGCACCGGGGCCGAAGCCAACGCAGGGGATGCCGTAACGGCCTTGGATAGCTACGCCATTGGTGGAGAAGGTCCACTTGTCAATCAGGGGACGGTGACGCAGGTGCATCGCGCCGTCGGGGCCAATGCGCTCCTCACCGTACAGCGCATGGTGGGCATCCACCAGAGCCTGCACGTGGGCGGCGTTTTCCTTGTTGATCCAGGTGGGGAAGTAGCACTCGGTCTCGTAGACCTCGCCGGTCCAGGAGGGCCGGTCATACATATACATGGAGACCTTCACATCGTCGCCGTACTTCTTTACGCTGGGTAGCTGGCGGATCTCCTCCAGGCAGGAGTCCCAGGTCTCGCCGGCAGTCATGCGGCGGTCGATGGAGATGGAGCAGGAGTCAGCCACAGCGCAGCGGGAGGGAGAGGTGTAGAAGATCTGAGAGGTGGTGCAGGTGCCACGGCCCAGGAACTGAGCGTCCTCGTAATGCTCGGGGTTGAATGCGGGATTCAGCATCTTCACGAGGCCCTTGATCTCGTTGGAGGGGCCGTCACCGTTCTCGTTGAGCGCGCGGACTTCCTGAAGAATGTCGGCCATCTTGTAAATGGCGTTGTCACCACGCTCGGGTGCAGAGCCGTGGCAGGAAACGCCCTTCACGTCCACACGGATCTCCATGCGGCCGCGGTGGCCGCGGTAGATGCCGCCGTCGGTGGGCTCGGTGGAGATAACGAATTCCACCTGCTCCTTTTTGATGCCGTTGGCGGGGAAGTACTTGTTGACGATGTACTGCCAGCACATACCGTCGCAGTCCTCCTCCTGCACAGAACCCACCACCATGATCTTATAGCCGGCGGGGATCAGGCCCAGATCCTTCATGATCTTGGCGCCGTAAGTGGCAGAGGCCATACCGCCCTCCTGGTCGGAGCCACCGCGGCCATAGATGACCTGATCATCCTCGTAGCCCTGGTAGGGGTCATGGGTCCAGTTGTCGATGTTGCCCACGCCCACGGTGTCGATGTGGGAGTCGATGGCGATGATCTTGTCGCCGTCACCCATCCAGCCGATGACGTTGCCAAGGCCGTCGATCTCCACCTTGTCATAGCCCAGCTTTTCCATCTCGGCCTTGATGCAGTGAACGACTTCACGCTCCTCGCAGCTTTCGCTGGGGTGGGAGATCATGTCCCGCAGGAAGCGGGTCATATCGGCCTGATAGGCCTGAGCGGCTGCTTTGATCTTCTCAAAATCCATGGTAGTAACCTCCAATTTTATTTCTCAAATTTTGATCGGGTTCGCTTCTGGACCGTGCGTTCAGCAGGGCTTCTGCGGGGTGTCATCGGTGGGATACTCGCCATCCCACACCACCCGGCGATACTTTTCGGGATCGGTGTTGCCCTCAGTGGAGAACATGAGCACCCGGCTGTGCCGGTCCAGCTCCAAAGCGTCCCGCAGCTCCTTATAGGTGTCGTCGCACATGATGGCGTCCAGAACGCCCATACCAACAGCGCCGGATTCGCCGGACACCACGCGGGGATCGCCCTTGACGGGGGAACTCAGCATCCGCATACCCTTGGCGCTGACCCAATCGGGGCAGGAGATGAAGGCGGACACGTGGTTCCGCAGAATGTCCCAGGAGATCGTGTTGGGTTCGCCGCAGGCCAGACCGGCCATGATGGTTTTCAGATCACCGGTGACGATGCGGGGCTTGCCGTCATTGGCCAGCGCGCCCTGATACAGGCAGTCAGCCGCCTCGGCCTCCATCACCACGAACTTGGGAGGATCGTTGGGGAACAGGTTTGCGAAGTAGCCCACCACCGCACCGGCCAGAGAGCCGACGCCGGCCTGGACGAACACGTGGGTGGGACGGTTTACGCTGCACTGACGAAGCTGGTCGGCGGCCTCATTAGCCATGGTGCCGTAGCCCTGCATGATCCAGGAGGGGATCTCCTCGTAGCCGTCCCAGGCGGTATCCTGCACGATGACGCCGTGTTCCGTCTGTGCGGCTTCCGCGGCGGCCATACGCACACAGTCATCGTAGTTGACTTCCTCGATGGTGACCTTGGCGCCCTCCTTGGCGATATTGTCAAAGCGGGACTTGCTGCTGCCCTTGGGCATGTGCACCACAGACTTCTGGCCCAGTTTGTTGGCTGCCCAAGCCACGCCGCGGCCATGGTTGCCATCGGTGGCGGTGAAGAAAGTGGCCTGACCGAATTCCTTACGGAAGGCTTCGCTGGTCAGGTAGTTGTAATTCATTTCGGACACGTCCCGGCCCATCTCGCCGGCGATGTACCGGGCCATGGCGAAGGAGCCGCCCAGCACCTTGAAGGCGTTGAGACCAAACCGGTAGGACTCATCCTTCACATACACACCCGCCAGCCCCAGATACTGTGCCATACCGTCCAGCTGCGCCAGAGGGGTGATGGAGTACTGGGGGAAGGACCCGTGGAAGGAGCGGGCCTTGGCCACATTGGGCAGGGACATCACATCCAGATGCTGATCGTCACTCTTCGGCATATGATTGAGGACCCATTTGAGCTGATCTTTCATGGAATACTCGCCTCCAAAATCTTTTTACTTCATGGCAAAATTTATTTAGCTTTCTGAGACCATCATAGCATGTGTTCTTCGGTTGTCAAGCAGAAAAACTCAAAAAAATGCTGTAAAGCTAAAACTTTTTTTGGTTCCTCTTGCGGAACCTGTGCGCAAGGCTGTTTTTTCCAAAAATCGGGCCTCCGCAGCAGGGATATTTCCCCGGCTTTCCATGCATGGAAGGTTTGGAAGTGCCTTTGCTTTTTGCGGAAGGCCACTTCGTGAGTGAAGGGAGGATCAGACTTGTTCCAGATATGATCGATCCTGCTGCTGCAATCTGCTTGACGCCCCAGATACTCTAACGAGAAAATTAAAAATTTTTAGGTCTCAAAAAAATGGTTGAAACTCACTAAAATTATGATACAATAATGAAATAATCATAGCAGGTCTGTCAGCGGCAACGGATCAGACCGTGTATTCCATAGTTTGCCCCGCTCTTTTCGGGGCGTTTCTGCCGCGGACCGGAAAAGGAGGGCATTTACGTGCAGAATGCATCTACGCTGCAATTTCTCTTGACGCTGGCAAAGGGGATCGCCAGTCAATTCGGCCCCAACTGCGAAGTGGTAGTCCACGATCTTGCCACCAATGACCCGGAACGGTCCATCGTTGCCATTGAAAACGGACACGTCACCGGACGCAAGGTGGGGGACGGGCCCTCCCATGTGGTTCTGGAAGCCCTGCGGGGGAATCCCGAACAGCTCCACGATCACCTGTCCTACCTGACCCGGACCAAGGATGGGAAGATCCTGAAATCCACCACCATCTATATCCGGGATGACGACGGTGCCCCCATTGGCATCTTCGGCATCAACTACGATATCACCCTGATGCTGGCCATGGAGAATGCGATCAAGCAGTTTACCGCCACTGAAAAGGACGAGAAGGAGCCGGAGCCGATTGCCCGGAATGTATCTGACCTGCTGGATGAGCTGATCGAGCAGAGCGTGAAGGTGGTGGGTAAGCCGGTGGCCCTGATGAACAAGGAGGATAAGGTCAAGGCGGTGCAGTTTCTCAATGAGACCGGAGCCTTCCTCATCACCAAGAGCGGCGACCGGGTGTGCAAGTTCTTCGGCATCTCCAAGTACACTCTGTACAGCTATATTGACGAATCCAAGGCGTGAAACACCTCAAACACAGACGTTCAGATGCTTATTATTAAGACAGATCGGCTGCAAACCTCGGTTTGCAGCCGATCTGGTTTTGCCGATAAAGAGGTAATTTTCCCTCGATGGAAAGGAAGGGTGTGCGCGGGAAACCCAAGAAGGGTGTCCTGCGCCATTGAAATCAAACATTTTCAGAACTTTTATAAAGTTCGGAAAATAGGGTCAGCGGGGCGGAAAACCTTTTCGACACGCTGAGAGCGGCTGCAAACCGAAGTTTGCAGCCGCTCTGTCTTGTTTAACAGGATAACGAATGGAATGTGAAAAACCAAAAGGGGGAGGCTTCTTTACGAAGTGTATCTGTCAAGTAAAAGTAGACACGAATAAAAAGTCATAGCATCAGAATCCCAATTCAGTTTTGTACTGGATTGGGGTTTTGTAATCCAAGGCAGCGGCAAAACGTTCGGAGTTAAAGTATAGGACATATTGATCCAGTGTCTTTTTGAGGTTGGAAACTTTACTGATACCAAAATCCAGAATCAATTCGGCCTTCATCCATCCGTTCAGAGATTCGATAATTGGGTTGTCCGTAGGTGTTCCGGCTCTTGACATTGAGCGAATTATGTTATAATTAGAATGAGTCCTTGAGAAAGCTCTGGAGGAGTAGACTGCGCCTTGGTCGGTGTGCAAGACCGTACCTGCGGTCTGCTCCTTCACATTTTTTACGCGTTTGCATAGTTGATCCAAACAGTTATAGTAGGTTTTGGGATCTCCTCGATAAGGGTGAATTTTGCCTGGAAACTCAAAGATCACCCTTAGGCGCAGACAGAGTGCACAACCCGCTGCAAATCGGATTGTGCACTCTGCTCATTAAAATATTTACTTGTTCAGCAGTTCACTGCTGCGGCCGCAGCTTGCAAACAATTCGATATATACCTTCAGTTCGTCAAAGGAATCCACATCCAGCTTTCGGTAAAGGTTGCGATTGTGGGTCTTGACCGTGCTGGCGCTGATACACGCCAGCTCCGGGATATCCTTAACGGTATAGCCGTCCATATAATATTGCAGGATGGTACGTTCCGTGCCGGTCAGCGTACTGGCCCGCTCTGCAAAGCCCCGCAGCCGTGCCTCCACATCCGGCGGCAGCGTTCCCGTTGGCCGATCACGGATGGCGGCAAGCAGCTCGTCGATCTCCGGGATACCGGAAGCGACCATCTCTGTACCACCCCGGACTGCCGCCAGACTTTTATTGATGGGCTTTATGAATTGGCGGGACAGCACCGTTGCCACTACCAGCATGGCCAGCAGGAAGAGAACCGTTCCCAGGAACCATGCAATCTGGGACCCCTTTTCATAGCTGCGGAAGGTCCCGTCCGGCACCAGCGTCACAGCGGCAAGGGGGATGCCGTCCCACGTGGCAGCATCCAGAAGCTGGTGCCGCCCCAGATAGGTGTTCTTCCCATCGCTGTAAGTGGTGTAGTATTTTCCGCCGCTGATGTGCAGAATGCCGTTGGCCGTCAGGCGGGAGCCGTCAGCGGCACCCAGCATGGCCCTGGAGAGAAGCAGGCTGTCGCCGTCTATGGGGGCTGCCAGCGTCAGCATATTGCCGAAGGCGCTGGGGACTGTATTATGGGAAAGACTGAAATAAAGATCGCTGATCTCCACACCGCAAAAGCCCCTTACGGTACCGCCGCCATCCCAAATGGGTACGCACAGCAGCATGACCTGCTCCCAGGTGTCCAGCAGCTCTGTGCGTTTTGTCCACAGGCAGCCATCTGCCAGCCGGGACCCCTGATAGGCGGTGACCTGATCGCTGCCGGGGATCAGAGCGGCGTTCAGCTCCGGATTCCAGCGGTTGTGCATTTGAAGCTGCAAGCTCCGGGCCGTTTCCGCCGCACCCCGGAAGCAGATCACATCCTGCTCTGAGGCTACCGTTGGCTGTAAGCCGGAATAGCGGAGGTATAACCCCGCCCGGAAATCCTCTGCATTTGGCAGAGAGGTGTTGGCGGTGACATTCAGACCGAAGAAGATCCCACTGCACGAGGCTGCGCCCAGAGTGTTGCTTAAAGGCGTATACAGGCGCTTTTCCAACTCCGCAATGGTATCCGGATCGTTGTTCAGCTCGTCAAAGGCGATGCCCTTGGCGGCAAGAAAGGCGTCCAGCTCTTTTCCCAGCTTTTCCGACATAGCCATGCTTTGCGCTGTCAGTGCGTCCATCTGGGAGTCCAGAGCGGCGTAGGTGTTCCTCTGCTGAATATCCAGCGTTCCGGACAGCTGATGCGCGGGATGGGACAACACGCCAGTGGCCATCAGGGTAGACAAAATCGCCGCCATCAGCAGCACCATGGTGAACCAGTACAGCAGCAGCCGCAGCCCCATACTGGGACCGGCTGCACGCTTTTTTTGAATTGCTTCCCTGATTGGCCGCATTTGCTTTCCCCCGCTTATGTACCATAGTCCAGCTTGAAGCTGTCCAGCGTGTCCCAAACCAATTCCTCCGCCGTACCGGCGCCCTCCTGATATTGGGCGCGGCCGGCCATCAGCTTCAGCCGGGACAGATTTTCAAACCGTGTTTCCAGATCCAGATAGTTCTCCATCTGCGGCGCGTAATAGAAGGTGTAGGATTCCCGCATCTTGAGATAGGTCTCATACAGAGAGACATACATGGGGTTGCTGAGCTGCTCCACAGCGGCGGGAAGGTAGGCATCAAATGCCTCCTGCGTCACCGGCATATAGCCGAGGCTGGTGACGAATTCCACGTTTCGCTCCGGCGACGTCAGCCATTTAAGGAAGGTAATACACGCTTTTTCCCGCTCCGGGGTGGATTTTGTCGTGCACATTCCCACGCCCCGCTGCATCACCAGTTTTTCGCCGCCGTCAAACACCGGGTAGGGCATGGAGGTGATGGACACCTGCTCCGAGGTGTTGTCAGGGTAAGTCACCGTGTCGGAGTAATAGAGTACACTGGCAGAGGACGCTACGGAGACAATGGTATCGCCGGTGCGGAGAGATTCCGTGGCGTAGCCGTCCTGTAACCACACACTGCCCTCCAGCGCCGCATGGGCGTAAGGCTCCCACGCTCGCTCAAAGGCTGGGCCGAAGCGGACACCGTCATTTTGGAAAAAGTTCTCTCCCAGCGACTCCGCGCCTACCTGAAAGTAGTTGAAGTGGTAGTCGTTGACAAGAAAGCACTTCCCGGTGTCCGCGGCATACCGCTCCGCTAAGGCGTAAATGCCTTCCCAGATAGTCAGATCCTCGTAGCTGGCGCCGGACGCAGCTGCCCAGCGGTCAAACAGCGTCCGGTTGACGAACAGTACCTCAGTGGATTTGGCCAGAGGCAGGATGACCTGCCGTCCGCCGATCTGCCCCTCCTCCATAAAGGCGGGGATAAATGTTCCCAGTTCCTCCGGACTGAAATAGTCCCGGTAGTCCACGATCATGTCCTGGTCCGGGAGGGCCAGCACCGTTTTGGGGTAGGACACGAACATATCCGGCATGGAAGGGGCACCGGGGTCATTGTTGGCGGCGGCCAGCACGCTTTTATGGATGCTGCCGCTGTTGCTGACCAGCTCTACCTTTACCCGGATATTCTGCTCCGCGCCGATGGTGCTGTTGAACTGCTCAATCAAACCGTTCAGTGGGGAATCCACCTCACCGCCGTAGACATGCCACAGCGTCACGGTCAGCGGGTCCGCGTCCTTTTCCTTTCCGCATCCTGTCATCGCGGACAGCAGTGCCAGCGCCAGCAGACACAGAACGATCCTCTTTTTCATATCAGCCCCACCCCTTCCAAAAGAATACCGTGGCTGCGGATATCTTATCCGATATGATATAATAATGTAGTATAGCATACTTTGCTGTCGCTCACAACAGAAACAGATGTCTGCGAAAGAGAGACGGGGGATCGTGGACTGCGGCTGGTCACTTCAAACAGTTTCGGTGCGCTAAAGGCTGTGACGCAAGTGTTTTTTCTGCTCTGCCTTATGGCGAAAATTATGTAAACTTAAAATTCGCGGAATACAGCGCTTCTCGTGGCAACTTTTGGCAACCAAACGCAGCCTGTGGCAGCCGATGGCAGCCGAATGAAACGCTGTGTGTAATGTCCTCTATCCAACCCATAAGCAATGCTTATCGTTTCTCTGGCTGAATAATTCTTTCAAATATCATAAGAAATTGCCAACAAGTGCTTGACAATCAAGCCTTTCCGTGGTATCCTTACCAAGCTGACGATTTACTCGGAGGGCAATGCAGGTGTAGCACAATGGTCAGGGCACCAGCCTTCCAAGCTGGGGATGCGGGTTCGATTCCCGTCACCTGCTCCAGATTTGCGCCAGTAGCTCAGCTGGATAGAGCAACTGCCTTCTAAGCAGTGGGCCGGGGGTTCGAGTCCCTCCTGGCGTACCAGCTCTCTGGGCGGCGTCGGCTTGATCGGTTTTTATATGTGGTGGGTGTAGTTCAATTGGCAGAGCACTGGATTGTGGTTCCAGGTGTTGTGGGTTCGAGTCCCATCACCCACCCCAGACATGAGGGGGCCGGGGTATCCCCGGTCTCTTCTTTTTTCCACTTAGGGGCGTAGCCAAGTGGTAAGGCAAGGGACTTTGACTCCCTCATTCGCTGGTTCGAGTCCAGCCGTCCCTGCCATTGACCATGAATACGGCCTCTCGGCCTGTGATTTATAGGTAATAAGTGTTTTACTCTGATCCGGTAGCTCAGTCGGCAGAGCAACTGCCTTTTAAGCAGTGGGTCCGGGGTTCGAATCCCCGCCGGGTCACCAGAAAAACGGCACACATAAGTGTGCCGTTTTTTTGATATAATGGATCAGTCATACTTGAGTTGTCCGGCAGTCAGCTGTGCCGATGGCTTGGCCGCCTTAAAATCCCGCTAATTCTCCCTGCATTATCAAGAAAGTGTATTTGAAAAAGTGCACGATGTGACTTGAACTTTTTCCCCTGCTTTTTGATATGATGCACAAATGTCCACCAGTGAACGCCATTTTTGCCAAAAACGAAACCAAAAAGAACCATAATCAGGCTAATGTTGTGCAAAATGCGTGTTTATTGAAAGAACATTTGGCGGAATTGTGTATTGAAAACAAAAACTGTCCGTCATACAATGACAGTATAGTTAATTGTGGTTTTCGAATCATAGACAAATAGGGGGATTATTATGGTAACTTTACAGATGATCCAGGAAGCCCAGGAGTCTCTGAAGGGCATTGCCCGCAAGACTCCGCTGGAAAATGCCAATCGGCTGGGCGAAAACATTTACATCAAGTCTGAAAACCTGCAGCTCACCGGCGCTTTCAAGATCCGCGGCGCCTACAACAAGATCCGTTCCCTGACTCCGGAGGAAGCTTCTCACGGTGTCATCGCCTGTTCCGCCGGCAACCATGCTCAGGGCATTGCTCTGTCCGCCACGAAGCTGGGCATCAAGTCCGTGATCTGCATGCCCGAGGGCGCGCCCATCTCCAAGGTGGAGGCTACCCGCAACTACGGCGCTGAAGTGGTTCTGGTCCCCGGCGTTTACGATGACGCCGCCCGCGAGGCCGAGCGTCTGTCCAAGGAGCACGGCTACACCTTCGCACATCCCTTCAATGATCCGTATGTCATTGCCGGTCAGGGCACCATCGGTCTGGAGATCCTGGAGCAGCTTCCCGAAGTGGAGCAGGTCGTGGTCCCCATCGGCGGCGGCGGTCTGATCTCCGGCGTGGCTTTCGCCATCAAGCAGCTCAAGCCCTCCTGCAAGGTCATCGGCGTGCAGGCCGGCGTTGTGGCTTCCATGTATGCTTCCCGTCAGGCCGGCAGGGTCACCACTGTGCCCGATGCCGCGACCCTGGCTGACGGCATCCATGTGCTGACTCCCGGCAGCCTGACCTTCGAGATGTGCCAGAAGTATGTGGACGAGATCGTCACCGTCAGCGAGGACGAGATCGCCGCTGCGATCCTGGCCCTGCTGGAGGTCCAGAAGACTGTTGCCGAGGGCGCTGGCGCTACTCCCGTGGCTGCCTGCATGTCCGGCAAGGTCGATACCACCAAGAAGACTGTGTGCGTGGTTTCCGGCGGCAACGTGGACGTGACCACTCTGTCCCGCGTCATCACCCGCGGCCTGACCTACGGCGGCCGTCTCGCTACCATCACCACCAAGCTGGCTGACCGTGCCGGCAGCTTGGCCAACCTGCTGAACGTTGTCGGCGGCACCGGCGCCAACGTGGTCCGCATCCATCACGAGCGTGAGGATGTGAACTCCGAGGTCAACGCATGCGTGGTGTCCATGGTTCTGGAGACCCGGAACGCCGATCACGTGCAGAAGATCAAGGATGAGCTGACTGCAAAGGGATATTCTCTGCTGGACGCGTAAGCGGCAGCAGCTGGATATAAAAGAAGAGAAAAAAGGAAAATCAGAAAAGGAGGATGTCCGTGTGAGATCACACGGACGAGAGAAATGAAAGAAAAGAAAAAGATGAGCCTGTTGCTCAAACTGGTCATCGCCATCGTACTCGGTATCGTGGTCGGTTTCGTGACCCCCGGTATGGGTGCCTTCGGTGAGGTCATCATCCGCATCGGCGCTACCTACAACAGCATCTTCGGCAACTTCCTGAACTTCGTGATCCCTCTGATCATCATTGGCTTCGTCGCCCCCGGTATTGCTGACCTGGGCGCCGGCGCTGGTAAGACCCTGGCCGCTACCACCGGTGTGGCTTACGGTTCCACCATCATCTCCGGTACTCTGGCCTTCGTTGTGGCTTCCCTGCTGTATCCCCACATGGTCCACGCTGGCATGTTCATGGAGAACGCCGCCAACGCTGAGGAGACTGTGCTCTCCGGCTACTTCACCATTGAGATGCCCGCCATCATGGGCGTTATGACCGCTCTGCTGATGGCCTTCATCCTGGGCCTGGGCATGGCTGTCATCAAGGGCAACACCATGAAGACCGTGATGAACGAGTTTGCTGAGATCATCGACAAGCTGGTCAGCAACATCGTCATCCCCCTGCTGCCCTTCCATGTGTACGGTATCTTCGCTAAGCTGGCTTATGCCGGTACCATCGTGGAGATCATGGGCTCCTTCATCAAGGTGTTCGCTATGATCCTCGTTCTGCACTGGGTCATCATCGTGTTCCAGTACACCGTGGCCGGCAGCGCTGCCAAGAAGAATCCCTTCGCTCTGATCAAGAACATGCTGCCCGCTTACACCACCGCTATCGGCACCCAGTCCTCTGCCGCTACTATCCCTGTTACCACCCAGTGCACCAAGAATAACGGTGTCTCTGACGGTATGGCCGAGTTCGTGTGCCCCCTGTGCGCTACCATTCACCTGTCTGGTTCCACCATCACCCTGACCAGCTGCGCTATGGCTGTTATGGTGATGACCAATCAGTCCATCGGCTTCGGCAAGATGTTCCCCTTCATTCTGATGCTGGGCGTGACCATGGTTGCTGCCCCCGGCGTCCCCGGCGGCGCTGTCATGGCTGCTCTGGGTATCCTGCAGTCCATGCTGGGCTTCGATGAGACCATGTGCGGCTTGATGATCGCTCTGTACATCGCCCAGGATAGCTTCGGTACTGCTTGCAACGTCACTGGTGACGGCGCTATCGCTGTCTTCATGGACGCTATCACCGGCAAGAAGAAGGCCGCTGCAAAGTAAATTTCCATTTTCTCTTCTCTTATACATGCTTTCTGTTTTGGAAAGGAGAGCGCGGACAGTCCAATGGACTGTCCGCGTTTCTCTTTCTTTTTGCAATTTGGAGCGAAAGCGGAAATGACGCTTGCGCTGACGGTTAAAATAGGGTAAGATGAAGCCAATCAGCAAGCCCTTTGGAAAACGTTGTAAAAGTGGAGGTACTCATTATGAAGTGGATCATTGTTCCTATCCTCGTTGCGCTGCTCCTGATCCTGGTTGTCAGCAATATCGTCATTGTTCAGCAGTCCCGGGCCTATGTGGTGGAGCGGCTGGGCGCGTTCCGCACCGTTTGGAA
>OGNY01000670.1_pt1 | contig 28583 bp, 26 predicted proteins | sample 1573551 | NCBI WGS metagenome assembly OGNY01 (sample SAMEA2581885, study PRJEB24529) | metagenome | biome: Human gut stool | place: China | collected 2011
GTACGACATTGAAACGAACTTGTCCGCCGCGCTGACTTGCGTGAGCAACGTCGGGCCGGGGTTCAATGCGGTCGGCCCAGCGGGGAATTTCGCCGGATACGGATCGTTCGCGAAGGTCGTACTCAGTCTGCTGATGCTCGCGGGTCGTCTGGAGCTGTACCCGATGCTCGCACTGCTCTATCCGGCGCTGTGGCGCAAACAATAATCAGCATAGGAGGAAAAACGCATGGACAAGCAGGACAAAATCATCCGCTATCGTCAGCTGAACCCGACCGCGCGGAAGGGGCAAATTGTCTTTGCTGGGTCGTCGCTGATGGAAATGTTTCCGATTGAGCAGTTCGTTGCGGAAGACAATCTGCCGGTTGTGGTGTACACCGCGGCATCGGCGGCTTCGTGACGGACGAACTGCTGACGAATCTTGCTGTCTGCGTTCTTGACCTTGCGCCGCGGATGCTGTTCCTCAACATCGGCACGAACGACTTGTCCGACGCATCTCGCCCGATGGCGCAAATCATGGGGACGTACCGGGCGATTCTGGAGAAAGTGCTGCAAGCGCTTCCGAACGTGCAGATTTACCTGATGGCGTACTATCCCATCAACGAGGAAGCCGCGACGCCGGAAATGAAGCCGTGTCTGCGTGTGCGGACGAACGAAAAGATTGCGCAGGCGAACGCGGAAGTGCAGAAGCTCGCAAAAACGCTGCACCTGCACTACATCGACGTCAACGCGCCGCTGAAAGATGAACATGGACGGCTGCGTGCGGAATTTACCTACGAGGGGATGCACATCCGCCCGGAAGGGTATCGAACGATTTATCCGGCAATTAAGAAAATTCTGATGAACACCTGAAAGGGGAGTTTGCTCATGGAAATGACCTCTGCCTATGCCAATAAACTGCTTCGGCAGCTGAATGAGGAGAAGGAATTTCTGCTCAATCAGGAGGAAAATTCCTGCACCTATGTGTATGCCGCCGACGAGGAGCCGCTGATTCCGCAGTACAGCTATCCGCAGACGGAAGCGCAGCTTCGGGCGCTGGATGCGAAAATCGTGAAAATCAAGCACGCGGTGAATTGCAGCAACGTCTCCACCAGCCTGACGCTAAGCAGCGGGCGCGTGCTGACAGTTGATCAGGCTCTCGTCGTGATGGCGCAGCTCAGCCAGCGCAAGCAGCAGCTGGACACGCTGCGCAAGCGTCAGCCCAAGGCGCGCAACAACGACCATTACGGCCGCAGCGGCGCGACGGAGTACACCTGCATCAACTACGATTTAGCGGATGTCCGCAAGGCGTATGAAGCGATTTCGGCGGAAATCATGGAAATTCAAATGAAGCTCGACCAGCTGAACCAGACGGTGACGTTTGACGTGGAGCTATGATTTTTTCCAGACCGATGCGCTCTTTTAACAAGCGCGGCTGGCACAGGTTTATGGTTTGCGCAGCCGCAGACGGTTATTGCGTTGTTCATTATCCGACACAAGGTTCATGGTTGGATTTTGATTATTATGCGGATTTTTTCTGCATCCCGCATCGGCCGAAAGCCTGCCCGAAAGGGCAGCGGCGCGGAGGCATCTGGTTTCATGCGCCGCATTTCTTCACATATTGAAAAAAGCGCCTTTCGGGGGAAAATCATCCTTCCGAAAGGCGTTTTCATTTAGCCGTTTTCCTGCACCATGCAGACCGCCTGTGCGCTGATGCCCTTTTCTTCGCCCTCAAAGCCGAGTTTTTCCGTCGTCGTTGCCTTGATGTTCACGCGCGCAAGGGGCAGTTCCAGCGCATCCGCCACGTTCTGTCGCATTTGCGGAATGTAGGGGAGCAGCTTCGGCTTCTGCGCCACAATGGTCACGTCGCAGTTCGTTACACGCGCGTGGTGCGCCTTCAGCAGCGCAACAACGTGCCGAAGCAGCAGCATCGACGAAATGCCGCGGTACGCTTCGTCCGTGTCCGGGAAGTGCTTGCCGATGTCGCCCAGCGCCATTGCGCCCAGCATGGCATCCATCAGCGCGTGCAGCGCCACATCCGCATCCGAATGCCCCAGCAGCCCAAGTGTGTGCGGAACGGTCACGCCGCAGAGAATCAGCGGACGGTCTTCCACCAGCCGATGTACGTCATAGCCTTGCCCAACGCGAAGCGCCGGCAGCGCCTGTTCTGCAAAAAATGCTTCTGCCATCAGTAAATCCTCCGGGGTCGTCAGCTTGATATTGCGTCGACTGCCCTCCGTCAGCTGCACGGGAACGCCCAGCCGTTCCACCAGCGACGCATCATCCGTGCCGAGGAAGCCGTCGCGCTGCGCCTGTTCGTGTGCCCGGCGGAGCAAATCGACCTTGAAGCCCTGCGGGGTCTGCACAGCGCGCAGGGAGGCGCGATTCGGCGTGTCCAGTGCGATATTGGCGTTGCTGACGGTCTTGATGGTGTCCGTCACGGGAACCGCGGCGACGCCCGTTCCGCATTCTTCCACCGATGCCATGCAGCGCTGGATAACGTCCGCCGTCACCAGACAGCGCGCGCCGTCATGCACCAGTACGCCGCCGCATTGCCCAGAGAGTGCCTGCAAGCCCCGCCAGACCGATTCCTGACGCGTTGCGCCGCCTGATACCATCAGAGCCTCCAGCCCGTTCTGTGCCAATTCAGACGCCATGGCGGGCATATCCTCTTCTCGGCTGACAACAACCAACTGCTCCACCAGCGGCACAAACGCCTCCACTGAGCGGACAATCATGCTTTTGCCGGCGATTGGCAGCAACACTTTATTGCACTTCGCGCCCATGCGCTGCCCGCTGCCGCCGCCCAAAATAATTGCGCCCCACATGATTTATTCCTCTGCGCCGCGTTCGGACGCCATCGCCGCATCCTCTTCCAGCACACGGTAGATTTCCGCAGCACCTTCCTTGCGCACCGTACCCGGCACAGCCAGAATTTCGTAGCGCCCCAAATGGTCGCCGAAGCGGATGGTCATGATGTCGCCGGGCTTGACCTCTGCGCCGGGTTTGGCGACTTTGCCGTTGAGCGTGACACGCCCGCCCGAACAGGCCTCGTTCGCCACCGTGCGGCGCTTGATAATGCGGGATACCTTCAAATATTTGTCAAGACGCATAATTTCCTCCGTGTTTCGGGTATTTGAGAAAAAAGCCCGCAAGATTGCTCCTGCGGGCTTCTATACGATGTCTGATACGAAAACGAATCAGAAAATCGTATTAGAGTGTGTTTCTAAAATGAGACCGGTGCAGTTTCGAGCAGATTTTCTTGCAATTCAAGGATGAAAACCGAAGGTTTACTGGCGGTAAATCGAGGTTTGAAGACGCAGAAGTGCAAGAAAAGATGCCGAAAATGCTGCCGGACGAATTTAGAAACACACTCTAAGGACGATTACTGATTGACAGCGTCCTTGAGGGACTTGCCAGCCTTGAAAACAGGCGCCTTGGAAGCCGGGATGGTAATCTCCTCTTCGGGCTTCTGCGGATTGCGGGCAATGCGTTCCGGACGATCCTTCACCTCGAAAGAGCCAAAACCAACAATTTGCACCTTATCGCCCTTGGACAGGCTTTCGGTGATGACTTCAACAACCGCATTCAGCGCCAGCTCGGCGTTCTTCTTGGGAAGCTGGGTCTTTTCAGCAAGGGCAGCAACCAGTTCGGTCTTATTCATGGAATATATTCCTCCTTGTTTGCGCGATTCACGCATAGATGAAATGGGATAACCTTGGCAGCACGCTGCTGCGGCATAGCGTCGCGGTCAGCGCTTCCAATCTGCGGGGGAAGATGGCTCAACAGCGCGATTTTGCGCGGCTTTCACCCGATTCCAGTATACATCCATTTCCGATAAAGTCAAGTCCTTCAGCGATTTTTCGTCCAATTTTATCAGATTTTCCATCGCTGAGAAGCGTTTGATGAACTTTTCGGTGGCATTTTTGAGCGCCTGCTCCGGGTCAATGCCGCTCAGGCGTGCCACATTGACGCAGCTGAACAGCAGATCGCCCAGTTCTTCGCCGGGATCGCGCGCGTTTTGCAGCTCTGTCAGCACCTCGTCAGCTTCCTCATGCACCTTCGGCAGCGCATCCTGCGGCGTATCCCAGTCAAAGCCGACCTGCGCCGCTTTCTTCTGCACCTTCTCCGCCCGCATGAGCGCTGGAAGACTCTTGCTCACGTCCGCCAGCACACTGCCCTGCGACATAAGCCCCTTTTCGGCTTTCTTGAGTTTTTCCCAGCTGTCCGCGACCTCCTCCGGCGTGTCGCAGTGAACATTGCCGAAGATGTGCGCGTGGCGGTAGAGCATTTTGTGGACGATGGCGGTCGTAATGTCCTGCATCGTGAATTCATACGCCGACTCTGCAATATCTGCATGGAACGCCACCTGCAGCAGCACGTCACCAAGCTCGTCCGCCAGATGATCCATATCGCCCTCATCGACCGCGCCGACTGCCTCGTACGCTTCCTCAATCAGATAGCGGCGGAGGGTCTGATGCGTCTGTTCGCGATCCCACGGGCACTGGCGGCGCACCTGGTGCATGATGTGCTGCAAGTCCTGAAAGCTGTACCGGGTGCGCTGCTGAATCGGAACGGCAGGCAGATACAGGCAGACCGTGTGGTCATAGGTGTGCAGGCGGTCCATCTCCCAAAGCTGGATATTTTGCGGCTTGCGGTTCGTCTTGACGGTGGATGGGAACAGCACCGTCGGCAGCTCGTCGCCGTAAACATCGCACAGGCGCAGTTTCAGGTCACATGCCAGCGAGCGATTCCAGATTTCCGTAATCAGCAGCGGCGTTGTCGGATCAGCGGCGGCAGTCACGGCATCTTCCGCTGGAATCGTTCGCAGCGCGCCGATGGGGGCGAGATTCCCCGGCAGCTGCGCAATGCACGCATCTGCCAGCGTTACGCCCGGCAGGATGCGCAAGACCGCGTCCTGCGGCTGCTGTGCCCGAAGCTCCCGCACCGCGCCATCTGTTCCGGCATCCAGCACGGCAAAGACAACCGCGTGATGCTCCGCTTCCGCCCACAGTGCCTTCGCCATATCGCGATGCATCTCGTCGAAATCCTCATAGCGGTCGTAGTAATCATCCAGCGACGTACTTTGGACGCCCGCTTCCGTCAGCGCCGCACAGACCGGGTGCTGCGCCGTGCGGAAAATCAGCCGCTTCGCCTTTTTCATCGCGTTCATGGACTGCGCCGTCAGCAGTTCCGGATCGCCCGGCCCCAGCGACACAACGGTGATGTTCTGTTTCATGCTTCTTTCCTCACTTCTTATTTCCGCTTCCGGCGGAAGGTGTTCAAGTCCTCCTTGGTGAGTGCTTTCGTCCAAATCGCCGTGACTACGAACACCGCAACGCCGACCGCTACCTCCACAATCGTCAGCAGACGGCTGAACGGCAGGATGCGTGTCATCAGACAGACGGCCGCGCCCATCGCCAGCGTCGCAATACCCGGACGCACCAGCCAGTCGCACCAATTGAACTTCGTGCCGGTATACTTCATGACGTAATAGAGATTCGGAACGAGCGATACCGTGTAGCACACCAGCGACGAAATCGGCGCGCCGTGGATGTTGAAGCCCGGAATACCCACCAGCGTGTAGTTCAGCGCAATTTTGCACACAACGCCCGCAACCAGCGTGTACATGGGAATCCGCTGCTTCCGGACGCCTTGCAGAATGCTGCTCGTCGCCTGCACGACCGTGAACAGCACCACCGTCAGGCTGGAAACCATTAGCAGCGTGCTGCCGGTCATGATGTTCTCTTCGCTCAGCGAACCCTGATAGAAGAAGCGGAAAATCTGCTCGCTGAGCACGCTCATGCCGACCGAGCAGGGCAGCCCAATCAGGAACGCAAAGCGCAGGCCGAGATTCGTCTGCCGCTGCACCGCGTCCATATCCTGCACTGCCCACGCGGAGGAAATTGCCGGAACGAGCGACATGCTGACCGCCAGCGACAGCGCCGTGGGAATGTTAATCAAGCGGATGACCATGCCGCTGAACACGCCGTACGTCTCGACGGCTGCATCATGCGTCAGACCGGAAACGACGCAGCGGTTGACCAGCATCGCCGAGTCGATGAACTGCGACAAGGGCACGATGCACGAGCCGATGGTAATCGGGATGGCAATCACCATCAGCTGTTCGGCAATACGTTTGGTGGAAGCATTCTGCTCCGGCGCAAGCTGTGGAATCGCGTCGAAGCGGCTTCGGCGGCGGAAGTAAAGCAGAATCATGTACAGCAGGGCAATCCCTTCGACGATGGTTGTGCCAAGCAGTGCGCCTGCCGCGCCCATCGCCACGCCGCCCATTTGATTGCCGATATACGCCATCGGCAGCGCCAGGAACACCTTGCCGACCTGCTCAATCAGCTGGCTGATGGCGGTCGGCACCATGTCCTGCTGTCCCTGTATAAAGCCGCGGAACGCCGACATCATGCACACAACCGCCACGCATGGTGCAATCACCTGAAAGCCGATTTTGCTGTCCGGCTGATTCACGCGCGCCGCCAGCATTCCGCTGCCCGCCAGCATGATGATGGCTGCAAGGCATCCCAAAGTCGTCAGCAGCAGCAGGGCGACACGAAAAACGTGCTTGGCGCTGTGCGGGTCATCCTTTGCCAGCGCGGAGGATACCATTCGGCTGACCGCGACGGGCAGCCCGGCGGATGAGATTGTCAGCAGAAGGTTGTAGGTCGGGAAAACCGCATTGTAGATGCCCTGACCCTGTGCCCCGATAACGTACGTCAGGGGGATGGAGAACAGCACGCCGACGAGCTTGCAGATAATGCCTGCAATGCCCAGCACGGTCATGCCGCCGATAATCGACTTGGATTTGCTTGCCATTGGCTGCATCCTTTCCGTGATGAAAATACCGTACTCCATTATACGCCAGAATTCCCTCTGAATCAAGCAAAAACGCAAAAAAGGGAAGCGCGCGCTTCCCGATTTTTTACTGTTCCATCTGCCGCCCGACGATGCCCGCTGCCGTTTCCGCCACCTTCAACTCTGTATCGCCCATTTTGACGCCGTTGTCGCGGCTCATGAGCAGCACCGCGCCAATCGCTTCGCCGTCGGCAATAATCGGGCTGATGACCTGCGCCGTGTAGTTCGGGTTCTGATCTTCTTCCGTCGTCACTGCCACCATCCTTCCGCCGCTCTGCTGATTCAGGGCAACGGTCTGTCGGCTGGCAATGGCCGTCTCCAGCGCGCGGGAGATCGGCTTGTCGCCCAGCTCCTTGCGCGGCAGACCGCTCGCCGCCACCACCTGATCGCGGTCCACAATCACGGCAATATGCCCCAGCGAACGGAACAGGCTTTCCGTGTAGTCCTTGGCAAAGGATGACATTTCGCCAATCGGGGAATACTTCTTGAGAATCACCTCGCCGTCGCGGTCGGTGTAGATTTCCAGCGGGTCGCCCTCGCGAATCCGCAGCGTTCTGCGGATTTCCTTGGGAATGACAACACGCCCCAGCTCGTCGATGCGGCGAACAATACCGGTTGCTCGCATGATGGTCAGCCTCCTTCAAAATCTGTTCGGGAAAGTGCATGGGCACCACCGCACAATTCGGCGGCGCGTCTGGCGATGTCTTTTCCGCCATCTGCGGCTGTGCGGTGTTACCCATGATTTCGGTGTCCGAAAAACATTTTGTGCACTTCCTGCGTTTTCATGCACGAAAATTGGAAATCACATCGTTTTTCCCGCGTGGATAGTCGAAAGGCAATTAAAAAAGCCCTGCCGCGCTGTTTGATGCAGGCAGGGACTTGCAGTTTTTGCTTGTCGTACTATTTTGGGGTTAAGAATGCGCCGCGAATTTTTCGTTCTGGTGAACGGGAGTGGAATGCCGCGCAGCAGCGCTGCACTAAATGAAGCGAGCGGATGCCAGAACGGAAAAAGTGCAGGTGAATCTGAAAATAGTATCAGATGAAACGGCGGCTGTTGGAATAGCGGGTGATTTGATGGCCATCCGCATCCGCAGTGAAGCCGATGCGGAACGTGCCTCTGGTCGTAATCGCGCTGGAATAGGAGAGGGTCGCAGAGTACGAAATGGTGTTCGTGGCGATTGTCGCCGGAACAGCCAGCGTTTTCACATAAACCCAGCGTCCGTTCGACTGCTGTTCCAGCCATGCGTTGGTGACAACAATGCGGCCGGCAAGGATATCCGTCATCAGAGTAAAAGTGGCAACTTTGTCCATGCCGAGCGAACAAGTGGCGGACAGGAAAGTGACATCCGCACACGGTTCTACGGAATCGTCTGCGAATGCACAGCTCAAAAGTGCCGCAAGAACAAGCAGCACAGCGAAAATACGGCGAAGCATATGCATCATTTATTCTCCCATCTCTCTAATGATTGTGCGCAGGAGAGAAGTTACCTCATCCTGCGACGTTCTGCCGGAAAACAGCAGAAGTTTGTCGTCGCCCTGCCATAAAGCGACGGGCTTGTTGATGTTTTCCGTAATGTAGAAATTCAGTCCATCGAACTGTTGAAGCGTTCCTTCATACGACTGCTCGAATGAAAGCATCATATACTGCGGATTGGAAATCAGGTTGATTACACCGACGATCGTCTGCTGTGCGTCCGCCGTATTGACATACATCAGCGAAATACTGATGCCACTTCGCGTGAAATTCACATAGCGGTGCTGAAGCTCCCATTGACCGTTCACCATTTCCGGGATGCCGGTTTTCCTGCCAATCAGCGCATCAAGCGCTGCGATACTCTGTACCTCAACAGTATCGCCGCTTGGCAGCGTGGGGTCAGCAACGGCAGTTTCCAGCATTTCGATGGCAATTTCGTGGCTCGTCACGAAGTGCTGCTGTTCATCGGAGGTTGTCCAGTTTTCATACCACAGCAGCGGATGCGATACGGCAAAGGCGACAGCAATCGCCGCGGCACTGCAAGCCGCTGCGGCAATAATTTTCTTCCGCTTTTGACGCTTTCTTTCGTTTTTCTGATGTGCTGCCGCAATGTGCTGCCGGAGGGCATCCACGCGCGCGGGGGCAATCGGCTTCTGTTCACCTTGCAGACGTTCCAGCAAATCCATGCAGGCGTGGATTTTCGTTTCATCTGTCGGCACATCCGTTCGGGTGGCTTCCGCCTGAATGATGTTCAGCAGGCGGCGCTGCGTCTCGCGCGGCGGCAGATGACCGTAATCAATCGCTTGCAGGATGGCTTGAACCTCCTTTTCTTTTGGGTCGCTCACAAAAAAAGCCTCCCTTCACTATATGATACTGCATGAGAAGGGCAAAATGGGATAAGCAGAAAAAATTTTAGGTAACACCGCACAAATGAGGTGGTCGGCTGGCGAATGGATTTTTCGTCAGATGCAAATGCAAATTTCGAAGGTTTACTGGCGGTAAATCGAGAAATTTGCATGACGCAGATGGCGGAAAAGACATCGCCAGACGCGCCGCCGAATTGTGCGGTGGTGCCTTTATAGAATCAAAAACGTGCCGCCCTGTACGCACAGCAGCAGCGTGACGAATAGCAGTCCTGCCGCTTTTTTGCGGATGCGGCGCGCGGCATCGTTGACCGTGTTGCGCTTGATGCCAAGCGTATCCGCTGTATCCGCCGCGGAATTATCCTCCTCGTAATACTGGTGATAGACGGACTTCTCCAGCGGGGTCAGGCGCGCTTGCAGTTCCTCCAGCAGTTCGTTCATCTCGCTCTTTCGCAGCCACTGGATGAGTTCGTCCTGTTGTTTCTCGATGAGGATTTCCGGTTCCAGCGGGAGCGATATCCCCAGCCGCCTGCGTTCGATGCGGGAGCGGCGCGCCAGTGTGATGCACTCCAGCCTGCAGGCGTTGACGAACCATCCGTAGAGATTCTTGTGATTCGCCAGCTGCTCCTTCTTCTCCAGCGCCCGCAGCACCACTCGCTGAACAATATCTTCCGCATCCACACCATGAATCATTTGGTAATTGAGCAGAATGCGGCATAATCGCACGAGATCCTCCAGCATCTTGTTGTATACGTCGGTAATCTCACTTTCACTCATCCATTTCACCCTCACGACTTTCTGTATGATGGTGTCCGTTTCGCACTTGCGCGTATGCGCTCCGGGCAGTGCCCATAGGCATTTCTATTGTAAGACGAGATTGCCAATATGTCAATGCTTGCGCGGAAATATGGTGTGTTTTTTCCTGCGGGTGAGTGCCTTTTTTCCCATAGGCAGAATAAAACGCGTCAAGGTTTAGACATAGATAATATCTGCGCACTGTTTACCGCCGAAAATGAAAATCATAGAATAATAGCGGCATACTGTTGACAAGAACGTTCTTTCGTGTTACAATAGACACAGTAAATCACATCTTGGGGTCAGGTAAATGACAATGTGGAATTTCGGTGCTTCAGCCGTGCAGAATGATTCAGGAGGGAGTCAGCATTGAAATATCGCAAGCAGTATATCAACGTAGATGTTGTGTTTGATGCTTCCGGGCGGATGCGGCCGCAGGTCATCCACTGGGTGGACGGGCGGCAATACGAAATTTCGCGTGTAAAAGCGATTGTGCCCGCGGCAGCGCGCAAATCCGGCGGGCAGGGTGACCGATACACGGTGATGCTGGCAGGTCAGGAGCGCTACTTGTTTTTTGAGCGTCCGACAGACGAACACACTGCCATCGTCGGGCGCTGGTTTGTAGAAGCGACGGAGGGAAATTGAAATGGACAGAATCATTCGCCGAGAACCTGCTGATTGGCGGCACAGCGTGGCATTCACCGGGCATCGTCCGCAAAAACTGCCGTTTGGTTTTGATGAAACCGACCCACGCTGCGTGGATTTCAAGCGGCGGCTGTGCAATTCTATCGAAATGATGATTCTGGAAGGGTACACGCACTTCATTTCCGGTGGGGCACTTGGCATGGATATGTACGCGGCGGAGGCGGTGCTGACGCTGCGCGAGCAGTACCCGGAAATTACGCTGGAAATCGCCATTCCGCACGACGGACAGACTGCAAAGTGGCCGCAGTCCCTGCGCGACCGGGCGGAGCGCATCCGCGAGGAAGCGGATGTCATCACATGGATTGCGCACGAGTATACCAAGCGCTGCCTATTCGATCGAAACTACTACATGGTGTCGCATTGCAGCGTGCTGCTGGCATGTTTTGACGGTCAGCCCAGCGGCACGGCGCAGACCATCGAGACGGCACATCGGCTGGGGCGGCTGGTCACGGTTGTGCGGCCGGTTCGCCGGAAAGCCGCGTAACACTACTTGTTATCCGCCTGCGTCTTTTCCGTTCCAGCGTCAGTTGCTCCATTTAAGGCGGCACCGCACAACTCGGCGGCGCATCTTGGCGCATTCTTATTGGAAAATAGGATAGAGGAGAAATGAATTATGCAATGGGGTTTGAATGTTCATCAGCAGCCGCGGCAGCTGGACAAGCGGTTTTCAGACCTGAAACTGTGCCAGCGCGAACAGATTGCGAAGTGGCTGCGCGAGGAGACAAACGATTACTACACGCGCCATCAGCGCTATCCCGTCGGGCGGGAGGCAGAGGACGTGGTGGACAATGCGTATGTGCAGATTGTGAAAGCAGGAATTTGGATTCCGTATGGCGAAGTATACCAGTATTATCTCAGCCGCAAAGCGCGAATGATGAAGCATCCGCCGCAGGGCTGAACAGGGAGGCTTTGCACATGTGCGGGCGTTTTTTCCTTGCTGATAGTGACAATTCTGGCGAACTTCGCGGCATCATCGATCAGCTGAATCGGCGCGGCGTCACCGTCAAGACGGGTGAAATTTTCCCGACCGATACCGTACCCGTGCTGGCGAACAATCGAAACCGGCGCGTCGTGCCCTTTCCCATGCAATGGGGATACACGCTGCCGGACGGCCGCCTGCTCATCAACGCTCGGAGCGAAACGGCAGGGGAGAAGCCGCTCTTTCAGGACGCAATGCGTCAGCACCGCTGCCTGATTCCCGCAACGAACTATTTCGAGTGGGAAAAGCGCGGCAAGGAGAAAATCAAGTACGCCATCCGACAGGCGGATGCAGGTTTGCTATACATTGCGGGGCTGTACCGCGTGGAGAACGGGCGCGCAGTGTTCACCATTCTAACGCGTGAGCCCGCCGAACAGATTCGATTCATCCACGACCGGATGCCTGTCATTCTGACAAGCGATGCAAAGCAGGATTGGTTGAATCTGGACTGCGATGCAGCGCAAACTTTGGCGCAGGCGTGTGAAAATGTAGCGTTTTGCGCAGTAGATGTTTCGTGCTGAGCATTGCCGCATAATGACGCAGATTCCGGTCAGGCTGCTGGCGGCAGATTCATGTTCGCCGCTATGGAAGAAGTTGTGCTGTCCGAAGAGACGATTCCGATGATGCCGCTTGTCAAGGCGGGAAAATAACGCATTATGCACTTGCCACCAGCGCGGCGGTATGGTATAATAAAATAGTTGCTATATGCTTGCAAAATGGGGGAATGTCCCTGTCAGCCACCCCACTGCAGCTTTTGATGGAGGAATCACGATGTACGATGTGCTCATTATTGGTGCTGGCCCCGGAGGAATTTTTACCGCTTATGAGTTGATGGAGCGCCGACCTGACTTGAAAGTCGCCGTTTTTGAAACGGGGCACCCGCTCAACCGCCGGAAGTGTCCGATTGACGGCGAGAAAGTGAAATCCTGCATCCACTGCAAGTGCTGCTCCATCATGAGCGGCTTTGGCGGCGCGGGCGCATTCTCCGACGGCAAGTACAACATCACCAACGATTTCGGCGGCACGCTCTACGAGTACATCGGCAAAAAGGCTGCCACGGAACTCATGGAATATGTCGATACCATCAATCTGCGCTACGGCGGCGAGGGCACGAAGCTCTATTCGACCGCCGGCACGAGCCTGAAAAAAACCTGTATGCAGCACGGTCTGCACCTGCTGGACGCTTCCGTTCGCCACCTCGGAACGGACATTAACTATATTGTGCTCGAGCACCTTTACGACTATCTGAAGGAACAGGTGGAGTTTCATTTTGACTGCCCTATCGACACGGTAGAAAAGACGGACAACGGCTATCGCATTTACAGCGGTGACAAATTCTTTGAGGGGCGCAAGTGCGTTATTTCCGCCGGACGCAGCGGCAGCAAGTGGATGGAAAAAGTCTGCAAAGACCTTCACATCAAGACAAATTCCAACCGCGTCGATATTGGTGTCCGCGTGGAACTGCCCGCCGAGATTTTCTCGCACCTGACCGACGAACTGTATGAAAGCAAAATCGTCTACCGCACCGAAAAGTATGAGGACGCGGTACGCACCTTCTGCATGAACCCCAGGGGCGTTGTCGTCAACGAAAACACGAATGGGATTGTAACTGTGAACGGTCACAGCTACGAGGATCCCGCAAAACAGACGAACAACACGAATTTCGCGCTGCTGGTCGCCAAGCATTTCTCTGAGCCGTTCAAGGATTCCAACGGCTACGGCGAGAGCATTGCGCGCCTGAGCAACATGCTGGGCGGCGGCGTTATCGTCCAGCGCTTCGGCGACCTCATCCGCGGCAAGCGCAGCACCGAAAAACGCATCAAGGAGTCGTTCACCGTGCCGACGCTGAACGCCGCCGCGGGCGATCTGAGCCTCGTGCTGCCCAAGCGCATTCTGGACGGCATCATTGAGATGATTTACGCGCTGGATAAAGTCGCCCCCGGCACTGCCAACGACGACACGCTGCTCTACGGCGTGGAAGTGAAGTTCTACAACATGGAGGTCGAGGTGGACAGCAACCTCATGACCTGCCACGACGGGCTTTATATCATCGGCGACGGCAGCGGCATCACGCACTCGCTGTCCCACGCGTCCGCAAGTGGGGTGCATGTAGCGAGGCAGATTAGCAAGCAATAAGCAGGGAAGCCTATCAAAGAATTTTGTCAATAGTATAGTTGATTCCTTAGCTTTTGATGCTGCTGAATCAGCTGCTTAGCATCTTTGGCTGAAAATGCTCGTGCCATGTTCTTTCCTCCGATGTACCTTGTCGAACTGCGCGCTTGTATTTTCACAATTGCACTCCGTTATTGCAACACTATCTATCTAAAAGCGCAAGAAAAATTCTATAAGCATCATAAGCTAACCGCGGCGAGTGCCTTTCTTCAGCACCCGCCGCGGTTCTTCTATTTGCTTACCTTTCTTCTCTAAAGTATGGCAGCCCCAAATGCTGCGGCGGCTGGTCCTCACGCTTCTTGCGCAAGCTGGAAATGCACAGCACCACGATGGTCACAATGTAGGGGAGCATTTTGTACAGTTCCTTCACCGCCGGGTTCGAGCCGGTCGGGATGTACATGTGCAGGATGTAGAGTCCGCCGAAGAGAATCGACGCGAACACGCCAACGTTAGAGCGCCAGATGGTGAAGATGACCAGCGCAATCGCCAGCCAGCCGCGGTCGCCGAACGCGTTGTTTGACCACACGCCGCTTGCGTAGTCCATGACGTAGTACAGTCCGCCAAGCCCTGCAATCATGCTGCCGATGCATGTTGCCATGTACTTATACTTCGTCACGTTGATGCTCGCGGCGTCGGCGGTGTTCGGATTTTCGCCAACCGCGCGCAGATGCAGACCTGTGCGGGTGTGCTTCATGAACCAAGCGACAAAGAAGCCGATGGCAATCGCGAGGTATACCATGAAGCCATAGGACAAGAAGTCCTGATAGAACCAGCCTTCACTCTCGGCGAACAGTGGGCGATGGAAAAAGTAGCTTGTGCCGGAGAGGGCAATAGACGGAACTTCACTCCCAGACAGCTTAATCAGTGAGCCGCCGAAGAAGTTGCCAACACCCACACCGAAAGTTGTCATGGCCAAGCCAGTCACGTTCTGATTCGCACGGAGCGTAACGGTCAGCAGGCAGTAGAGCAGCCCCATCAGCAGCGAACCGAGCAGGCAGCATACAATCGGAATCAGAATTGCCGGAAGCGCGCTGATGTCCGCCTTGCTGGGCAGGGAATTTTCGTAGAAGAACGAGCCGATAACACCGCAGATGCCGCCGACATACATGATGCCGGGGATGCCGAGGTTCAAATTGCCGGACTTTTCCGTCAGTATTTCACCCGTGCTGCCGTAAAGCAGCGGAACACCCTGCACCACCGCGCGGGGAATGAACGAAATGAGGTCAAACACGCAGCTTCTCCTCCTTCCCAGTACGCTTGCAGAAGTTAATCTTGTAATTGATAAAGAACTCGCAGCCGATGATGAAGAACAGAATCACACCCGTGATAATGTCCGCAAAAGACTGATTCAGCCCGAACTTCGAGGATACCTCGCCAGCCCCGCGGTCAAGGAAAACGAGCAGGAAGCTGGTAAAAATCATAACGAACGGGTTAAATTTCGCCAGCCATGACACCATGACCGCCGTGAAGCCGCTTCCGTCTACAAGCGTCGTCGTCAGCGTGTGGTCGCTGCCCGCGGTCAGCAGGAAGCCCGCCAAGCCGCAGAGTGCGCCGGAAATCAGCATCGTGCGGATGATGACCCACTCCACCTTGATGCCCACATACCGGGCGGTACGCTGGCTTTCGCCGACGACGGAAATCTCGTACCCGTGCTTGGTGTAATATAGGTAGAGGAACATCAGCAGCACCAGCACGCCAACCACGATGATGTTGAGCAGATACTGCTGATCAGCGACCTTCGGCAGCCAGCCAATCTGCGAGCGCTGGTTGATGATGCCGATTTTGCCCGACCCCTTCGGCGACTCCCAGAAGATGCAGAAGTACGCGACCAGCTGCGTCGCGACATAGTTCATCATCAGCGTGAACAGCGTCTCGTTCGTATTCCACTTTGCCTTGAAGAGCGCCGGAATGCCGCCCCAAATCGCACCAGCGAGCATACTGGTCAGCAGCATCACGAGGATCAGCGCCCAGTTCGGCAGCACATCGCGCAGGAGAATCATGCAGCTGGCGGAGGCGAGGCAGCCCATCAGCGTCTGACCTTCGCCGCCGATGTTCCAGAAGCGCATCTTAAACGCAGGGGTAACGGCGAGGGAAATGCACAGCAGCATCGCCACGTCACGGAAAGTCACCCACGTCTTGCGCGGCGTGCCGAACGTGCCTTTGATGATCGTGCTGTAAATGGCGAGCGGGTCGTCATCCGTCAGCAGCAGGCAGATAATAGCGCTTGCGCCCAGTGCCAGCGCAATGGCAATCACGCGAATCAGCAGCGCCTTCTGCCACGAAATTTCTGTTCGCTTGGAAATGTGGAAGAGCGGCTCCCGTTTGGCTTCACTCATGCTCATTACCTCCCACGCGGGTCATCATCATGCCGATTTCTCGCTTGTCTGCGCCGCGGCCGGGTACGATGCCGCTGACTTTGCCACCGCACAGCACCAGAATGCGGTCGCAGAGCTCCACCAGCACATCCAAATCCTCACCGACGTAGACAACCGCCACGTTCTGCTTCTTTTGGTTATTAATCAGGTTGTAAATCGTGTAGGAGGAATGAATGTCCAGCCCACGCACCGCGTACGCCGTCAGCAGCACTTTCGGCGCGGAGGTGATTTCGCGCCCAACCAGCACTTTCTGCACGTTGCCGCCCGACAGACGGCGAATCGGCGTACTCAGGCTCGGTGTCGCGACTTCCAGCTCCTTGACCACGTTTTCCGCGATTCGGCGCGGGCTCTTGCGGTCGGTGAAGAACGAGTGCCCTTTGCGGAACGTGCGCAGCATCATGTTGTCGGACAAGTCCATGTTGCCGACCAAGCCCATGCCCAGCCGATCCTCCGGCACGAAGGAGAGCGAAACGCCCATGTTCTGAATAGTCAACGGGTCTTTCCCAACCAGTTCCACATGCGTGCCGTCGTCTTCGATGTAGCTGATGCTGCCAGAATCGACAGGCTGAAGCCCGGCAATCGCTTCCAGCAATTCTTTCTGACCCGAACCCGCGATGCCCGCGATGCCCAGAATTTCGCCTGAATTGGCGGTAAAGCTGACATGGTCGAGCTTCGTCGTGCCTTCCTCGTTGCGCACAATCAAGTCTTTGACTTCGATGCGCGGGCGGGGATTGACCGGCTCGTTGCGCTCAATGTTGAGCTTTACCGGATGCCCGACCATCATGTTCGTCAGTTCTTCGGCATTCGTGTCGCGGGTCATCACGTCGCCGACGTACTGCCCCTTGCGCAGCACTGCCACGCGGTCGGACAGAGACTCCACCTCGTGCATCTTGTGGGTGATAATGACAATCGCCTTGCCGGCGTTGCGCATGTTGCGCAGGATGGCGAAGAGCTTGTCCGTCTCCTGCGGGGTCAGCACGGCGGTTGGCTCATCCAGAATCAGGATATCCGCGCCGCGATACAGCACCTTGATGATTTCAATCGTCTGCTTCTGCGAAACGGACATATCGTAAATCTTCTGGTTCGGGTCGATATCAAAGCCATACTGGTCGCAGATTTTCCGAATTTTGCGGATGGCGGACTTCATATCCAGCTTTTCATCCAGACCGAGGATGATGTTCTCCGCCGCCGTGAACACATCCACCAGCTTAAAGTGCTGATGAATCATGCCGATGCCCAGATGGAACGACTCCTTTGGGGAAGAGATGGACACGGGCTTGCCGTTGATGTAGATTTCGCCCTCGTCGGGGTAGTAAATTCCGGAGAGCATGTTCATCAGTGTAGTTTTGCCGCTTCCATTCTCGCCTAGCAGCGCAAGAATTTCGCCGCGGTAAATATCCAGACACACCTTATCATTGGCCAGCACAGGGCCAAAGCGCTTGGTCACATTGCGAACGCTGACGGCTGCGGTTCTCTGTTCCAACCGGCTCACTCCTTTATGATTGCAAATCGTAAATAACGCGAATGAATAGGAAACACTGCAAATGGGAATGCAGCGGGTTTGCCTGCACTTTCATTTGCAGTGTCAACAAGAAATTCGACCGCCCCGACCCCATGCAAAAGATCGGGGCAGTCGAAAATGGAATTACATACCTTCGGGCAGCGTGATGTCGATGTTCAGGTCGAAGTAGGGAGCGGCGCGGAAGAAGGATTCCTTGAATTCGCCGTCGATGACCACTTCGGTGTCACCCACGAAGTCGCCCATGTCGTCCACGTCCGCCAGATAGGAGGTCAGTGCCTCGCCGTTCACGGTGAAGGTCGCGGTGTCGAACACCTTGATGGTGCCAGCCGCCAGCGCAGCCTTCACTTCTTCCAGCTTCTCAGCCGTGCCAGCCGCCGCGGCCTGCTCGTTGATGGCAGACAGCTCGACAGAGCCGGTCGCAATCGTGCCAGTCCAGTCAAGCGCGATATCTTCGCCGTTCATCATGCAGTTCAGGATGTACTCGAAGTAGGGTTCCCAGTTGATGCGGGAGGAAACGATGAAGGTGTTCGGGCAAGCCGCCACCGTGGAGCCGTTGTAGGAGACGTTCGGCACACCCGCCACTTCGCAGGCAGTCGGAGCGCCCATGGAGTCAGCGTGCTGGGAAATGAGGACGCAGCCCTTCTGAATCAGCATCTGCGCGCCTTCCTTTTCCATCGCCTCGTCATACCAAGAGTAGGTGAAGGTCACTTCCATCGTCGCGGAGGGGCAGACAGAGCGCGCGCCAAGGAAGAAGGAGGTGTAGCCGGACTTCACTTCCGCGTAGGGGTAAGCGCCTACATAGCCAATCTTCGCCTGATCCGCCGTAATCGTGCCGGCTTCGATCATTTCGTTCAGCTTCATGCCAGCCGCAACGCCCGCCAGATAGCGGCCTTCATAGATGGTCGCGAAAGCATTGTGGTAGTTGGGCAGGTTCTCGGTGTGCGCCTTCGTGCCAGTCGCATGGCAGAACTCGACTTCCGGGAACTCCAGCGCAGCCTGAATCATGTAGGATTCATGACCGAAAGAGTCCGCAAAAATGATGTCGCAGCCTGCGTCCGCCAGTTCAGCAGCTGCGTCGTAGCATTCCTGACCTTCGGGGATGTTGGTCTTGGTTTCGTAGGCGATGCCCAGCTTCTCGCAGGCAGCCTTCGCCGCGGTGATGAAGTTCAGGTCGTAGGTGGAGTTTTCGTCGTGCAGGAAGATGAAGCCGATCTTCAGGTCATCCTTCGCGACGGGCGCGCGCTCAGCCAGTGCAGCAGTCGTCAGGCAGCACAGGCACATCACCAGCGCAAGCAGCAGAGATGCAAACTTTTTCATGGTCAAGTCCTCCTCCATTCGATGGGTGAAAACGGTGTAACCATTCGCTAAAAAACGAACGTTTTCCGGGAAACATGACCCATTGTACACAAATTCGGCACAAAAATCAAGCCTTTTTCAGAAAAAATCCGACTTTTTTGCGAACAATTCAGGTGAATGTTCGGAAATAGGCGGATTGGCAGGAGAACGTCACGTTTTTGACAAGCATCCGTGCTTTCCGCATACGGCTCCAACGAAAACACACCGTCAGCATTGCGGCTGATTCCATGTGTCGACAGAACATGATAGGCAAGGGGAGTTTCATAAGAATAACAATGCGCTCTGCCAGGGATGTTCCGGCAGGGAGTTTCAAATTACGCGGCAATCTTGCAAAAACGCCCTTGACATTGCACTGTCCCTGATTATAATAGTTGCATATACAACGATGCACATACAACCATTAGCGTCACGGAGGTGCACATATGGATATCACCGAACGGAAAATCACAAAAATCGCGCGGGAAACAGAGAAACTCGTCCTGCTGTCCCTGCGGGAAGAGGGCGTCGGCACGGCGGAAATTGATCTGATTCACGCGCTGCGGCACCATCCCGGCTGCACACAGGCGGCGCTGGCGGAACTGCTGCACGCGGACAAGGCAGCCATCGCGCGGCGGACAAAAAATCTGGAAGCGAAGGGCTTCTTGGTGCGTCAGGACGACCCGAACGACCGCCGCAGTCAGCTGCTGTATCCCACGGAAAAGGCGGAAGCCATGAAAGCCTCCAAAGCAGAGATCGAAGCATCCTTCTACGAGTACCTGACTTCTGTGCTGACGGACGATGAATCCAAAAGCTTCGCGGCGCTGCTGAACAAGCTGTACGCAGCATCGAAAACCGAAAGCCGCGCGGGATTCCCGCATTTTATTCAGGCGCAGAGGAAATAAAGACGATGCAAGACAAGCAGAATTTCTGTCCGAACAAAGTTAGTTCCTATTTTCGTGCCGAATGGCTGTCGCTGACCTTCGTCACGCTGTCCGGCTTGTTCTACAACGTGGGTCTGCTGGCGACGCCGTGGTTCGAAGGACGGCTTGCCCAGTGCCTGACCGACATTCTGGGCGGCTATCAAACCGCGGACGCGATGGCGATGTTGGTGCTGGCGTATCTGTTCGTTACGCTGGTGGTTCAGGGCGCGCGTTTCATCAAGCGATTCTACGTCCGGCGCTTCGCCAACAACATCAACCGACGTATGAAGGGCATTCTGTACGCCAATCTGGTACGCGAAAGCCGCACGTCGCTGGAGAAAGAAGGTGCTGGCGAGCTGATGACGAAAGCCATTTCTGACGTGGACGACTGCGTGGAAGGAATGCGCAAATTCACCACCGAAGTGTTTGACACCGGCGTGGTGATGGTCAGCTACGCAGTCATGCTGCTGATTTACGACTGGCATCTGGCGCTGCTGAGTTTGCTGTTCACGCCCATTTCGTACTTCTGCGCAGCAAAGATGAAGAAGCCCGTTCAGCGCGCAGGAGCGGCGTACAAGAAAGCGGCGAGCGCGCTCAGCAGTGCGACGCTCGACCGCGCGGAAAACGCCGTCACCTACCGTATCTACGGCTGCGAGGAAGCACGCGCGGAACGCTACGAGGGTGCGCTGAAGAATTACGAAAAGGCTGCTGTGCGTTCCAACGTGTGGCAGTCCGCTCTGCCGCCGCTGTATCTGGCGGCATCAGGAGCCGGGGTGCTGTTCATCCTGTGGTTCGGCGCGAAGAACGTACTCGGCACAGGCTGGCGCGCATGGGACATCGGCGCCTTCACCACCTTCTTGTCCTGCTTCACGCGGCTGACGGTCAAGTCCTCCAAGGTGGCAAAGCTGTTCAACTCCGTGCAGAAAGCAGAAGTGTCGTGGAAGCGCATCAAGCCGCTGATGAAGTCGCCGGAAGCGCTGGACGACCTCCGCATCCCGCAGTCTGCTGACGTGACGCTCGACAATCTGTCCTTCACCTATGGAGACGCACCGATTTTCTCCGGCCTTTCGCTGACGGCACATCCCGGCGACATCATCGGCGTGACTGGCCCGGTCGCCTGCGGCAAATCCACCTTCGGGCGCGTATTTCTCTGCGAAATGCCCTATGGCGGCTCGGTTCGCTTCGGCGGCAAGGAACTTTCGAGCTTCTCGCCGCGGGAAATCTCCGGTATGGTCGGCTATTTGGGGCATGACCCGGAACTGAGCATGGACACGATTCAAAACAACGTGCTTTTCGGCAGCAGTCAGGACGTTCTGCCGCGGCTGAACGCCGTTGTCCTGACGGACGAAGTGCTGGCGATGGAAAATGGCGCAGACACGGTCGTCGGCAGCAGCGGCGCACGGCTTTCCGGCGGTCAGGCGCAGCGGCTGGCGCTGGCGAGAACGCTTGCCCATCCGCGCCCACTGATGATTCTGGACGACCCGTTTTCCGCGCTTGACCGCAAGACGGAGGACGCTGTGTTTGCGAATTTGCAGGCATACGCCAAGGATAAGGTCATTTTCCTGATTTCGCATCGACTGTACCACTTCCCGCAAATGCAGCAGGTGATTTTCATGGAGGACGGCAAGACGACGGTCGGCACGCATGACGAATTGATGGCATCCGTTCCGACATACCGCTGGCTTTACGAGAGCCAAACTGGGGGTGAAGGACATGCGTAATCAGAAAAAAGCGGGCGTGATTTCCGCGCTCAAGGCAGCGGTGCGGTCGCATCGGATATTGACGATCAGTACGCTGCTGTGCGTTGCGGCATCGGTTGTCGCGTCGCTGATTCCGCCGCTGCTGCTCAAGGACATGATTGACCGGCTGACGGGTGGTATGCCGCTGCTGTTCACCGCCGTGCTGCTCTATTTCTGCAGCCTTGTGTTGGAGGGGACGCTCTCCTCGGCGCAGGAAACGCTGCTGGTGCTGTTCGGGCAGAAGATGACGCACGCCCTGCGCTCCGAAATGTCGCAGAAGCTCATCGCGCTGCCCGCCAGCACGCTCGTCGGGCAAAATCCCGGCGAGGTTGCCGCGCGCTTTTCGGGTGATGTGGATGCTGTCGAGGCGCTGTTCACCTCCGGCATCATCAGCATGGCAGCGGATGCCTGCCGCATCATCTCGATTCTGGCAGTGATTGCCGTGGAGAACATGGGGCTTGCGCTGGTGCTGCTGGTGATTCTGCCGCTGTTCGCCGTTTTCACCCGTTTTGTGCAGAAGCGGATGCTCGCCGCGCAGCTGGAGAACCGTCGCGCCGTCGCCGCCGTGTCCGGGCAGGTACCGGAAACGCTGCACAACATCCGCACCATTCACGCCTTGGGGCTGGAAAGCTACATGGAGCAGCGCTATGACCAGCGCATCGGCGAAAGCTACGCCGCGATGGAAAAAACGAATTTCTATGACGCGATTTACTCGCCCGTCGTCTTCTTGCTCAACGCCGCCGTCGTGGGTATCGTGATGCTGCTCTCCGCGTCGGGCAATGCGGATGTGCTGGCACTGTTCGGCATGTCGGTCGGTACGTCGGTCGCCATCATCAACTACATTTCCCGCATTTTTTCGCCGATTGAAAGCCTCGGCATGGAGATTCAGACGATTCAGTCCGCTATGGCAGGTGTCAAGCGCATCGACGCGTTCCTTAATCAGCCGGAACGCGCCATTCCGCAGGAGCGAAAGAATACCGCGCGCGGCGACGTTGTGCTGTCCCATGTGACGTTCGGCTACGGCGAAAAGCCGGTGCTGTCCGACTTCTCCATGACCGTGAAGGAAGGGGAGCAGGTCACGCTGGTTGGCAGAACAGGCGCGGGCAAAAGCACGGTGTTCCGGCTGCTGCTGGGGCTTTATCAGCCGGAAAAGGGGGATATTACCATCGGCGGCGTGAACGTTTTGGCGATTCCCGACCATGAGCGCCGCGCGTGCATCGGCTGCGTGGAGCAGCGCTTCTCCCGCGTACCGGGGACGGTGCTTGACCAGATTACGCTTTCCGACCCCGCCATCACCGAGGAAATGGCACAGAATGCCGCGAAACTGGCGGGAATGGATGACGCCATCCGCGCGCTTCCGGACGGCTACAATACCATCTGCACAGACGGCATGTTCTCGCAGGGGGAGTGGCAGCTGCTGTCCATTGCCCGCGCGGCAGCGGCAAACCCAGCGGTGCTGCTGCTGGACGAAATCACCGCGAACCTCGATGCCGAAACCGAAGCGCGCGTACTGGAAGCGCTCCGCCGTGCCTCAGAGGGACGTACCGTGCTGTCCATTTCGCACCGCATTTACGAGAATCTGGGCGGCAGAACCGTGGAACTCAAGCCGCGCGAAGTCCAGTCATGTAAAATTCCCGCTGTTGATTCTGCGGCTGATTGCAGTGTAAAATCAGTATAGAAAAGGGTGTGGAGGCAGCTTGACGACCTCCACACCTTCTTCTTATTTTGATTAGAACAGCGGCTGCATCGACGCATCCAGCGTCGCGAACGGGCCGGGAAGCACCCGCGCCCCGCGGTGATTGCCGTAGAAGTCACTGTCAAACACGATGGTCGAGCCATCCGCCGCTTCAAAGCGCTGATCCGGCTCAAACGCGCGCCCCAGCGTGTCGCTGTCCACCAATCCGCCGCGGAACGCGCCGATCAGCTCCGCCACGTCGGTATCAAGGAAAATCTGTCCTTCACGTTCTACCAGCATGAAATATGGCTTTTCGGACTTGACGCAGCAATCCTTTTCCTTCTTCCACGGTTTCGCGCCTGCAAAATAGGCGTTGCCGTCTGCCCAGACCGGCAGATGCCCGAAGTGGTACTTTTCCAGCTTGCCCATGTCCGGGCGCGCCACGTCCAGGTCGAACTGATCCAGCCACTCCTGCTCGGTCGGGTAGTCGTCGAAGCACCAAGTACCCACGACGCGCTCGTTTTCGCCCGGATCGCCCTGCTTCGCCGGGGCATCCACCGGGTGCGCCTGCACGAAGATGTTGTTGTAGAAGCGGTCGTCGCCATGGAGGATGGTCATGAAGCCCGCGACCTCCGTGCGATGGCGGATATGGTAAGGCGTATAGCGCCAGCTCGTGCCGCCGCCGACGCAGGTGAACGTACCCAGCATGAGGTTATGCACCAGCGCCACGCCCTGCGTCGCGAATCGCAGGGACACTTTCGACATCATGATGTTGTTGTCAATCAGTGTCGGGCCGTGTCCAACCTCCACGAAAATGTCCTGACTTTCCATACCGCCGACCGCCCATGTGCAGTACGCAGGGCGCTCGTTGTGGTGCAGCAGATTCTGCGTGATGCGCGTGCCCTGCGCCTCCCAGTCGCACCAGACGCCCATGGTGCAGTCATGGATGTGGTTGCGGCGAATCACCACGTCAATCGCCGCGTGCAGCTTGATGCCGGAGATTTCCGCGCCGCCAAGCTCCTGCATGTTGTTGATGTGGTGGATGTGGTTGTTCTCAATCACGGAATAGACCGCGCCCATACGTCCGACGATGCCCGTCTGCTCGCAGTTGTGGATGTTGCAGCGGCGGATGATGTGGCTGCCGATGTTTTCCTTCAGCCAACCGTGATACTGCCCGCGGCAAACCGCGTCGCGCTCCATCTGCGTCGGGCTTTTGAGGTGCTTCTTCGTGAAGTAGTGGTCGTTTTCCGGGTCGTAGTATTTGCCCAGCGAAATACCGCAGCACTTGCTGTTCGTAATTTCGCAGTCCTCAATAATCCAGCCCTTCGACCAGTGCGGGCCAATCATGCCATCCTGAAACGCAGCTGGCGGCGCCCATGTCGTCGCAGCCTTCTCGATTTTGAAGCCATGCACCGTGATGTACCCGCAGCCAGTTTTCTCCGGGAAGAAGCAGCGGCGGCGGACGTTAATTTCCACCTTCTCGCGGTTGGGGTCTTGCGTGTGGAAGTTGGCATACAGCACGGTTTCGTCGCCGTCCTGCTCGCTGAACCACTTGAAGGTAGATCCCTGCGGATCCCACGACGGCTTGTAGATTTCGCCCGCAATGCACTCTTCCAGCGATTCCGCCTCGTAGAGCATCTGGTCGTTCAAATACACCGCACCCGTGTGGCGCACCGTCGGCGCAAAGTACCAGTCGCCGAAAACCTCCGTCGTATACGGATTATACGCGCCGAACGTGCTGTTCTTCACGCGCACCGTCCACACCGTGCCCTGATAGGGCGTCCACCCCTTGATGCGCTCTGCGCCGCAAATCACCGCGCCCAGCGGCTCGATGGAGCGATAGAGAATGGGCGCATCTTCCGTGCCGCCGCGTTCCGGATTGACATATTCGCGGTACACGCCAGGAAACACCAGCACTTCGTCACCCGGCTTGGCAATCTTGGCGGCTTCGCTGATGCGACGGAAGGGAGTCCCGAGGCTGCCGTCACCATCATGCAGCATGGCTTGATTGACATAGTAAATCATAGAGTGCTCCTCCTTCATATATGGAATTTCTTCCGCAGTGGGTTGTCCTGTTATGATTATACCAAATTGCTACCGATTTGTCCATATGATTTTGGACATTCGCCGCTTCCTTTCCGCGCAATAGTTGAAAAACGCTGCAATTTATGCTATACTGTATAGAGGGGATTTGTCCCCATTTGCAGAAAGGCAGGCAGCGATATGAAGATCATTCGCGCACGGGATTACCAGCATCTCAGCCGACAAGCGGCGAACATTCTTTCGGCGCAGGTGATTTTGAAACCCGATTCTGTTCTTGGATTGGCAACCGGCTCCAGCCCGATTGGCACGTATCAGCAGCTCATCGCGTGGGAGCATAAGGGTGACGTTGATTTCCGGCAGGTATCGACGGTAAATCTGGATGAATATGTCGGGCTGCCCGCCGACCATCCGCAGAGCTATGCGCATTTCATGCGGGAGAATTTCTTCGACCATATCCAGATTGACCTGAGGAACACGCACATTCCGAATGGCATGGCAGAGGACGGCGACGCGGAGTGCCGCCATTACGACGCGACCATCCGCCATCTGGGCGGCATTGATCTCCAGCTGCTGGGACTTGGGCCAAATGGGCACATCGGCTTCAACGAGCCGGAAGACGTCTTCCAGAAGGACACACACCGCGTTGCGCTGACGGATGCCACCATTCAGGCGAACAAACGTTTTTTCGCATCGGAAGCAGATGTGCCGCATTTCGCTTACACGATGGGCATCTGCGGCATCATGCAGGCGCGGCGGATTGTGATGGTCGTGTCCGGCGAAAGCAAGGCAAATATCCTCAAACAGGCGTTTTTCGGACCTGTGACCCCGCGCGTTCCGGCTTCGATTCTCCAGCTGCATCCTGATTTCACGCTGGTGGCGGATGAAGCCGCGCTCAGCGCACTGGATGGAACAGAAACGCAATGAAAAGAGGCGATTGAATGCCCCGCTTTGAATCATTATCTGAAGAAATGACGCGCCGGATTGAAAGCGACCGGCAGCGCGGCACAAGCCCTAAGGTTTTCTGCCCAAATACAAGCGTCATCCGCCGCGCAGCCTCGCCGCGTGATGCGGGCAGCGTCTGGCGACCAGCTTTCCTGCATGATGTGGATAAAATTATGCACTGCCCGTATTTCAACCGCTACACCGACAAGACGCAAGTGTTTTCGCTCATCCGCAACGATGACGTAACGCGCCGCAGCCTGCATGTGCAGTTGGTATCCCGCATTGCGCGCACCATCGGCAGCGCCCTGAACCTCAATCTCGACCTGATTGAGGCGATTGCCTTGGGGCATGACATCGGGCATCCGCCGTTTGCGCATTCGGGCGAAGTGTTTCTGAACGAGATTTCCATGCTGCACACCGGGCGGCATTTCAGCCACAACATCCACTCTGTCCGCGTGCTGGACGGCATTTACCCCTTCAACATCAGCTTGCAAACGCTGGTGGGCATTGCCGGACACAACGGCGAAATTGAGCTGGAGGAATACCGCCCCGTGCCGGTGGACAGCTTCGCGGAATTTGACCGGATGATGGAACGCGCCTACACGGAGGATGGCTATGCGAACCGCATTCAGCCCTCCACGCTGGAAGGAAATGTCGTGCGCGTAGCGGACATTATCGCGTATTTAGGCAAGGATCGGCAGGATGCCGCGCGCGTCAAGATGACGGCGGAGGATGCTTATGCGGAGCACGAGATTGGCTCGCTGAATGCGGAAATCATCAACAATCTGGTCGTCAACATCATCGAAAACAGCTACGGGAAGCCCTACATCAAACTGGATGCGGTGCATTTCGAGGCGCTGAGGGCGTCCAAAGCGGAGAATTACAAGCTGATTTACAACGAAGCTGCCAAGGCCGCGCACCTGTCCGACACCGTGCGCCCCATGATGCAGGAGATGTACGGGCAGCTGCTGGATGATTTGCGCGAAAACCACACCACGTCGCCCATTTTCACGCATCATATCGCCTATGTGACTCGCTCATACTATCCGCGCGTCAAGCCCTATGCGGACTGTGAGCCAAACCAGATTGTAGTGGACTACATTGCCAGCATGACAGACGACTACTTTATTGATTTGCACCATTATTTGTTCCCGAACAGCCCCTACAAGGTCGTCTATAAGGGCTATTTTGACGGAAGAGAGGCTCCTGCACATGTTTGAACTGATTCGAGACGCTATCGCCGCGCACCAGACCATCATCCTGCACCGCCACACCAACCCGGACGGTGATGCGCTGGGCAGTCAGATTGGCCTCAAGCACCTGATTCTGGCGAACTATCCGGCCAAAACGGTGCACATGGTGGGTGACGGCGCGGGGCGCTACGGCTTTATGGAAGATTCTATCATGGACGAGATTCCCGACAGTGCTTATCAGGGCGCGCTCGCCATCGTGCTGGATACATCCGCCAAGTCGCTTATCAGCGATACCCGTTACACACTTGCCGCGCAGACCGCCCGCATCGACCACCACATCTTCGTGGAGAAAATTGCGGACATTGAAGCAACGGACGACACGTTCGAGAGCTGCTGCGGTCTGGTTGCGCAGATGGCGCAGGAATGCAGCTGGTCGCTGAATCCGCAGGCGGCGACGGCGCTGTTCACCGGCATGGTGACGGATTCCGGGCGCTTCCGCTATGACGCGACGAATGCCCGCACGTTTCGCCTTGCCTCCTACCTGATGGAGCAGCCGATTGACACAAACGCACTCTATCGCAATCTGTATGCCAGCGATTATGCCCAGCTTGTCGTGCGGGCGAAGTTTCTGCTGCATGTGCAGTTCACGGAGAAGAACGTCGCGTATGTCTATACGACGATGGACGGGAAAGCTGAGTACGGCGTGGATGACTTCACGCTGTCCCGCGGCATGGTCAACAGCATGGCGGACATGCGCGGCGTGGACATCTGGGTCAACTTCACCGAGAGCGACAAGGGCGTGCTGTGCGAACTGCGGTCAAGCCGCTTCAACATCAACCCGATTGCCGTCAAATACGGCGGCGGCGGGCACATGAAAGCCAGCGGCGCGACGCTAAAAAATTGCGAGGAGGCAATGGCCATGCTGCATGATTTGGATGAAATGATGGGAGAAAGCAAATAAATGGATATACAGCATCAGATTCTGGAAAAGATGAAGGCATACGACAC
>OGNY01000671.1_pt1 | contig 28566 bp, 18 predicted proteins | sample 1573551 | NCBI WGS metagenome assembly OGNY01 (sample SAMEA2581885, study PRJEB24529) | metagenome | biome: Human gut stool | place: China | collected 2011
GCGGGAGGCGCGGAGTGCATCGAGCATCCGGCCGAGCATTCCCTTGATCGTCGTGTGGTAGTCGGCCGCACAGGCATAGGAAGCTACTTTCGTGCGGTGTCCGGGAGGGTAGCCCTCGCCTGCGCGGTTTTTGTAACTCACGGCGCAGACCACGGCCGTACGTGCGCCCTCAACCAGTTTGCGCGGGTCGGCGCGCTTCTCGACATTGCGCTCCATGTAGGCCAGCGACGACTGGTAGCCCTTGCCGAGCCATGCCCGCAGCATCGACTCGTTCTCGACCAGGTGCCGGCACGGGGCCAGGCCGCATAGATCGAACCCCGCATCGGCGGCAAGTTTTTTGATGTACTGATGGTCGAGCATTTTATTATTTTGGTTCAAAAATAGTGATTTTTAACCGGAAATTAGTAATTTCGCCCCAAACTTTCGCGTTATTGAAACGTAGTTAAAACGAAACGTATTATGACCATCAATACACTTTACGAACTGGCCCGCAACAGCGTGGAGAAGTTCGCGTCGAAAGTCGCATTTTCGATGTTCGAAGGCGACGACGTGACTTATGCCGAGGTGGGCCGGCGTATCGAAAAAGTGCAGGAGATACTTACCTGTGCGGGGCTCCATGCCGGGGACAAGGTCGCCTTGCTCAGCAGCAACATGCCCAACTGGGGTGTATGCTATTTCGCCGTCACTTCGGCCGGCATGGTCGCCGTGCCGATCCTGCCCGATTTTTCGGGCGAGGAGCTCGACATGATCATCGCGCATTCCGAAGCCAAGGCCCTGCTCGTTTCCGACCGGCTCTTTACCAAACTCTCGAAACAGACCATCGAACGGCTGAACGTCGTGGTGCGCACCAAGAACCTGGGCGTCATCGCTCAGCGTGTCAAGGGGGAGGGCTCCATGGCCGTACCGAAGCCCGATGACCTGGCCGTGATCATCTATACGTCGGGTACGACCTCGAAACCCAAGGGGGTGATGCTGACCCACGCGGCACTCTGCGCCCAGGTCGGGATCTCGTCGAGCATCTTTCCCGTACTGCCCGACGACGTATTCCTCTCGGTGCTGCCGCTTTCGCACACCTACGAATGTTCCATAGGCATGATCTATCCCTTCTCGATGGGCGCCAGGGTGGTTTACCTCGACCGTCCGCCCACGGCCTCGGCGCTGATGCCGGCGCTGCGTGCCGTGCGTCCCTCGGTCATGCTGATCGTGCCGCTCATCATCGAGAAGATCTACCGCCACCAGGTACTGGCCAAATTCAATTCCAACGGTTTCTGGCGTACGCTCTATAAGGTGGGATTCTTGCGCCGCTACCTCCACCGCGTCGCGGGCAAGAAACTGCTCAAGCTCTTCGGCGGGCGTCTGCGGTTCCTCGGCATCGGGGGCGCCAAACTCGACGGCGGTGCCGAAAAGTTCCTGCTGGAGGCGAAAGTCCCTTATGCCATCGGCTACGGGCTTACCGAGACCGCGCCGCTGCTGGCGGGCGCCGCACCTTCGCAGGTGCGCCTCGGCTCGACCGGGCCCCAGGCCCCGGGCGTACAGTTGCGCCTGGAGAATATCAACCCCGACACCCGGCAGGGCGAGGTCGTGGCGCTGACGCCCAGCGTCATGCTCGGGTATTTCAAGAACCCCGAGGCGACGAAGGAGGTCTTTACCGACGACGGCTGGTTCCGCACGGGCGATCTGGGCGAATTCGACAAGGACGGCTGGCTTTATATCAAGGGCCGCCTGAAGAACATGATCGTAGGCCCCGGCGGCGAGAACATCTATCCTGAGGATATCGAAACCGTACTCAATTCGCACGTATATATCGCCGATTCGATCGTCACCGAACAGGAGGGGCGCCTCGTGGCATTGGTGCATTTCAACCGCGACGAGATCGAGGCCATGGTCGACAACTGGCGTGAGGAGTGGGAAACCCAGAAGGAGGCCTGGGAGGCAAAGACCGAGCAGCTCAAGAAGGAGATCATGGATTTCGTGAACGCCAAGGTCAACCGCTTCTCGCGGATTTCGGAGGTGGTCGAGGAAAAGGATGATTTTGCAAAGACTCCGACGCACAAGATCAAACGGTTCCTGTATAACAGGAAAAAGGACGACGACAAACAGCAGCGGGAACAGCCTGACGGAGAACCTGAAACCAAATGACAAAACAACGCCCCTCTCCGGAGGGGCGTTGCTCATTCCCGCTCTATCAGGTCGAAAAATGCGCCGAGCGATATGCCGTAGTAGCGGCAGAGCCGGGCGAGGGTGCTTACCGTGATGTTGTATTTCTCGGTCTCGATCTTGCCGATATGGATGCCCGTGTCCTCGTAGACGGTCTCCTGGGAAACACCCTTTGCCGTACGCAGTTCCCTGAGCCGGTCTGCGATCTCCTTCAGTAATGTTATGTCCCGCCAAGGTTGTTTCATGTTAACAAAGAAACAAACCTCCCCAATATTTGGTAATGATTTATACATCATTGTCGGGAAATTTGCCTATCTTTGCCATCATACAGGAAACGGGCCAAAACGGCTTGGCAACTCACTGTGCGGGATGAGGCGTCACTGAAAATGTGTACCCGTTGCTGCTGATACCGTTTTGACCGCAGGGAACCCACCGAGGCGGGGGTTCCCTGTCTTTTTACGGCGGGTGCCCGGGAATGGGGATGGGAGTGGCTGTTCCCGGCCGGAAGTCCCGAATCGTAATATGTGAAAAGCCCCTCCGCAAAGGAGGGGCTTTCGTCTTTGGTCCCCGGTGGGGACTATTGCGCGGTGTCTTTGCGCGGGATAAGGGTCGTATCGACCTGGTGGGGCTTGTCGCCCACATCCACGAGGTTCTCCTCTTCGACCCCGAGCGAACGGTAATAGGCGTTGATCTCGCCGATGACTTCCTTGCGCCCGGCATATACGGCAAGGTAGTAGACGTCGCCCAGCTGGTCGAGTTTCTCGTCGATGATCGGCGACACCATGTCACCCTGCACGCCGTCGAAACGCAGGTAATATTCGATGTACTCGATCAGCGTCCTGGCGTATTCGCGCAGCAGGGCGTCGCCCTTGTCGGCCGCATCCTCCACGCCCATCGCCGAAGCGGCGTAGTACGCTTCGAGGAACGGATAGGTGTTGGAATCCGTGAAGCGTATCTGCGACGGGGGCAGCTTCGCAAGCCCCATGTCGAGCAGCTCGACGGCTTCCTGCGCGCGATCCTGCCGCAGCAGCTCCTTTGCCACGCGGGCAAAGGCATCGCGGGCGTGCGAGGCGCTCAGGTTGTATTGGATGAAATAATCGGCATATACCCTCGGGTCGGCGAGATTCCCGTAGCGGAATGTCTCCCTGAGCAGCGGCGCCGCATAATCCGCGTCGATGCGCCCGATTTCCCAGGGGTTTTGCACGGGAGTGAGGATCGGCACGAAACGGTAGGCGTAGCCGTCGAACTGGAGGTAATCCATCAGTCCGAAATCCTGCAATATGTAGACCTGCGTCATGTAGAGCGGGCGCTTCCAGTCGAAGTTGGCCAGCATGTCGAGGATCATGAGCTGCGTCTTGTCGATCGAGTTCTTCCGCAGGTTGATGTAGACCGTGTCGACCATCTGGGCGCGGTCTTTCTCGGCAACGATGCCCGAGGCGATGGCGTTCTCCTTGTTCACCGGCAGTGCGATGCGTTTGGTCGGGATGTAGTCGGTCATCGTCCCGTCCGAGAGCTTGATCTTGCTGCGCGGGTCTTCGCTGCGCACGAATTCGATCACGTCCTTGATGTCCACTGCGCGGTCGAAGCGGTTGTCCACCGGCACCCAGTCGTTGGTGAAGGTGTACTTGCTCTTGGGCAGTGAGAAAGGTACGCCCGGGGCGTCGTTGGCCTTGGTTTTCATCTCGTCGATGTACCATTCGCCGCCCAGGTAGGAGGTGTTCATGATACGCACGTCGGGGCGTACGCCGTAGATCTCCTGGTTGTTCCAGAGCGGGAACGTATCGTTGTCGCCGTAGTTGAGGATGATCGAGTTGGGCAGCGTCGACATCAGGTAGTTCCAGCCGATATCGCGCGCCATGTAACGGTGCGAACGGTCGTGGTCGTCCCAGTTCTGCGCCGCGAGGATCGTCGGCACGCCCATGCAGACCACCGTCGCCGCCACGGCGGCCGTGACGTTGTTGCGCCTGGTGAGCCATGCGACCAGGTCGCGGATGGCCAGTACGCCGAACCCGATCCATATGCAGAATGCGTAGAACGACCCTGCGTAGACGTAGTCGCGTTCACGCGGTTCGCCCGGCGAAGTGTTGAAATAGAAAACCAGCGCGATACCTGTCATGATGAAGAGCCACATGACGATCGAGAAATTCCGCTGGTCGCGGTTGAGCTGGTAGATCAGTCCGATCAGCCCCAGCAGGAACGGCAGGAAATAGTAGGTGTTGCGGCCTTTGTTGTCGGCGATTTCGCGCGGCAGGTCGTCCTGCGGCCCGAGGTATTTCTCGTCGATCCACTTGATGCCCGACAGCCAGTTGCCGTCGGTGATCGTCACGCGGGTCGGCTGTATGTCGCTCTGGCGCCCTACGAAATTCCACAGGAAATAGCGCCAGTACATGTACGATAGCTGGTAGTTGAAGAAATAGTTGAGGTTCTCGAGGAACGTCGGCTCGACGATCGTGCGCGGTTCGTACCCGTCGTCGTATACCTTCTTGGTGCCGAAGTCGAGCACTTCGCCCTGCATGGGGCGTCCCTGCGAGTCGCGGACGATTTCGCCCTTTTCGTCGCGCATGATCTCGGTTTTGGTGCGGTAGGCGGCCCATTGCTTGTACTCCTTCTCTCCTTTGCGCGCATCCCACATGCGGGGGAAGAAGTGGATGAATTCCGGGGCGTGGGTATATCCCGTGATGACCGATGCGGGCTTGTACTTGCCGTCCTCGTCGAGGTAGTAGAAATGCTTTTCCTTGTACCCTTCGGGCGGGGCCGAGTAGTAAGCGCCGAACAGCAGCGGCCGGTCGCCGTACTGGTCGCGGTTGAGCACGGACTTCTCAGGCGAAGAGTAATAATTGCCCTTTACCAACGGGCGTGCCCCGTATTGGTCACGGTTCAGCAACCCGAGAAGTCCGTAAGGATTCGTCGGACCGTTGCTGTTCATCGGCGGGTTGGCGGCGGCACGGATCGTCACCGAAGCGTAGGACGAGAACCCGATGAGGATCATGGTCGTCGAGAGCAGGACGATGTTCCACACGACCTTGCCTTTGCGGTGTGTGTACCACGAAGCCCAGCCCATGCCGCCGATCAGCGCCAGTGCGAAGAGCACCATGCCCGAGTTGACGGGCAGCCCCAGCGTGTTGACGAAGAAAAGGTCGAGCATCGCCCCGACGTAGACCGTGTAGGGGATGATGATGTTGTTGACGAAGATCAGGATGGCGCCCGCGATCAGCGTGGCGTAGACGATGCCCTTGAAGGTCACCTTCTCCGTCGTGCGGAAATAGTAGATGAACACCAGCGCCGGGATGGTCAGCAGGTTGAGGATGTGCACGCCGATCGACAGTCCCATCATGTAGGCGATCAGTACGATCCAGCGCGACGAGTGGGGCTGGTCGGCCTCCTCCTCCCATTTGAGCATCAGCCATACGACCAGCGCCGTGAACATCGACGAGAGGGCGTAGACCTCACCCTCGATGGCCGAGAACCAGAACGTATCGGTGAAGGTGTAGGCCAGGGCACCCACGATGCCTGCACCCAGGATGGCCCACACGTTGGCTCGGGTGAGCTGGCTGCCGTCGCGGGTCACGAGGCGCCGCGCCAGGTGTGTGATCGTCCAGAACAGGAACAGGATGCAGAATGCGCTGGCGATGGAGTTCATGCCGTTCACCGCCATGCCCACAAAGTCCGGGTTGCCGGCGGCGAAGAGCGTCGCCAGGCGCGCCTGCATCATGAACAGCGGGGCTCCGGGAGGGTGCCCGACTTCGAGTTTATAGGAGGTTGCAATGAATTCCGAGCAGTCCCAGAGGCTCGAAACCGGTTCCATCGTCATCAGGTATACCAGTGCGGCGATGGCAAAGACCGCCCAGCCGACGATGTTGTTCCAGCGTTTGAAGGATGTCATATTTTTTCGGTATGTTTCGCTTTATGTCCTGCAAAAGTAATCATTTAACGGCGAAATCCAATCAATATTACCTGCCGAAGGCGGAAAGTTGCTATTTTTACGTCTTGAAACAGAATGTTTTCAAACTGTTTTTGTATATTTGTTTGATGTGTCCGTGCGTCGGCCGTTGAAAATTGTAGAAACCCTTAAAATTCCGATAGAATGAAACGTTTCCTGCTTCTACTCGCTGCGGCGGGCCTTGCATGGGCTTGTGGTAAGGACGGGGCTGAAAACCCCGCTCCCAAACCCGCGGAAAATATTGAGATACCGGCTTCTGTGACCCCGCCCGTTTTCGACGAGCAGGGCGGCAATATGTCGCTGACGTTTACGGCGCATGAGGCGTGGCGTGCGAGCGTCGATGCGACGCGGGCATCCAACTGGTGTTCCGTTGCGCCCGAGTCGGGTGCTGCCGGCGCCGTTACGCTCACGGTCACGACGTTGCCCAATGATACACCCGATGAACGGAACGCGACGATCTTCCTCAAAGCGGGCACGACCACGAAGACGCTGTCCGTAACACAGAAGCAGCAGGACGCCCTGACCGTCACCTCATCGAAGTTCGAGGTGGGGGCCGGCACCGGCGAGATCGTGGTCGAACTGAAGGCGAATATCGATTTCGACTATAAAATCGGTGAGGAGTGTGCCGAATGGGTTTCGTATGTCGGTACCCGCGCCCTGAAAACCTCGCGGCTCGTATTCCGCGTCGCAGCCAATGAGGAGTTGTCGGTGCGCGAGGGGAGTATCCTCCTGCGCAGCAGCCTCGGGGACGAACAGGTGAAGATTTACCAGCAGGGAGCCGATCCCGCACTGGTATACCGTGCCTGCCGCCGGCGAAACGATCAAAGTCGAATTGAACAGCAATGTCGATTATACGGTGCAGATGCCCGAAGCGGAATGGATAACCGAACCGGCCGCACGCGCCATGTCGACGCATACGCACTATTTCGTCGTCGCTGCCAACGACGAGTATGACGGCCGTACGGCTGAAATCGTCTTTACCGACAAGGCCAACAACCTCTCGGAAACGGTTACGGTCACGCAAGTGCAGAAAAATGCCGTCGTGCTGGCGGAATCCCGATACGAATTCGGTACGGACGGAGGCAAACTGGATTTCGATGTCCTGACCAATGTCGATTTGACGGTTGCGGTATCGGACGATGCGAAAAGCTGGATAACGCAGGTCACGACCCGCGGGCTGGAGCAAAAAACGCTGCATTTCGACATTGCGGCCTGTTCGCAGGAAACGGAACGTACCGGTACGATCCATATCAGCGGCGGCGGTGTGACACAGACGGTGACGGTCGCGCAGGGCAGCTTGAAAGAGGTGCTCGAAAAGGAACGCGCGGCATTGGTTGCGCTGTACAATGCCACCGGCGGCGATAACTGGGCGAATAAGGCCAATTGGTGCTCGGACAGGCCGGTAAGCGAGTGGTACGGCGTGACAGTCGACGAACAGGGGCGGGTTTTAACATTAGTGTTAGAGAATAATAATTTGACCGGATCTATACCGGCTGAATTTTGTGAATTATCGAATATACAAGAAATAAATCTTTTGGGCAACCATTTGTCGGGTGTGATCCCCGCCGGGTTCGGCAACCTGTCCAAGTTAAGGGTATTGTGGCTTGAAGATAATATTTTTTCAGATATTTCTGCCATATTCGAATTGCAGAATATTCAGAATTTGCATATGTATCTGCCGGAAGGAAATATACCTGCTGAAATTGGAAATTTATCCAGTTTAACAGAGTTGTGGTTGTATGGAGAAAGTGTGACGGGCGCGCTCCCAAGAGAGATTGGAAACCTTGTCAACCTGAAATATCTCGGCATAACTTGTTCCGGATTATCCGGATCGATTCCCGATGAATTGTACAATTGTACAAATCTGGAAACGCTAAGCATAAGGTGGTGTACAAGTTTAAGCGGGACGATCTCTCCCAAATTGGGACGACTCACACAACTGAAAGGCTTAGAGTTGAATAATAATAATTTAACAGGCCCTATCCCGGAGGAAATATGCAATTGCAGCCGATTGGTAAATATATTCTTACAAGAAAACAAGTTGACGGGTTCTATACCCGAAGGTTTGGGCAATCTCCCCGAACTTCGGCATTTTATTGCATTCAATAACAATTTGAGCGGAAACATTCCGGCTTCGATCCTCAACCACAGACTTTGGGATGTCGAGTGGGCGCTGATTACGGAGAATAACAACTTTAACATGGACGGTATCACTATCGATGCGGTAAACTTCTCGGTAACGGATATCGACGGCAACACGATTGATTCGAAAGAGGAATACGCCAAAAATAAATATACGATCCTGTTCCAGTTTTCACCCTATTTTGGGGATTTCACCGATATGAAATCCTTTATCGAGGACATATACGACAAGTATAAAGGGAAAGGCGTCGATGTAATAGGCTATTCGAGCGGACACCCGGGAGCTTCGGCAGACCTTGCGTCTATGAAAAAATATGTGGCGGATAACAAGATTCCATGGCGGAATATTTTATGGACGGAAACGAACTCGATCATCGGGCAGGAAAATGAACAATATCATCAGGATAGCGGCTTCGGCCCCTATTATCCTTACCATTCCTATCCGGCATATACGGTTGTAGATTCGGGCGGAAAAATCGTTTTCCATGATTTCAGCCTAAGCGGCCTGACCGGGTTATCCGCATTCTTAGCCGATCATACGGGCGGGTCGGGTGTGTACGAATCGTCGGATTATTCGAAAGACGGCGAAGTGACGGCGCTCCAGACGGCGACCCGGGGGAACGGCATCAATATCGTACTGTTGGGCGATGCGTTCAGCGACCGCCTGATCGCCGACGGCACCTACGACGGGACTATGCGCAAGGCGATGGAACATTTCTTCTCCGAAGAGCCTTACAAGTCGTTCCGCGACCTTTTCAATGTCTATGCGGTGAATGTCGTTTCGAAAAACGAAGCATACGGTTCCGGTGCGCAGACTGCGTTGGACGGATTTTTCGGCGACGGAACCCATGTCGGCGGCAACGATGACAAATGTAGGCAATACGCTATGAAAGTTCCGGGAATAACCTATGACAATATCGATGATGCGCTGATTATCGTGATGATGAACCGCACGTATTATGCCGGGACATGTTATATGTATTACCCCTCTTCGGGCGATTACGGACAGGGGTTGTCCATCGCTTATTTCCCCTTGGGTACCGATGACGGGATGTTCGGACAGTTGCTGCACCACGAGGCGGGAGGACACGGATTCCCGAAATTGGCGGATGAGTACGCCTACGAGGAATACGGGCAGATTCCCTGGAACGAGGTGCAGTCTGCAAAGCAACTGGAACCCTATGGATGGTGGAGAAATATCGACTTCACGGGGGATGTCTCGCAAGTCAAATGGAACCGGTTTATCACCGATCCGCGCTATGCCGCCGAGGTATTGGGGGCTTACGAAGGGGCTGATACCTATTGGAGCGGGGTTTGGCGTCCGACCTACAACAGTATTATGCGCTATAATACGGGAGGGTTCAACGCTCCGAGCCGCGAGGCGATTTATTACCGGATCAACAAGTTGGCTTATGGAGACGCATGGGCCTATGATTACGAAACGTTTGTCGCCTGGGATGCCGTGAACCGTACCGGGAATGCGCCGATCATGCTGCGTACGCCGATGCGGAAGCCCCGGAATTTCGTTCCCTTGCATCCGCCTGTGGTCGTAAAGCGGTCGAGATAGGGAGAGGGCGGTGAGCCGCGCGGTGCGAAAATGTGAAAAGCCGGAGCATTGCTCCGGCTTTTCCATGTGGTGTGGCATGGCGGGCACGTTGCCCGGTGGTTACTTGCGGCCCGGCCTGAGGATGCCGGACAGCCAGTTGCCCATGCCGGACTTTTTCTTCTCCGGCGTTTGGGCTTTTCGGGGAGCCTCGGGGCTTCCCGTTTCCCGTTTGTCCCGGGCGGGTTTAGGGCTTCCGGGTTTGCGCCCATCCTGTCCCCGTCCCGTGTTTGCGGCCGCTGCGTTTTGCCCATCCGGCTTTTGCCCGCCCCGGTTGCGGTTGCGGTTGCGGTTGCGGCGGCGTGCCGGGCGTGCCGCGGCGTCCTTGTCCTGCGGCTGTTGCCCGTCCGGGGTCTGCTTGCCGCCGGTTCGTTGCCCCTGCGGTTTCGGGTCGCCGGGAGCTTGTCCCTGCGGTTTGCGCCTGCCCGGCCTCTGTCCGGCCTGACTTTGTGCGGGTTGTTTTTGTGCGGCTCGCTTTTCCTCCGCTTGCTTCTGCCCTCCGGTTTGTGCTATATCCGGTTTTTTCCCGGCGGGCTTTTTCCGGCTGTTTTGTGCGGGAGCCAGTTCCCCGGAATCCGGGTCGAGTTCCAGCCCGGTCAGTTTGAGGATGTCTTTCAGCAGCGGGCGTTCCTCCTCCGAGCAGAAGGCGATGGCCTGTCCGTCGCGTCCGGCGCGTCCCGTGCGGCCGATGCGGTGGACATAGGTCTCGGGCACTTCCGGCAGGTCGTAGTTGATTACCAGCGGCAGTTCGCTGATGTCGATTCCCCGCGCGGCGATGTCGGTGGCGATCAGCACCCGGCAGGCCCCCGAGCGAAAGTCATTCATGGCCCGTTCGCGGGCGCCCTGCGACTTGTCTCCGTGGATGGCGCGTCCTTCGATGCCCGCTTTGGTGAGGATACGGGCGATGCGGTCGGCGCCGTGCTTGGTGCGCGAAAATACCAGCACCGAGCTCTCGGGGCGTTCGCGTAGCAGGGAGGCCAGCAGCGTCCGTTTTTCGGCCTTTTCGGCGAACAGGACGCTCTGGCGGATGGTCTCGACCACCGAGGCCGGGGGCGTTACGGTGACGTGCGCCGGGTTGCGGAGCATCGTATTGGCCAGTTTTACGATGTCGTCGGGCATCGTCGCCGAGAAGAAGAGCGTCTGCCGCTTTTCGGGCAGCAGCGGGAGGATTCGCCGGATGTCGTGGATGAAACCCATGTCGAGCATTCGGTCGGCTTCGTCGAGGACGAAAAAGCGGATGTCGGACAGCGAGACGTAACCCTGGCCGATCAGGTCGAGCAGGCGTCCCGGCGTGGCTACCAGCAGGTCGATGCCGCGTTGCAGCGCATCGACCTGCGGCCGCTGGTTGACGCCGCCGAAGATCACGCAGTGGCGGATGTCCGTGTAGCGGGCATAGTCGCGGCAGCATTCGTCGATCTGGATCGCCAGTTCGCGCGTCGGCGTGAGCACCAGTGCCTTGATCGTGCGCCGCCCTTTGGTGCGCGGCTCGGCCGAGAGCAGCTGGAGGATCGGCAGCGTGAAGGCCGCCGTCTTGCCCGTCCCGGTCTGGGCGCAGCCCAGCAGGTCGCGGCCTTCGAGTGCGGGCGGGATGGCCTGCTGCTGGATCGGAGTGGGGGTCGTGTAGCCTTTTTCGGCCACGGCACGCTTGAGTGGTTCTATCAGGTTCAGTTCCTGGAATGTCATTGCATATCGGTTTTGTCCCGGCGTCGTGCGCCGGATAATTCGGTGTTGATAATATACGGAGGGAAAAACGGGAAGCGTCAGACCAACGCGCACTATTATTGGCACAAAGGTACGATTAATTCCGCGATTCTGGTGCATCTCGATTAAATTTCTTATTTTTGCACAATAATTTTTCGCAATTTATGGAATCGAAACTCGTACTTTACAATACGCTCACCCGCCGCAAGGAGGTGTTCGAACCGCTGACTCCCGGCCGCGTGGGCATGTATGTCTGCGGCCCCACGGTCTACGGCGACCCGCACTTGGGGCACGCCCGGCCGGCGGTGACGTTCGACCTCATGTTCCGCTACCTGAAGTCCTGCGGCTACAAGGTGCGTTACGTGCGCAACATAACGGATGTGGGGCACCTGGAGCACGACGCCGACGAGGGGGAGGACAAGATCGCCAAGAAGGCGCGCCTCGAGCAGCTGGAGCCGATGGAGGTGGCGCACTACTATACGGAGCGTTACCACCGTGCGATGGATGCGCTCAACGTCGAGACGCCGTCGATCGAACCCTATGCCTCGGGGCATATCATCGAGCAGATCGAGTTCGTCAAGAAGATCCTCGCCGACGGCTTCGCCTACGAGTCGAACGGCTCGGTCTATTTCGATGTGGAGAAATACAACGCCAAATATAATTACGGCAGGCTTTCGGGTCGTAACCTCGACGACATCATCGCCAACACGCGCGAGCTGGACGGGCAGGGCGACAAGCGCCACTCCTATGACTTCGCGCTGTGGAAGAAGGCGTCGCCCGAGCATATCATGCGCTGGCCTTCGCCGTGGGGAGAGGGGTTCCCCGGCTGGCATATGGAGTGCTCGGCGATGAGTACCCGCTACCTGGGCGAACGCTTCGACATCCACGGCGGCGGTATGGATCTGATGTTTCCGCACCACGAGTGCGAGATCGCGCAGTCGACCGCCGCGCTGGGGCACGATTCGGCACGTTACTGGGTGCACAACAACATGATCACGATCAACGGCCAGAAGATGGGCAAGTCGCTGGGCAACTTCATCACCCTCGAGGAGCTCTTCACCGGCAGCCATAAATTGCTGGCGCAGGCCTATTCGCCGATGACCATCCGCTTCTTCGTGTTGCAGGCGCAGTACCGCTCGACGCTCGATTTCTCGAACGAGGCCTTGCAGGCCGCCGAGAAGGGGCTCGACCGCCTGATGAAGGGCGTCGAAGCGCTCGGGAAGGTCAAGCCCGCCGAAACGTCGACTATCGATCCTTCCGAGTTGGAAAACCGTTGCCGCGCGGCGATGGACGATGACCTGAACTCGCCGATGGCCATTTCGGCGCTGTTCGACTGGGTGCGCATCATCAACCAGCTGGTCGACGGGCAGCAAAGCATCACGGCCGCCGACCTCGAAGAGCTGAAAGCCACGGTTTACCGTTACACGTTCGATATCCTCGGCCTGCGCGACGAGAAGGCCGCAGGTGCGGCTTCGGGGCGCGATTATGTGACCCCGTTGGTCGAGATGCTGCTCGACGAGCGCCTGAAAGCCCGTGCCGCAAAGGACTGGGCGGCTTCCGACCGCATCCGCGACGGGCTGGCCGCAGCCGGTATCCGTGTCAAAGACCGCAAGGACGGCAGCGACTGGGAACTGGAATAAGCGGAAAAAGGGAAGATCCGGATCCCGGGCGGAACTGTCGCCGCCGTGCGCGGACGGTCGGGGCGGGCGCCCCTGCGGGTGTGCCGCTGTGGCGTGATGGCCTTGTGCAGTATGCCGGGCGTGTCCCCGCTCCCGTTCCGGAGGTGCCTGCGTGCCGTAATCAAGGAATAGTTAGGTAGTTCGTCCGGCTTTCGCCCGGACAGAGTTGATAATATATGATATGTCTGCAACGATAAAAGGGGCGGCGACGGAGCTCGGGACGGAGCGTATCCGCAAGCTGCTCATGCAATATGCCGTGCCGGCGATCATCGCCATGACGGCTTCTTCGCTCTACAACATGGTCGACAGTATTTTCATCGGCCACGGGGTAGGGCCGTTGGCCATTTCGGGCCTTGCGCTGACCTTCCCGCTGATGAACCTCGCCGCGGCTTTCGGTTCGCTGGTGGGTGTGGGTGCTGCGACGCTGGTGTCCATGCGCCTCGGGCAGCGCGATTACGGGACGGCGCAGAACATCCTGGGGAACGTCGTGGTGCTGAACCTCATCATCGGCCTGGCGTTCGGTATCACAACGCTGCTGCTGCTCGACCCGATCCTCTACTTCTTCGGGGCGAGCGAGGCGACGATCGGCTATGCCCGCGACTACATGTCGATCATCCTCATGGGGAACGTCATCACGCACATGTATCTGGGCCTGAACTCCGTGCTGCGGGCTTCGGGGCATCCGCGCAAGTCGATGTACGCCACCATCTATACGGTGGTCATCAACGCGGCGCTCGACCCGCTGTTCATCTACGGCTTCGGGTGGGGTATCCGCGGTGCGGCCATCGCCACGGTGCTGGCGCAGGTCATCGCGCTCATCTGGCAGTTTCACATCCTTTCGGACAAGAGCGAACTGCTCCATTTCCGGCGCGGCATCTATCGCCTGCGCCGGAAGATCGTGCGCGACATCCTGGCCATCGGCATGTCGCCGTTCCTGATGAACCTGGCGGCGTGTTTCATCGTCATCCTGATAAACAAGGGGCTCAAGCAATACGGCGGCGACCTGATGATCGGGGCCTACGGCATCGTCAACCGCCTGGCATTCTTCTTCGTGATGATCGTCATGGGCATCAACCAGGGGATGCAGCCCATTGCGGGTTATAACTTCGGTGCGCGGCAGTACGACCGTGTGCTGCGCGTGCTGCGGCTGACGATCATCGGTGCCACGTGCGTCACGGGCGCCGGGTTCCTGATGGGCGAGCTGGCGCCCCGGCTGGCGGTGTCGGCCTTTACGAACGATCCCGAGCTGATCCGCCTGGCGGTCGAGGGAATGCGCATTGTTTTCATCTGTTTCCCGATCATCGGGTTCCAGATGGTGGCTACCAACTTCTTCATGAGCATCGGCATGGCCGGCAAGGCGATCTTCCTGTCGCTTTCGCGCCAGCTGCTGTTCCTGATGCCGGGACTGATTTTCCTGCCCCATATTTTCGATGTCCATACCCGCTGGGACGGCAGTTGGGGCGTGTGGTGCGCGATGCCGCTGTCCGACCTGATGGCGTCGGCCGTAGCCTTCTTCATGCTGGTATACCAGTTGCGAAAATTCCGGGCGCAGATGGATGCGGCCCGTTCAACGAACCTCCAATAATGCCGATTATGGAAGATAAATTCGTCATCAACATCGGTCGCCAGCTGGGCAGCGGCGGCAAAGCCGTCGGCGAGGCCGTGGCACGCAGGCTCGGGATCGGGGTCTATGACAAACAGCTCATCAACCTGGCCGCCGAGCAGAGCGGCCTGTGTCCCGAAGTGTTCGAACGGGTCGACGAAAAGGAGTCGCGCAACCTCTTTTCGACGCTCGTCGCCTACCTGCGCTCGCCGTTCGTCGGAAGCGAATATGCCGGGAGCAACGTGCTCAGCAACGACGCCCTGTTCAAGATCCAGAGCGACGTGATCCGTGACATCGCTGCGCGCGAGTCGTGTGTTTTCGTCGGCCGCTGTGCCGACTACATCCTGCGCGACCATCCGCGGGCGGTGAATGTCTTTGTCGCGGCCGACCGTGCCGACCGTTGCGAGCGGCTCTGCCGCCAGTGCGGCATTACGCCCGGGGAGGCCGAGGCCCGGATGGATAGGGAGGATGCGCGGCGCGCGGCGTACTACAACTATTACAGCAGCGGTACGTGGGGCATGGCTTCGACCTACCACCTCTGCGTCGATTCGTCCGTGCTGGGGATCGACGGCACGGTGGATTTCGTGCTGGAGTTCGTGGAGCGCAAACTGGGGGTGAAACCCGGGGCGATTTAATTGTCAATACCGTAAATTTATGATACTTGCAGATCAGATAAAGGAGTTGGAGCAGCGCCGCGAGGCTTTGGAACGATGTCTGGGCATCGACCAGAAACGCATCGACCTGCGCAACGAGGAGGAAAAAACCCAGGAACCCGATTTCTGGGACGCGCCCGACAAGGCGCGCGAGCAGTTGCGCAAGGTCGCCGCCATCAAGGCGTGGGTCGACGACTACGATGCCGTGGCCAAGGATGTCGAAGACTTGGGGCTGATGCCCGATTTCGTGAAGGAAGGGGTCATGAGCGAGGCGGAGATGGACGACCATTACGCACAGACGCTCGAGCGTATCGAGACGCTCGAAATGCGCAACATGCTGCGCCGCGAAGAGGACAAGCTGGGGGCGATCATGGACATCAACGCCGGAGCCGGGGGTACCGAGGCGCTCGATTGGGCGTCGATGCTCCTGCGCATGTATACCCGCTGGGGCGAGGCGCACGGATACAAGGTCAAGGTGCTCGACTACCAGGCCGGCGACGAGGTGGGCGTGAAATCCTGTACGCTGGAGTTCGAGGGCGAGTATGCCTACGGGTACCTCAAGAGCGAAAACGGCGTGCACCGTATGGTGCGCCTCTCGCCTTTCAATGCCAATAACAAACGCCAGACGACTTTCGCCTCGGTGTTCGTGTCGCCTGCCGTGGACGATACGATCGAGGTTACGGTCAACCCGTCGGACATCGAGTGGGATACGTTCCGTTCGAGCGGCGCTGGGGGGCAGAATGTCAACAAGGTCGAGACAGCCGTGCGCCTGCGCTACCACGGCAAGGATGCCGATACGGGCGAGCCGGTGGAGTTCCTGATCGAGAATATGGAAACCCGTTCGCAGCTGATGAACCGCGAGAATGCCATGCGCATCCTCCGTTCGAAGCTCTACCAGCGGGAACTGGATAAACGCATGGCCACGCAGCAGGCGCTCGAGGCTTCGAAGAAGAAGATCGAGTGGGGATCGCAGATCCGCTCCTATGTCTTCGACGACCGGCGTGTGAAAGACCATCGCACGGGCGTGCAGACTTCGGCTGTCGAGGCGGTGATGGACGGCGACCTGGATGCCTTCATCAAGGCCTACCTGATGGAATACGGCGCCGAGGCGTAGCTCCTCCGCGGCCGGTTCCGACAACCGGTTCGCGTACGGCCGGTATTTCCCGCAGGCCGCTCCGCATTGTATCGGGCGCCCGGTTCTTATTGCCCAGCCCACTTCTGCCGTGCCGCCGGCTCTTGTGTCCCGCCGCACCCGCTGCCGGGCGGAGGCAGGGCAGGCTGCCGGAGGATTCCCTGCCGGGGGGGGCGATATCCGGCGGGCAGGAAGCCCGGGCGTTATAAATTGTTATCTTTGCCGTATGAAGAAATTTGTCATCTCCCTGTTGTCCGTTATCTTCCTTTGCGCTGCGGCCACGGCGCAGGTATTGGTCGGTATGACCGACACGACGGCTTATTTCCCGCAGCTGGAAGGGCGGCGCGTGGCGGTGCTGGCCAACCATACGGCCGTCGCGCGGTTCTGCGCCGGTGCGCCGGGAGCTGCGGCGGACACTGCAGTTCGGTTGCCGGGGGCGGCGTCCGACGGGACGATACACCTGGTCGACCTGCTGCACGGTCGGGGCTTCGACGTGACCGGCATTTTCTCCCCCGAACATGGGTTTCGCGGTACGGCCGACGCGGGCGAGCATGTCGCAAGTTCGGTGGATGCCGCGACCGGGATCCCGATCCGCTCGCTCTACGACGGGAATACGAAGCGCCCTTCGGACGAAGCCATGCGGTCGTTCGACGTATTGGTGGTCGACATGCAGGACGTGGGTCTGCGGTTCTATACCTACTATATCACGATGCTCCGTATGATGGACGCTTGTGCCGAATCCGGCCGCAGCGTCATCGTGCTCGACCGTCCCAACCCCAACGGGCACCACGTCGACGGCCCCGTGCTGGACATGAAATACAAATCGGGTGTCGGGGCGTTGCCGATCCCCGTGCTGCATGGCCTGACGATGGGCGAAATCGCCCGGATGGCCGTCGGCGAAGGCTGGGCCGCAAGCTGCGACCTGCAAGTCGTGCGTTGCCGCAATTATACGCACGACACTCCGTACGAGTTGCCCGTTGCCCCGTCGCCCAACCTGCCGACGCAACGGGCCGTCTACCTCTATCCATCGGTGTGCCTCTTCGAAGGTACGGTCGTGAGCCTCGGGCGCGGTACGGATAAACCGTTCGAGGTTTACGGACATCCCGACATGACCGGCTGCCTGTTTTCGTTTACGCCCCGTCCGACTGGGGGAGCCAAACATCCGCCGCTCGAAGGCAGGCTCTGCCACGGCGTCGATTTGAGCCGGATGCCGCTCGGCGAAGCCCGGGCGGAGGGCCTGACCCTGAAATATGTGATCGAAGCCTGCCGCAACCTGGGGCTGGGCGATAAGTTTTTTACGCCGATGTTCGAAAAGCTCATCGGCGTGGGGTATGTCCGTGAAATGATCCTTGCCGGAGCTTCGGAGGCCGAAATCCGTGCCCGCTGGGCGGACGACGTGCGGCGCTTCCGGAAGCTGCGCGGGCGCTACTTGCTTTACGAATAATCTGACGACCGCCCCGGAATCATCCGGGGCGGTCGTCAGATGAAAGCGGGATGGCCGGTGCTTGATTTGGCGTGGAAATAGTGACGCCTGCTTCGTTGCAGCCGCCCCGCCGGATCGCCGCCTGCCCTCCCCTTTATGGGAAAAAGGGTGCAGGTACTCTTTCCCCCGTAGGTCTTGCAAGGCCTGTTCGGAAAATTCCCCCCCCCATGCCCAAACTCGCCGCCTGCCTTGCAACACGGACATCCATGTGGCGAGGGCGGAAACCGGCAGGCAAAATATTTCGGTTTCTATGCTTTCCGGTCTTTGTGATTATTACGGAATTTCCCGCGAAGAGTTTTTCAGGGGTGTCGGGTCGGCCGAATAAAAGCGTCCCTTTTGGGACGCTTTTTCGTTAAATGACCTCCGTGATCCGGTCGTCCTCGGTGACGGGCCGGATGACCCGGCACGGGTTGCCGAAGGCGATGACCCCGGCCGGGATGTCGCGCGTTACGACGCTGCCGGCGCCGATGACCGTGCCGTCGCCTATCGTCACGCCCTGCATGACCACGCAGTTGCCGCCGATCCAGACGTTGTCGCCGATGGTGATAGGAAGCGAGCGCATGACGCCCGCGTTGCGCTGGTCGGGCAGCAGGGCGTGCGTCACGGTGTAGATGCCCACGTTGGGGCCGATGAATACGTGGTTGCCGATGGTCACGGGCGCTTCGTCGAGGATCGTGAGGTTGAAATTCCCCGTAAAGTCCTCCCCGATTGAAATCTGCGACCCGAAATCGCAGTGGAACGGGCTGTGGATGCAGAATGTGCCGCCCGTGCGGCCGAACAACTGCCGGATGATCGCATTGCGTTCCTCCTCGCGGCTCGGGGGCAGGCTGTTGAACCGGAAGACCAGTTCTTCGCAGCGTTGCAGTGCTTTCCTGATCTGCGGCTTGCGGGCGTAGAGCCACATGCCGGTTTTCATCTTTTCAAGGTCGTCCATAATTTTATTTTTCGTAGTTGTTTATTTCTATGCCCTGTCGGACGCATTTTCCGGGTTTGCCGTGCCGCGTGGCTAACTCTCCTCCGGGAAGGGGAGGGCAGGCTTGCCAATGCGGCCACAGGCGGTGGGCAACAGCGGGCGGAAGCGAAAATCCGGGTCGGGGACTCCTGCTATGTCGCGTTGTATAATCCGCTCATTCCGAGCTGAAATATTCGTATGCCGCCCTGGAGACCGCAGCGGCGATGGCAGCATTTGCGGCGTCGTTTTCTTCCGATTCGGTGACGAATACGGCGATACAGTAGCGGCGTCCGTCGGGCAGGAGCACATAGCCGGCATCGTTGTCCGCAATGCGGATGCCTTCGGCCGTGCGGTCGGATGAGCCGGTCTTGTGTCCGATCACGGTTCCGGCTGGCAGCCCGGCTTTCAGTTTGTTCATTCCCGTCGTTGCCTCGCACAACAACCGTTGCAGGAGAGCGTTGTACTCCCCTTTGAGCAGCCTGCCCTGCAGAAACAGGTCGAACAGTGTACAGACGGACGAAGGTCGTGCCTTGTTGACCCGCTGGTTCCCGATGCCGCGGTGCATCTCCTCCTCGCTGGCGGCGATGCGGATGCCGCCGATCCCCAGCGAACGGACGTAGGCCTCTACGGCTGCGGGGCCGCCTGCTTCCCGCAGCAGGATGTCGCAGGCGATATTGTCGCTCTCCGACACCGTGTAGCGGAGCAGCTGTCCGAGCGTCAGCGTGCCTCCACTTTCGGGCAATGAATCGCGCATCGGGCTGTATGTGCCGGGTAGGAGCAGGTCGGGCGTGATGCTGATCGGCTGCGTGAGCGGTGTGCCTTCGCGCTGCATGCGGTCGAGTACGGCCAGCGCCACGGGGAATTTGAAGACGCTCATCATCGGCAGCAGGGAGTCGTTTCGCACGACTGTCTTCCCGTCGGGAGTGCGGATTGCGACCCCGACGAAGGCTTTGTGCCCCGACACGATTTCATCCAGCCGGGATTCGAATTGTCGTGTCGCCGTATCGCAAGACGCTGCGAGAACCGACAGGCATAGGAGCAGGAGTTTTTTCATAGGCTGGCAGGGGATAAAAAAGCACACCTTTTCGGGGTGTGCTTTTTTTCGGATTTCTCCGCGTCGCTTATCCTTCGATGATAGCCTCGCTCGGGCAAACGCCGGCGCAGGTACCGCAGTCGATGCACTTATCGGGATCGATGACATAGATATCGCCGGCCGAGATCGCTTCGGTCGGGCACTCGCCGATGCAGGTGCCGCAGGCAACGCAGGAATCAGTGATTTTGTAAGCCATTGTGTTAAAAATTTATTGTTAAGGTGTGTGTTGTGTCCGGCAAATATAGGAACTTATTTGATAATATCAAAACCCGTATAGGGAATCAGCGCCTCGGGGATGCGGATGCCGTCGGGGGTCTGGAAATTCTCCAGCAGGGCGGCCACGATACGCGGCAATGCCAGCGACGAGCCGTTGAGCGTATGCGCCAGCTGCGTCTTCTTGTCGGCATCCTTGTAGCGGAGTTTCAGGCGGTTGGCCTGGAACGACTCGAAGTTCGACACAGAGGATACCTCCAGCCAGCGTTTCTGCGCCTCGGAATAGACCTCGAAATCGTAGGTCAGCGCCGAGGTGAACGACATGTCGCCGCCGCACAGGCGCAGGATGCGGTAGGGCAGCCCCAGCGACCTGACGATCGACTCCACGTGCGCCACCATGCCGTCCAGCGCTTCGTACGACGCTTCGGGCAGGCTCAGCTGCACGATCTCGACCTTGTCGAACTGGTGCAGGCGGTTCAGCCCGCGCACGTCCTTGCCGTACGAACCGGCTTCGCGGCGGAAGCAGGGGGTGTATGCGGTCATCTTTACCGGGAAATCCTTTTCGTCGAGGATCACGTCGCGGTAGATATTCGTCACGGGTACTTCGGCCGTCGGGATCATGTAGAAATTGTCGGCCGTGGCGTGGTACATCTGCCCTTCCTTGTCGGGCAGCTGGCCCGTGCCGAAGCCCGAGGCTTCGTTGACCATGATCGGCGGTTCCACTTCGAGGTAGCCGGCCCGGGTGTTGCAGTCGAGGAAATAGTTGATCAGCGCACGCTGCAGACGGGCTCCCTTGCCTTTGTAGACGGGGAATCCGGCGCCCGTGAGTTTCACGCCCAGGTCGAAGTCGATGATGTCGTATTTGCGTGCCAGTTCCCAATGGGGCAGCGGGTTTTCGGGCAGCTGGGTATAGCTTTCGACCAGCTTCACGACGAGGTTATCCTCGGCGGTCTTGCCTTCGGGCACGATGTCGGCCGGGAAATTGGGCAGCGAGACGATCGCTGCCTGCAACTCCTCCTGCACGTCGTGCGATTCGGCCTGCAGGCGGTTGGATTTTTCCTTGAGGTCGGCGACGAAGCGCTTGCGCTCCTCGGCTTCGTCGCGGCGGCCCTGTCCCATCAGCGCCCCGATCTCCTTGGCGGCTTTGTTCTGCGCTGCCAGCGTATTGTCCAGTTCGGTCTGGATGGCCTTGCGGCGGTCGTCCAGCGTTTCGATCCTGGCGATGACCGGTGCGGCGTCCACTCCCTTCTTGGCGAGCTTGCGGATCGCGGCCTGCTTGTCATCGCGGATTTGCTTTATCGTAAGCATGGTATCCTGTGGTTTTTTGTGTATTCGTGTTTACAAACTGCAAAATTATAAAAAACACGTCAACTTGCACTCCTGTCGCTCTGTTTTTTGCCTGTTTCATGAAAAAACCGGGTTCCCGTCGTGTGCGGGAACCCGGTTTTCATAGGGTTGCGGAACCGGTCAGAGCCTGTGCAGTTCCAGGCCGGTGCGGAGTGTCTTGCCTGCGGCCTGTTTCCGGGCATCCCCGGCGGATGCCGGCGCCTGGGCTTTGGCGGCGGGCCTGATCGTCGTCGGAAGCAGGTCTTCGCTCAGCAGGTAGGTCGTGAACCGCTGTCCGTCCACTTCGATGGAATGCGTTTGTGCCGGGGCGGCGTTTGCCGCCGCGGACGCCTGTTTGAGCGGTACCATGCTGATGGCCGAATAGCTCCGCGAACCCACATATTCGCGCAGGTAGCTCGAACTGCTTGCCTGCGGCGTGCTGAAGAGCAGGAACATGTAGCTGTTGATGGCGTTCTTCGAGTAAGGACTTGCCGCCCAGTAGAGTTTGTCTCCGATGTAGCCGATGGCCAGGCTGTTGTCGCCCCAGTAGATCATCAGCCCGTCCGAGAACCCGAGGCGTGCGTAGTTCTGCCCGTATGTGCCGGCCGCCTGCGTCTCGACGATGAGCATGTGCTTCTCCTTGTCGTAGTAGCCGTTCAGTTCGGGTGCGAAGTCGCGCATGTCGGACATGCCCTTGATGAGGACGTCGCGGTCGTTGACGCGCGTGATGTCGATACGGTAGTTGCCCTGCGTGTCGTTCGAACCGGCCGTTATGGTCGCCGTGGCATTGAATGCGCCCAGGAAATCCGCCATGGTCTTCGTCTGGTCGAAATCCGAGGCGAAATAGCCCTGTGTCGAGCCGGTCTTCGATACGAACGCCGTATCGCCGAACGAGTTGGTCATCAGCAGGGCGAGAACATACGTGCTGCCCTGGTCGAGCGTGTTGAACGCCGTGGCGCGTCCTTCTTCCGAGTTGAGCTCGGCGATCATCTCCTCGGCGATGTCGTACCCGCGGTCAGCAGTGAGTTCTTCGAGGGTCATCCCGAGTGCCTCGCACAGGTAATCGGCGATGTCGGTCTTGACGCAGAGGTATTTCATCGTGGCCACGTTGCTTGTCTGCATCTCCCAGATGAGCGTGTTGTAGGGCGAGTAATTCAGGTTGTCAGTCGGTGCGTAGAACTTGAATTCGTTGACCTTGATTCCGTATTCTTTCTCCGGGTCGCACGTGAAGCGCTGCGAGTAGAGCTTGCACGGGTTGTCGATCGAGTCGTAGGCCAGCGCGACGGCGGTGTAGTTTCCCTTGGGGACGTTCCATACCGATGCGTCTTCGCTGTACAGCGTCACGGTGGGGACGACGCCCTCCAGCTTGTCGTCGATGAGCTGCTGGCGGATTTCGTCCTGACGCTGCGCGTCGGCCGTGATGTCGCCCTCCACGACCGAAGCCTTGTAGAACTTGGTGTAGCTGTTGGGCGAGAAGTAGAGCTTCGGGGCGCGGAACCCTGTGGCCGTGGTCTCGATGCCCTGGAACTCGATGTCCACGATCGGCGTCGTGTCGGGTTCGCTTTCGAAGACGAGTTTTTCGGTGCCCTGGCTGAAGTATCCCGACGACACATAGTAGATCAGGTAGAACGAGAAGGTGTCCTTACCGTCGAACGTGCAGGGGTAGGAGGCGTAGGCGCTCTCATTGCCCGTGTACTCGGCCATGTCGGCCACATAGACGTACTCGTTGTAGTTCGAGTTGAAATATCCGATCGACTGTCCCGGGACGGTGCAGGTGTTGTCGTCGTGGAGGATGAACTTGAACGCCACGCCGCTGGCCCAGTCCTTCAGGCGGAAGATGTTGGCTCCGACGGCCTTTTCCACCTCCAGCCCCGAGTCGCGTCCGGTGTAATAGAGCGAGTAGTGATAAGTGGCGAGTTGCTGCACCTGCCCGCCATCGCTGCCGATGCGCATGTAGGGCTCCCAGGTCAGCTCGTACGAAGCCGAAAGGGCCACCTTGTCGCTGAACTGCGAAACTTGCGCGCCGTCGTCGCCGGGGTTGACTTCGCGTTTCGAGATCAGGAGCGTCGTTTTGTAGTTCGAGCCCATGATGAAATTCGAGAGGTCGACCTCCACGGGGACGGTCACCGAGTATTTCCCGTCGGGGATGGTTACCTTGGATGGTACTTTGAACCGGGTGAGGTTGTTCAGGTCGCTGGTCTTCTGCGCCAGGTATACCGTGTAGGAGCCTCGGTTGCCCGTGCGGGCTATCTGCACGTCGATGGTGCCGCTCTGGGCATCCTGTGCAAACTCCTTTTCGATGGACGACTGGATGAAGTGTATCTCCTTCGAGTCGTCCTTGTTGGGGTTGTAGTAGGTGCCTTCCTGCGTCTTGCTGCAGGCCGCGCCGAACAGCAGGAGTGCCACACCCAGATATTTCGATATGTTTTTCATAGTATGCATGGATTAATCACTTCTTAACAATGCGTTATCACGGGTTTTGGTCTTCCTCGTTGATATTCGGGTTGGCGTTGATCTCATCCTGCGGGATGGTCATCACCCAGTCGTACGTGTCGGCTTTGGTCAGGTCGACGTTGCGGCGGCTCATGCCCGAGAGGCACTCTTCCGAGAAGCCGTCGTCCGCACGTCGGTCGATGCCCTGTCCCAGGCGGCGGACGTCGAACAGGCGCCCGTATTCGCCCCAAAGCTCGATGCGGCGCTGGATGAGGATGTCCTCGAGCAACGATCCCGTCCATGTCGTGGTCGTGGCTCCCAGGTTCAGCCCGCTCCGGTTGTTGGCGTTGTAACGCGTGTCGCGTTCGGCCATGACCGTGTTCATCAGGTCGCGGGCGACCTGTACGTTGTTCGGCAGGTTCTCCGAGCGGAGCGCCGCCTCGGCCGCCGTGAAGTACATCTCCTCGACGCGCATGTAGATATAGTCACCCAGCCACGACGCGACGTTGCTGAACGCGAATTTCCTGCCTACATAGGGGGCGTCCTTGTCATTGGGATCCCACCAGTCGCGGCGGACATCGGTCGGGTTCATGCGGTTGTAAAGCTGTTTGTTGATGACTTTGGCCGCCGATTTCGCATACTGGCCGTCCTGGTTGTCCATGTGGGCGAAGAAACTGGCGTAACCGCCGGCCTGGTCTGCCACCTGGATGCCCGCTCCCCACATGACGTTGGAGCTGTTGAGCGAGTTCATGCCGCCCATCAGGTCGCTCTTGGTGCCGACCGCATAGCCGCCTTCGTCGATCACGCGCTTTGCGGCTGCATAGGCTCCGTCCCAGTCGCCTTCCACCAGGCAGGCGCGCGACTTGATGCCCAGCGCCACGTAGAGGGTGATGTGCGATTTGTTGCCCGTAGACAGCGAGCTCTCCCTGCCGGTTTCGAGGTAGCCGATCGCCTTGTCGATATCCTCGTCGATGAGGCCGTAGACCTGTTGCAGCGTAGCGCGCGGCTGTCCGCCGGTGTCGATCGAAGTGCCCGTGGTGTAGACCGGTACGCAGGCTTCCGTCCAGCGCTGGCGGCCGTTCATCGGGTCGTAAGGCGCACGCGAGAACCAGGTCGCCAGGTTCAGGTAGCAGAGTGCGCGGATGGCGTAGGCCTGTCCCACGACATAGGCCACGTCGGCCTGGCTGCCCTCCATCGCCGGGGCTGCGTCGATGATGTAGTTGACATTGGATATCCACCTGTAATTGGCGTACCATACGTCGTAGGAACGGAAGATCGAACTGGTGTAGTTGGACTTCATGTTGTAGGTATGGTCGTGCCAGAACCAGCCGTTGCCCTGCGACTGCATGATCAGGTCGTCGGCCATGACGTCGAGCGCCAGGTTGTAGGCTGCGATGCCGAAACACTGGTGGGTATTGCCCGTCGTAGACCATCCGGCCGTCCACATCGAGCGGTAAACGCCGTTGACCGAAGTGATGGCCGTCGAAGCCGCCTTGAGCAACTCCTCGGCCGATCCCGAGTCGGTCGGGGAGAATTCGAGCATCGACTGGCTGCACGAACCCATCGTCAGCGTCACGAACGAAATAATGCTATAAAATATTTTTTTCATACTTGTTTCCTCCCTTGGTTAAAAGTTCAAATCGAGGCCGAAGGCGATCACCCGCGACGGGGCGTAGCTGTAAGCCACGTTTCCGGTGAAGTTGTACTGCGGATCCATGCCGTCCATGTGGTTGAACATGGCGATGTTGTCGAATGTGGCGTAGATGCGCAGCGACTCGATGTCCAGTTTGCCCAGCCAGCGCTTGGGCAGCGTGTAGCCGATCGTGATGTTCTTAATGGCGAAGTACGAGGCGCTGATGAGCGAGTTGTCCGAGGTGGCGTAGCTGCCGCCGACCTCGAGCATCGGCACGTCTGTCCGGTCGCCAGGTTTCTGCCAGCGGCGTTTGGCGTTCTTGTGCCAGTTGTTACCGGCGTACTGCACGTTCATCGTCCCGCTGTAAAGCCCGTCGTATACATACCCGCCGATCGAATAGGTCGTCAGGAACGAAAAGTCGATGTTCTTGAAGATCGTGAAGTTGGAACCGATGCTGCCGAAGAGCTTCGGCTCGCGGCTGCCGTGGTAATACTTGCTCAGCGAAGCCATCGAGACGTTGTCGGTGATGTATTCGTCGCAGCGTACGTTCGTCAGCTTGCCGTTGTCGTCGACCGACTGCGTCCAGTAGGCGTAGTAGAGCTGCTTGCCCGTTGCGGGGTCTACGCCCGCCGTCTTCGGAAGGTAGAACGTGTAGATCGGCTTGCCGACCTCGATCACGCGGAGCCCCGAGGTGATGACGTCCTGGCCGCCGGTCAGCCCCAGCACCTTGTTGCGGTTGAAGGAGCCCATGACCGTTGCGTCCCAGCGGAAATTGGGCTTGTCGAGCACCGTCCCGCGGATCGTGGCTTCGAGGCCCTGGTTGCGCATCGAACCCGCATTGGCGTTGTAGTTCTTGAACCCGGTGGAGAGTGCCATCGGGTACTCGAGCAGCATGTCGGTCGTCTTGCGGGTGTAGTATTCGACCGAAAGGGCGAGGCGGCCGTTGAACATCGTGGCTTCGATGCCCGTGTTCAGGTTGGCGTTCTTCTCCCAGGTGACGGACTTGTTCTCCAGGGTCTTGCGCATGGCGCCGGCTTCCGAGGCGTTGGCCCAGGTGTAGTCGTAGTTTCCCTGCCAGGCGTAGTAGGTTCCCAGATTGTCGTTGCCCTGCACGCCGTACGATACTTTCAGCGTCAGGTTGTCCAGCCACGAGCGGGCACCCTCCATGAACTGCTCTTCGGAGATGCGCCACGATGCGCCGACCGACCAGAAATGTCCCCAGCGGTCGCTCTTGTAGAAACGCGACGAGCCGTCGGTACGCCAGCTGGCGTCGATGTAGTAGCGGTCTTTGTAACCGTAGTTGAGGCGCGAAAAATAGGACTCGATGGCCATGTTGTGCGAATAGCTGCTGTTCTGGGTCGTCGTCACCGCAGGGTCGAGCTCGTCGATGCCGTCCACGATGCCCGTCTTCTCGCCTTTGGCGTAGTTGTATTTGTAACGGTAGTATTCGTGGCCCAGCAGGGCGTTGACCGAGTGGTCTCCGAACGTGCGGTCGTAAGTGAGCAGTTGGTTGAACGTGTAGCTGATCGTGCGGGTATTGGTCTTGCCGATACCTCCCTGCGTCGCTGCGTTGCCGTGGTATTTGTTGTATACGACCGTACCCTGGTAGTCGTTGAAGTCGGTACCCATGTTGAGCGAGAACTTCAGTCCGTAGAGTTTGGCGTCCTCCCTGGTCGTGCCGAATGTGGCATAGGTACGGGCCGAAAGGGAGTTTCGCGTGTTGTAGGACTTGTTGTTGTAGAGCTCGGCCTTCGAGTTGAAACCCTGTGCCGAGGGGCGGTTGGCAAAGCCGTTGTCGTCCTCCGAACCGTATTCGTACTGGCGGTTGCCGGACGCGTCCAGCACGTTGCTGCCGGCCATGTCCTTCAGGTAGACGGGATAGACGGGCGCCATGAACTGCGCCGTGTACCAGACGTTCGAGGTGCTTGTGTCAGTGAAGCTCAGGTAGTCCGATTCGCTGTGTGCGAAGTTGGCGTTCATGCCGATCTTGAACCAGTGCTTGGCCTGCGTATCGACGTTCACGCGTCCCGTGTAACGGTTGAAGTCGGTATTCTGGAGAATACCGTCCTCCTTGTAATAGCCCAGCGATACGAGGTAGTTCGAACGCTCCGACCCGCCGTTCACCGAGATGATGTGCTCGGTGCGTATGGCCGATTCGTCGCTGATCTCGTCCATCCAGTTCTCGTTCCACGCGGCCTTGGCGTCCGGGCGGATCTTGCCCGTCGTCTGGTCGATCAGCGTTTCCCACGTGTAGTTTTTGTAGGGGTTGTAATACTCGGGGTTTTTCAGCCCGCCGATCTGCTGGCCGAGGTTGTTCGCCGCATAGCGGCTGGCACCTTCGAAATCCATGCCCGTACCGTACTGGGCGCTGTTACGCAGCGCTTCGTAGCTCATTTCGACGTAATCCTTCATGTTCACCAGGTCGTAACGGTTCAGTGCGCGCGAGGCGATGCCGACGTTACCCTTGTACGATATGCGTACCCGGTCGTTTTTGCCCTTCTTGGTCGTGATGACGATCACGCCGTTGGCACCGCGCGATCCGTAGAGCGCACCGGCCGATGCGTCCTTGAGGACGGTCATCGACTCGATGTCGTTCGGGTTGAGCGAGCTCAGCGAGCCGTCGTAAGGCACGCCGTCCACGACGTAGAGCGGCGTGGATACGGCATTGATCGACCCGATGCCGCGTACGATGACCGAGGCGCCTTCGCCCGGCTGGCCGCCGCCCGAAGGGGCAGCCCGGCCCTGCGGGAGGGCAGCTATCGGAATGTGCTCCTCACCAACCTACAGCTCATTTTCGAGCGCAGAACAGAGACGGAGCGGGTG
>OGNY01000680.1_pt1 | contig 28286 bp, 17 predicted proteins | sample 1573551 | NCBI WGS metagenome assembly OGNY01 (sample SAMEA2581885, study PRJEB24529) | metagenome | biome: Human gut stool | place: China | collected 2011
TTTCGGCTTTCTTTTTGCCCATAAGTACCATCAAACGTACCATTGTTGCGTTTTAGACAGCTGTCGGGAGGGGAGAGCAGCCTTGCCTCTTGACAGCTGTTTTTTAATACTGGCAGATGAGCCGTTCCAGCTGGTCTGCGGCTTGCTGACGCATGTCGGCATTGCTATGACCGTACACGTCTAACGTGAAAGCGACGGTTGCGTGCCCCAATGCTTCGGAAAGCGTCTTGGGGTCAACATGGCTTTGCAGGGAAAGTGTGGCGTAAGTATGACGCACATCATGGAAGCGAACTTCCGGGCGTCCCATCTGTTTCACAATCGCCTTGAAATGGACGTACAGCGTCTTGAAGCGGACAAACATACCGTTCGAGCGGGTGAAAATCATATTGTACTCGTTGTGCCAGCTGCTTCCGGCGCGCAGATGCATCTCGTTCTGCTTGCGCTTGGCTTCGCGAAGAACATTCAGGGCGGTTACAGTCAGGGTGATGGTGCGCTCTTTGCCGTTCTTTAGCGGCGTGTACATCATTTTGCCCTTGTCAGGCCCGGACGCAATGCGCACAAACTGACGGTACACACGAATAGTCCCCTTCGCAAAATCAATGCAATCCCACGTCAGACCAATCAGTTCGCTCTCCCGCAGACCTGTGAAGAAATCCACATAGTACATCAGATAGAACGGATCATCCTTGGCGATTGCCAGAAAGCGCCGTAGTTCTACATCGGAGAGTGTGTGCATCTCAGCCTTTTCCAGCATGGGCAGTTCGCAATCCTCGGATACGTTTTTGCGAACCATGTCCAAACTTTGTGCTTTGGCCAGCATCCCGTGAACCAGTCCGTGGATGTTGCGGATGCTCTTGGGCGACAAGCCGTTCTGCTGTGCTTTTGTATAGGTGCGCTGAATGTGCAGCGTTGTGAGGTCTTTCAGCTTGATGTGACCGATGTAGGGCACGACGTGCATACGGAAATCACTCTCGTAGTTGTCCATTGTCGAATGACGAATTTTGCCTTCCTTGAAGGTTTTGAGCCATTCCCAGCCCCATTCCTCCAGGGTCAGGTCGGTGCGCTCAATGCAAATGCCCTGCTCAATTTCCGTCATGCGAGCGGCTAACTTCGCTTTTGCCTCGGCTTTCGTCTGACCATACACGGCGCACTGCTTGCCGCTCAGACGATACCGACCTTCCCATAGACCGTTCTTGCGCTGGCGAATGTTTGTTGTTTTTGCCATATTTCCTCCTGCCTCAATCCGACTCAGAAGGAGTACAGGAGTACGCATCGTGTTGCAGTTGTCAAGGTATACACTGCTATTTTACGCCTCCCGTGCGGGAAATGCAAGATGAATTGGATGCTGTATTGATGTTTTTCGTGCTTCATGTATTGATTAGGTGGGGCATAGCTGCGGCAGAGAGTTCTGATTCAGCCATTCTTGAAGCATGGTGCGGTTGATGAGCAGCCGCCGACCAATCCGGAAAGACGGGAAATCCTTCTGGTCAGCCAACTGACAGGCGGTGTTGCGACTGATGTTGAGTTCTTCCGCAAGCTCCTTGACCGTCAAGGTCATCTTGCGATTGCTCTGATTGGGTTTGAGGGCGTGCTGACAGGTTTCGCCGAACAGCGTGAGGTTCATTTTCATCATATATAATAGCTCCTTGGTGCATGTATGTGAAAATAATTCGGACTTTGGAAGAGTGGAACATGAAACTGGAACAGGGGGCGACAAATGCTGAATAGGCGATATGCCTCTCCTTTCCAATGCACTTCTTTTTATGATGATATTTGTTCCATTGTTCCATGTGACTGGAATGTGGGAAAGGACGAGAGTTTGCCGACGCTATACTTGGAACAAGACAGCGGAACCAAGATGCGTTAGAGTGGGAAATTGTCTGCTGGCTTCACAGCGGGAAAGTGATTTGCGCCTGTTTCGACACTGTTCCGGTTGATTTGTTCCGGGTCGCAGTCGCGCTCCCAGCCGCGCTGCTTGCCGTAAAGTGCGTATCGTCTGCTTCCTTGATAGGAATGCCATCCTTTGAGTTCACCGCTGGCAATGGCGTTGTTCACAACGTCGCAGATGTTTCGTGTTTCCCATGCTTGCGGTCTTGTCAGAGTGCCGCTGTGAAGCGCTTCTGCAAAAATCAGGGTGGAGCATACTTGCTTATATGCCGTTTGCTCCATGAAGCCAAGCACTTGACCATCAAGTGTGTTCTCCGGCATAAAGGTGGTTTGTTCCTGCTTCAACTGCTTGGAGGCTTCCTTAGAGAGCTGAAGCGAGTATTCGCCGGAACGATAGATGACCATGATTTCCGCCCACAGTTGATTGAAATAGGCGCGTGATGTCTGTTGGTTAGCAAGGATGTGTACCTCTGCCTTGTCCGGGTCGATGCGGATTGGCAGGAAACGACGATTTCCGCTGCGGTCGTGGGGCAGGAAATCCAGCTTGTTGGAGGTGCCGGCAAAGACACACTGCCGCGGTCTATCCGCCGGGAACTTGTCATAAGGCACTTTGTAAGTATCCTTCTGGCGGCTGAGAAAAGATTTGATTTCTTCCACATTCTTGGCATTGACCGTGGCAATCATCTCGCTCATCTCGATAATCCAATGCCCCATCATGCGGCGATAGATGTTTTCATCGTCGAGCCTCCGCAAATCATCCGAAAACCACTCGTCATTCCCTGCAAGAAAACGGAAGAAGCTGGACTTGCCAGCGCCTTGTCCACCGGTAAGACAAAGCATCATGTCGAATTTATGCCCCGGCTGAAAGATGCGAGTGACAGCACCCAGCATGAATAAGCGCAGCAGCTCTTCATTCAAGTCGCTGACTTCCGCACCGAGAAAGTGATGCAGCGCAAATCGAACACGGGGCGTTCCGTCCCAATCAAGATGATTCAGGTACTCCCGCACAGGGTGATAACCGTTGCTGTTAGCCACCACGCGCAGGGCCGTGAGGATTTTCTTCTCGGACGTGATGCCGTAATGATTCTCAAAAAGCAGTTCGATGAAGGCTAAGTCATCGTCAGTGAAGCAGTTGCCCGCCCGATGCCACGGCATATCACCGACAATGACTATGCAGCCGGTGAACAGGTTTTTGCGGATAGCACCCATCAGCACGGGATCGTTTTCCAGAATCAAGACGCAATTTTCGACGGAACAAGTGATGCTGCCATCCTTGCTGTGTGCAAGACGTGCACGGAGAATAGCTCGTTGCTGAGAAAGCAATGCCTCATTTTCCGCGCTTTTTCCAGCGCGTGCGCCTGTGACTGCTGTAAAGTTACGTTGCAAGGTTACGAACCTCCTTTATGTTTGGATGATGAAGAAATACATCTCCACTATAACTGGTAAAAAGTTTGGCGTTTTTTACGCGATTCGTAAAAAATCAAGAAAAATTTTTGATAGGGCGGTTTGAAATCATTTCATCCTGAATCGTTAGGCGTTCGGTGGAAACATAGCGGCGGGTGTGAGCATTTCATTCTTGATAGCAACCTCCTTTCCGTTCATGCGAAGGGAAATTTATATACCCCTTCACTCTTGAACTGTAAAGAAAAGACCGTTTTGCGACACGATTTGAAGCGGATTGCAAAATTTTTTTCTGGAACTGCTGAAAACAAGAAATCTGGGGAGTGCTACAGCGCTAATTCATCACATTCCTAAGCTGAATATGACAGCATCAACAGGGATTCTAAATTTGGGCATACGAAAACCCTGCTTGCTAATTTTCTTCTCCATGCTGGAAGAAGTAGTAGCAAGCAGGGTCATTTTGCTAAAAATGACAGTTTGCTTGTTGGGAACACATTTCCCAAACCCTATGAATGCAGCGCACGCGCTGCGGTTATATCGTCATGAGAAGGGCAGCTGGTGTGAGAAAATCATACAGTCATCACATTGTCTGCCCACATTTCGCACTGACTCATGACAGTCTGAACAGCATCGTCCATCCCTTCCGGCGGGTATTTGTATTTCTTCAAAAGGCGCTTTACCAGCCGGCGCATTCCAGCTCGTGCGCTCTCTTTCTTTTGCCAGTCAATCGTCCGGTTCTTTCGGAGCATATCTGTCAGTTCCTTCGTAATCGCTATCAGTTCATCGTGTTGATAGAAGTCTTTGATTGCTTGAGGCTTCGTGAGTGCGTCATAAAAGGCAAGCTCGTCTGCTGTCAATCCGAGTTTTTCTCCTTCGGCAGCAGCGGCAGCAATGTCCTTCGCCAGCTTGAGCAGCTCTTGAATAACTTCCTCATTTGTCAACATTCCGTTCAGGTAACGGTTCATTGCGCTCTGAATGATTTCGGAGAATCGCTCCGACTTGACAATGTTTGTTCGGCGGTAAACGGAGACTTGCTCTGCAATCAGCTTTTTCAGAAGCTCAACAGCAAGGTTTTTCTCCTTCATATTTGCTACTTCTTCAAGGAATTTGGAATCGAACAGTGAAAACGAGGTCTGAACATCAGAGAAAAGATTGATAACGCCTTCGCTCTTGATGCTATGCTTCAAAAGCTCGTTGATACGCTCATTTACTTCTGGCAGCGTAAACTTCTTTCCACTGCCGCCTGAAACCAAGCGTACGGTCATTGTTCTGACGGACTCGAAGAAAGCCGCTTCCATGCGGGTTGGATCATCTACTAAACTGCTGCATAGGGAAAGTGCCTGTTTGAGCAGCAGTGCTTCCTTGATAAATACATTCTGCGTCTTCTCATTGTCGGGCAGCTCGTATTCTGCAACACTCTTGCCGAGTATGAAGTTCACACCACCGCTGATGAGCTTTGCGCGGTCGAGGTCATTTCCAGTCATGAATTTCTCATAACTAAATCCGTGGAACAAATCTCTGCAAATAGAGAGCTTTTCAAGGAATTTCGGATATGCAGCCTTGCTTACATCTGTATCACCATAGTTTTTCTTATCTCTGGCAGTGTAGTCGTTCATGGCCTGTTTCAGTGCGGCCGCAATGCCAACGTAATCAACAACCAAACCGCCTTCTTTATCTTTGAAAACACGATTGACGCGGGCAATCGCCTGCATCAAGTTATGCCCAGCCATTGGTTTATAAACGTACATCGTAGCGAGGGAGGGAACATCAAAGCCTGTCAGCCACATATCTACGACGATAGCGATTTTCAGCGGAGAATTATTGTCTTTGAATTTCCGCGCCATGTCGTCCTTATGGGCTTTGTTCCCGATAATCTCGCGCCATTCTTCGGGGTCGTTGTTGCCCTGCGTCATGACTACTGCAATCTTTTCTGTCCACGCTGGGCGTAACGCAAGAATACGCTTATAAATCTTCATCGCGATAGGGCGCGAATAGGCAACAATCATCGCCTTGCCGGTCAGAATATTTTCGCGGTAGTTTTCGTAATGGTCAAGAATATCATTCACCAAGGAATCTATGGTTTGGTCAGCACCAAGGATTGCCTCCATCTGCCCAAGTTCCTTCTTGCTTTTTTCAATAACATACGGAGCGGCGTTGTCAGCCATGATGTCGTACTCGTTGTCAATCAGATGCAGGGTGTCCTCGTCGAGTTTTAGGTGAATAACGCGGCTTTCGTAATAGACAGGTCTTGTTGCACCGTCTTCAACCGCCTGTGTCATGTCATAGATGTCGATGTAATCACCGAAGACTTCGCGTGTGCTGCGATCTTTTGTCGAAATTGGTGTTCCGGTGAAGCCAATGTAGGTCGCGTTGGGAAGCGTATCCCTTATGATGCGGGCAGTGCCAATAACGGTTTTTGCCTCGATTTCGCCGTTGTCCTTCTGCTTGACCACAACCTTTTCATTGAGACCGTATTGCCCACGATGCGCTTCGTCAGCCATCACGATGATATTCCGGCGTTCTGAAAGCGCTTCATGGCTTTCTTCAAACTTCTGCATGGTTGTGAAGATAATGCCGTTTGCTTGTCTGTTTGCAAGCAGTTCTTTCAGATTCTTGCGGCTTTCGGCGTGCTGCGGCGTTTGCCGGAGAAAATCTTTGCAGCGGGCGAATTGCCCGTAAAGCTGGTCATCCAGATCGTTGCGGTCGGTGATGACAATGATGGTAGGGCTTTCTAACGCCTCTTGCAGATAATGCGCATAGAAGACCATAGACAGCGATTTTCCACTGCCCTGCGTATGCCAGAAAACGCCGCCCTTGCCGTCTGTCAAAGTTGCGTGTTTTGTAGACTCAACCGCCTTTTTGACTGCAAAATATTGATGATACCCAGCGAGTATCTTGAAAGTATTCTGCCCATCCACATTAAAGCAGATGAAGTTCTTCACGATGTCAAGGAATCGCGCCTTTTCAAACAGTCCGACAAAGAATGTGTCAAACGAAGCGTGCTGTGTATTTTCGTAGCTGCCGTCTGTTGTTTTCCACTCCATAAAGCGGTCTTCGCCGGAGGTGATGGTGCCAGCCTTTGAGGTGGTCAAGTCGCTCATGACGCATACCGCATTATAGATGAACATGGAGGGAATCTCATACATGTAGTTCCGAAGCTGACGATATGCGGCGGAAGCGTCGGTTTCTTCACGGGACGGCGACTTTAACTCCACAATGACAAGCGGGAGACCATTGACAAAGAGAATCACATCCGGTCGCTTTTCGGAGTTTTCAATGAAAGTCCACTGATTTGCGACGGTAAACTCATTGCTGGAAGGATGCTTGAAATCAACAAGGTAGACGAGGGTAGAACGTTCTTCGCCCTTATCGAAGTATTTTACAGGGATGCCATTTTGGAGATAGTCCATAAAGACCGTGTTTTTCTGCAAGAGCGTTCCGGTTTCAAAGTTCTTGAGTTTATAGATGGCCTCCATCAGAGCGTCCATTGGCAAGCTGCGGTTGATCCGTTGCAGAGAAGGAAGCAGAACATCCTCGTAGAGCGGCGAGTGATAATCGCGCGCCACGTCCGGCCCGTAGACATAGGTATATCCCAGTTCCTCGTTGAGAAGCTGCAAAACCGCATTCTCGTAGTTTGATTCGGTGAAATAGCCCGACATAGTTTGTAACTCCCTTTTATACCAAACTTGTCCCGAACTGATAAGGTGACTTGCGACAAGCTGGCGATGATGCATCTAATCTGGTTATCATCCCAAGTACAGTCATGTCGAAATTCCGGCAACTGCATTAAGACGAATTCGACATTTACTAAAAGTCGACTGAGAATTTTATTAAGAGAATGTGAAGAAATAATCATGACATAATAGATTCCTTTACGGACAACAACCATTTTGTTATTTCTTCTGTATAGTTTATCATGTCGTCAGAAGAAGCTGCGACGCGGAAAATTTCATGTAATATTTCAGAAGTGGAGAATCCTGTTTGCTCAGATATTTTATACAGCCATTGGTGGCTATCAATTACTGCCTTTATTTCATCTGCTGCTTTGTAAAATTCCGAAGTCTTTTGCTCGTATTTCAGGATCATGTTGTGCAAATACTGTTCAGGAGAAGTGCCATCTGGTAGATGAAACTGTGCAATCATTGATAAAGCTTGTGCCTGCTTCTCGCCGATTGTATCTTCTGAACCTGAAATTCTCTTCTTTATCTGGCTTTCTTGTTCTTCTTTTGTTATATAACGGTCTCCATCGAGGACAATGAGGACATTAGATGATATATTACCACATAGAACAAAACTGGCGGCAAGTGTAAATGAATTATCGATTGATCCATAAGTTACAATTTCAACATCACCTGCTAATCCGCTATTTCGGGCGATTTCTTTTATGATAGACTCAGCTAATGTGTCCTCAACGTATATTTTTATCGGGCGGCAGGTTTTACCTGTGAGTGAATATAGCAAATCACTGCTGATTCGTTCATACACAAAAGTTTTACCACAAGATTCGATATTTGCGATGTATTGAACTTGAACATACTGTTTCAAAGCAAGCATTTCCACGGAATGAGTAGTGAAAACGATTTGTAGATGCTTACTTTGAGCAATACGATGTAGTATTTCAACCAATTTGTCCAATGCTGAAATGTGCAGAAGCAAATCGATTTCGTCAATCAAGATAAGTGAAAATGCTTCAGCACTATGAACCTTTTCAAGAATTTTTAGAATACGTTGCTCTCCGGTTCCCATGCTGAGTGAAGAATATTTAAGCCCGGAGGAAAGGATAACACCTGAAAAGTGCTTCTTCTGGTATGTGTTATCTAATAGCTCTTGGTATGACTTATTCAAAATATAAGCAGCATCACGAAGAATGTTCTCTGCAAGACGCCCATTCTTTTTTTCGGATGAATATAGAATCCTACTGGTTGCTGTGCTTTTCTCAATTTCCGGGAGACAGGTATCAATTCCAATATAATAAACATTACGTTTGGGGCGATTTTCGTATCGTGGTGACCATCTATCAATGTCTTTCCCGTATCTTCTTGACGGAAGTATGACACGCTGACCGTTCCTTCCTTCTGTCTCGTTTACAACGTAAAGCTCGCTGCCTTGCCAGAGGGAATCCGTATTGGGAACGAAAAACTCAGGGAATTTATGCTTTTCGCCCTTCCCACCATCGTCCGGCTGGTATACACAAGCAAGAGCGTGAATCACGGTTGTCTTGCCAGAACCATTTACACCCATAATTGCTGTAAGTGTATCTGAAAAGAAAATTGTAACATCATTCAAACATTTGAGCTGCTTAAAGTAGACAGACTTCAAAATCTGTTTTTCCATGGTAGTCTCCTTTGATGTAAACGATAATTTAGCGGCTTAGAGCTGGATGTCAGAAACATCAATCTCGCCGGACATGAGTTTCGGCAATAGCGCGTCACGCACTTCGGCAAGTTTGGTATTCTCGTCTTCGTTTGCCCAGATTTGCTCAAAAAGTGGAGTGACAGTTTCCGTAAAAGAGTCCATTGTGTTTTTGTCAGGAATGATGATCTCAGTTTTGCGGAAATCAGGAACCGTTAATTGTTGCTGAGTTGTACCAGTTCCGGTTATGTGAAGCTGGCGTAAATATAAATACAGATATTTCGCGCTAAGCACCTTTGTGTCAGGAATCAGCGTTACCAAACGAACAATCGGAACATAGGGGGTATGTCTCAAGCATACATAACCAATCGTACCTCTGGCAGAAACCGTAACACTTTCAACTTTGATCTTCGGATCGTTGGTGTAACCGTACAAGCCGTAGTCATTTATACCATTCGAGTAAATGGGATATGGACACAAAGGTGTTTTAACCGGAGAAGATTCCTTCGGTTTATCGCCGCCAGCGCCCATTTCGGTAGCATCGCCAAGCGTGCTTATAGTCCAATTAGGCGGCATTGTCCCGTCAAACGGTGTGAGGTCTACGAACAATGCTTTGAAAAGTGTTGCTGCTTGCTGATGTAAATTATCGTTTATCTTATTGTTAAGCGCAATCTTTTCATCAAGCTCTGCAAGAAATGCCCCGATGCGTCTCTGCTCATCCAGACCCGGCACTGACAATTCAAGCTCTTCGAGGACACTTTGTTGAACTCGCTGCCTTCCAGAAGAGCCGACCATAGACTTTATTGCTACGTTGCGGAAAGTCGGGTTTATTGCTGTGTAATAAACAAATTGCGGATCGCTTATTCCTGCTTTTGCTCGCATCACAATGAACTCCGTTGAGCCAAAGCCAATTTCGCCATCATCAAGCATATCAACATAAGCGGTTTTTCCGTTTTCAAGGCATGGCGTGATTCTTGCCATAACGGTATCCCCGTTGCAAAACTTAGCGCCGCCGTTAAACTCAGCTTTTTCTGTCTCTGGAATTTTTTTCGTGAACGGCTTTAACTTATCCATTGCAACCTTTGTTGTAATAGCGCCCTTTTTGAGATTCAAGCGAGGATTAAAGTCAATAAAGTCGGCAGCGCGGATTGTCCTCCATTCAGACATCATACCCAATCGCCCCCAGTCGTTCCCTAATTTGCGCTTCCAGCTCATGCGACTTAGCGAAAAGCTCAGACAGTTCAGCGGTCAATCGCCCCATCTTCTCTTCAAACGGCTCACCGTCATCTTCCTGTTCCTCAATGCCAACATAGCGTCCCGGAGTAAGAATGTAATCCTGCTTTGCAATGTCCTGTGTAGTGACAACCGCACAGAAGCCCTTTTCATCTTCGAGTGTTCCATCAACGAAAGCATTGTAGGTGTCGGCAATTTTCTTGATGTCTTCATCCGTCAGCTCGCGCAGTTTCCGCGTGACCATCGTGCCGAGCTTCCGGGCGTCGATGAACAGTGTCTTGCCTTTTTGCTTTTTGTTCTTTGCAAGGAACCAGAGCGACACGGGAATTTGCGTCGTGTAGAAAAGCTGTGTCGGCATTGCGACGATACAGTCCACAAGGTCAGCATTGATAATGTTCTTGCGGATTTCGCCTTCGCCGCCGGACTGCGAGGAAAGCGAACCGTTTGCAAGCACCATGCCGATACGACCATTCGGCGCAAGATGCCAAATCATGTGCTGCAACCACGCAAAGTTTGCGTTGCCAGAGGGAGGCGTACCATACTGCCAGCGGACATCATCAGCGAGTTTATCCGCACCCCAGCCCGAAAGATTGAAGGGGGGATTCGCCATAATATAATCCGCTTTGAGCTGCGGGTGACAGTCATTGAAGAACGTGTCGGCATTGAACTTGCCGAGGTCAGCCTCAATACCGCGAATGGCAAGGTTCATCTGCGCCATTTTCCATGTAGTCGGGTTGGAGTCCTGACCAAAGACGGAAATCTTGTTGATATTGCCACCGTGGTTTTCGATGAATTTTGCAGACTGGACGAACATGCCGCCGGAGCCGCAGCACGGGTCATAAACGCGCCCATTAAACGGCTGCAAAACTTCAACAAGGGTTCGCACAACACAGGAGGGAGTATAGAACTCACCGGCAAGTTTGCCTTCCTGTTCGGCAAACTTGGAGAGGCAATATTCGTATGTACGACCGAGAATGTCCTTACTGTTTCCATGCTCGATCATCTGAATGTTCGTGAAAAGGTCAACCACTTCGCCAAGACGCCGCTTGTCCAGCTCCGGACGGGCAAAATTCTTAGGAAGAATATCCTTGAGGCGTTTGTTCTCTTTCTCGATGCTGAGCATTGCAGCATCAATCACCGTGCCAATTTCCGGTCTGTGAGCGGCAGCCGCAATCGTGCTCCATCTTGCATTTGCAGGGACAAAGAAGATGTTTTCGGCGGTGTATTCGTCATGGTCTTCTTCAAATCCGTCACCTTCTTCAACCAGCTCCTTATACTTCGCCTCGAAGCGATCCGAAATGTATTTCAGGAAAATCAGTCCGAGAACGACGGACTTGTATTCGGATGCGTCGATGTTTCCGCGCAAGACGCAAGCCGCGTCCCAGATTTGTTTTTCAAAGCCGATGTTGCTTGTGCTATTCTCAGCCATTTCAATAACCTCCTAAACTGCTATTTTACATTTATTATTCTGCAAAAAGAGCTGTACGAAAAACTGAACTTAGCCCTTGTCCGTTCGCACAGCCTCAAAATATCTCCGATGTCGCAATTCAAATCGTCACAGATTACAGGCTAAGCGCTTGGCGGAAGGCGGAGTTCTTTATGTCTCATTCTATCAGAAACGTTCAAAGTTTTTATAGCGGATTCCCATAATACGCCTCCTTTACGCATTCGCAAAGTGTGATTTCTCTTCTATTATACATGATAGCTTCTTCAAATGCAATTATTTCATGTGGAAGTGCGCCCAAAAGATGCAAGCTCTTGATGACTTCGATTCCTATATATTGCCATATGACGTTGGCTGGGATACAAGGGAAGACGTGAAGCCGCTATGCTTTATGGAGAAACCTTGCAGAGCTTTTTGAATGCGCATGTAACATACTGGAATAACACATCAATAGTTCTGGCGACTGATAGCGTTTTGATAGCAAAATGATAGTAGATGCGGCGTTCGCGTTATGCTGATGTGTCGGCTGGGGCGAACGGCTTGTGGATGCTGAAATGTGATTTTATAGGAAGAAAAAGGAGAATCAAACAGGCGTGCCAACACGACTGTATTCACAATCCCGCGCATCTCCCTCTTGCGTCTTCCCGCTGAATGCGCTACAATAAGAGTGAATGCGCACGGGTACGCCAAAATGGAATGCTTGCGAAAGGAGGAGAAAGCATGAAACTACTCATTGTGGATGACGAAATCCGGGCGGTGCAGGCATTGGTGAAGCGGGTCAACTGGCAGGAATACGACTTTGAGCCGCCGCTGGCTGCATATTCTATGGCACAGGCACAGGGCGTTTTTCAACAGCAGGAGATTTACTTGATGCTGTGCGATATTGAGATGCCGCAGGGGTCAGGATTGGAACTGTTCGAGTGGGTGAAGACGTATTACCCGCTGACGGAGTGCATTTTTGTGACGTGCCATGATGAATACAGCTATCTGCGTTCTGCAATGCAGCTGGGGAGCTGTGATTATCTGCTGAAGCCAATCAACTATACGCTGCTGCAAGAGGCGCTGAAAAATGTGGTGGAGCGCATCCAGCGGCGCAAAGATAAACCGGCGGGGTCGGCAGAGCAGCCCAAAGACAGTCTGCTTCCGGCGAACACGCTTAATGTGTCCAATCCGTATATCCGCCAGCTGCTGCATGTGCTTTCGGAGCGGCTCACGGAGAATTTGCCCATTCCGGAACTGGCAGACAGTATGCACTTGAATCCGCAGTACATCATGCGCCTGTTCAAAAAAGAAATGGGCTGTTCTATTCTGCAGTACATCACATCCCGAAGGATTGCACTTGCGGTGCAGTATTTGGAAGATACGAACCTGCCGATTACCGAGGTGGCGCTTCTTTGCGGGTTTGATAATTATTCCTACTTCACACGAGTGTTTAAGCGGTTTACAGGGCAGTCGCCTGCCGCATTCCGCAAGCGCAGTGTGCCGCCGGACTAAATGACTTGCAGCAATATTGGGCATAAGGGGGAGAACAGGTGCAGAAGCCGAAAAGGAAACAATCTCGTTCATTGACATTGCGCTTGGCGGTGACGGTTATTGTCGTGATGCTGACGCTGAACCTGCTCTCCATCATCAGCGCACTGCGACTGACATCTACAACGCGGGAAAGCATCTTGCAGGAACACAGCTACTTGCAAACCTATTACACCAAGCAGCTTGACCGGGAACTGACGCAGGCTCAGGTGCGACTGTATTCCATGAGCCGCAGCTATGATTTCAGCACGGCGCTGTCTGGCGCGGAAACAGGGGAGGCGCAGTACAGTGCACTGCGCAGTCAGGTGACGCTCAATACGCAAATGAAGGACTGGTTGAACCAATTTCCTATGGTAGACGGCTATTTTTTGTTTCAGCCGGAGGGGGATTTGCTGATTATTGCCGGGGATGATTCCGCAGCTGTGCAGATGATAGGCGAACAGCTGAAAAGCGGCGAACAGGCGGATGAACAGGAAAATCGGGACGGAAAATGGCGCTTACAGCAAACGCCCATCGGAGGTGTGCTGATTTTCATGGGCATTCGCCGCGGCATCCAGTATGGGGCATGGGTGCAGACAGATCGACTGCTCGATACATGGGGCTTGAATGCGCAGGAGTATCAGATTTTGCCGGATACGGTGTCTCCCAATGCAGAAACGGTGGATGCAGCGGCGGAACAGGCGCAGTGTCTGCTCCGCTATATACCGCCGGAGGATGCGTTTGCGCTGCCGCTGAATGTGAAAATCCTGCTGGTGATGTCAGTCACGATGCTTTTGTCCATTCCGCTGATTTGGCTTGCTATGCGCCGACTGGTGCTGAACCCGCTGCATGAGCTGATGGAAGCAATTCGGAAAATCGAAAGCGGGGATACCGCCTACCGCATTCCGGAGAAGACGACTTCCAGCGAGTTTGAGCGCTTGAATACGCAGTTCAACCGCTCTGTGGAACAGCTGGCAGGGATGCACATGGAAATCTACGAAGCGCAGCTGGAAAATGAACGCACCCGCGTCAGCTATTTGACGCAGCAGATGCAGCCGCACTTTGTCTTGAACACACTCAACCTGATTTATTCGATGGAGCCGGAAGAATATGACTTAATACAGAGCACCATCATGTGTTTGTCGAACTATTACCGCTATGTGGCGCACATTACAGACCCGCAAGTAGCACTGGGAGCGGAACTGAACCATGTGGAGAATTATTTCAAATTGCAGCAGACACGTTATCCGGGCATGTTTTTCTATGAGATTGAATGCCCAGAGAACCTGCGCGAGCAGATGATTCCGCCGATTGTGATTCAGACGTTTGCTGAAAACACCATCAAGCATTCTTTGATTCCGGGCAGGGAAAATCGCATTTGGATTCAGATTGAGGAAACGCCGGAAAAACAGCTGCATGTTCTGATTCGGGACAGCGGAAATGGCTATCCGCCCGAAGTCTTGGCGCAGATTCAGTGCTATCAGCAGACAAGGAAGAAGCAGCCGAACCTCGGCATGGGGATTCAAAACACAATCGAGCGGCTTCGGCTGATTTACAAGGGGCAGGAAAAACTCTGTTTCAGCAATCAGCCGCAGGGCGGCGCACAAGTTGATTTCTATTTTCCAATCCGGGAGGGCGGAGAGCATGAAGCGCATCGCAGTGTGGATTTTACTTTGTATTCTTCTTTGTCCCCTGATGCAGGTGCAGGCGGAGGACATCACGGATTTGACCATCGAGACGGTGACGTTTGACAACGGCAATCCGGGACTTTCAGCGGTTGAAGAAGCAGTGAATCAGATTACCATTCCCGCTATCGGCGTGCGGATTCACCTGCTGGATGTTGGCATTCAACAGCATGCACAGCGAATCAGCATGATGATTGAAAGCGGCGAGCCGGTGGACTTGGTGATGGCGGGGCTGACGCTGCCGATGGTCAGCATGGTAGCAGATGAACTGCTGCTTCCGCTGGATGCGCTGGTGGATGCGTATGGGCAGGACATTCAGGGTCTGTTCGGCGATCAGCTGGCGGCGGGGCGCATCAATAGGCAGCTGTATGCGATTCCCGGCGATGCGTACTGCGCCCGTGCAGGCGGCGTAATGGTGAATATGGAGCTTGCACAGGCGGCGAGGCTGACAATTCCGGAAACCTGCACGCTGGATGACTTGGAGAGCATGTTCGCTGCTCTGAAAGCCTATTCGCCGGAGCACTACGGCATTGCTTTTGAGACGGGCGATATGTCGATTATCAACTACTTTTTTGAGATAGAGAACTACGGAAGCGGCATTTTTGCCTTTGGCGTAACGTTTCAGCCCAGTGAAAGCACCAAGCTGGAAAATATGTTTGCCTCGGAAACCTATCGCGACTTCTGCTATCGAACGCGCAAATGGCAGCAGAGCGGCTATATTCCGCCGGATAGTTTGACAACCAGCATTTTGGCGTTCACGCGCGTCAATCAGAGGCAGGCGTTATGCCTTCCAATCAGTTTTGCGCCGATTGAGCAGTACAAGCTCCGCAATGATGAAAGCGAAAGGAAGATTCTCCCCATGACACGCCCACTGCGCTTTACTAGCGCCATTCAGGAACGCATGTGGGCGATTCCTGTCACCAGTGAGCATCCGGAAAAAGCGATGCAGTTTCTGAACCTGCTGTATAGTGATGACCGTGTGGCGAATCTGCTTTCCAATGGGGTGGAAAATGTGCATTATACCAGAGTCAGCCCGCATGTTATTGCGCCGACAGGTGATTCAAACTATAAGCGCGTGTTTACCCGCTTTGGCAATCAGGCACGGGTGGATCACTGGCTTCCAGCAACGGAAGCGTATCCAGCGGAAATGATGGCATTTGAGAACTCGGCTGAAATTTCCCGAACGCTTGGGTATACCTTTGACAGTGCGGCAGTGGCTGGTGAAGTGGAAGCGGTTAATGCAGTGATTGCATCCTATGCACCGGCGCTGGAATACGGTTTGGTGGAGGATGTCGATGCGGCGCTGAAGGAATTTAACGAGGCGCTGGAAAAGGCGGGAATCGAGAAAGTTATTGCGGAAAATCAGCGGCAGCTGTCAGCATGGCTGGCAGAACGTGAATAGAAAGCACAACCGCATATACAGCAGGCAGGGAAGCATTTCTGAAAGGGAAATGCATTCCTGCCTTTTATCATGTCATTATCGTACATATTGCAGGTCATAATTCTGCTATCATGCGGCGATGACTTTGCGCTACAATACAGACAGCAAGGATGAGCAGCGCCGAGCGGTTCATGAACGCATGGCACTGGAATTATCCAAATGAAAGGAAGTAGGTACCATGAAAAAAATCCTGTCACTGCTTCTCGCGGCTGCGCTGCCGCTGAGCGCCGCCTGCACAATGGTTGCGCGGGCGGAAGAGAATCCTGCCCCCAGCGGCTTGGTTCCCGGATTGGTCGAAATGACGGTGTTCGGCAATCATGTGGATAAGCCGGAAAGCGTCTATCCGCAGGCGAACGGGCAGATTTTCAACGAAGGCTATACGCCGGAAAACGCACCGGTGTACTGCAACCCGATTGTTTTTAACTACAACTACTCGGCAAATGCCGGCGAGACGCTGGGCGTGGTGTCTGATGCGCCGTTCAGCGCGGCATTCATTGCCAACATCATTGAGAGCAGCCCGACGGAGCGTTACACCCATTTGACGAATGCAGTGCTCTTCCGCGGCACCGCCACTTACCTCAAAGAAAACAACAGCCGTTCGGCGGCTGACCCGCACGCCATCTATTATAACAACGTTTGGTATGTGTATGCGTCCGGCGGCTATCAGCTGCGCTCGGAGGATTTTGTGAACTGGGAGGTTGTCCCGGCTATGAATGCCGATGGCACGCAGATGACCTTCACTGCACCCAGCGTGGGATACCGCACGGATGAAAGCGGAAAGACGACGTTCTACCTTGCGTGGAACAGCTCACACATCTATTCTTCGGAAACGCCGACCGGCCCTTGGACGGACTTGGGTGACTTTACTTACCGCGGCATGTCTTTCAGCGATAATGCGCTGTACAACAAGGAGGACAACACCTACGGCCCGTCGCACGCGGCGGATGCAGCGGATGATGCTGAATCGGTCATCATTGCCGCGCACAATGACGTGGACTTGTTCGTTGACCATGATACGAACCGCATGTATCTCTGCTGGGGCATGGGCTCGAAGGAGCTGAGCATCGCGGAGCTGAATCCCGATAATCCCTCGGAACTGCTGAGTGCACCCGTGCCGGTTATCACGCACAATCCGACGGTGACGTGGGAAAACTTCGGGCAGCATCATGAGGACTACGCGACCGGTTTTGCGGAAGGCTCGATGATGTTCAAGTACAATGGCGTGTATTACTGGACGTTTGCGACCGGCGGCACGCAGTATGATTCCTATACCTTCGGTGTATACACCAACAAGACGGATGACCTGCTGAACGCAGACAACTGGGTGTATCAGAATCAAGAGGTCATTAACCCCGATGGGGATGATGCCATGTGGGGCGCAGTGCGCGGCGGCGGTCACGGCTCGATTGCGGAAGGCCCGAATGGTCAGCTCTGGTGCTTCTACACGGTGAACGTCGGCTATGAAGGCGACATGGAGCGCCGTCTGGGGGCTGATCCGGCGTATGTGACGGAAGATGGCGTGCTGGTTGTGCCGCATCTGTCGGAAAATCCGCAGTATGCGCCCGGCGTGCTGGCGAATCCCTGCGGCGAAGCGGGCAATGAAACGGGTTCGGACATTCTCTCTGCACGTCAGGGTTATGCGGTGTCGAGCTATCACGAGGGCCGTCATCCGATGTACGCTTCGGATGAATCTCCGCTGACGTGGTGGCAGCCTGCGGATGACGATGCGCAGCCGTGGTATCTGGTGTCGCTCAAAGGCTACTACAACGTGGATTCCATCCGCGTGATGCTCAAGGATGTTGAGCTGAACCGCGCGAACACCTATGGTACGAATCATTCAGAGTATTCGTACAAGATTGAGGTGTACAACGGCATTGAGAACCCGGTCACTGCACCGATATCTGAAAGCAATTCCGAAGAAGGCTGGGTGACAGTCTGGGAAGGCACGTCCAACATCCTGAACTTCATTGACATGGAAGAGCCTGTGGAGGCAATGTTCGTGCGCATTACGTTTACGGACTGGACGGGCAAGGTTTCCTAATACGAAAGTCGCGCACCGGAAAGAGAATCCCTTCGAGCATCGGGGGGGCTTCCCTTCCGGCGCGGAAGACGGGAAGTCGGGAGGTCAAAGCATGCTGCAGGTTGCTGTGCTGGAGGATGAACAGGAAAGTCGAGTGCAAATCAAACGTTGCTTGGAACGCTATCAGGCGGAAAACCATGCGGAATGGGACATGGATTATTTCAGCAGCGGCGCAGAACTCTTGTTCAGCGGCGCATCAGGCTATGACATGCTGCTGATGGATATAGAGATGCCGCAGATGAGCGGGATGGAAGTGGCACGCCGGGTTCGCCGCGAAGACCAGCATGTTGCGATTGTATTCATCACAAACATGGCGAATCATGCGCTGCAAGGGTATGAGGTAGAGGCAATGGATTTCATTGTGAAACCCTATACCTATGAAGTGTTTCAATTTCGCATGGATCGCGTTGTGCACCGGGTGGAACGGAAGAAAAGCAATCGCGCTGTGCTGCTGACGAGCAATGATCAGGTCTATCGTGTCCTGCTGTCAGAACTCCTGTATGTGGAGGTGGCGCAGCATACGCTCATTTACCATACAGAACAGGGCGAAATTGCTGTGCGCGGTAGTATGCGCGAGGCGGAAAAGGCGCTGATGCCATACGGTTTCTGCAAATGCAGCCAAAGCTATCTGATTCACTTGCGCTTTGTGACACGGGTGAAGGATGATGAAGTCTTCCTGAACAAAGAACGGATTCACATCAGCCGAGGCAGCAAAAAAGAATTGATTCGTGCGCTGGCGGAATATACAGCAAACGGATGAGACGGAAGGAAAGGGAAAGATAATGAAAAGACTGCTGGCAGCATGGATGCTGCTTGTGCAGCTGGCGCTGTGCTGGACAATCGGCTTGGCAGAGGATGCGTTTGAAAAGGAAACGTACTACATACACAATGACGAGATGAATCGCAGCATCTACGCGGTGCAAATCAAGCCCAAGGATTTGGCAGAGGGAGAAAAAGTACCGCTCATCATCTATGTCCACGGCGGCAACGGCACGGCAAACAGCTATATTGGACTGGCGAAAACGCTTAGTGAACAAAAAATCGCAGGTCTGATGTTTGAATGCTGCGGCGGAAATAACGGGAAAGCATCCGCCGCCAAAAGTGACGGAGCAGATCTCTTTCCTGCGCACTATTCCTCGCGCATCAGCGACTTGGAAGCTGTGCTTGCTTTTGCAAAAACGCTGGATTTCGTTGATACGAACCGCGTTTATTTGTGGGGGGAAAGCTATGGCGGAATTGTCGTGGAATTCTGTGCGGTCAATCATCCGAACGATGTGAAAGGATTGCTGCTGGTCAGTACAGGTCTGTCGGATGCTGTTCTGGGGATTCAGGCACAGGAAGAGACACATCATGGCATTCTGACGAAGTATGTTCCTGATGATCCATACCAGTACATTTTGGGCTATCCGGGCGCAGTACTGTTTATTTGCGGCGATGCAGATGCAACAGGCGCTTATGACAACGCGGCGTTCAATGCGGTGCTGTATCAGCAGCGGGAACAGACGCAGACGGATTTTGTCACAATTCCGGACGGTGGACACGGCTATGGCACATTTACAAAGGAACAGAAACAGACCACCGTGGATTGCATTCTGTCATGGATAGCGCAATAATGACCAGATTTGACGCTAAAACGACGGGATAAGCCAAATTGCACACACGGAAACCCAATCGTGCTATGATACTCACATGAGATGCGTTGCCGAGAAGGAAACGCACAAAATAGAAGGAGGAACCCAATATGAAGAAGTTTCTTGCTCTGCTGCTGGCGGCCCTGATGGTGCTGGGCTGCGCGAATCTGTCCTTGGCGGAAGATGCTGCGCCGCTGGAAGTGCTGACCGAGTTTGGCGACCTGACTGCGGATGACGCTGATTACGAACCGAACCCGGACTACGACAAGTACACCGTGATTGAGTACTACATCGAAGCGGCGGACGCGACGGTTATCATTACCTGCTCTGCGAAGGCGGACGGTTCCGAATACAACCTGGAATACAGCTTCTATGGCGACGACCAGCAGGTCATCTGGCAGGTTGTTGACGGCGAAGGCAAGGTCGCGTTCGACAAGACGGGCTTCATGGGCGGCGAAACGCCGGATATGATTGCCTACATCCTCGAAAACGCGACGGTCTGGGCTGACATTGTGAAGTAATCCCAATTCACCTGCGCTGCGGTGAAGCAGCACAAAAAGAATCCCCGTGTGCTGACGCAAGTGCCAACAAGAAATTCGGACTTGCTGGTACGCGGGGATTTTTAGAAGGCAGAACGACTTCCCTCAATCAGAAAGGAGATTTGATTCCATGAAAAAGGTTCTTGCACTGGTAACTTCTTTGGTCATGTTGCTGGGGATGACGGGATGCGGCAGCTGATGCGACGGAAGAAACGCCCGCGGTTTCGTATCATCGGGATTATAAATATGACTTTGTCTGGTCAACCAAGGGCATCAGCAAGCTCAAGAGCAAAGCAGCGCAAACCCACGGCACGGTGGAAACGCTGACTTACCAGACCCCCGCCTATGCGGTCAATGCCGTCATGGGGACGGACTATGTGCTGGAAAAGGCAGTGAATGTGTATCTGCCTGCCGGATATGACCCGGAAAAGAGCTACAACATCCTCTATCTGATGCATGGTGGCGGTGATGACGAGAACTACTGGCTGATGGAGCTGAGCGACCGTACACATGGCAAAACGACGATGCGCGTGCTGGATCACATGATTGAGGACGGCTTGTGTGAGCCGCTGATTGTGGTTACGCCGACGTTCTATGCTGACGTCGAGGGCGTTGAGCCGACGCAGGAGCAGATTGATACGGGCAACGAGGTGCTCAATACTGTGCTGCGCGACAAAAGCCTGTATTGCAGCATGAACGACATCAACTGGATGTGTGCAGCACATGGAGAACAACTGAACTTCATGAATCCGCTGGACTTGGTCTGCATCATTGGCAATGCGCTGGACAACGCAGTGGAGGCAGTAGAGCGCATTCCCGACAAAAAGAGGCAGATTATCAGCGTCAAGATTGCCACCGTCAGCAGCATGATGCAAATTCTCATTGAGAATACGTTTGACGGGGAAGTGCATACCGCTGATGGGCAGCTGCTGACGAGAAAGCAGGACGCACATAATCACGGCCTCGGCGTGCGCAGCATTCGTGCGACAACGGAGAAATACGGCGGTTATGCCAGCACGACCACGGAAGGGGATACCTTCATCCTCAACATACTGATTCCAATTCCCAATGCGGCCGAAACAGTATGAGAACTTGGAAATTCTGAAGCAGAAGACAGAGAGGAAGCGCTTGAAGATGGACGAGCAGAAACAGAAAATCAAAAAGCCTCATAAAAAAATGAGCAACAAGCTCTTTACTGGAATTTGGGGAAGCCTTCTGGCGCTCCTGATGGTGGGCATTATCACGCTCAACGTGGTGCTGCTCAAATACAGCTCGCTGATTACTCGTTCGCTGGGACATCAAACCGTAGCAACCGTGAATCTGGATACTTCGGGTGACAGCGATTACTTCAAAAGCGCCTTTGCAACGGAGGCAGATTTGCTGGCGCATGAAACGGAAATCAGCCGGCAGATTGAGGCGGAGGGCATTGTGCTGGTGAAAAACGACCAGAATGCACTGCCGCTGCAAAAGGGAGCGAAAATCAGCATCTTTGGTCAGGCATCAACGCAGTTCCGCTATGGCGGCGGCGGTTCCGGCGCCATTGACGAGACAAACGTGCAGAGCTTGAAGGAAGCATTCACGCAGGAAGGCTTCGATGTGAATGAAACGCTGTGGACGATGTATCAAGACAGCGGCCTGAAAATTCCCAAAGAAGTCAAGCCGGATGATTTCTCTGCGGAGGTGGAAAAGTCTTTTGCAGCATATGGCGATGTAGCGATTTTTGTCTTCTCGCGCCCTGCGCATGAGGCGACAGACCTCGCAGAGAAAGAGGTCTCTCTGAGCAAGGATGAGCAGGCGCTGCTGACATACATCAATGCGCATTTTGACCGCGTGATTGTGCTGCTGAACATCGCAAACGCGGTTGAATTGGGCTGGCTCAATGAATATGAGCATATTCAAGGGGCACTTTGGGTGGGCTACCCCGGTCAGCAGGGAATGATTTCGATTCCGCGTGCCGTGAATGGTACGGTGAACCCGTCTGGACGGCTGGTGGATACCTATGCTTACAGCGCGGAAAGCTCAGCTGCGTTTGAAAATTTCGGCTATGGGCGCGTGGAAAACGGCTATAACAGCGTGGGCGCGAAGAATACCTATGTGGTTTATGGCGAAGGAATTTACGTCGGTTATCGCTATTATGAAACGCGCTATGAGGATACGGTACTGGGGCAGGGAAATGCAGACAGCAGAAAGGGCGCTTCGGACAACAAGGCGTGGAACTATGGCAAGGAAGTGCTGTATCCCTTTGGCTACGGACTGAGCTACACAACCTTTGAATACAGCAATTTCAAGCTGACGGAAGAGGAAAATCAGTTTGCTGTTTCTGTGGATGTCACCAATACAGGTGCTGTGGCGGGCAAGGAAGTTGTTCAGATCTACTTCCAATCGCCCTATACGGACTATGATAAGCAGTATCTGGTAGAGAAGGCATCGGTGGAGCTGTGCGGTTTCGGCAAAACGCGCCTGCTTTTGCCGGGCGAAACAGAGACGGTTGCGCTGACTGTGCCAAAAGAAGAGCTGCGTGCGTATGACCGAATCAATGCGCGCACCTACATTGTTGATGCGGGAACGTACTACTTTACCGTGGCGGACAATGCACACGATGCAGTCAACAACATCTTGGCGGCAAAAGGCTGCACGATTGAAGACGGCATGGATGATGCGGGCAATGCTGCCATGACAGCATCCTATGTGCAGCAGGAACTGGACACAACGACCTGCGCAGTGGACAGCGCAACGGGAACGGCTATCAGCAATCAGTTTGATTACAGCAGCATGACGTACTATGACAGCAAGTATGTCTATCTGACGCGCAGTGATTGGGATGGCACATGGCCGAGCTTCTACGGCAAGACGGATAAAAAGGGCAACCATACCATGAAGGCGAGCGACCAGCTGCTGCAGGACAGTCAGGAAAATCATTACGCTGACGACCCGAACGCCGTTATGCCGACGACAGGTTCGGGCAAAGGTATCAAGCTGATTACCATGCGCGGCAAGGCATACGACGATCCGGCATGGGAAAATGTGCTGGACTGCCTGACGGTCGAAGAAATGATGAACATGGTTCGGCTGGGCGGCTGGCAGACGGCACAGCTGCTGAGCATTTCCAAGCCTGTTTCCAACGATCAGGATGGCCCGGCAGGTATTTCGGATGAATTGATTTCCGGCAGTGCGCACTGCATGGGCTATCCGATTGCGGTGGTGCTTGCGTCCACATGGAATCAGGAACTGGTGGAGCAGATGGGCGAGTGCATTGGTGAAGATGGCTTGAAGTCGGGCGTTCAGGGCTGGTATGCGCCGGGGGCAGGGACGCATCGTACGCCCTATGGCGGACGCAACTTTGAGTACTACTCCGAGGACGGCTTCTTGTCGGGGAAAATCTGTGCGGCGGAGGTTCGCGGCGCACAAAGCAAAGGCATGTATGTCTACCTCAAACATTTGGTGCTGAACGATCAGGAAGATCGGCGCTATGGCATTGCAACCTTCTGTCAGGAGCAGGTGCTGCGCGAACTGTACATGACACCCTTTGAAATCTGCGTCAAGGAAGCGGATGCGCATGGCATGATGGCGGCATTTGACTCCATCGGCGGCATCTGGTGCGGTGCAAATGAAGATTTGCTGGAGGATGTTTTGCGCGGCGAATGGGGCTTCCGCGGAATTGTTGTGACAGACTATGCGACAGCGAACGGCGGTTACATGTGGATTGACATGGGGCTGCAAAACGGCGGCGACCTGTGGCTGAACAGTGACAAAACGGTTTACTGGATTGATGACATTGAAAACAATGCAACGCTGGTGAACAGCCTGCGCCGTGCATCGCATAACATCCTGTATACGGTTGTCAACAGCGCGGCGATGAATGGCTTCAGCGAAAAGACGGAAATCCGCAATGTGCTGCCAGAGTGGCAAATCTGGATGATTTGCGCTGATGCTGCGGTGCTGGTGGTGACAGTGACAGGCGTACTGCTGATTGTACGGCGCTGCAGGAAGAATCGCAGCAGCATTCAGGTGGTTCAGGTGAAAGCGCAAGTATAACCAAGCGTCATAGATATCCCTGCCTGATGTGCTTTCCAGCAGGCAGGGCATCTGTGTATGCGCAAAACGGGCAGAAGGAGAGAAAAAGCATGTTCAAAACCAAACAATTCTGGTGCGGATTGAGCTGCCTTGGGGTCTGCGTGATGCTCATCGGGAATAGCGCGGGCACGATACTGGAGAAGAATCGCAATATGGTCAACAGCTATCTGGGAACGCAGACTGCTGTTGTTGAGGTCTCGGAATCGGACGATGCACTGTATACGACCTATGTGGCGGATTACGCCAACACGGATGAGCTGATTGCAGCGCATCGCGCAATGGGCGAACGCCTCAGCGCAGAAGGCAGTGTGCTGCTGAAAAACAATGGCGCATTGCCGCTGGAAAAGGGCAGCGCTGTGACATTGCTGGGCGTTTGCGCGGAAACAAAGATGAATTTCGGGGCGCGCGTCGGCTGTGCAGTAAAACCGGGACAAAACGTGAAGCTGGGGGATGCACTCATCGAAAAAGGCTTCCAAGTGAATGAGCAGATGCGGGAAACCTATACGAAAGTATGCAAGAACAAGGTGTACAACAACGCCAATAAACTCTCGCCGAGTTTTGTGGGTGTCCTGCCAGGCAATGAACCGAAGCTGGTAACGGCGGAGGCGACCGTGGAGGAAATCCAGAAGGCAGATTCGGACTATCGAAACGGTTTTGCAGCGTATCAGGATGCGGCAATTGTTGTGCTGGGACGCTGCGGCACAGAGGCAGCGGACTACTATCCTGGTGAAACGGGCATTGACCCGCAGACAGGCGCGCGGAATGCGCTGGCGCTGACGAATGACGAGCGGGCGCTCCTTGCACTGGCGAAGGAAAACTTCCACCGTGTGGTTGTGCTGCTCAATACGGCGAATCCGATGGAAATCGGTGAATTGGCGGCGGATGACGGCATTGACGCTATCCTGTGGATTGGTTTCCCCGGCAATTACGGTACGCTGGGCATTGCATCCATCCTCTGCGGCGAAACGAATCCGTTGGGGGCGCTGCCGGATGTGTATGCGTCGAACTCTGTTTCATCGCCCGCAATGGCGAATTTCGGCATCTATACTTTCGCAAATGCAGATGAATATTTTGACACGGTGACAGACCGCGCGGATTACTATCTCATCGAAGCGGAGGGCATTTACACGGGCTATCGCTACTATGAGACCCGCTATGCGGATGCTGTGATGGGGCAGGGCAATGCGGATTCCACAGTGGGGGCATTTGATTCTGCAGCTGGCTGGAATTATGGCGAAGAGGTAACATATCCGTTTGGCTATGGCGTGAGCTACACGACATTTCGGCAGACGCTGGATGCGGTGACGGTGTCGCAGCAGGACAAAACGGTGACGGCAGCTGTAACGGTGACGAATACGGGCAGTGTCCCGGGGAAAAGCACGGTGCAGCTGTATATGCAAGCACCCTACTATGTGGGCGGACTGGAAAAGAGTGCAGTGCAGCTGCTGGATTTCGGCAAAACGAAACTGCTTGCTGCCGGGGAAAGCGAAACGCTGACCATCACGGCAGATATGCAGAACATGACCAGCTATGATGCTGACCGCGAAACCTATCTGCTGGATGCGGGGGAATATTACTTTGCAGTTGGCTGCGGTGCACATGAAGCGCTGAACAGCATTCTGACGGCGCAGGGATATGCGGAGCGCTTGGATGGTCAGGGCGACATCGCGTGCGTGAAAACATGGACGCTCGCGGAATGTGATACGACGACGTTTGCCGTTACGAAGGCTGGCGTGCAGGTATCCAATCAGCTTGCTGATGCGGATTTCAATGCTTTTCAGCCCGGCACAGTAACATACCTGAGCCGCAGCGATTGGGCAGGCACATGGCCGAAAAACTACGAGAATCTTACGGCCACGGCGGAAATGCTTGCGACGCTCAAAAACGATTTTTACACCATCCATACGGATGACGACGTATCGGACATTATCTGGGGAGCGGATAACGGCATGTCCTTTGCGGATATGAAGGGGGCAGCCTACGATGACCCGCGCTGGGAGAAACTGCTCGACCAGTTGACGATTCAGGAAGCGGCGGAGTTTGTTTCGACCGGAAACATGATTTATCTGGATATTCCGTCTGTTGGTTTCTTAGGCGGAACGCTTGCCAATGACGGCCCAGTGGGCTTCCTCAGCAGTATTTCCAACGTATCGGACGCCAATTCGCCGTGGTACGTTTCGCCGGAAGACCCCAATGCGGGTTACGAGGTGCATGACATGGGCACGCCGCAGCTGGTGGGCGCGTCGTTTGACAAGGAGCTTGCGCAGGCAATCGGGACACTGTTCGGCAATGACAGCCTTTTCAACGGGCTGTCGATTATCTGGGGGCCGGGACTGAACCTGCATCGCACACCCTGCTGCGGTCGAAACGTGGAATACTATTCGGAAGATCCGGTGCTGTCCGGTTTCCTTGCCGCGGCGTATGCGCAGGGTGCGTACAGCAAGGGCTTGATTGCAGCCGGCAAACACTTTGCATTCAATGATCAGGAAACAAACCGCAATGGCGTGGCGCCCTTCATGACGGAGCAGAAGGCACGCGAACTGGAATTGCGCAGCTTCCAGATTGCCTTTGAAAACGGAATGCTGGGGACGATGACTGCGTTTAACCGCATCGGCACAACCTACGTCAGTGCGCATGAAGGACTGATTGATGGCATCCTGCGCGGCGAATGGGGATTTCAGGGGTACATCGTGACTGATTTGGTGAATCCGGCAACCTATATGACGTGGAAAGAATCTGTTGCGGCAGGAACAACGAATTTCGACTCCGTAGACATCAAAGAAGAATGGTACGCTTATCTCAATCACGATGGAAACACCCTTGGCGGCGATGCTAAAATTCTCCGCCGATTGAAAGAAGCGGTGCATCATACGCTGTATGTGCTGGCGAACAGCAACCGCATGAATGCAGTGAACACATCAGCAAAAATGGTGGAAGTCAGCAACTGGTGGCGTGTCAGCTATCGGACGGCGAAAATAGGCGGCTTTGTGGCAGCGTGCGCAGGATTGCTGGGTTACGTGGCGATATGCTGCATCAGCATAATGGCGAAAAAGAAGGAGGAACGCACGGCATGAAACAGAAAATTTTCCTGATTCTTCATGTGGTTCTGACGGCAGGGGCAGCTGCATTGACGGCGATTAGTTCAGCGATGGCATATCCACTGGGTAATATGGGCGCAATCATTTTCATGAGCGGTGCGGCAATCCTGCTGGAGTTGCTGCTGATGCTGCGTAAAAAAGACGGCATTCTGCGGGATGCAGCACTGCTGTTGAATGTGGTGCTGACGACGCTGTGCTTCTGCCGTGTGCTGACAGGGCGTGCGGATTTAATGGGCTATGTTTGGTTCTCTGACTTGGAGAAGGGTAACTCGACCGCTGTGAACAGCCTGACGCTGGCGGCGATTGCGCTGGGTGGCTTTTTGCTGGGCAGCGTGATGAATATTGTGCAAGGGTTTTGGCGGACGAGAGGGTAATGCTGGCGCAGACTTCGCCTGATTATCTTTTCTGATGAAATCTATTGGCTCTGCTGACTTTGGAAAAGAAGAAAGTCGGCAGAGCCAACATTTTGTTCGGAAATTTACATTGAGAATATTTCCAGACTCAACGGAGTTAGATGTTTGTGGTGCAAATTTTCATCAAATCACAAATGCACAGATACAAACATCACAAAACAAATCAGCACTTTTCAAATTTTATCGCCCCAAAACTGTTCAATGAGTTCATTATAGGTTAGCCGGAAACTTGGATATTGTCTGTGTTTCCTCGACACTGCACCACGATGCGTACCCACAATCGTACCCACAACGGAGTGGTATTCCATGTGATTTGCTAAGCTGCAAATGCTGATTTTGGTTTCAGAATGTTACCATATGGTACTGATTGGAACGCAACGGGAAATGTGTTCTCCGCTTCGAATCCGCTATGCTCCACGAGCCGAAATCCTTGAGATGCAAGGATTTCGGCTTTCTTTTTGCCCATAAGTACCATCAAACGTACCATTGTTGCGTTTTA
>OGNY01000730.1_pt1 | contig 26753 bp, 15 predicted proteins | sample 1573551 | NCBI WGS metagenome assembly OGNY01 (sample SAMEA2581885, study PRJEB24529) | metagenome | biome: Human gut stool | place: China | collected 2011
TCTTTCCGGACGTTATCATATATATAAAGGTAAGGATGGAAACATCTGGCTGGGCAACAATTTAGGAGAGATCATCTTTGTCAATCCGCTTACGGAAGATGTGGAATCTTTCCAGTTGAAAAACAACGAAGGCGGGAGGATGCAGGCTGTTATCCATTGTTTCTGTCTGGATTCGTGGAATCGTTTGTGGGTAGGTACTTCGAATGGACTGGTACAGGTAGACCCTAAAACTCACGGATGCAAAAGTATACAGCTGCCCGGTGAAATCAAGAATGTATTTGCCATCACTGAAGATAAGGAAGGCAATGTATGGGTAGGTACGGATAAAGGACTGAAAAGACTTGAAACGAACGGTGACCAGATACGGGTGGAAGGAAACTATGAAAAGGAGAACGGGCTGGAAGAAGCCGGAGTGCGAACCCTGTATGTGAATAACTATAATCAGATTTATGCAGCCTATCTGAACGTCGTTATTCGCATCGACGGAAGAGAGAAGGATAAGATAGAATCTGTTTATACACTACAGAGTGGATTGACGGACGGACATGTCAGTTGCATGGTCGACGACCATATCGGAAACACATGGGCAGGAAACAATGTCGGAGTGATGACCATCAGAAATGGACAGGAGGCTTTCTATAGTTATCTGTCGGTGGGAAACTGCAGTGCAGTCTGTCGTTTGAATGACGGGCGGTTGTTATGGGCGAATTCATGGGGACTGATTTTCTTTGATCCTTCCGCTACCAAAGGGGATAGCAGCAAAAAGTGCTTGATGCTGACCGATGTGGAAGTAGGCGGCGAAACGGTGCTGGCAGGAGAGAAGCGGAACGGCCAGATGATTCTGTCTGTTTCTCCAGAAAAGCAGGAGAAGCTGGTGTTTGCTTCCGATAACAACGACTTTCATTTGTTCTTTTCCGATTTGCGTTACGGACTGGCGCAGCGCAAGATTGCCTACCGTCTGCTTCCTGTGGATAAAGAGTGGAAGATGATACCGCTTGCAGAAGGACTGTGGTTCAACGGATTGGCTGCCGGAAAATATACCTTGCAGGCAAAACTGGTCTTCCCGGATGGTAAAGAAGGAGATGTAATAGAGATCCCTTTGGTGGTGAAGGGCAAATGGTATCAGACTATATGGGCGTATATCATGTATGTTCTGTTACTTGGCGGATTATCTTATTTCTTCTATTCTTATTTCAGAAAGAAGGATCATCGCAAACAGATTCATCGTGACCGTGAGATGATACTGAAGGAGAATCTGAATCTCGAAAAGCTGAAACAGGAACAAAAAAAAGAGATAGAAGCGATGAGGAACCGGTTGCTGATGCTCTTTGTGCAGGAATTGCGTACGCCGTTGTCACTCATCATCGCTCCGCTGAAGGAATTGCAGAAGGATGACGCTCAGACTTCTCAGCTTTCTCTACAGGTGGCGTACCGGAACTCACTCCGCATGGTGGATGCCTCCGTATTCGGTGGATAAAATGATTGACAGCTCTCTTTTTGGTGTCCGGGACTTGTTGAAGGTGTATGCCATTGATTTCCATTGCGAGAAGAGAATCAAGAAGGAGATGGAATTTTATGTGGACAAAAAGAAAATAGAGTTCGTCATTCATAATCTGCTGACGAACGCTTTCACTCATACGCATTATGCGGGAACGGTTTCTTTATCTGTTTGTGAGGTCGTAAATGACAATATGCACTATGTCTGCCTGATAGTAGAAGATGACGGAAAAGAAAAGGTAAGAACCGCTGAGCAGTTGATGAGCGAGAATAAAGGATCGGAACATGATATGTCGGTTGCGCAAATGGGATTCACCATCATGCAGCAGATGGTCGAAGCCCATTACGGAACGATTACTCTTGAAAGTACCGAAGGAAAGGGGACGAAGGTCACGGTCAATCTTCCCGCCGACAGAGATGTCTTTGAAAACAATCCGAATATTCAGTTTACCGATCCGGAAGAACTGACGGAAGTAGCAGAGCCGGAACCCGAATCGGCAGAAACACAGAAACAGGATTTGGCAGTAGAGGATGCTGCCGTGCAACAGGATCAGCAACTGCCACTTTTTGCGGAGACATTGCCTGCCGAAGAAGTAGCATCTCCTGTAGCGGGCGGAGCTAAAAAGACGATATTGATTGTAGAAGATCATAAGGATATCCGTCTGTATCTGAAAGTGCTCTTCGGCAATGAATATAACTTGTTGATGGCAACCAACGGACAGGAGGGAGTCGATACGGCAATGAAAGAGATGCCGGACTTGATCATCTGTGATGTCATGATGCCGGTGAAAGACGGTTTCGAATGTTGCCGGGAGGTGAAGGAGAATCCGGAAACGTGCAGTATTCCTTTTATCATGTTGACGGCAAAGGTGGAAGACGACGATATTATTCACGGACTGCAGCTGGGTGCGGATGATTATGTACTGAAGCCGTTTACTCCAGGTATTCTGAAGGCGAAAGTCAGCAGTCTGATTAATGGTCGTCAGACGTTGAAGCAGATGTACACGAAGTTGTTCAAATTGCCGGGAACGGATACAATTGTCGTGAGCGAACCGGAACAGGCGGGTGAAGAAGTGAAGACGGAAGATCCGTTTATCACAGCTGTTATCAAAATTGTGGAAGAAAATATTTGCGAGGCGGACTTTAGCGTGAAGAAACTGGCAGCGGAAATGAATATGAGTCAGCCTACCCTCTACCGCAAAGTGAAGCAAAGTACAGACTATACCATTATAGAACTGATCAGAGGGGTACGTATGCGCCGTGCGGGAGTGCTGTTGAAAACGAAACAATATGCAGTGCAGGAAGTTGCCGAAATGGTGGGGTATAATGACATTCCGACTTTCCGCAAACATTTTGTGGATGCATTTGGTACGACTCCTTCTACGTATGAATGAAAAAAATGACTACTTTTGCAGTCGAAAACCCTAAAATGAGGAATCGGCGTGCAAAGGTATTTTATTTATTTGGCTTATGATGGAACCAACTATCACGGTTGGCAGATACAACCCAACGGGAGTAGTGTGCAGGAATGCTTGATGAAGGCTTTGTCTACTTTTCTGCGTCGTGATGTGGAAGTGATAGGTGCCGGACGGACGGACGCGGGGGTACATGCCTCGCTGATGGTGGCACATTTTGATCATGAAGACGTGCTCGATACGGTGACTGTCGCCGACAAGTTGAACCGTCTGTTGCCTCCAGATATTTCTGTCTATCGTGTCCGTCAGGTAAAACCGGATGCGCACGCCCGTTTTGACGCGACTGCCCGGACGTATAAGTACTATGTGACTACCGCCAAATATCCTTTCAACCGCCAGTACCGCTACCGTGTCTATGGTTCATTGGATTATGAACGGATGAACGAGGCTGCACGTACCCTGTTCGAATACATCGATTTTACAAGTTTCAGCAAACTGCATACAGATGTAAAAACAAACATCTGCCACATCTCCCATGCCGAATGGACGAAGATGGAAGGAGAAGACACCACCTGGGTATTTACTATCCGTGCCGACCGCTTTCTCCGTAATATGGTGCGTGCCATCGTAGGAACATTGCTCGAGGTAGGACGCGGCAAACTGACCGTGGAAGGTTTCCGTAAAGTGATAGAACAACAGGATCGTTGCAAAGCAGGAACTTCCGCTCCGGGAAATGCGCTCTTCCTTGTCAACGTAGAATATCCGGAAGAGGAAATAAGTAATAGGTAATAAGTATTAAGTAATAGGTAATAAGTATTACCCAGTGCTTATTACCTATTACCTGATACTTGTTACTTGACACCTATTACTTATTACCTATTACTTAATACTTATTACTTATTTCAACATGTGGTTATTATTAGCTTTTCTCTCGGCTACCTTGCTGGGATTTTATGATGTATTCAAGAAACAGTCATTGAAAGATAATGCGGTGTTGCCTGTATTGTTTTTGAATACGCTTTTCTCCAGTCTAATTTTTCTGCCGTTCATTTTGGTATCGGCATTCGAGCCTGATCTCCTTGGGGGAACCATCTTTAATGTTCCCGTTGCAGGATGGGAGCAGCATAAATATATTATCATCAAGTCGTTTATCGTTCTGTCATCGTGGATATTCGGTTACTTCGGGATGAAACACTTGCCTATTACCATTGTGGGGCCTATCAATGCTACCCGTCCGGTGATGGTGCTTGTAGGAGCAATGCTGGTGTTTGGCGAGCGTCTGAATCTCTACCAATGGATCGGAGTGATGCTGGCAGTGGCTTCCTTCTTTATGTTGAGCCGTTCGGGGAAGAAAGAAGGGATCGATTTCAAGCATAACAAATGGATTCTCTTTATTATACTGGCAGCAGTTATGGGAGCTGTCAGCGGATTGTATGACAAGTTTCTGATGAAACAGCTGAATCCGATGCTGGTGCAATCGTGGTATAATGTCTACCAGTTCTTTATCATGGGAACCATTATCTTCCTGCTCTGGTGGCCCAAACGGAAGACGACCACTCCTTTCCGCTGGGACTGGACCATCATTCTGATTTCCGTATTCCTTTCGGCGGCAGACTTTGTCTACTTTTATGCTCTGAGCTATGATGACTCCATGATCTCCATCGTTTCGATGGTTCGTCGGGGAAGCGTGATCGTATCTTTCATTTTCGGAGCACTCTTCTTCCGTGAAAAGAATTTAAAAAGCAAAGCGATTGACCTTATCCTCGTGTTAATCGGAATGATATTCTTATATTTGGGGTCTAAATAAAAAGTACAATATGAAATCAAATAAAATCACTCATACCATCGCATTTTTCATCATCGGCTTGTTTACTTTTGTCTCTTCACATGCGCAGGAAGCAAAGACTCTTTTTATCAACGTGCCGGATTCACTTTGTCCCTTGCTTACGAAGGTGAACCGTGAAGACTGCATCGACTTTCTGAGCAGTAAAATGAAAGCACAGGTGGAAAACCGCTTCGGGCAGAAGTCGGAAATGACCGACTTGAGTAAGGACTATATCCGGATGCAGATGACTCCGGAAACCAGTTGGCAGATGAAAGTATTGGCTTTGAATGATACCACGAATGTGATTTGTACGGTAGCTACGGCATGTGCTCCGGCTTGTGACAGCAGCATCCGCTTCTATACCACAGACTGGAAACCGCTGACTGACCATTCATTCATTACCCTCCCGGTCATGAGTGATTTTCTGATAACTCCTGACTCCGCTTCCATATATGAATTTGATGAAGCCTCCCGTTCGGCAGACATCTTATTGATGAAAGTGGATATGAACAAGGAAAACACAGAACTGGCTGTCACTCTGTCCACTCCCGACTATATGTCAAAAGAAACGGCAGAAAAACTTAAACCGTTTCTCCGCCGTCCTATTGTTTATCAGTGGAAGAATGGAGCGTTTACCAAATAAACAACTCCGCCCCATTTCCACTAATTATCCATTAGCCAAGCACTCATTGATGAATGCCACCATCTCCGGTGTATGTTCTTCTACGCTTTGAAGTAGTTTGAACTGTGCCTTGGTGCGCACCAGATTATGTTCGGGATATTTGATTTTGTAGTAAGTATCTCCGTTGATATAATCGGCAAGGAACCGTACGCACTGCATATAGGGGAATAAAGCGGCAGCATAAGGCAGGTTCTCTATTTCAATGGGAGTGAGGAACGATTTGGCACCTTTCAGATATCCTTTGGTGAATGCCTTGAATATCTCCATGTTGAAGTTCACACGATCCAGGTCTTTGTCATCTTCGTCGCCGGTATTGGCACCTGTACGGAGGAAATCACCGTAGTCGGAGAAGATGAAACTCGGCATTACCGTATCGAGATCAATGACGCAAAGCACTTTTCCGTCTTCATCGAACATCATGTTGTTTACTTTCGTATCGCAATGGCATACTCGTTTCGGAAGTTTTCCTTCGCGGAACAGGCGTTCTGCCTTGCACATTTCGTCCGCACGCTTTTCTATCTCGTCCAGATAATACTGTACTTCGGCTACTCGTCCGGCAGCATTGGCAGCGACTGCATCACGTAGCTGTTTGAGACGAAATTCCATGTTATGGAAGTCGGGGATGGTTTCTCCCAGTGTTTCCGGAATGTCGGCAAGCATAGCCTGAAAGTTTCCGAAAGCCTCTCCTGCATAATTGGAATATTCCGGATTGACAGTCTCGTACGTTTTGGCACGCGGAATGAATACCATGACACGCCAGTAGCTTTCTCCGTCGAACCAGTAAGTTTTTCCTTCTTCAGTGGCGAGGAAAGAGAGAACCTTGCGGTCGATGTCAGCTTCTCCGGCTTCGGTCAGTTTCTTGCGAATATGTCCGGTGACTGCGGCAATATTGGATTGAAGCATTTCTACATTCTGGAAGATGGCATGGTTGATGCGTTGCAGAACGTAGTCGGGGGCGTCTGCTTCTTGTGTGTTAACTTTGTATGTGTCGTTGATAAGTCCTGTTCCCAAAGGCTTAATCTCTGTGATAGTACCTTGGGTGTTGAACTTGGCTACAATACTTGATAAATCTTTCATGGGTCTTTTCTTTAAAATTTATACTAAGGTTATCGATAATCATATTTGGCGGCTTCAGTAGCCTGACTGCCGGAACGAACCGGTACCAGAGTGAACCCCCAGTTGTATTCGCGGTTGGCAGGAATCTGGTGGAAAGGTTCGGGACGTGCTCCCCAACTGTCATAACCGCCTACTCCCTGTTGCTTCATGTCGACACAAACTTCGACGAAGTCTCTCGGAGTGATGTCATTGACGTGATGCATCCGGCGCAATACATTGCGGGCGGCCTTCTCGTCGTGGTTGGCAGCTTCTTCCGGGCTGAAGTTATTCCATTGGTAAGGGTGGGGCAGCGCTTCTTCCGAGTCGAAGTCCTCGACGGAATTGCGCAGTGCGTTGAAACCGATCAGGCTGTCGGCAACGATGACAAGGCCGTTTCCTTTATCGGGAGACAGGTTAAGCCAGCGCGTATCCGTGTGGTGTCCGTTCTCCTGAGGACGTACATAGTTGAAGTACATCTTATCGGCGGTTGTCTGATAGATGCCTACCATGGTTCCGTGATTGCGGTCGATGTAGTTTTCTTCCGGACCACGCCCGAAATACTGTACATTGTTCATCTGCGCCGGCAGACGGAAACGTACACCGATGCGGGGGACTTCCAGCTTGGAAGCGGCTTTGCGGGCTGCATCACTTCCGGGAGTGAAGGTAGCCATGCGGGTAGCTTCGGAGACTTCTGTTTCGGCAGCCTGCATATCGGTAGAAGTAAATTTGGCATTTACATGAACGATTCCGCTTGGGTATATCTTATAGGTGACAACATACAGATTGCCGGCTGCCAGCAGATAAGTTACCTGCAACAGGACGGCTTTGTCTTCTGTGCTTACCTTCGTGTCTGTCACGTGGAAGTCTTTGCTGGACTTTTTCCATACGTGGAGGCGTTTGGGAGCACCGTTTCCGTAATCATTGTCATTAGGTGCCCGCCAGAAGTTGGGCTGGATGCCGAATCCGTCTTTGAAGTATTCGGTTCCATCCACTTTGTATGAGGTAACCAGACCGCTCTTCTTGTTGAATACAAAATTTACTTTTGAAGAAGAAACAGTCAGTTCGTCTCCTTGTGTTTGAGTTTGCAATGCGGGGCCGTTGGCTTTGTACGTATTCCTTTCGGCTTCGACGGGCAGACGGAACTGGTCATATGCAATCTCGTATCCGGCGGGAATCAGCGGTTCCGGTTCTACGGCTATCACGCTGAAGTTAACGAAATATTCTGTTCCCGGACGGGCTTTCAGACCACTTACCGGTACGGTGAATTCTTTTGAAGTCTGCGGAGCGATGTCCAGTGATACCTTTCCGCTTTTGACGGTTTTTCCGTTGGCCAGTACGCTGTAATGTATCTGATACTTTTTCAGATTGGTGAAGTAGAAACGGTTCGTGATGTTGAACTTGCCCGATGCTGCGTCAATCGCATCGAAGCCGACATTCTGATGCACGTATTTCACTTCTGCCATTGCCGGATGCAGACCACGGTCGGGGTTAACAAGACCGTTGCAGAGGAAATTACCGTCGCTGGGTGCATTTACTCCGAAGTCACCTCCGTAAGCCCAGTATTCTCTTCCGTTCTTGTCTTTCTGGAGCAGACCCTGATCTACCCAGTCCCAGATATATCCTCCCTGAAGGTTCGGATATTTATAGATAGCCTGCCATTGTCCCCAGAGATTTCCGGTAGAGTTGCCCATTGCGTGTGCATATTCTGACGGGACAATAGGACGGTCGCTGCCGTTCTTGCCGATATCTTCCAGCCAGCCGGCACCCGGATACTGAGGTACGTACATATCGGTGTTCCATTCCCATTGTGCACGTTCATAGTTGACGGGACGTTGCATGATGTTCTTGTCGGCTTCTTTCAACCAAAGATAAGTCTGGTAGAAGTTGTATCCGTTTCCGGCTTCATTTCCTAACGACCAGAAAGTGACGCTGGGGTAGTTCTTGTTGCGTTCGAACATATTGATTGTGCGATCCATGTGTGGTTTCAGCCATTCGGGATTGTTGCCTAATGAGCCGCCTTTACGTAGATCGTAGTACATACCGTGGCTTTCGATATTGGCTTCATCGTACACGTAAAGTCCGTATTCGTCGCAAAGTTCATAGAAACGGCGGTCCTGCGGATAATGGCAGAGACGTACGCTGTTCAGATTATGCTGTTTCATCAGTTCGAAGTCACGACGCATCAGTTCTTCGGTGACGTAATGTCCGGTTTCCGGATTATGTTCGTGGATATTGACTCCTTTCAGTTTCAGCGGTTGTCCGTTGATAAACAGGCATACATAAGGTTTTCCGTTGGCGGCTTTCTGATCGATAGGTTTGATCTCGATGCGGCGGAATCCTACGTTGAAAGGGATAATCTCATTGACTTTACCCTCTTCTTTGACAGTCATCACCAGCTTGTAAAGGTTCGGGTGTTCCGATGTCCATGTGCGTACATCGGTCAGATTCTTGTCAAAAGAAAGGGTTCGTGTCTCGTTGACAGGGACATAAGTTGTCTTCTCTTCAGTAGCAACTACTTTTCCCTGAGCATCGAGCAGTTCATATGCCAGCGTCAGATTGGTTGCAGCCGGACGATGATTGCGCAGGTCGACGTTCAAAGCGAATACTCCGTTCTTGTAACTGTCATCCAGTGTCGATGTGATGCGGAAATCTTTCAGGGCGGCTTTGGGCTGTGAATACAGATAAACATCCCGTTCGATACCGCTGATACGCCAGAAGTCCTGACATTCCAGATAAGAACCTGTGCTCCAACGGAAGATTTTCAGTGTAAGTACATTCTTACCCGGTTTCACGTATTTGTTGATCAGGAATTCTGCGGGGTTCTTGGAATCTTCGCTGTATCCTACTTCTTGTCCGTTGATGTATACATATACACCTGATTTCGCTCCAGCGAGGTGGAGGTAGATATCCCGTTCTTTCCAATCAGCGGGAATATCGATGTCCCGACGGTAGACTCCCACGGGATTGGCTTCCGGAAGGGTGGGAGGCTGCGGGTTACGGGGCTTGAACTCATAACCGTGGTTGGTGTAGATAGCCACTCCATACCCTTGTACTTCCCAGTTGCCCGGAACTTTGATGTCATTCCAGGAGTCCGTGCTTACGGAAGGGTCGGTGATATTGGCGGGAAGGTCTTTGTAGCTGTCTGCGAAGAAGAACTTCCATGTACCGTTCAGCAACTGATAATAGTTGCTTTTTTCAAACTTCCCGCTAAGTGCATCAGTCCGGTTATCGTACGTCATGAAGGAAGTACGCGGATATTCTTTATTGACCGATACAACTTGCACATCCTGCCAGTAAGGCTTGTCGGATGTTTTTTCGGCCATAGCGCCTGTTGTTAACAGAGAGAATATTCCTGCCAGTAATAGGTGATATGATCTGTATTTCATGTTTTTCAATCTTGTTTCTTTTTTTATTTAACTTTGATATGGTCGAAGCCTTCCCCATAAACTCCGATAACGGCACTTTGCGATACAAATGCGTTGGGGTCGATATCTTTAATCAGTCGGAAGATGATGGTAGACTCCCGTTTTTTGGCAAGCACAAACATCATTTTCACTTCTCTGCCTGTGTAGAAGCCGGTTGCATTGATGATCGTCACTCCACGGTGAGGGTATTCGTTGATGTGTCGTCCTATCTCCTCATATTTATTGGATATGATAAAAAACTGGACAGACTGACGTGCGCTGTTCACTACCTGATCGAGGACGAAACTGCAAATGTAAAGTGTTGCAAATCCGTATACCACCTTCTCCCAGTCCTTCAGAACGAAATAACTGGAGGTAATGATGATCATATCGCAGATCAGTATGACTCTTCCCAAGGTTATGTCCCGGTATTTGTTGATGATAGCGGCAATGACGTCCGTACCGCCGGTGCTTCCGTTGGCGCAGAACGCAACTCCGATACCGCCGCCACAGAACGATGCTCCGATGACGCATGCCATGAAAGGCTGGTCGCGAAGAAGGGAAACGCCTGATGCCAGTTGCTGGATAACGGACAGGAAGAAAGTCAGGGTGAATACTCCAAAAATAGTTTTAATACAGAACTTTAATCCCAATAACTTAAGCGCAAGCAACAATAAGAAAAAGTTAATGCTGAAATATGTATACTGTACCGGGAATCCCGTTGCCCAATATACAATAGATGCAATACCCGGCACTCCGCCCGTCGTAATGTCGTTGGGGAGTAGGAAAACGGTCCATCCGATGCCATAAAGTATCATACCTACGGCGATCATCACATAATCTTTGGCTTCCCGAAGGATAGTCTGTCTAGAGGGTTTTAAAATATCTGCTTTCATATAGGTGATTATAATAATCAGTAAAGTGCCGAACATGAACTTACGGATAACCTGACTTTTTCCCAGTCTGGCTATCCGTAAGTTTATATATTAATAAGGTATAATGGCTTATTCGGCAAAAGCATGTCTGTAACCTTGCACTTTGTTCCATCCGCCACGGGTGAAATCAGGAACTTCTACCGGAGCAGAACCGTTTTCGATGGAGAGTCTGGTCAGTTCGGCCATACAACACCATTCTGCGAGGTCGTAAACGTCCATGTCCAGTGGCAAACCATTGCGCAGACAGTATACTAGACGATAGTCCATGATATAATCCATACCGCCGTGTCCACCTACTTTCTTGGCAGTTTCTTCCAGTTCTTTGTGGATAGGATCTTTGTATTTAGCCATCAATGCTTTTTTTACATCTTCAGATACAGAACCGTGTGCGTTCAGCTTTTCGTGATTTGGCACATCATTAGAGTCTACTTGTGTAGGTCTCAGACAGTATTCCTCAATCGGATATTTGCTGGCATAGCCATCAGCTCCAACTACTTGGTACATACGGCTGTAAGGACGGGGAGTCATTACATTGTGCTGTATCAGCATTGTTTTACCGTTCTCCGTACGGATGAGGGTTGTGGTCTGGTCTCCGTTCTGGAAGTCTTTTACTTCTTTTCCGGTAGACTTTTTAATGTATGCCGGACCGTTCACAGCTTTGGTGTCCATAGCTACGAGAGTTTTCATACGGTCGCCACGGTGAATATTGAGTACTTGGCAAGCCGGGCCCATACCATGAGTTGCATATACATCACCACGATGTTTTTGATTGTAATCCATACGCCAGTTGTTCCAGTAATACGGCCAGAAGTCTTCCAGATTGTGTATATAAGCACCTTCTACGTGAAGTACCTCACCGAATACACCTTGTTGTGCCATATTGAGTGAAGTCAGTTCAAAGAAGTCATATACGCAGTTTTCCAGTTGCATACAGTGTTTGCGAGTCTTTTCGGAAGCGTTGATTAGCTTCCAGATTTCATCCAGTGTCATAGCGGCAGGTACTTCGATGGCTACATGTTTGCCATGTTCCATAGCGTATACACCCATGTCTGCATGGTGTTTCCAGTCTGTAGCTATGTATACCACGTCGATATCGTCACGTTCGCAGAGCTTTTTCCATGCTTTCTCGTCTCCTGTGTAGGAAGCTGCTTTCGGCAGACCGGCTTTCTCCAGTATCTTTTGAGCATTTTCAACACGTTCGGGGAGAAGATCGCATAAAGCTACAATCTGAGTTCCCGGAATATGTGTCCAGCGTTCAACTGCACCGGGACCGCGCATTCCCAATCCGATAAAGCCTACACGGACCGTTTCAAGTTTAGGAGTAACGAGTTGGATTACATCTTGCTGATTTGCCGGACGGGCCGGAGTTTCTACTTTTATAGGAGAGAATTTTCCTTTTGTCTTTTGAGCAAAACTGGTCTGGCAGGTCAACAATGCAAGACCGACGAGTGTGCTAAGTAGTAGTTTCTTCATCTTTCTTTTAATTTTTAATTGGGGGTTATTAATTGGTTTTTCATTTCGGTGTCAAAAATACTAATTAATTAATCAATCCAGTGTAATTATTGTAGATATTTTCATTGCCCGTCTATATTTTTGGTAGAAAAAGAGTCGCACTATTCGCTATGTTATAATGATATTTTCGGCATCGCCCGAACAGTGAGCGATGCCGTTTTTACATCTGTAATGTGTGTTAAGTTAAATTATTATTATAATAGAATACGTTTTCCGTCAGCTTGTACGGCATATAATTTGGCATTCACCATCAATATAGATGAAGGAATCTCGAAAGTCGTGAAGGTAGAAAAATAAAGTAATTTTCCATTTTCATCATTCTCTCTGAGTTCAAAAGCCACAGCTTCATCTCCGTTTTGGATGGAGACCTTGCGTCCTGCCAGCTCTGCCGTGATAGCTTTGGTTATCTTCTGATTTTCTTTGAATTGAGTGTAATATCCGACATCTCCGACTGCCGAATAGCGGTAGTCATTCGATGGAAACTCACTTTTCTTTCTGTCTTCAATGTATTGGAAAGCATGTTTCGGGGCAGGGAATTGTGCCATGTATTCTTTTGCTTCCCGAATCATCGCATCACTTACATAGTATTTGTATGTTCCATACTGTTCGATAGTCGTATTGACAGGTTCGAAGAATCCCCACATCTCGAAAAAGTCTGTCAGGTTCTGATTGGCGGCTTTACTTGCCATTTTGGCAAATTCAAGTTGCTTTTTCCCGGGATCTTCACCTTCGGTCATATTCACTTCACGCATCAGTTTGAAAAGTGTCTGCCAGAAATCAGTTTTATATTCGCATCGATGATAGTAAATCCATAATTGCCAGTTCATTCTCATATGCGTTTCTGTGTCTTCGTTCTGGTGGGTTGCGTCTCCCATATTATACCAAGCCTGCCCGTTGGCATAACGGGCGGTTGCAACGCTTCCTAACCCGTTACCACGCGATTTGTATTTTCCTAATTTATAGATAATGAAATTAGAGAACAGATTATTAGATGATTCGGTAGAACTGGCCCAGTTAATAGCTGCCTGATGAACATGGCCAATTTCATGAGCTGGTCCCCACGCGTTATCTTCCGCTGCCATTACATTATCTTCCAACAAGATATTGCCTAAGTAGGTATAGACAAATCCGATTTGATAGTCAGAAGCCCACATATAACTTCCTTCCGGTGAGATGGCAAATAAATGGTTGTTGACTTGTGATGGGCGTACATCGTCAATTCCCATTAATTCTTGTTGCCAGCCGACAATGTTATCCCATAGATGGATAGCTGAGAGGATGTTGTTGGGTACATATTCCAATAATTTGTTGCGGTGGAAATAGAACATGATCTTTTCACCGCGTATGCAGAAGTATTTGTGTGTTGATTTTTTCAATAATTCAGCGTATTTTTCGTCTGTCTTATGTTCTTTCAGGTCGAAGAAACCGTTCACTGTGCCACTTCCGAGTGGTATGTGAATTTTGATGGGTTTTGCTGTATTTGAAGTCAGTTCGGTGTTGTACATGACAAACAATTGTCCTTCTCCTTTCATAGTCAGTTTGTTGACTCCGGGATTTAGCATATAGACATCGCCTGAAGAAGCTGTTTGCTTGTATTCTGTTCCTGTTTCCCAAATACACTGCATTGAAATATTCTGTCCGTATGTGTCACCAACCAATACGATGATATCGTCTCCTGCCTTGACGGATATACCAGTCGGATTGTCGAGATCACTATATTTCTTAGTCATTAATTTATCCGCCCATTCAGCAATATTACTGTATGGTTCATAGCTGCGAATGCGAAATTCTTTTTCCCATTTGTCGTATGTATTGTCACGAACCGCTTCTGCTATTCTGACGAAATAGTCTGGCAGAGCTTGTATCTGTTCGTTGGTGACGTTGTTCTTTATTTCCGTACAAGTTATATCGGTGAATACGGTAAGAAGTTGTTTATCCAGTGTTTTATCCGTATTTGTTTTGTAAAATTCCATTTCATCACAGCTTACAAAATCACCCAGACCGCTTAATACTTCGAATTTGATTCCGGTCGCTTTTATGCCTTCTGAAAATGAAACTTTGGAAGGAGCATTCTGCTCTTTAAAGTCATATTCTCCCTGTAATGTATAATCTGATCGGTCAGGATTGGTTGTTGTATATACTTTGACCTTTCCGAAGTTTCCATTACCGGATCGTGTATAATAAATTAAGTAGTCTATTTCCGTATCTCCTTTAAAATAGTATTCCAGCGTGACAGGGAATTTGGCGGATTGTCCCCACGGAGTGTGGAAAGGGGCAGCTCCATCAGTTGAAAATTTGCCATCATATGTATTTTCAATATCCTGTCCCTCCTGATGCTCACTCGCTTTGCCTCCGGTTGGTGTAACCTTGATGTCACCCTCAACAATTACTTCGCCTTTGGCATATTGATTAACGGTGATAGTATAGGTAGCAGTAGTTGATGTTACTTTTATGTTGGCTGTTCTTTTGGTTTCGCCTGTATTTTCATTCACTGTAATTCTCAGGAAAGTTCCTTCTGCTGCTGTCTTTTGTTTTGAGCATTGTAGCCAGTTTGCTTCATAAGAGACACTCCATTGAGCTAACTCCATAGATGTGTTAATTGGAATCTGGACAGACGTACTTGATTTATCCAGATTTTGTATCAGATATTCTTCACTGATACTGAAGGAGCTATTTATAATCGATTTTTCGGTATCCTTGCATGCCAGTGAAACTGTGAATAGAGTAAAAAGGGCTAACAGGTTAGTAATGAATCTTTTTATTGTCATTTTTTTGCTGTATTAGTTTTTAAGATAGATGAGGTATAAAAGGGTGAATCAAAAGTCTGACTCACCCTTTGTCTCTCATTTATTATTCGGACAGTATGAACAGACTAAATTCGCTCCATACAAAGAAGGAACCACTGGTCCAGTTGCTTTCACATTCAAAGCGTAAGGTGTTGGCAGCATTGTCTATTGAAACGTCGGGAGAAACATAAACTCCTGCAGCACCTGACGGGAGACCATCTTCATCCCACGCAAAACGCTTGTAAAGTTGTAAATTGTTCTCATTCGTTCCTGTATATAAATTGAACCATGCCAAAGCGGCATTTCCGTTATTTGATCTGTTTGTATAGGTGAAACGGAATGTCTTAGTTGATACGGGCAATTTTACTTGAACATAATGCTTGTCGGCAATTGATACACTCCACGCGCTGTGGAAGTAGGTACCTATATCTCCATCCAATAAATTAGCTAAGGAACCTTCTGACGGTTCTATTGCATTACTGGAAAGCATGTCCGCTGTCAGACTGTATTTTTCAACAGATGCAACCAGTATAAATGGATTCGTGTCGAATTCGAAACCGTCTTTTCCATTAATTTCCAGAATCTTTATACCCACATTTCCGGAGGTCTTCGTAAACTTAGGGATATTAACTTGAACAGAAGATGTGTTTCCAGGCTCAAATGAGATGATATCCGAAACCAACGTTGCTCCTTCTAAGGTAGTAGTAGTTTCATCAATTGCTACTTTACAGGTGAAATTCCATTGGTTTTCGACTTGCAATCCTAAAGCAAGATCAATGATACCTCCACTTTGTGATAAATATTTAGTCACGGTTCCTGAACTGGATTCAGTGACTGAAAGAGAGGGAGTAATAATCTCCGGTTTCAGAACTAATGTGTTTTTATCCGCCAGGATGGAATCGGATGTACTGGTCAGCATGATTGGAAGAACACACGTTTGTCCCTCTTCAAGAGTCTGCTCAAAGATTTCTATCTCGTTGGTATTCAGCTGTAAATTGATGATCTTATAGGTTTCAGCAGAAGAATAATCGAGTTCTTCTATGTTGAACGAATAACAATTGGCAGGCATTGCCACATAGTCCAAACCTCTCTCGGAGATATACTTCTCAAAATTGACTGCATCCATTGCACCGATATGGGCAGAAGCTGTCAATGTGGGTTGACTTCCGGATTTAATGACCGTTATTGAATAGTTAGTAGCCTCTCCTGTTTTATAAAGATCTACGGCTTGCTCACCGGTGGTCTGCAGTGATAGTATTTTCTCATATTCCTGCGGATAGGTATCGTCATAATTGTCGCAGGAAGTATTCATCAGAATCATCCCGCACAAACACAATGCTATTGATATATGTTTCATATATATTCTATATTGTTATGAATGAATAAAAAATAATTAATATCCGGGTGCTTGTACCATTTGCGGATTTTTGTATACTTCGTTGTAGAATACCGGATTCAGGTACATGCGGTTTTCCCACACATAAGGTGCATCAACTGTAGTTCGTTTATTAAATTCTTCGAATGTGGGACTTTGAACTTCTGCATTCAATCCTTCCCGTTTGTTTGCTCCAAAGTACTTGGCTCCTTCTGCCCAACGGCGGACATCGAAGAAGCGGTGACCTTCGTTCCATAATTCAACAAAACGTTCATTGTGTACCCAGTCTTTTATTGTCATATTATTTGTGACATCAGCCAATGTTAATTTAGGGATTCCGGCACGTTCACGAACAGGATTTAGTGCATCAATGGCTTCCTGTGTATTTCCTAATGCTGCATGGCATTCTGCTACGTTTAGGTAGAGTTCGGCCAGGCGGAATAAGATAGTAGGTGCGCTTGTTCCGCTTGTAGAACCGCCGGCTGTATAGAATTCAGTTACCGGATCAACAAACTTTTGTGTCAGGAACCCTGTGACACTATGGTCACGATTGAATAGAGACGGATTGTAACCGTGCATTTCCGAATTCCTCATTTCCAGTTTCAGGGGAGAACCGGCCGCAAATTTAGTTCCGTAGTCACCACCGTCAAAAGCCATCCATGCATAGAAACGAGGTTCACGACCCACATTCAGTTTGATAATATCTTCACGTGAAGAGATACCGGCTGACTCAAACCATTCAGAGGAAGGAGTAAAGTCGAGGTCTTTTTCAGGTAGTTTCCCGTTAGCTGTATAGAAATGTTCGAACGTATATAATGTAGGAGATACACCACTATAACCAGCATGCCATGTTCCATCCGATTTCTTCAGAATACGAAGCGGATAACGGGAATAAAAATCAAACTGGTTGGATAATCCCCAGATAATTTCTTTGTTTCCTTCAGATTCACGTGTACTTACGGCATAGCGCATCTTCATTACGTTTTTCAGGAATTCTTTATTATCTTCCACATCTGCTACTCCGGGAACAAAAGGTAAGTTCAGGGATTGTCGGGAGTAATATTCGTCGTCATCGTAAAGTTCACGGTCACCGGAAGTTGTAGCTAATGTAAGTGCTTCCTGACATGCGGCCAGTGCTCTTTCCCATTTGCTCTTGTCATAAGTATTGCTTACCAAAGCTTTACCGTAACCCGGAGTCTCGAAATTCTCATTCTGCCAGTTAGGGTAGGGGAAACTTCCGTTCCATAAAGGAGATGCGGCATAAAGTAACAAACGTGCTTTTACAGCTTTAGCTATAGTAGATGTAGCGCGACCCCATTCATTGGTAACGGTGCGGTTGGCAGGAAGTACTTTGGCGGCTTCATCCAGCTGGTTCGCAATCCAGTCTACACAATAGTCAAAGTGAAAACGTCCATTATACTCTGACGTTGGGGTATCCATCGGAATGTACGAGTCTGTAATTGGGATGGGACCATATCTTCTTAAAGTAGCGAAGTGGTAATAAGCTACCAGGAATTGGCATTCGGCTCTCCATTGTTCCTTTTCTGCATCAGATGCGATGTCGCTTCCCGCATTTTCCAACTTTTGCAAAAACAGATAACATTGTCCTATATATTGGTAAGTAGTTCCCCACAGCCAGTCTTGGTTAGTGGATGATGCAGTGTTAAATGCATAGGCCCCCCAATAACCATCTGTGTTCCATGAATAAGGCAATACATATTCGTCTGTTGTAGAGTTTATTTCCCCCAGATACGCACTGGGCAAGTCTGTACCGACACCTCCATAACAGGAATAAAGAAATCCTAAAGCTCGGGTGGGGCTTGACATTGCGTCATCGATATTGGGTTGTTCGGGTGGAACGACGTCTAGATAATCACATGAGGTTAAGCCCAATGCAGTGATAATAACTGCTATACTTATATTTTGAAAGATGCGTGTTAGTTTCATATTTTTTCTCATAATAAATTAGAATTGAAGTTGAATTCCGACATTGACAGTCTTTTGCATAGGATAACTGTTCCAAGAAGACAGTTCAGGATCCCAAAGGTCAAACGGACTAAAGGTGAATAGATTGGCTGCGCTGACGAAAATACGTCCGTAAGGTATCTTATATCCTACTTCTACATTCTTCAATCGGAGGAAAGAACCATTTCTCAACCAGTAACTACTGTTCACTGTATTGTTGGCAACGTCTGTTGCAAGTAGTCCCAAACGAGGATATTTGGCATCCCAATTCTGTTTTTCTTCCGACCAGTAATTATCGGCTATATATTTTAATACATTTCTGTTACCGACGGCTATTCCTTCTTGGAAAGGGTCAATACCGTTTGTCATGATAGAACGCAGAGCAGAGCCACTGAAGAAGACACCAAAATCAAACTTTTTGTAGTTGACAGTTCCGCCAAATCCGTATTGTAAGCGTGGAGTACTTCCATATTTGGAGATCATCGTCTGGTCATCCGAATCAATGATACCATCACCGTTAAGGTCACGATATTTAATATCTCCGACCTTGGGTGTAGAACCCAAATTCTGGGCAGGGCTGTTATCTATTTCTTCTTGTGACTTGAATAAGCCTTCTGCTATGTAGCCGGTAATACGTGAATAAGGTTTTCCGGTTTCTGACTTCCATATAGTCGGATATTCCGGTTCATCCACATAGACCATTTTATTTTTGTTGTAGGTGAAGTTTGCCTGTAGACTGACAGACAAATCTTTGGAGAAGTTATTGGCATAATTAATACTGAATTCCACTCCTTTATTATCCATTTTACCAATATTACTCCAAGGTTTGGCAATATGATAAGCCAGCGATTGCGGCCATGCTTCACGGTTCATGAAGATGTCATAACGCTTGTCGTAGAAATAATCGAAGGTAAATGTCCAGTTGCGGAACAATGTAAAATCAATACCTATATCGAGCTTCTTTACTTTTTCCCATCCCAAACCGGACATGGCGTAGTATGCCATCTGAGGACCTCCTAATTGGTAGTCCATATTTTGTCCGGAAGTCCATTTCAGATAAGACAGGTCGTTGTTTGTAATCTTGTCTATATACAGGTAATAACTTCCGCCGGCTGTTGCCAGGTCATCGCTACCTACAAGACCGTAGGAACCTCTGACCTTGAGATTGTCCACTACATTTTTCATTGGTTCGAAGAAAGCTTCATTGCTTATCACCCATCCTAAAGACACGGCAGGGAAGAATCCGAAACGGTCTTCTTTGGCCAGACGTTCGGTCCCGTTGTAACCGAAGTTAAACTCAAACAGATAGCGTTGTCCGTAATCATAAGTAAGACGTCCGGAAAGGCCTTGATTACGGTTGGGTAACACGTCGCTTCTGTATTCGCGTTGTTTGTAGAGTAACATGGCACCTACATTATGCAGACCGAATTGACGGGCGTAGTTTAGGTTGAACTGTAATTCAAATGTTTGGTCGGAAGACTTTCCGATAGCCGACTGACTGATATAATCGCTGCCATTCGAATTTAGCAGTTCCAATTCATAATTCGTATTTTCCAGGTCGGTTTCATCGTAGCTTCCGCTTTTTATGCGATAATAATAAGGAGCAATGCTACGATCAAAGTAAGAACTTGACCAGGTTTTGAAATTTACAAAAGCATTAATTTTAAGCCCTTTAGTGATAAAATCCAAATCCTGATCTATCTTGATAACTGTGTTAAGTGTATTTTCGTTCGTTTCGGCAAAGGATGTCATCATCCTGGCATAAGGGTTCGTGTATAAGGTACTTCCTGAGATGATGTTATTGCCGTACATGATACGCCCGTCCTGACTTGGATAAGTAACCGGAAATTCTATGGGGGTAGTAGTCAGAATCTGTTTGAACAAATCCTTGCTTGATACATTCGGGCTTTTTTTCTGACGGATCTGAGCGTTCATATTCATTTTGATTGTTGTCGTCGGCGTCAGTTTATAAGCAATATTATTCTGGAAGGTATAGTTCATTATATTAATATTGTTGTTCCATGAATATGCTTTCCCTGTGTTCAGCAAGCCTGAATCATGGCTGACATCCAAACTCATGTAATATTTAACTTTAGAACCACCACCGGAAATGTTGACGTTGGCACGTTGGCGCATACTCATGTTTTTGAACAATACGTCTTGCCAGTTTACATCGGGGTATAGGTATGGGTTGACTCCGGATGCCGTGCGTTCCATGTCTGTAGCACTGTATTTGGGTGTAGCGGAAGAGTTTCTGGCTAATGAAGCTTTATTATACATATCCATGTAAGTAGCTCCGTCTACAAATTCCGGGAACTTGTCTAAGTAGTTGAAAGAGTTTTCCGCTGTAACGTTGATGGATGTTTTACTGTTGTATTCTCCTCCTTTAGTTGTGACGATCATTACACCGTTAGCTCCGCGTGAACCATAGATAGCGGTGGCAGATGCATCTTTAAGGATAGAGAAACTTTCAATATTCTCGGCCGGCACATAATTAAGGTCACCGGATGATATTTCTACATCATCCAATAAAATCAGAGGAGTTGCTCGTCCACCAAAAGTACCGATACCGCGAATGTAAAATTCGGCACCGGAGCCAGGCTCTCCGGAGTTTGTTTTTGCGATGACACCCGCCAACTTTCCGGCAAATGAGTTGGACAGGGTAGATGACGGCAGTTTGAGGCTGGCACCTTTTATACTTGTGATAGCTCCTGTTACGCTGACCTTCTTTTGGGTACCGGAACCGACTACGACAACTTCATTCAAGGTATGATCGTCTCCTTCCAGTACAATTTTGATATTCCCTAGATCTTCTACAGGAACTTCACGAGTTTTATATCCGATGTAAGTTACGACAAGGATCGTCTTATTGTCGGGTATGGAAAGACTAAAATTACCATCAATATCCGAGATTGTACCGGTGTTCTTGTCACCTTTAATCGTGATGTTAGCTCCAATGATGGGGCTATCGTCCACTGCGTCTATAATAGTACCGGTTACAGTACGTTTTTTCTTTTGTTGGGTGTTATTCGTTTTTTGTACGTTAAGAATAACCTCTTTGTTTTTTACGATATAGCTAATACCGCTGTCTTTGAAAACTTCATCCAGAATCTCGTCAATAGGACCATTGCAATTAATGTCTTTCCGTTGTTTGTCTTCGAGATCTGCTGCATTGTAGAAGAACGTGTAGTCGCTGTTTTTTTCTATAAGCTGGATAGCTTGCATAATAGTGATTGATTGCCCCTTGATAGATATGTGTCCCTGAGCTCCAAGAGCGGACAAGGGGTAAAAGAGCAAAACGAGTGCGATATGCTTCAGATATCGCCTCCGGTAACAACTGTGATTTTTTTTCATGATTTAACTTGTTGTGAGGTTAAATATTGGGTTAATTATTAGAAATATGGTTAATTATATATTACTATTTTTCTATTCTGTTTTTTGTATGTAAGGTTAAGGCTGAAACAAAGCTTCTCTATTACGTCATCCAATGTTTCATCATAACGGATGCTACCTGTGAATGAAGATTGTTTAGTAAACTTTCCTTCTAGAATTATATTTGATTGGTATATTTGATTTACAATTGAAATGAGCTGGGGTAATGGGGTTTCTTTGAAGTTGTATCTTCCGTCCTTCCAATTGATATCCATAACATTCTCAACTAATGTTTGTGCATTGTTTGGATTATACATTACCTTTTGCGATGGAGACATGATAATTTTCTCTCCTGTAGATTCTACATTAAATTCTATTTTACCATGAAACAGCGTGATTTCATTTTTTTCAGCATTAGTTTGCTTGATTTGAAAACAGGTTCCCTTTACTTCTATAAAAGCTTTATTAATATGTACTTGGAAGAAACTGCCTTCATGTTTATATACCTCAAAAAATGAGTTGCCTTCTAACCATACTTCTCTTTTTTTGTTGAAGGCTTTTGTGTATTTAATGGAACTACCTGATTCCATCCATACTTTTGTACTGTCCGGTAAAACGTGCATTTGGTTTTGTTGTGCTATCACCATTATAAATTCGTCGTTAATATTATCTCTGACTGAATTCATCCAAAATCCTCCTATTGTTAGTAAAAGAGCGAGTGAAGCTACGGCAAAATACCATCTTAGTTCTGTTAGAACTTTGTTTCTTTTCCTATCTACACATCTTGCTTTTACTCTTTCCCATATCTGTTCTTTTATTTTAAAATCTATAGCTTTATTTTCTGATTCATTCCATTGTATTTTAAGTTCTCTATCCACTGATTCCAGGTCAGCATAGCTTCTTCGCTGCTTTTTAGTCAGCCGTCCTGCCAGCAAATCTTTAATCAAACTCATCTTTGTATCTTTATCCATCCTATCTTACTTTGTTATTATTCTATTTATTATTACTCGTATATTATAAATACACTTGAGTTAAGTCTACCCCCACATCCCTTCGATAAAAAAAATAGCAAAATTATTATTAAAACCACAACAACTTAATAATAAGCTAATATTCAACAAATTAACCACTAACCAAAAAGAAGTTTTTTTTTCGAAAAGTCATTTTTTTATCTTAGTTCTAACAGAACTTAGTTGAAATTAATAATTAGAATAGATTTTGAAGACAATATTAAAGGAAAAAAGGTAACTTTATTATAAATAAAAATCAAAAAAAAATGTTGTGGTTAATGGTTATTTCTTTATTTTTGTAACACAATTGAAAAGAGATGGAGGAGACAATAATTCTGGAAAAGGTAAAAGCGGGAGATGCGGCTGCATTTTCTTTGCTGTATGACCTTTATTGGCTGAAGGTTTATAACTTTGCACGACTTTATGTCACTTCATCTTCCGTGATTTCAGAAGTAGTTCAGGATGTTTTTGTGAAAGTTTGGGAGTCCAAAGAGTTTCTTGATATTACCAAGAATTTTGATGGGTTGCTTTTTATGATTACCCGTAATATTATATTCAATTATTCGCGTAGACATTTTAATGAGCTGAATTTTAAAATGACAGTTCTGAAAGGACTTGAAAATTCTTATGATATAGAAGAGGAATTGGATGCTGCTGATTTGAAGAACTATATTGATAAATTGATTTCGCAACTTCCGGCCAGACGGCAGCAGATCTTTAGAATGAGCCGCGAAGAGCATCTATCTAATCGGGAAATCGCGGAACGTTGTGCAGTCAGTGAAAAAGCAATAGAACGGCAGATTACCTTAGCATTGAAGTTCATCAAAGAGAACCTTCCTTTATTTGTTGTATTTATGGGATAAAGACTCAAACGTATTCATGCTCATGCTTGAGCCTGAATACGTTTAATTGCCTATATGGTGTTTTTTATTTTTTCAGTTTAAAGAAAGGGTTCTTGCTAATCTTGACATCCGAAGGTTTCATATTTTCAATTTTAACAGTACGTCCTAATACATCCCCTTCAATCTTATTGTTTGAAATAACCACAGATTTACATGCTTCCAGCGTAATACCTTCTTTACGATAGTGATAAGGCTGGTAAGTCGTATCACGTATGAGTGTATTGGAGGAGAAGGTGAGTCCGTCTACCGACCGTGCGAAGAGAATCGGATAATCAAATAGGTGGAAGGTATTATCCACAATGCGGATATTGCGATGATAGGGGTACTTCTGTTCCGATGTCGGAATTTCCGGATCAATGCTGATCACGGCTTCACAGAACTGATAAATCGAAGAATTGCAAGGATAACGGAAATCATTGTTACGTATCAGCACGTCTCTGACAGCTCCTGACTCGTACCATGCATTTGCGTCTCCGGCAATCAGAATGGCAGAGCCGCTGGATTCGAATACATTGTTCTCAATAATAACCTTGCCGGGAGTAGATACAAGCAGACCACGTGCCCGGCAACTTCCGAAATGGCAGTTGCGTATTTCTGCATCAGGTGTGCAGGTCAGATTCTCTATTACATATCCGGCTTCCACTCCGGCTGGAAGTGGTGCTGATAATTCGATGATAAATTCAGCTTTATTTAGTGCTTCAAATTTATTCATTTTACCAGTAGCTACGGTACGCATGGTTTTATGCTCTATAAATCCGATTGTTTCGTCCGGACGTCCCCATTCCATCCCTTCACTCATGTCCTGCATGAATTTGCATTTGATACGGGTAGGAGAAAGAACTTCCATAATACGGGAACATGTTCCATGGATGTTAATAGGATCATCCATCAATCCTGCCCAACTGCAGTTCTCAATCTTGAGTAATCCGCTGCATCCCATGAAGTGGAAACCGTCGTCATGTCCGCTGAGCACACGTTTCTTGGAAGTGTTAGGGATGATATGTACATCATTGAAAGATATATTCTTGCTATACTGTGACAGAATTCCCAGTCCGCAGGTATGGAATAGTTTTACGTTTTCTAGTTTTGTGTCCATGCTGTGGTAAATGAAGATACCGGCGTGGTCTCTGGTGCTGTGTCGTAACACAAGGACCGTACCCGGCGCAGGGAAGAATTTATCAGCCTCCTTTTTAGGATCGGATAAGCGTATTAATCCAGGTTTTACTTCTGTTGCATCGTATGAGCGCCAGCCTAAGTTGTCACCTGTATTTGGCAGGACGAGATGGGTGTCGGGATCAAACTGCATGATCGCCCAAAGACTGCTTTTCCATCCTTCACCGACAAAAGTCAGTCGTTTGTTTTCTATGATATAAGGATATTGGTGGGAGTCGATTTCGATCTCAAGGTATCCGGAGGTAGATTGAGTGACAATACCTTGCGCAGTTAATGGGATTTCCCAATCGACGGAGAAGTTCTTTAAGGTAATGTTCCGGCAATGATCCAAAGTGAATGGCTGCATCCGGCCATGCATAATAAACTCAGAACCATTACCGTCAATCGTCAGATCATTGATCTGCTCCAATAGCACGGCGACGAATTCGATACTGCCAACGGTGGTGTTCGTTTCGCGATAATCTTTTTCGATAGCATGTTGTGCCCAGAAGTCATATCTTCCTTTTGGAAAGACAAGTGTGGAACCTGGATATTGCTTGCAAGCATCGATTGCCTTTTGTATAAATGGCACTGCGTTGATACGGCTGTCGGGTTTCAAACCGAAATCGGATACGGAAATAATCTTGCTTGCCGAAATGCTGTTTGCACAAAGTAAAAGTGCAGATAGCAAGCAGATCTTTAGTGACAGGAATGTTCTCATGTGTTTTATAGTTTAATTGGGGGTAAATAGGTAAAATCTAATGTTTGTGTTTTTCCCAGACACCTCTGGTGAAATCCGGTATTTCTACAGGAATACTTCCGTTCAATACCGACTTCTCGCTTAATTCGGTGATACACGACCATTCGGCTGCATCATAAACGTCCATGTCAAGGGGCAGTCCGTTGCGCAGGCAATATATTAACCGATAATCCATTACATAGTTCATTTCGTTCGGTAATCCTTTACGATGTGCTTCCTCGCCGATGGTGGCGCTAAAAGGGTGTTTATAGAGAGTTAATACTTGTTCAAGTGCTTCGCCTTCAAGCGGAGTATCTCCATGAGAATCCAGGGCAATGCATGGTACCGGATATTTTTGTGCAAAGCCGAGTGTGCCGCATACTGTTTGCAGGCGACTGTAAGGGCGGGGAGTCGAAACATTATACTGAAGCATGATTGTTTTTCCTTTGGCGGTATGGATAAGCGTGGTGTTGACATCTCCCAGTTTATACTTTTGACGGGCTTCCGGTGAGTTCTCTCCGAATCTTTTCCGCGCATACTCGCTCATGCCGGCCTGATGGGTGGACATGGATACGAGATATTCCATCCTGTCATTGCGGTGGATGTCGAGGATTTGACAGGCAGGCCCTAGTCCGTGGGTGGGGTAGGGATTGCCTGTATGTTCGATACTGTATCTTTTTCCCCAGTGATTGTGGTAACCGCCTTCGCTCTCTTCGGCAAAATACATGGAACGGAGATCGTGAATATATGCTCCTTCTACATGCATTATTTCTCCGAGTACACCTTGACGTGCCATTTCGAGAGTAGTCAGGGCAAAAGGGTCATAACAGCAATTTTCCAGCATGATACAGTGGCGTCTTGTCTTTTCTGCTGTATCGACCAGTTGCCAGCATTCGGCTATATTCATGGCGGCAGGAACTTCGATAGCTACATGTTTGCTGCATTCCATTGCATAGGTTGCCATTTGGGTGTGAGTGAGCCAATCTGTACAGACAAAGACTAAATCCAGATCGTTGCATTCACACATCTTTCGCCAGCCGCCTGGTCCGGTATATCCCGTTGCTTCGGGTTGCTTTGCTTCTTTGAG
>OGNY01000747.1_pt1 | contig 26145 bp, 18 predicted proteins | sample 1573551 | NCBI WGS metagenome assembly OGNY01 (sample SAMEA2581885, study PRJEB24529) | metagenome | biome: Human gut stool | place: China | collected 2011
GGCGAAAGATATCCTATTACAAGAGTGTGGTGTAATACTCCAACAAAAATAGCTCAGGCAGAGGATATTCTAATTTCAGTTAGAGCCCCGATAGGTGCATTAAATTATGCTAAGGAGGAATGCTGCATTGGTCGTGGGCTTGCGGCGATAACACCAGATAGGAATAAAGTTTCACAGGATTTTATTTATTGGGCACTTAAAGGCAAAAAAGCCGAATTAAATGACAAAGGAAATGGAAGTACATTTAAAGCAATCAGCCGAAAGATTCTTGAAGAAACAATGATTCCAGATATTAATTTTGAACAGCAACATAAATGCGCAGAGAATCTAGAAAAGATATATGGTATAATTCAAAATCGTAGAAAAGAATTATTGGCTCTTGACGACCTTATCAAAGCCCGATTTGTCGAGATGTTTGGTGATATGATTATCAATCCAAATGGATGGGGAAAAGTTCTGTTGGGTGAGGCGTGTGATGTAAGAGATGGGACACATGATTCTCCGAAGTATTTTACTGAGGGATATCCTTTAGTCACTTCAAAGAATGTTACTGGTGGAAAGATAGATTTTGCAGATTGCAGCTTGATCTGTGAAGAGGATTATAACAAGATTAATCAGCGTTCGAAAGTTGATATGGGTGACATTTTAATGCCTATGATTGGTACTGTAGGCAATCCAGTAATTGTTGATATAGAAGCAGAGTTTGCGATAAAGAATGTTGCGCTTATCAAATTTAGAGAGAATTCTACTGTGATTAATTCATTTGTTAAGGCTTTGCTTGAATCAGATTATTTTGATAGAGCAGTTATAAGCAAAGTCAGAGGTGGAACGCAGAAGTTTATCTCACTCGGAGATATTAGAAAACTTGAGATATGCTTGCCGCCTATCGCTGTACAGGAACAGTTTTCGGATTTTGCAAAGCAGGTCGACAAATCAAAAGTTGCAGTGCAAAAGGCATTGGATGAAACGCAAACATTGTTTGATTCATTAATGCAGGAATACTTTGGATGAGTATAAGAAAATAAAATAGTTAAATTCTGGAATTATGCAAGTGTGTTAATATTATTTGTAATATTAGCACATTTGTTTTTTCTGGATACTTGACCTTCGTGCTTATTTTGCGCATAATATAAGCGCAAAACATGGAATTTCAAATATGAATTGTAAGTGCAGGGGATGGATGTGGGTACCAAAATAAGGAGGTACCAATATGGAAGAGAAAGTAGTTACAATTTTAAATGAGATGTCGGAGTATCTATCGATACCGCAGATGAAAAAGCTGCAGGAAGTAATGGTTAACACATTTGCGGAAAATCAAGCAGACACCAAGAAAATTGAGAACAAAGAATTTTTGCAGATGTTTTTGGATGCAAAAAAGATTGAGGGGTGTTCAGAGCGGACAATTCAATATTATCGTGTGACGGTGGAGCATATGTTGTCTTGCATTGAAACAGAAGTGCGTAAAATAACAACAGAAGAAATAAGAGCGTATTTGGCAGATTATCAGCGATTAAATAGTTGCTCTAATGTAACAATTGACAATATCCGAAGAAATATATCCAGCTTTTTTTCGTGGTTGGAAGAAGAGGATTATGTTCTGAAAAGTCCGATGCGAAGGATACATAAAATTAAAACCAAGACTGTTGTTAAAAATGTAATAACAGATGAAGGAATCGAAAAACTAAGAGATAATTGTGAAGAAATTCGCGATTTGGCAATTATCGATTTGCTGTATTCAACGGGGATTCGAGTGGGAGAGCTTGTTAATTTAAATATTGATGATATTGATTTGGAAGGGCGGGAATGTGTTGTGTACGGAAAAGGAGACAAAGAGCGAAAAGTTTATTTTGATGCAAAGGCGAAGGTGCATTTGAAGGAATACATAGAAAGGCGAACCGATCAAAATGAGGCGCTGTTTGTGACTCTTGATGCACCGCATGACAGATTAAAAATAAGTGGTGTGGAAATTCGACTTCGCAAACTTGGACGTCGGCTTGATTTAGAAAGAATCCATCCGCATAAATTTCGGAGAACTATGGCTACGAGAGCAATTGACAAAGGAATGCCAATTGAACAGGTGCAGAAAATTTTGGGACATTCGCAAATTGATACAACGATGCAATACGCGATGGTGAATCAGAGCAATGTGAAGACGTCACATCAGAAGTATATGGGATAAATGAGAAATGAGTCAGTGTGCCTGATGCATTTAATAAGCAGTGACCGCGCAAATATCTGTCTGTTTGGCGGTCACGCTTGTTTTTAGATTAATAATGAGAAGTTCCTTTAGCTGCAAGAGACAAATTGAGGTTTGCAGTGCTACGAGTAGTTATCAAAAAAGTTAAAAACAGAATACATGTTTGACATAAAAGCGGTTAGATGCTAATATAATTATAGAGGTGCTACCGATAGATGGTTAGCCCAATATCAATTTGGTTTTATAAAAATAACCGCCAAAGTTTACTGGACTGGGCGGTTATTTTTGTGCTTTATCATTGCTTTTACAACCAACGGTATAACCAAGGGCAAAGCAAGTGATACATAAGCTGATGATGGCTATAAAAAGTTCCGTTGTAAGCATAATAAAATCCTCCTTTGGTAGATTTCTGTAAAAAGATTTCTATGTAATCAGAGGTCACAGTCCTCTGCAAAAGGACTAACCGCCTACCGTAAAGGTAGCACCAATTATATTATAACAAACATATGTTCTGTTTACAATACAATTTGATAAAACGGTAAAGAATATTGTTCGTAGCCTGTAGAGGCATGAGGAAGATGAAATATAAATTGAAAGATATATTTGATTTGCAGATGGGAAAAACGCCATCAAGGGATAATGTAGATTATTGGAATACAAATGGTTATAAGTGGATCTCAATTGGAGATTTATCTACAACCGAAATGTATATTTCAAATACTAAAGAACATCTTTCTGAAAAAGCTGTTCAGGAAAGTAGAATAAAATTAATTCCTCGAAATACAGTAGTTATGAGTTTTAAATTATCTATTGGAAAAACTGCGATAACAGCAGAGGATATGTATTCTAACGAAGCAATAATGGCTTTTCATGACAAGCATGTTGTTGATATGTTACCTAAATACATTTTTTATTTGTTTAAGTACAGAGATTGGGATAAAGGAAGTAATAAAGCTGTAATGGGAAAAACTTTAAATAAGGCTACATTGTCGGAGATTGAAATAGAGTTGTGCTCTCTAGAAAAACAAAAGGAAATTGTAAAGGTATTAGATAAAATAATGGGCAGTTTGGCTGGGAGAAAGAGTGAACTCTTGCTGCTTGACGACTTTATCAAAGCCCGATTTGTCGAGATGTTTGGTTCAATAAAAGAAGAACGATTATTAGGTGATATATCGGAGTTTGTTACTGTTGGAATTGCAAATTCTGCTACTCATGCATATGCAGAATCAGGAATACCTATGTTAAGAAATCAAAATATAAAAGAAAACTATCTTGATGATACGGATATTATATATATTAAGTCGGAATTTGCAACTCAATATGAGTCAAAAAAACTAAAAGAAAATGATATTATTGTTATGAGAACGGGGTATCCAGGAGTTGCGTGTTTGGTGCCTAAGAAATATGAAGGGTGCCAAACATTTACTACGTTGATTGTCCGCCTTAAAGAAGATAACAATTCAAGTTATGTATGTAGTTATATTAATTCTGACTTTGGAAAAAAATTTATTGATTCTGAAAAAGTAGGTGTGGCACAGCAGAATGTAGGTGCTAAATCATTAGCCAAAATGCCAATAAAAATCCCACCCATCGAACTCCAAAACCAGTTTGCTGCCTTCGTCGCACAGGTCGACAAATCAAAATTGATGTTTCAAAAGTTACATCAAAAATTAAACATTTTACGGCAAAAAGCAGGAAATATTTAAGTACAAATCAAAATTTGTAGTCATATAATTTGATAGGTGCAATACAAATTGTTTTTTTGTGCGAAAGTAAGCGGTTCTATATTCTCAAATACAATGAAAAACTAAGTTTGGAAGGATTGGGTTTGTGACAAATGTTCGCTGCCGGTTCCTTTGGATTCTAGTAATTCCGTAGAAAAACTTTGTACCCACGAGACGCAAAGCTTTTCTACGGAATTACTGAAAACAAAAAAGTGCCAACGAACACTTGACACAAACAAATGGATACAGATGTTTGACATAAACATAGTTTGATGTTAATATAGTGATAGAAAAAGTGCTACCGATAGACGGTTAGCCTGATATTATTTCGCCAAAAATAACTGCAAGTTCATCAGACTGGGCGGTTATTTTTGTGTTTTATCATTGCTCTTAGAACCAACGGTATAACCAAGAGCAAAGCAAGTAATACATAAGCTGATTATGGCTATAAAGAGTTCCGTTGTAAGCATAAGCACAATCCTCCTCATGAGATTTCCGCAAAGGATTTCTATGTAAACGCAAGCTAATACTCTTGCGACGAAGGCGAACCGCCTACCGAATAGGGTAGCACTGACAATATTTTATCAAACATGTGAATAAAAATCAACAATCTATATAGTTCTATTCAAAATTTATAATAAACTAAGCTCACAAAATACTTACAAAATTCACCTAAATAATTGACAATACCCTAAAAAATGGTAGAATTTAAGAGATAGTAATGACACAAAGGGAAACAAGTTATGATATCCGAATAAGGTAGTCAAAAGCAGAGGACGGAATGGATAAAATTCCGAGAGGAGGAGTTTACAAATGGAGACAAATTTTTCTTTTCTTGAATCAAAAAAAGAATATGAATTATTTGCAGGGGCGTGCATTGATGCAGAGTGTATTTTAGAATCTTCGCCGGTTATGAGTGCCGTGGCATCGAGAAAAGCATTGGAACTTGGGGTGAAGTGGGTTTATTCGATTGATTCTGCATTAAAACCAATTGGGTATCGGGAAGGTTTACAGTCGTTGTTGCACAATAATGGGTTTCCATCGTTGATGGAGTACACTTTGTGGAAACGATTGCAGTACATTGTCCGCAATGGAAATCAATCCGTGCATACATCCAAAGGTCTTTCCAAAGATGATGCCATTCTTTCTTTAAATATTTTGTTTGATTTTGTAGAGTGGATTGATTATTGTTATGGACGTGATTATGAAGAACGCGAATTTACAGAGAATAAAATTCCAAACAAGACAAAAGTAGCAGAAAATATAGAGGAACGTTACAAACAGGTTTTAAAAGATGTTCAGAAAAATACAGATAAAATTGTAGATGAAAAGGACCAAGAAATTGCTCGTCTCCTAAAGGCAAATGAAAAACTTCAGCAGGAGATGCAGAAAAAGAAATCCCAGAACTTGAAAACGCGCGAATATAGTTATAATCCGGATATGTCAGAATGGACGACCAGAAAAAGATATATTGATGCGGATTTGAAAGCAAATGGTTATGTGTTTGACCAAACTGCTAAACGTAATTGTGTCGAAGAAGAGTACCCGGTTACCGGGATGCCGAATGTAACAGGAACGGGATATGCTGATTATGTCATTTGGGGCGATACCGGAAAAATTATTGCTGTAATAGAGGCAAAAAGAGCAAGTGAAAGTGCAGATAAGGGGCGCAATCAGGGGAAACTTTATGCAGACTGCATCCAAAATATGCAGGGGAGTCGTCCGGTTATTTTTTATACAAATGGATTTGAAACATATCTTTGGGATGATGTAACAAGTGCGCCAAGAGTGGTCAGTGGTATTTTTCCGCAAAAAGATATTGATGCCATGATTTCACAGAGAACAATTGTTAAGCCGGTTAGTACAATTCCTATTAATGAGGACATTACGAATCGTTTGTATCAGTTGCGGGCGGTTACCAAATGCTGTGAAAACTACGAAAAAGGAATTCGTAAATGTCTGCTTGTTATGGCAACCGGAACCGGTAAAACAAGAACAGCGGCTTCTGTTGTGGATGTCATGACAAGAAGCCAGATTATGGGGCGGGTTTTGTTTTTGGCAGACCGGAAAGAATTGGTTAAGCAGGCGAAAAATTCATTTTCATCGTGCTTGCCGGATATGACGATGTGTAATTTGCTTGTAAATAAAGAAGAGAAAAATGCAAATATGGTGTTCTCTACATATCCGACGATGTTGAATGCGATTGATAACATGAAAAATTCGGATGGTTCGCGATTTTTTTCACCGGGACATTTTTCATTAATTGTGATTGATGAGGCACATAGAAGTATTTTTAATAAATATAAGGCGATATTTGAGTATTTTGATGCGTGTCTTTTGGGATTGACAGCAACTCCGAAAAACACGATTCATCAGTCAACGTATGAGTTTTTTGATATGAAAAATAATATGCCAACGGATGTTTATGAATACAATGAGGCGGTTTATCAGGACCATGTATTGGTGCCATATCATTTGATTGAAACATCGACTAAGATTGCTGATGATGGATTGACCTATGAGAAACTTGACGAAGAAGAGCGGGAGCAGTATGAAGATGAGTTCTGCGAAGATGACGGCTTGGTTGACCATATTCCGCCGGAGAAAATTAATACCTATATATTTAATCGGGATACGGTTGATATCATGATTTCAGATTTGATGAATCATGGAATCAAACATAAAAATGGAAATCATGTTGGCAAAACGATTATTTTTGCACAGAATAAAAGACATGCAAAGTATATTATTGAGCGGTTCGATGTACTGTATCCGCAGTACAAAGGAGCTTTTTGTAAATTAGTTGTTTGTGATGAGCCATATGCAGAGAAAAATTTGGAGGATTTCAAAAAGCCGGATGAATATCCTTTTATTACGGTGACGGTTGATATGCTGGAGACCGGTGTGGATGTTCCGGAGATTACGAATCTTGTATTTGCAAAAAAGGTATATAGCAGAATTAAGTTTGAACAGATGATTGGACGAGGTACCAGACTTTGCGAGAATCTTTTTGGAGAGGGCAGAGACAAGAAGGAGTTTTATATCTTTGATTATATGCGTAATTTCCAATTTTTTGGCGAGAATCCAAAGGGAAAAGAGCCGGGAGTAAGTATTGCTCCCGTGTCGGCAAGATTTATACGTATGGTGCAGATTATTAGACAGCTTCAGAATGCAAATTATGCACAGGAAGAATATCAGATTATCCGTGAGAATTTGGTTGATCATGTGGTTGGTGATATTCAGGCGATGAGTACAGAGCGTGTGGAAGTGCGTTTAGAGGCTCGTTATGTGGAGCAGTATAAAGCCAGACAGCAATATGAGTGTTTGGATGATATGAATAAAGAAGAGATTATCAACCACCTTGCAAAACTTGTTGTGTCAGGAGAAAAAGACGAGGCCGCCATTCAGTTTGACGTGAGTATGTATGGTATCATGTTGGAGACAATGACGGGAGCAAAGTCGCTTGGTAGATTAAAACGTTATGTTGTGAAAAATGCTAATATACTGTTGAAGGATAGTGCGACTATTCCGGATGTAAAAGCGAAAATACCGGAACTGACTGAACTTACGCAGGAAACTTATTGGAATCAGAAGGATATTCTTAAGTTTGAAAAAACGAGGAAATCGCTGCGTGATATTATGAAATTTATTCCGCCTGCGAAAGTGGATATTCACTATACCAATTTTGCGGATGAAAAAACGCTTTGGAGTGAGGGCGGCAAGGTGGATATGGGAACCTCTGATTTTGAAGATTATAGAGAAAAAGTAAATGAGTACATAGCAGCGCATAGAAATGAGCCGGCTATTAATAAACTTCTTTATAATAAGCCAATTTCAGCGGATGATTATAAGGAATTGGAAAGAATTTTCACGGAGGAACTGGGAACGGTAGAGGATTACGAAATGAATTATCAGGATACGCCGTTTGGCTTGCTGATTCGTAAAATCGCAAAAATGGACCGGGATGCAGCATATGCAGCGTTTGCGGCGTTTATTGCGAAAGAGCGGCCGAATGCGGAACAGATTCATTTTATTGAACAGGTTGTGGACTATGTGGTTGAGAATGGATATGTGAATAATGTACTGGATTTGATGAAAGCACCCTTTGATCGTCCTTATAAATTCAGCGTGATATTTACACGTGAGGAGCAGTTAGAATTCGTGAAAATTATTAACCAAATCAAGGATAATGCCATTATTGCATAGTTGCATCCTGACCTGCCTTTTGGTATGATAGGATAAGAGAGGAGGCAGGTAAATGACGTTACTTACCTACCAAGTGTTCAAAACCGTTACGGAGCAGGGAAGTTTTCGGAAGGCGGCGGATTTGTTGGGGCTTACGCCATCGGCAGTCAGTCATGCGGTATCTTCGCTGGAGGCAGAACTTGGTTTCTGCGTATTAAACCGCGCCAAAAGCGGCGTGACGCTTACCAATTATGGAGAGCGGCTTCTTCCTTATGTAAATGCAGTTTTGAACAGTGATGAAAGTTTACAGCAGGCGATATCGGAATTTAACGGATTAAAACAGGGAAAAGTAAAAGTCGGATGTTTTTCCAGCGTCTGTACGAACTGGATTCCGGAGCTGATTCATTCTTTCCATGAAGAATATCCGGATATCAGTATGGAAATTTTTCAGGGAACGTATGATGATGTTGTTTACTGGATAAAAAATGGCGTGGTGGATGTAGGCTTTTTGTCGGTATCCAGTGCCGCCGATATTCCAATTGAGCCGTTGTACAAAGACCCTCTGTTATGTGTCGTGCAAAAGGGGCGGAGGACATCGAAAGAACCGATGAGCATTGAGGAAATGAAAAACTGCCAGTTTGTTACACAGCGTGAAAGTACAGATGCCGACATTCAGAATTTTATGAAGGAAAATCATTTGGATGTCCGGTCAAGTTACCATGTGGTTGACGATTTGTCTACGGTTGTAATGGTGGCAAATGGATTCGGAATTTGTTTGATGCCGGAAATGGTTATGAAAGATATTCCGTATGAAGTGGATTGTTTTCCGGTAAAACCGGATGCCTGCCGCATTATTGGAATTGCTACACTGAATCCGGATAACATGGCACCGGCAGTGCGAACATTTTATAATCGGGTGCTTGCGATGTACCAGCAGGAGGAATATGTAAAATAATTGCGTTTGCCCTATTTCTGGGGTATACTTATTATATAGGAAGACAAAAGGGCCGCCCGACAGCTTGCGTAACTTGCTTAGGCAGCCTGTAAATAAATGATAATTAGAAGGAGAAACAAAATGAGTAAAAAGGAAATCCCTTACAAAATTTATTTGGATGAAAGCGAGATGCCAAAACAGTGGTACAATCTTCGTGCCGATATGATTAACAAACCGGCTCCGCTTTTGAATCCGGCAACCGGCAAACCGGTTACATTAGAAGAATTAAGCGGTATTTTTTGTGAAGAATTAGCAAAGCAGGAATTGGATGACAAAACACCGTACATCGACATTCCGGATGAAATTTTGCAGTTCTACAAAATGTATCGTCCGGCACCGCTTGTACGTGCTTATCATTTGGAAAGATATTTGAAGACACCGGCAAAGATTTATTATAAATTTGAAGGAAATAATACATCCGGAAGCCACAAGCTCAACTCTGCAATTGCGCAGGCTTATTATGCAAAGAATCAGGGCTTGAAAGGTGTTACGACAGAGACCGGTGCAGGTCAGTGGGGAACAGCACTCTCCATGGCGTGTGCATTCCTTGGACTTGACTGTCAGGTATTTATGGTAAAAGTTTCTTATGAGCAGAAACCGTTCCGACGCGAAGTTATGCGTACCTATGGTGCAAATGTGACTCCGTCACCATCCGAAAAAACAGCGGTCGGCAGAAAAATCCGTGCAGAGTTCCCGGATACAAACGGAAGCTTAGGCTGTGCTATTTCAGAGGCGGTTGAGGCGGCAACGACACAGGAAGGCTACCGTTATGTACTTGGTTCAGTACTTGCCCAGGTTATGATTCATCAGTCGGTAATTGGTTTGGAGAGTAAAATTGCACTGGATAAATATGGTGAAAAGCCGGATATCATTATTGGCTGCGCGGGTGGCGGTTCAAACTTAGGAGGTTTGATTGCACCATTTATGGGTGAAAAACTTCGCGGAGAAGCAGATTACCGTTTCATTGCAGTAGAGCCAAAATCCTGCCCAAGTTTCACTAGAGGAACTTATGCGTATGACTTCTGTGATACCGGAGCAATTTGTCCGCTTGCAAAAATGTATACACTTGGCAGCAGCTTCATGCCGGCACCAAATCATGCCGGAGGACTTCGCTACCATGGTATGAGTTCGGTATTGTCCCAGCTCTATGATGATAAATTGATGGAAGCAGTCAGCGTATCACAGACCGATGTATTTGCGGCAGCAGAAGAGTTTGCCAAAGTAGAAGGAATCCTTCCGGAACCGGAAAGTTCTCATGCAATTCGTGTAGCAATGGACGAGGCAATTAAACCGGAGAAGAAAAAACGATTCTGTTTGGACTTACCGGAACCGGATATTTTGATATGTATGCTTATGAGAAATTCAATGATGGTAAAATGGAAAACTATACATTGACGGATGAGGAAATTGCGGCAAGCATTGCAAAACTTCCAAAAGTACCGGGATTAAACTAAATAAAAGAGGACATTTTTGACCCAAAAAACAAAAAAAATAAAGTGCTTGCTTTTTCGAAAATTGAGAGTATAATAATGTTGACATGAGAAAATAGCAATAAAAATTTTATGGTCAGAATGAGGCGGCAATGTGGTCAGCGGTGAGTGGTCACATTTGTCCCCTTTTTTATGGTCAAAGGAGGTTTTATCATGGAAACATGTAACTACTTACTCTATCTGGCATTGATTTTGATGTGTACGAAGTTTTTAGGACTTTTGACAAGACGTGCACGTATGCCACAGGTTGTTGGTGCATTGTTAGCCGGTTTGCTGCTTGGACCTGCTGTGTTTAAGATTATTCCACAGACAGAGTTTTTGACGCAGACAGCAGAAGTTGGTGTAGTAATCCTGATGTTCTGTGCCGGCATGGAAACAGATGTAAAGGAATTAAAAAAATGTGGAAAAGCAGCGACGATTATCGCCGTGATTGGTGTGTTGGTTCCATTGGCAGGAGGCTTTGCTACTGCATGGTTCTTTAACCGTCCGGGTATGATTGAGTCGAATGTAAGTACCAGTTTAGTATTGCAGAACGTCTTCATCGGTGTTATTCTTACCGCAACATCGGTTAGTATTACCGTTGAGACATTAAAAGAACTTGGTAAATTAAATTCGGCAGCAGGAAATGCGATTCTTGGTGCAGCGGTCATTGATGATATTCTTGGTATTATCGCCTTGACAGTTATTACCAGTATGGCAGACCCGACCGTTAAACTTTGGGTTGTACTTGTAAAAATTGTTGGATTTTTTGTATTTGCTGCTGTGGCAGGTTTTCTGTTTTACAAGTTTTTCAATTACTACAGCAACCGTACAAAAAACGGTTTGCAGCGATATGTAATTATCAGTTTTGTTTTCTGTCTGCTGATGTCATATGTGGCAGAAGAGTTCTTCGGCGTAGCTGATATTACCGGTGCGTATGTAGCCGGACTGGTTGTTTCGATGATTCAGAAAGAAGATTATCTGGCATCGCGTTTTTCAACTTTGTCGTATTTGTACTTATCACCGATTTTCTTTGCCAGCATTGGTTTGAAAGTGGTAATTCCACAGATGTCAGCAACAATTGTCTGGTTTGCCATTGTGCTTACAGTTGTAGCTATTTTGACAAAAGTTGTTGGATGTGGATTAGGCGCAAGACTATGTAAATATTCCGGAAGGGAATCGTTACAGATTGGTGTTGGTATGATTTCGCGTGGTGAGGTTGCGTTGATTGTTGCCAGCAAAGGTGAAGCACTTGGTCTTATGAGTGAGCAGCTGATGGGACCGGTCGTTATCGTTGTTATTATTACGACAATTGTTGCACCGATTCTTTTGAAACCGGTGTTCCACGATAAAAAAGAGATAAAAGAGAAGGCTTAATTTTTACTTTGGGGGAAGCAAAAACTAGGAGGAAAGAAGATGGTAGCACAGGGCTTAGCGGTAGCCATTTTTGTCGCTATGTTTGTTTTGATTGTTATGGACAAATTCGGCAGGCAGTATATTACGCTTGGCTGCGGCGCACTTACCCTGATTGGGGTGTTTGGCATTTGCATGAGAAGTGTGAATGCAATATGGGAAATTATTAATCTGCGAAGCATTTTTACACTGGACTTTTGGTATCAGGGTTCAGGGGCTGCGGAATCCGGGATTGGAATTAACTGGGAAACCGTTATTTTCATTGCCTGTATGATGATTATGGTGGAAGGTATGGCGAGAGTTGGTTTCTTTGATTGGCTCTGTATGAGAATCGCAAAGATGGTTCATTTTAACACCATTCCGATTTTCATTACATTCATGATTATGTCCGCAGTTCTTGCTATGTTTATCGACAGTATTACGGTGATTTTGTTTTTGGCGGCTGTGACAATTGAATTGTCATCGCTTTTGAAATTCAATCCGGTGCCGATGATTATGGCAGAAATTTTCTGCGCAAATCTGGGCGGTTCGGCGACTATGTGTGGAGACCCTCCGAATATTATTATTGGAACAGCGCTTCATTACAGTTTTGCGGATTTTGTGTCGAATACCGGTGTGATTGCCGGTATTTCCCTGATTGTAATTGTGGTTTATTTTTACTTTGTTTTCCGCAAGGATTTGAAAGTGAAAACAGGAAAAATTGAAGTTACGGAAGCGGATTTAGACCCGTCAAAAGCCATTCATGATAAGAAAGGTTTTGTAATCAGCACTGCTATTTTTTTGCTGGCAGTTGCTCTTTTAGTGACACATGCGCAGACGAAACTTACGGTTGCGTTTATTGGTGTTTTGATTGCGGTTCTTACGCTTTTGGCAGCGGGAAAACATGCGCTTACCATCTTGAAAAAAGTGGACTATGAGACCATTTTATTCTTTATTGGTTTGTTTGTTGTCGTTGGTGGACTGGAAGAAACCGGTGTTTTGGAATTAATTGCCGATGCGATTAAAACAATCAGCGGTGGAAATAGTTTCTTAATGATAGGAATTATTATCTGGCTGTCAGCGGTAGCAAGTGCCCTTGTGGATAATATTCCGTTTGCAGCAACGATGGTTCCGGTAATTAAGAGTTTAGGTGCCGGCGGCCCGGCTGGATTTTTGCCGGTTCTTGCCTGGGGACTCTCGATGGGGACGGATATCGGCGGTAGTGCTACACCGATTGGCGCTTCGGCAAATGTGGTAGGTATTTCCGTGGCGGAAAAAGAAGGTCATAGAATTGGCTGGGGAAAATACTGTAAAGCGGCAGTACCGGCGACGTTGATTGTTGTATTGATTTCAATGATTGTCATTTTTATTCGATATGGCGATTTGTTGATGATGTAGAAAAGAAATCCCTCTCGTTTTGTGATGAGATATGTTCACGAGACGAGGGGGCTTTTTTGCGTACATGAGAAGAAAATTTAAAAGATTTACTTTACAAAAATAAAAAGCTGCGCTATAATAGAACAAACGTTCGATATAGAAGGAGGCGCAGGTATGGCAGTGACACAAGAGATATTTGAAAAGTTAGAAATTTTGACAGATGCGGCAAAGTACGATGTTGCCTGCACATCGAGCGGAAGCAGCCGGAAAGGGAGACAGGGGATGATGGGAAATACCGTGGCCGGGGGAATCTGCCATTGTTTTGCAGCAGATGGCAGGTGTATTTCTCTTTTGAAGATTTTGCAGACCAATGAGTGTGTGTATGATTGTAAATATTGTCAGAACCGTATGTCCAATGATGTGAAACGCGCCGGTTTTACACCGGAGGAAATTGCGGAACTTACGATTTCCTTTTACCGCCGCAATTATATTGAGGGATTGTTTTTAAGTTCCGGCATTCAGAAGAATCCGGATTATACGATGGAACAGATGTACCAGACGATTTATCTGCTCCGCACGAAGTATAAATTTAATGGATATATTCATGTCAAAGCGATTCCGGGAGCGGATCCGCTTTTGATTGAGAAGACCGGGTGGCTTGCTGACCGCATGAGTGCAAATATGGAACTGCCGACGGCGAAGGGGCTTGATTTGCTGGCACCGCAGAAGAGCCGGAAGAAAATTTTGACACCAATGCGCCAGATACAGATTGGCAGAAGTGAGAGCCTTTTACTGCAGGATGCGAAAATTGAAAAAAGACGGCGTCTTTCTCTGTATCAGTCGGAAAGCCAGACTGTGTTACCGGCGGTTTCCGGTGGGACTTTGCAGGAGTTTCATCAGGATGGAAGGTTTGTGCCGGCGGGGCAGAGTACGCAGATGATTATCGGAGCTACAAAGGAGACGGATTATGAAATTGTCCATATGGCACAGGCGTTATACCAGCAGTTTGATTTAAAGCGTGTATTCTATTCGGCATTTGTGAATACAACAGGGGATCCTCGTTTGCCCGATACGAAGGAGAGAGGACCGGAACTTCTGCGTGAACACCGGCTGTACCAGGCAGATTTTCTTATGCGGTTTTATCAGTTTCGAGCGGATGAGATTATTACAAAAGAAACCCCGAATTTAAATGTCTCCGTAGATCCCAAATGTAACTGGGCACTGTATCATTTGGATTCATTTCCTGTTGAGGTGGAAAAGGCAGACTATCATACATTGTTACGTGTGCCGGGGATTGGCGTGAAATCGGCAAGGCGTATTATAATGGCACGAAGAAGAGGAACGCTCGATTTTAATGCGTTAAAGAAATTTGGTGTTGTATTAAAACGGGCGATGTACTTTATCACTTGTCACGGGCATATGATGATTCCAATCCGCTTAAACCGCACATTTATTCTTGCTAACCTGCTTGGCTTGAAGGAACGTCTTCCAAAGGAAATTGAGGCGCAGGGAACCGGAAGACAGATGATGTTAGAGGATGTGATGCAGGGATGGTAAGACATATTTATTTGTGTGAAAACAGTGCAGAAGGGATTTTCTCGGCGATATACCGTGCCTATGAGGAGGGTTATCCCCACGAGCATAATGAAGTTGTGATTGATACAGAGGGGCGGAATATGGAGCTTTTTTGCGAATATCACACAGTTGTGACAAATTTTGAGCATGCGGTGAAAGTAGCGCGCACCATCCGTCGCAAAATTTCAGAGGAGGCATATGATTTTATTCATCGCTGCTGCGGCTCTTATGAGGTGCAGAAGGCGGATGCTATTTACCGGTTTGTGCAGGAAGGACTTCGGATGGGAAGGGCGGTTATGAGCCATCTCACAGCCCCTTATATGCAGACCTTATTTGCGATTGAGCGGAATTTTACAAATGAATCACATTTTTTTATTGAAATACTTCGTTTTGAGGAATTGGAAAATGGCACATTATTTGGTAGAATAAATCCTAAGAGTGAAGTTCTGCCATATTTAGCCGACCACTTTGCGGATCGCTTTGCCGGTGAGCAGTGGGTGATTGCAGATACCGTGCACCGTACGGTGCTGCTTCATAAAGCAAATTACAAAACGGTGTATTTATCCATGGATGAAGTAGATATGGATGAACTTACTCTGACTTATTCCGAGGACGAAAAGCAGCTTCAGAAATTATGGAAATTGTTTGTTGACACAATTGCGATTAAAGAGCGTGTAAATCCCAAATTGCAGAGACAAATGCTGCCACTTCGTTTTCGTAAATATATGAAGGAGTTTAGCGAATCAGAATGAAGCAGTTTTATTTTGCTCCCTTAGAGGGCATTACAACGTATATTTATCGAAATTTACATCACCAAAAATTTGGCAGTATGGATAAATATTTTACACCTTTTGTGTCACCGACTTCGAATCATGATTTTAAGAGCCGGGCAAAAAAGGATGTGATACCGGAGCATAATCAGGGAATACCGGTTGTGCCTCAGATTCTCAGTAACCGCAGTGATGAGTTTGTTTATACAGCCAGTCGTCTGATTGAATATGGATATGATGAAATTAATCTGAATTTAGGTTGTCCGTCAGGGACAGTTGTGTCGAAGGGGAGAGGTTCGGGATTCCTGGCGAAACCGGAGGAACTGAACCGCTTTTTAGATGATATTTTTTCACAGTGTGAGGTGCCGATTTCCGTCAAGACGAGATTGGGCAGATATTCACCGGATGAGTTTCCGGAACTTCTAGAGATTTATAACCGGTATCCGATTGAGGAATTAACCATTCATCCGAGAATTCGGGATGATTATTATAAAAATACACCGAACCTTGATATGTTTGAATATGCAGTGGAACACAGTAAGAATCCGCTCTGCTATAATGGTGATATCACAACGGTAGAAGAATATGAACGTTTTTGCGAGCGTTTTCCGACAATTGAGGCAATTATGATTGGACGAGGGTTGATTGCAAATCCGGGGCTTGTCCGTGAAATTCAGACTGGGGAGAAGATGCAGAAAGATGAATTACACGTATTTTTGCGAGAATTAAAAGCAGATTATCAGGCGTGTATGCCGGATCTGCCGGTGTTATTTAAGATGAAAGAAATCTGGTCTTATCTCGTAAACTGGTACCCGAACGGGAAAAAAGTATGGAAAAAGGTAAGAAAAACAAATCGGTTAATAGAATATGATAAACTTATGCTTATGCTGGAATCAGGAAACGAGGTGTAAGGAATGCAGGAACAAAAAATTAACCGCCGTGAAATTTTAAAAACGTTAGTTATGTTGTCAATTCCTACCATCTTAGAGGAAATTTTATCGACGTTATTGCAGTATGTGGATACGGCGATGGTTGGACACCTGGGAGAAAAAGCGACAGCATCTGTCAGTGTTACAACAACAGTGACATGGCTTGTGAACAGTATTCCGGCGGCACTTGGTGTGGCGGTATTGTCAATGACAGCAAAGGCACTGGGGAGCGGCGACAGAGAGTATTTGCAGAAAATCGCAAAGCAGATTTTAATTTTAGTTTTTGCGTGTGGACTTTTTGCCGGCGGAATTTCTGTCATCCTAAGTCCATACATTCCGATTTGGATGGGGGCGGAGCCATCTATTTGGCAGGATGCTTCCGATTATTTCCTGATTGTCAGCCTTCCGATGATTTTCCGTTCGGCAACGATGATTATGGGCGCTGCGATTCGGGGAACAAAAGATACAAAAACGCCGATGTTAATCAATCTGGGAGCCAACGGAACCAATATCCTTTTAAACATTGTCTTTATTTATGGAATGGGTTTGGGCGTCAGAGGAGCGGCAATTGCGTCCGCAATATCCTATATGGCAGCCGGATTGCTGATGTTTGCTGCGTACCGGAGAAACGAATATCTCCACTGGAAGTGGGAACATTTTGCTGTGGATGGCAAAGTGATGAAAGAGTGTATGCGAATTGGTCTGCCGGTCCTTTTTAGCAGTATTGCGTCCTGTTTTGGTTATGTTGTGTTTGCCGGTCTTGTTTCCGGGATGGGAACAACCATCTTTGCTGCCCACTCGATTGCCGTTACCGCCGAAACTATTTTTTATATTTCCGGTTACGGACTCCGAACGGCAACCTCTACCCTGATAGGCATTTCTCTTGGTGAGGAAGACGAGAAGCAAATGGAAGCCGTTGCGTCAGTGAGTGTAAAATTGACGATGATACTAATGTGTGTTAGTGGTGTTATCTTGTTTTTTGTGGCAAGACCCTTGATGGGACTTCTTACCGAGAGCAGCCGTGTGGTTGAGATTGGTGCCGGAATGCTACGTATTGTCGCGTTCTCAGAGCCATTTTATGGATTGATGATTGTCACGGAGGGAATCTTTTATGGGCTTGGGAAAACAAAGTACGCTTTTTATGTAGAAACCTTCTGCATGTGGGGAATCCGTATTTTGTTTACCTTTTTCTGCGTCAAAATCTGGCACTTTGGTCTTGAAACTGTGTGGTATTGCATGATAGCAGACAATGTATGCAAGGCAGTGCTGTTTTCTGTTCCGCTTGTTGTTAAGAGGAAGAGAATGATAAAGTGATTTAGAAGATATGCGGTTATGATGGAGGGGATTAGCTTTGATATGCACCGTTCTCACTGAGAAACACGTAAGGGTAACGGCATGCATAGCACGCATGCCAGTTACCCACGTGTTCCAATGCATATCAAAGCTAATCCCCTCCATCATAACCGCTCACCTTCTAAAACAACGTTATTTACTTGTTTTGCCTTACAAGGTTGCATTTTTGTCATATTTTCGGCTATCATTAGAGAAAATCACACGGCAATGCAACGCTTTTGATTGAGTTTTCCCTGTTTGGTTGCTTTTGGGTGGCTGTTTCATAAAACATATGCAACGTTATGTGCTATTTAAGAGGAAAAAGGTTGCATACGGCACTTACTCGCATTGGAAGAGCTACATTGTAAGGATTACTTTAACTTTATATGAAGTGTTTGATGCCAATTTTTTAGATTCCCGTGTTTGTAACAAATGTTCGTTGTCAGTTCCTTTGGACTCCAGTAATTCCGTAGAAAAACTTTGCGACTCGTGGGTTTGAGTACGTCGGTATGAGACACCGGTAGTTTCGGTGCCCATACCGTTACGCACTCAACTAGTGAGAACGCCCACGAGACGCAAAGTTTTTCTACGGAATTACGGAAAACAAAAAAGTGCCAGCGAACACTTGACACAAACACGGAACCCTAAAAATTTGACAAACAACCTTCCTTTCCGCTACAATAGTAAAGGCAATGAAAGAGAGGAATGACAGATGAGGACGGCATTAACGATAGCAGGAAGTGATTGTAGTGGGGGAGCCGGAATACAGGCAGATTTAAAGACGATGATGGCGAATGGTGTTTATGCCATGAGTGTCATTACCGCATTGACGGCGCAGAACACGATGGGAGTAAGCGGTATTATGGAAGTAACACCTGAATTCTTAAAAAAGCAGTTGGACGCAGTTTTTACTGACATAAAACCAGATGCTGTGAAAATCGGCATGGTGGCTTCTGCAGAATTAATTCATGTGATTGCGGAACGGTTGTCTTTTTACAAGCCAAAGTTTATTGTGGTCGACCCGGTTATGGTTTCAACCAGCGGTTCAAGGCTGATTGAAGAGGATGCCGTTGCGGCACTGCAAAATGAACTTTTGCCGATGGCTTCTGTGATTACACCAAATATTCCGGAAACTGAGGTACTTACGGGAACGAAGATTGATTCCAAAGAAAAAATGGAACAGGCGGCGCAGGCACTTTATAACAAATATGAGACAGCAGTTTTATGCAAAGGCGGTCACAGCATTGAGGATGCAAACGATTACCTCTATGGGGCGGATGGTGGAAATTGGCTTGAGAGTAAGCGCATTGATAATGAAAATACGCATGGAACCGGCTGTACGCTTTCCAGTGCGATTGCCTCTTATCTGGCGCAGAACTGTGAATTAACAGATGCCGTTATAAAAGCCAAAGAATATATATCAGGCGCATTGGCGGATGGAATGGATTTAGGGCAGGGAAGTGGTCCGCTCAACCATGCATTCCGCTTTAACCCAAGTAAAAATTGAAAGGAGTACATAGATATGTTATCAGAAAAAATGGTACAGTTAGGAACAAATCGCTCGGTAATCCGTGATTTGTTTGAGTATGGAAATAAGAGAAAGGCAGAAATCGGAGCAGAAAATGTATTTGATTTCAGTATTGGAAATCCGAGTGTTCCGGCACCGGAATGTGTAAAAGAAGCGGCTATTGATTTGCTCACAAACGGAGACCCGGTTGCCTTGCATGGTTACACATCGGCACAGGGAGACGCAGCACTTCGTGAGAAACTGGCTTCTTACGTAAATGAGCAGCATAGCACAAATCTTACGGCGGACAATTTTTATGTTACCGTTGGAGCAGCCGCATCGCTCACGATTTCATTAAAAGCACTGGCAGAACCGGACGATGAGTTTATCACCTTTGCTCCATTTTTCCCGGAATACCGTGTGTTTGTTGAAATGACAGGCTCAAAACTCGTTGTTGTACCAAGCAGAAAAGAAGATTTTCAGATTGATACCAAATTGTTGGAAGATGCAATTACAGAGCATACAAAGGGAATTATTTTAAACTCGCCAAACAATCCATCCGGCGTTGTTCTTACTGAGGAGTGCATCAAAGAAGTTTGTGCCGTATTGGAAAAGAAGCAGAAAGAATATGGAAAAGAAATCTTTTTAATTGCAGACGAGCCATATCGTGAACTGGTTTATTCGGATGTAAAAGTTCCGTATCTTATGAATTACTATGACAACACAATTGTCTGCTATTCGTACAGCAAATCGCTTTCCTTACCGGGTGAAAGAATCGGTTATATTGCGGTTTCGGATAAAGCAAAAGACTGGAAACAGATTTATGCGGCAGTTTGCGGTGCAGGCCGTGCCCTTGGATTTGTGTGTGCTCCGAGTCTGTTCCAGAAAATTATAGCACGATGCATTGGACAAACATCGGATATCTCGATTTACGAAAAGAACAGAGACATCTTGTACCGTGCTTTGACGGAATATGGATACCGCTGCATTAAACCGGACGGTGCCTTCTATCTTTTTGTTGAAGCACTCGAAAAGGATGCCAATGCATTTTCTGAGCGTGCAAAGGAGCATGAACTTTTGTTAGTTCCGGCAGACAGTTTTGGAACACCGGGCTTTGTCCGTATTTCTTACTGCGTAAGCACCGAGCAGATTGAAAAAGCACTGCCGGCATTTAAGGCGCTTGCAGAAAGTTACAAATAAAAATAACTGATAAAAGTTACCAAAAAATTACCGGTAATAAAAAATAGCTAACTGGGTGCGGTCGCGTAATTCCAATTTTTCCAAAATGGAACTGAGGTAATTGCGGACCGTGCCTTCACTTAAGTAGAGGGTCTCAGCAATTTCTTTATTGTTGAGACCATTTGCTACCTGTTCAATAATGGCATATTCTTTTTCTGTAATGCCATACTTGGCAAAGTCTCTCTGTGCCGTTGTCTTATTAATTAAATCCGGAATTTTATCCGTGATTTCCTCGCCAAAAACCGTCTGTCCTTTCTGAACCGCCTGAAGGGCAGGAAGAATACTTTCAAAATTCTGTTTCAGTAGATACCCTTTTGCACCCATGCGGAGTGCCCGCACAATATATTCATCATCTGAAAACGTAGTGAGAAACAAAATTTTGGCATCCGGGTAAGTTTCGAGAATCTGCTTTCCGGCAGTCAGTCCGCTCATTCCATCCATTCGGATATCCATCAAAAGAATATCCGGTTTGAATTTCGGATAAAGAGAAAGAGCCTCCTCCCCACAGTTTCCGATGGCACAGACATTAACCTCGCCGGAGGCTTCCAAAATGGTCTTTAAGGATAAAGAAACTAATTTGTCGTCATCTACAATTATAATGTTCATAACTACCTCCGTATGATAATTGTTATTTTAAATCCATTTTCCGTATCAAATCGTATTACGCCATTTAAGGCACGAACCCGTTCTTCCATATTGCTCAGTCCAATTCCGCGGGAATCCGTTGTGGAAATTTTGGTGCCGTTGTCAGCAATCGAGAGCAGGTAAAATCCGGGATGCATACAGACTCGGATGGAAGCATTTTTTGCGTTACTGTGTTTTTGAATATTATTTACCGCCTCTTTTACAATCGCAATAAAGGCATATTTAATCGGATTTGGGAGCGTTCCTTCTACATCATATTCCAAGGATATTTTTGTTGTGTTCACCCCATCGATAATTTCCCAGAGGGTACTTTCTAAGTCAATTGCGTCGTCGTGTAAATCGTGGACGCTTGTGCGAACATTTGTCATAGCGGTATTTAATGTATTTTGCAGTTCAGTCAATGGTTCATCTAAAGCATCATCACCGGCAATTACTTTCAGTGCCCCGACCTGCAGGAGAGAACGCGTCAGCATATGGCCGACGTTGTCGTGGATTTCTCTGGCAATGCGGTTTCTTTCCGAGAGCGTGGCGGCGTGTATATCTGCATTCTGCTTTTCAATCAATGCCTGATTCCGTTCGTGCATCATAATGGCATGCTCTTTGCTGGTATCCAGAATATGGTGCAGTTTTTCTTTGTAATCCGAAATTCTGCCAAAAGCATACGATAAAATTGCTGACAGCATCATAAGTAGAACGAGAATAAAAGCAGAGGATAAAAAGGCAGGGCAAAAACGTATCAAACCAATTCCTGCCGGTATCAGTAAAAAATAATCTTTAGCCTGAATGATATCGTAAATAAAGACAGGCAGATAAAAACCGAAAGCAGGAAAACAGAGCATTAACAGGCAGACGAGAGCGGTTAGAAAAAGAATTCCTCCTTTTGAACCCTCCCAATAGGAAAAAAGGCATCCGATGATAAAGGCGCATAACAAAAAGAGAATGCTTGTTTGTGTGATGTTCTGACTATTTATAAAAAAACAGCTGCAAAGCAGAAAAAGAACTGCCTTATTTCCTAAATGCACCATGCCCTTTAACCTCCATCATTTGATATATTCCATTATAAAGGAAAATAGCAAAAAAAGTAAATGACAAATGTCACAATTCAAAAATGATGGATGACACTTTTTGCGGTAAACATAAAATGATACAATGAGTGTAACATCACAAAGAGGAGGGATATGAATGGCTGTTGTTATTCAAATTGAAAATTTAGTAAAACGATATAAGGAACTAGTGGCATTGGACCATTTGAATCTGGAAGTGGAAGAAGGAGAAATCTTTGGCTTGCTTGGACCAAACGGTTCCGGAAAATCGACAACGATTAACTGTATTCTTGCACTGCTTAAATACGATAAGGGAACGGTAAAGGTATTTGGCAGAGAGATGAAGCCGGATTCTTATGACATTAAAAGAGAAATTGGTGTTGTCATGCAGGATGTTGCCGTGTTTGATGAATTGACAGTTTATGAAAATGTAGATTATTTTTGCGGTTTGTATATCAGAGACAAGGGACTCCGCAAGCAGTATGTAGAAGATGCAATTGCCTTTGTCGGTCTTGATGAATTTCGCAAATTTTATCCAAAGAAATTGTCAGGAGGTCTTTTGCGCCGGTTAAACATTGCCTGTGGAATTGCCCATAAACCAAAGCTCATTTTCTTTGATGAGCCAACGGTGGCAGTTGATCCGCAGAGCCGGAACAAAATTTTAGAGGGTATCCAGAAATTAAATGAGGAGGGGGCAACGATTGTTTACACCACTCATTATATGGAAGAGGCAGAGCAGATTTGTACCCGGATTGCCATTATGGACAAGGGACAGCAGATTGCCATTGGAACGAAAGATGAACTGAAAAAAATGATTAAAAATACGGAGACGGTTTCGATTGGGATTCCGGAACTTCAGGAAGAAAATTTAGAGGCACTCGGAAGTATGGAGCATGTGTACAAAACGGAATATGATGAAGGAAAACTTACGTTAAACTTCAGCGGCGGTACACATAATCTGATTCATGTCCTTGATTATCTGAAGGATAAAAACCTTGTATTTGGCAGGGTATATTCGGAGCTGCCAACGTTAAATGATGTATTCTTAGAAATTACCGGAAAAGAACTTCGGGATGTGTGAGAGGAGGAAATTTCATGTTTTTTCGTGAATTTAAGTATATGCTTCTTAGTTCATTGAGAAGCAGAGAACTCATTTTTTGGACGCTGTTATTTCCTTTTGCAATGACCACATTTATGTATATGGCGTTTGGCGATATCTTTGACCGAACAGAAAAATTTGAACCGGTTCCGGTTGCGATTGTGAAAGAGCAGGATAACATGACACTTACAGCGATGTTAAATGCTGTGTCGGCAGAGGGAGACAAAAAACTTCTTATTACGACTTATACAGGAGAAAAGGAAGCAAAAAAACTGTTAGAAGAAGATCAGGTAAAAGGCATCATTTATATGGGAAACAAGCTTTCTCTCACAGTGAAAGAAAGCGGCATGGATGAGACGATGCTGCAAAGCGTTTTAAAACAATTTACCAAATATGAATCATTGATTCAGGATACGGCACAAAAACATCCGGACAAAATTGAGCAGGCAGTGAAACCGATGCAGCAGGAAATGTCGTATTTTACAAAGGAGGAAAATACGAGGGGAAATCAGGATAATGTAGTCAATTATTTTTATGCAATTTTTGCGATGACTTGTTTGTTTGCATCCTTTTCCGGTTGTGCAGCAATTCTTCAGATGCAGGCGAATCTGACACCGCTTGGACAGCGGCGCAATGTATGCGGAATGAAAAAAAGTACCATGTTTGTGGCTGATTTTGCTGCGACAGAGTTAGTTCAATTTGTTTTAGCGTGTGCCCTTCTTATCTATATGCGTTTCGTTTTGAATTTGCAGATTGGCGAGCGGTATGCGGCAATGGTATTACTTTTGTTTGTAGGAACCAGTTTTGGTATTGTGTTTGGTATGTTGATTGGAAGCATTGCACACTTGTCGGAAGGTGGAAAAATCGGTGTATTAGTCAGCAGTAACTTAGTGCTCTGTGCGATGAGTGATTTGATGATTTCCGGGATAAAAGGAGTCATTGAAAAAGCAGCACCGATTGTCAATGATATCAGTCCGGCAGCGTTAATCACGGATGCATTTTACGCGTTAAACGTCTATGACACATATGAGCGCTTTTTTGTAGATGTATTGTCACTGGCAGGATTAACCGTGCTTCTTGGCGGTATTTGTATCTGGCGTGTAAGGAGGAATCGTTATGCAAGTATATAAACTATTTTTTCAAGTGCTGCGCAAACAAAAAGGGCAGATTATTATGTACTTAGTTATCTTTTTGTCGGTAGCATTAGCGGCTGCTTCACAGGGAGAAAAGACAGGAGAAGCAACATTTTCACCAACTACGTATAAATTTGCTGTGATGGATGCAGACAATTCGGAAATCAGCCGGGCGCTTATTGCTTATTTGGAGCAGGGAAATGAAAAAGTCCATATCGAGGATAAAAAGGAAGTCATTCAGGATGAGATTTACAACCGGAGTATATCGTGTGTTCTTCGGATTCCAAGCGGATTTTTTGAATCCTATCTGAGTGGCAGCGAGAATAAAAAAATGGAAGTTATCGGTGTTCCGGGAACCATTTACAAGGAATCATTTGAGCAGATGATTTCACAATATTTGAATCTGGTAAGAGGATATATTGGCGGCGGATTTTCTGTGAAGGAGGCACTTGCAAAAGCGGGGAAGGCAGATGAGAAAACGGTTGATGTGAACGTATTGGAAACAGGAGAAAAAACGACACACAGCTATGTGTATTATTTCTTTGCGTATGTTCCGTACATTCTTTTGTGCCTGTGTATTGTAGGAATATCACCGGTTTTGGTAGTGCTTCATAAACCGCAGATTCGAGAACGGATTCAGTGCTCCTCGTACTCGTTTGCTAAAACAAACCGTGAAACCATTTTAGGTACTTTGTCGGCAGGATTATTGTTTGGAATTTTATATCTTGTGTGTGCCGTGATTGGGGCAAGGGAAAGGGTGTTTACCGTGCAGGGCGGATTACACTGTTTAAACCTGCTTGCGTTTTTGATGGTGGCACTTGGTATTGTATTTTTAATTGGTCAGGTTATGAAAAAGGCGGAGACTGTCAGCATGGTATCAAATGTCATTGCATTGGGAATGAGTTTTCTGTCCGGCGTATTTGTGCCAATTGAATTTCTAGGAGATGGAATTATAAAGGCTGCTCATTTCCTTCCGGCCTACTGGTATATCATGGGAGCACGGCTGATTGACAGTGGAAATTATCAAAGTTCACCTGACTTGCTGTGGAGATATATGGGAATTGAAGTGTTATTTGCAGCCTGTTTTGTCTGCCTCGGACTTGCTTTAGCAAGAGCGAAACGGCAGACAAAACAGACAGCATAATTATAAATTGTAATAACGGGCGTAAATGCCGTTTTTTGCAAGTAAAGTTTCGTGTGTACCGCGCTCGGCAATGCCATCTTCTGTGATGACAATGATTTCGTCGGAACGTTTGATGGTTGAGAGTCGGTGGGCGATGGTGATGGTTGTACGGTTTTTCGCCAGTTCTTCCAGACTTTTCTGGATGTAGCGTTCGCTCTCGTTATCTAAGGCACTTGTTGCTTCGTCTAAAATAAGAATCGGTGGATTCTTTAAGAAGACGCGGGCAATGCTGATTCGCTGTTTCTGACCGCCGGATAAGCGGGTGCCTTTTTCACCAACATAGGTATCATATTGTTTTGGAAGCTGCATGATGAAGTCATCCATATTGGCTCGTCTGGCAGCTTCTTTGATT
>OGNY01000760.1_pt1 | contig 25918 bp, 29 predicted proteins | sample 1573551 | NCBI WGS metagenome assembly OGNY01 (sample SAMEA2581885, study PRJEB24529) | metagenome | biome: Human gut stool | place: China | collected 2011
CCCAGTTGTTCAGCATGGTGTCGGCGTTGATGACCAGCTCGTTGCGGCCCTGCTCAAAGGTGATGCCGTACACCTGCTTGTGCTCGATGGGTGCGGGCTTGTAGGCGGGGTCGATGGCCACCACGTTGTAGTTGCCCTTCTTCTTGCCGGACAGGATGGCCAGTGCTTCCGGCTCGTAGCCCGGTGCGATGATGCCGTCGGACACCTCGTGCTGGATCAGCTTTGCGGTGGGCACGTCGCACACATCCGACAGGGCGATCCAGTCGCCGAAGGAGGACATGCGGTCGGCACCGCGGGCGCGGGCGTAGGCGCAGGCCAGCGGGGACAGCTCTGCATCCGGGGCGATGTGGTACATCTTGCGCTCCACCTCAGTGAGGAGCAGGCCCAGGGCGGCACCCGCCGGGGACACATGCTTGAAGGAAGCCGCTGCGGGCAGGCCGCAGGCCGCCTTCAGCTCCTTGACCAGCTGGATGGAGTTGAGGGCATCCAGAAAATTGATGTAGCCGGGCTTGCCGTTCAGAACAGTAACGGGCAGGTCAGAGCCATCTTCCATATAAATGCGGCTGGGCTTCTGGTTGGGGTTGCAGCCGTACTTCAGTGCGAGTTCATTCATTGGTGCATCCTCCTTGGTTCCTCTATGGTGTACTCTTATTCTTCTTCCGCGTCAAGCTTTTTGAGCAGTTCCAGCTCTTCGGGCAGCAGCTCCGGCTCTTCGGGGTCGTCCAGATCGCTGCACACGGCGTCGTATTTGTTGAAGATCATGTCGCCGCTCTCGCCGCTCTCCAGGTCGATGACCCGGGCGAACAGGCTCACCTTGTTGTCGGCGTTCAGGCTGCTCCACAGGCCGTGGGCAAAGTCGCCGAGGGTGCGGGGGCAGACAAAGCGCAGCGGCTCACCATCAAAACTGGGGATGGGGCTGCCATTGTGCTTGTAGGTGCTGATGAAGTGGCCCTCTCCGGCCACGGGCTGGGGGTAATCAAAGAAATAGCGCTGCACGCTGTCGCCGTTGCCGTCGGCAGACTTGAGGATGCTCATCTGGTAGCTGCCGTCCGCATACACCACCGCAGAGATGCGGGGGGTGTAGTTGGGGCCATCCGGCTCAAAGGTTCGGGTGCGCAGTGCATCCGCAAAGCTCTTGCCCTGGCTCATCAGGTCATAGATGGTATCGGTCTGGTCGCCGTTGGTCACGATGTGGGTACGGCCCAGCGTCAGCACCGGGTTATAGATGATCAGGCTGGGGTCCTCCAGCTTGGCGGGGTCGGCTGCCATGGTGCAGATGCCGCCGCGCTCCGGCACGGGGTCGAACACGCGGTTGCGGCTGTTCTCGCTGCGGCCCATGATGAAGTAGCCGATGAACATCTGTCGTCCGTCCGGGGCCTTTGCCACCGCAATGCCGCGGCCGGGGTATTCGTTGGAGGCCAGATATTCGTTCAGGTCGATCTTTTCCATTGTTGTTCTCCTCACTCGATCTCTCCGCTGCACACCATGGCGACCGCCTTGGGCAGCAACTTCCACTCGGCCTGCTCCATGACCCGTTTCTGCAGCACCTCCGGGGTGTCGCCGGGCAGGATGTCCACGGCCTTCTGCAGCAGGATGGGCCCGCCGTCGCATTCTTCGTTCACAAAGTGGACGGTGGCACCGGTCACCTTGCAGCCACGGGCCAGGGCGGCCTCGTGGGGGCGCAGGCCGTACATGCCCGGCCCGCAGAAGGACGGGATGAGCGCCGGGTGCACGTTCAGGATGCGGCGCGGATAGGCCGCGATGACGCTGGGCCCCAGCACCGACAGAAAGCCTGCCAGCACCACAAGGTCGATGTTGTGTGCTTTCAGCGTACCCAGCAGGGCCGCGTCAAAATCTTCGCTGTTGTCGTAGTCCCTGCGGCGCACCACGCAGCTCTCCACACCGGCCTTTGCGGCACGTTCCAGCGCATAGACGCCGGGCTTGGAGGCCACCACCAGCGTAATTTTACCATTGGGGTTCTCGCCGCGGGCCTCACTGTCCAGCAGGGCCTGCAGGTTGGTGCCGCCGCCGGAAACTAACACCGCAATGTTCAGCACAGCTCCACACCCTCGCCTTCTGCGATGACGCCCAGACGGTAAGCCTCCGGCTCACCGTTGGCATGCAGGATCTCCAGCGCCTTGTCGGCCTGCTCGGCGGGCACGGTGAGCACCATGCCCACGCCCATGTTGAAGGTGTTGAACATATCGTGCTCGGAGATGCCGCCCTCCTTCTGCATCAGGTGGAACAGTGCCGGGGTGCGGACGTCCGCCTTGTGGATGCGGGCGCAGCAGCCCTTCTTCAGGCTGCGGGGAATATTCTCATAGAAGCCGCCGCCGGTGATGTGGGAAATGCCCTTGACATCCACTTCCTCCAGCACCTTGAGCACCGGCTTAACGTAAATTTTAGTGGGAGCCAGCAGGGCCTCGCCCAGGCTCTTGCCGCCCAGCTCGGCGGGCGTGGTGTGCAGCACGTCGGGGTTGCCGTCGATGTCAAAGATCTTGCGCACCAGCGAGAAGCCGTTGGAGTGCACACCGGTGGAAGGCAGAGCGATGATCACATCGCCGGGCTTCATGGTGTCATTGCTCAGGATCTTTTCCTTGTCCACGACACCCACGGTAAAACCGGCCAGATCGTACTCGTCCTCCGGCATCATGCCCGGGTGCTCGGCCGTCTCGCCGCCCACCAGAGAGCAGTCGGCCTGCACGCAGCCCTCGGCCACGCCCTTGACGATCTCGGCGATCTTTTCCGGGATGTTGCGGCCGCAGGCGATGTAGTCCAGGAACACCAGCGGCTTTGCACCGGCGCAGATGACGTCGTTGACGCACATGGCCACACAGTCGATGCCGATGGTGTCGTGCTTGTCCATGATCATGGCAATCTTCAGCTTGGTGCCCACGCCGTCGGTGCCGGAGATCAGCACCGGGTGCTTGTAGCCGGTGCAGTCCAGTTCAAACAGGCCGCCAAAGCCGCCCAGCCCGCCGATGCAGTGCTCGTTCATGGTGCGGGCCACATACTGCTTCATCAGTTCGACCGAACGGTAACCGGCGGTGATGTCCACGCCTGCTGCGGCGTAGCTTTCCGAATAGCTCTTTTCCATGGTGTTACTCTCCTAACTTTTTCTCGTCCTTGGGGCGGTCGTTCAGGTGGCGTTCGTGGATATCGGTGGAAAGCACCTCGTCCGGCTTCACGGCATACTCGCCGGTGAAGCAGGCGGTGCAGAACCCACAGTTTGCGCTTTTGGCCAGCTGCACCACATGTTCGGTGGACAGGTAGCCCAGGGTGTCGGCCCCGATGATCTCATTGATCTGGTCCACCGTGCGTCCGGTGGCCACCAGCAGTTTCTGGTCGGGGATGTCGGTGCCGAAGTAGCAGGGATATTTGAACGGCGGTGCCGACACCATGAAGTGTACCTCGGTGGCACCGGCGTCCCGCAGCAGCTTGATGATGCGGGCAGAGGTGGTACCGCGCACGATGGAATCATCCACCAGCACCACGCGCTTGCCCTTGACCGTGCTGGAGATCGCGTTCAGCTTGATGCGCACGCTGTTCTCACGCTGCTTCTGGCTGCCCTGAATGAAGGTGCGGCCGATGTACTTATTCTTGATGAAGCCGATGCCGTAGGGGATGCCGCTCTCCTGGGAGTAGCCCAAGGCGGCGTCCAGGCCGGAATCCGGCACACCGATGACCACATCGGCATCCACCGGGTGTTCCTGTGCCAGGAACCGGCCGGCCTGCTTGCGGGCCTCGTGCACCGAGCTGCCCTCGATGATGCTGTCCGGACGGGCAAAGTAGATGAACTCGAACACGCACATCTGGGTGTCCGGGCGGCCCACATGGTCGGTGATGCTGCGCAGCTCACCGGTCTTGGCATCGGCCACCACGATCTCGCCGGGCTCCACGTCCCGCAGCAGGGTGGCACCCACAGCGTCCAGGGCACAGCTCTCGCTGGCAAAGACGTAGCCGCCGCCGGGCAGCGTGCCGATGCACAGGGGCCGGTAGCCGCGGGGGTCGCGCACCGCGATGAGCTTGGTGGCGGACATGATCACCAGACTGTACGCGCCTTCCAGCACATCCATGGTCTTGCTGATGGCCGTCTCGATGCTGCCCATGCGCAGGCGGTTGCGGGTGATGAGGTAGCAGATGACCTCGGTGTCCGAGGAGCCATGGAAGATGGCTCCCTCGTTTTCCAGCTGGCGGCGCAGCTCAATGGCATTGGTCAGGTTGCCGTTGTGGCACAGGGCCATGGTGCCGCGGCCGTGCCGCACGATCATGGGCTGAGCATTGGCCCGGATGCGGCTGCCGGAGGTGGCGTAGCGCACATGGCCGGTGGCCATATGGGCGTTGGGGTTGGCCAGGCTGCCCAGCACCGCCGGGGTGAACACCTCGTTCACAAGGCCCAGATCCCGGTGGCCCTGGATGACGCCGTCGTCGTTCACGGCGATGCCGCAGCTCTCCTGCCCGCGGTGCTGCAGGGCATACAGCGCCGAGTAGGCGGCAGCGGCCACATCCTCGGTGCCGGCCCGGTCGTAGATGCCAAAAACGCCGCATTCTTCGTGCAGCGGGTATGCAAAATCAGACATTGGTTCTCCTTTACAGTTCGGCGATCTCCGCCTGCAGTTTTTCCTCCTTGGCCGCGATCTGTGCCGCCATGGCGGTGCGCTCGGCTTCCAGCTTTGCTGCCAGAGCCTCATCGCCCAGTGCCAGGATCTCGGCGGCCAGCCAGGCGGCGTTCTTGGCGCCGTTCAGGGCCACGGTGGCCACCGGGATGCCGCTGGGCATCTGAACGGTGGCCAGCAGGGCATCCAGACCGTCCATGGCACCGCCCTTCATGGGGATGCCGATCACCGGCAGCGTAGTGTTGGCGGCAAAGGCACCGGCCAGATGGGCTGCCATGCCGGCCGCGCACAGGATGACGCCAAAGCCATTGGCCTTTGCGCTTTTTGCAAACGCAGCCGCCTCGGCGGGCGTGCGGTGTGCCGACAGGATGTGTGCTTCAAAGGGGATATCCAGCGCTTTGAGCTGGGCACAGGCCCCCTTGACCACCGGCCAATCGCTGTCGGAACCCATGATCACAGCAACTTTACGAACCATAATCCAAACCCTCTCTTTCCACTTCTGACAAACAAAAAAGGCAGTGGTACACCTGCACCACAGCCTTTATTTTTGCGTATTCTGTTCCCATGCCTTGCACGAAGCTGCACGATGCCCCTGACATGCACGAATATTGTTTCGTTCCATGCGACCCGGCAGCGTCTTTTTCATGGATCTCTTCCTCCGCAGTTTCTATGCTGGCATTTCTGCAGGGTGCGGGGCCCGTTCTATGGGGTGACCGTCCCTGTGCTACATACAGTTTACGGCAAAATAATGGCTTTGCAAAGGGTGTTGCGGCAAATTCTCCCTTGTGTTTCCATGCGCCAAAAAACTTTCAAAAGTTTTGTGCAGTTTCGCCATCGTTTTTCTTTTTAAGTATGACTTATGGTTTGAGCATATTTTCCGTAAAATCTTCCAACCCGTCTTTGTCCCAAAAGACGTACTTTTCCGCTCGGTTCAGAAGATGATCTTTGCCGTGGTGGCGCGGGCGGCACGGATGAGGTCTGCCGGGGCGCAGCACACCTGGGTGCCGATGCGCCCGCCGGAAACATACACTTTTTCCTGTGCGAGGACGCTCTCGTCGAACACGGTCTTGTACTGCTTCTTCATGCCCACGGGGCTGCAGCCGCCGCGCACATAGCCGGTGACCTTGTTGATGTCGGCTACATGGATCATGGCCACGCTCTTTTCGCCCACGCTGCGGGCGGCGGCTTTCAGGTCCAGCTCGGCCGCCACCGGGATGACAAACACAAAGTAGTTTTTGCTGCTGCCCTGGGTCACCAGCGTCTTGTATACGCAGGCCGGGTCCTCGCCCATGCTGCCGGCCACATCCACACCGGCCACGGCCACGCCCTCTTCGTGGGCGTACTCGTGGGCCGTATAGGGCACCTTTTCACGTTCCAGAATGCGCATGGCATTGGTTTTTGCTTCTTTTCCCATATTACTTCCCTCTCTATCTATCACTTTCTTTCATTCTACCACTTTTTTGAAAAAATGAAAAGCCGCCCTTGACTTCCGGCAGCAGCAGTGATATCATGGCATCATCACTTCAGGAAACTGAAGTCCCGTATTGCAGTCCACGCAGCGGAGGCCCCTCCCTGCCGTACCGATAAAGGAGATTTGCCGTATGATCATCGTACTGAAACAGGATGCCCCCGACGTACAGGTGCGCGAGTTCTGCCACGAGCTGGAGGGCATGGGCTTGCAGATCAACGACTCCAAGGGCAGCGATACCCATATTCTGGGCCTCATCGGCGACACCAAGGCCATTGCCGAAAGCTGGGTGCTGGCCAACCCCGTGGTGGAGACCTGCCGCCGCGTGTCCGAACCTTATAAAAAGGCCAACCGCAAGTTCCACCCGGACGACAGCATCATCGACGTGGACGGCGTGAAGATCGGCGGCGGCAACTTTGCGGTCATCGCCGGCCCCTGCAGCATTGAAAGTGAAGAGCAGATCACCTACTGCGCCCAGCGCGTGAAAGCCGCCGGTGCTTCTCTGCTGCGCGGCGGTGCATTCAAGCCCCGCACCTCCCCCTACTCCTTCCAGGGCATGCGCAGCGAGGGTCTGGACCTGCTCAAGCTGGCCCGCCGCGCCACCGGTGCCCCCATCGTCACCGAGATCATGAACACCGAGCACCTGCCCCTGTTCGAGAACGTGGACCTGATCCAGGTGGGTGCCCGCAACATGCAGAACTTTGAGCTGCTCAAGGCCGTGGGCCGCCAGAAAAAGCCGGTGCTGCTCAAGCGCGGCCTGGCCAATACGCTGGAAGAGTTTGTGATGAGCGCCGAGTACATCATGGCCGAGGGCAACGAGAACGTCATCCTCTGCGAGCGCGGCATCCGCACCTTTGAGACCAGTATGCGCAACACCCTCGACCTCGCCGGCGTGGTCATGCTTCATAAGATGACCCACCTGCCCGTCATCGTAGACCCCAGCCACGCCTGCGGCCACGCATGGATGGTGCCTCAGCTGGCCAAGGCCGCTGTCGCCGCCGGTGCCGACGGCCTGATGATCGAAGTCCACAACGACCCCGCCAAGGCCAAGTGCGACGGTGCCCAGAGCCTGACCCCCGACCAGTTCGACGAGCTGATGCAGTTCGTCAGCAAAGAGGTCGAGTTCTTTGGCAAGAAGATGAACTGAACCTGCGCGTTCCAAAAGGCAGCGGCTACGGTCGCTGCCTTTTTTGCGTGCCGTTTTCTCATTTTCTTTTCCGCAGTTTTGTGTTATACTATAATATATTTTGCAGTTTACTTCTGAAACGAGGTATTTTCAATGAAAGCACATATTGCACGCAACCAGAATGCCGGGGTGCCGCTGGCGCTGGGCTGGAACCTTTCCGCCGGCGACCGCGGCAAGCTGGACGGCATGGCCCCTGCCCTTGGCATGAAGGTCCTGCCCGTGTCCCCTGCCGACGCCGGCAAGACCGTGGCGCAGCTGCTGGGTGAAGTGGAGACCAGATCCGCCCGCACGCTGGTGCTGGAACCGGGGGCTTACCCGTCCGCTCTGGTGCTGGCCAACTTCAAGGACAAGGACGTGGACACCCTGCTGGACCTGATGAAGCAGGCGCAGGTAAACATCCCCCTCAAGGCCGTGGTGACCCCCGCCAACCGCAGCTGGGTGTTCGGCGACCTGCTGGCCCACCTGCAGGAGGAGCACACCGCCTTTACCGCAGCAAAGGAGAACCAGACCCGATGAAAACCACCCTGTTCAACCGCCTTACCGCCGGACTGCTGGCGGCGGTGCTCTGTCTGAGTGTGCTGGCCGGCTGTGCCGCCAAGCCCCAGAAGGAGCTGACCCGCTACAGCACCATCTTCTATGATGTGTTCGACACCGTCACCCAGGTGATCGCCTACTGCGAGAGCGAGGAAGAGTTCACCAAGCAGATGGAAGCCCTGCACGCCGACCTGATCTCTTACAACCAGCTGTACGACATCTACAACGACTACGACGGCGTGGTGAATGTGAAAACCATCAACGACAACGCCGGCAAGGCCCCCGTGCAGGTGGACGACCGCATCCTGTCCATGCTGGAGCTGGCTCAGAAGATGTACGACACCACAAACGGCAAGCTGAACGTGGCCATGGGCAGCGTGCTGAACATCTGGCACAACTACCGCGAGGCCGCCGAGAGCCACCAGAACGAGGCCGACAACACCCTGCCCACTCAGGAGGAGCTGGAAGTCGCAGCCCAGCACTGCGACATCAACAATGTGGTGATCGACGAGCAGGCCAAGACCGTGTACCTGGCCGACCCGGAGATGTCGCTGGATGTGGGCAGCGTGGGCAAGGGCTACGCCGTGGAAATGGTGTGCCAAGCCGCGCAGGCCCGGGGCCTTACCAGCGCACTGGTAAGCGTGGGCGGCAACCTGCGTGCCATTGGCAAGAAGCCCGACGGCAGCCAGTGGACCGGCGGCGTGGAGAACCCGTGGAACGCTTCGGAGGTGTACACCACCGACTCCCTGTTCGGGGCCGCCATCAACATGAGCGACATGGCACTGGTGACCAGCGGCGACTACCAGCGCTACTTTGTGGTGGACGGCAAGCGCTATCACCACCTGATTGACCCGGACACCCTGTGGCCGGCTGCCTATTTCAACAGCGTGACCGTGCTGAGCAGGGATTCCGGCCAGGCCGACTGCCTGACCACCGGCCTGTTCTGCATGCCGCTGGAAGAGGGCCAGAAGCTGGTGGAGTCGCTGGACGGCGTGGAGGCCATGTGGTGCACCCCGGACCAGCAGGCGGTCGCCTCCAGCGGCTGGGAGAGCCACACCCGCCAGTAATTTGCCCCAAAACCAAAAGCCCCGTGTGTTCCGCATCGTGAACACACGGGGCTTTGTTTTTGCTGTGAGTTTGTCGGCTCAGAAGCCGGTCGGCGGGACGTAATAGCTGGGCAGGCCGCCTTTCTGGCTGGCTGCTGCCTGCTGGCGCAGTGCCGAGCGGGTGACCTCAGCCCAGGAATACTGGGTCATATATTCACCGCGGTAGCTGCTGATGGTGGAGCGGTCTCCCCGCAGGAAGTTGTAATAATCGCACTCCACCTTGCTGGTGTCGATGGCCAGCGTACTGCGCCCGCGCACCAGCAGCCCACGCACGCCGGCGTCCTCCAGCGTGTGGCTCAGGTCAAAGATCAGATTGCGCAGATGGCTGTGCAGGGACGCCGTGTCGGGCTTGTCCTCCCAGAGCACAGCCAGCATCTCGCCGTTGGTGCAGGTGGCACCGTTGCGGTCCACCAGATAGGCCAGCAGCTCCTTGCTCTTGCTGCGCTTGAACGAGAGCGGACGCCCGCCCACGAACACTTCAAAGTTGCCAAAGCACTGCACCTTGACGCCCGCAGGCACATCCTCGGCCGGATACCGCAGATTTTCCAGCACATTGCGCACATCAGCCTCGTTAGCCGGTTTGAGCAGGAAGCCGCTGACAAAGATCTGCAGGGCTTCCAGCGCATACTCAGGGTGTTCCGTCACCACGATCAGATTGCAGCGCGGCTGGATCTTCTGGATCATGCGAGCCAGGGCGAGGCCGTTCATCCCCGGCATCTCCAGATTCAAAAAAGCTGCATCCATCGGACCCTGACGCAGCCAAGTCAACGCATCGTCTGTGGTCATCGCACTGATATAATCGCAATCCGGTGCCACTCTGCACAAGATACGGATCAGAGAATTGATCGCAAGCTGTCCGTCGTCTACGACCAGAATTTTCATCCATATCACCTCCTGACATATGTAAGCAAATTCCCCTTTTCCTTATGATTTTATCACGCAGACGTTCTTTAAGCAAGTTCTTTCGGGCAAAAAAAAGCCAAAAAGCCATTCCCGTCGGAAACTCTCGTCGTGCTTTTGGCACTTTGACGAGAAATCCGACCCGAGAATGGCAATTCTGACTGTTTTATGGAGTTAGCAGCAAGGCATTGTTTCTGCCAGTCAGCGCATCCGCATCCGGCTGTCCCAGTATGCCGCACAGTCGCTCATAGGCCGCCTGCATCCGGGTGGCCCGGGTAGTGCAGTTATGTGCGTCCGAGGAGATCGCGTCCACAAGGCCGTCCTTCAGCCAGCGGTCCAGCTTCCGGCGCTGAAAGAATCCGCCCTCCAGCACCGTGGCCGCATTGACCTGACAGCGGATGCCGTACTGTTCCTTCAGGCGGGGCAGTGCACCGCTGCGGGCAAGGCGGGGGTAGCGCTCAATGTGCGCCAGCAGCACCCGGTAGCCGCTGCCGGTGATCTGCCGCAGGGCCGTTTCCACTTCCGCCGCCGCCACATCGGGCACGAACTCCAGCAGCACCCAGTTGGTGCCGCCCAGCGTGATCAGGCTGTGCTCCGCCGCCGCATAGGCCGCAGCCGGGGTATACAGCAGCTCCGAGCCGCTTTCCAGCATCAGGTCGTAGCCCTTTTCAGCGCAGTAAGCCCGTGCAAAATCAAGATGCCGCTGATACACGTCCCGCGGAAAGGGCTCCATGCCCGGCGTGCTGTGAGAGGTGGCAAACAGACGGGTGACCCCATCCGCCGCCGCCGCATCCAGCATGGCAAACATCTCTTCCCGCGTGCAAGCACCGTCGTCCACACCATAGACGAAATGCGCGTGATAATCCGTAAAGCCGCTCATTTCTTTTCAGCCGTGTGCTTGTGCTTATAGTACCGGTTGTAGTAGCCATATTTGCCGTAGGTACGGTAGTAATACTTGCGGCTCAGGTAGCTGTCGTAATCCACCTGGTTCAGCACAGTGCCCAGGATGGGGCAGCCGCTCTGCTCGATCTGCTGCTTGACGTCCAGCAGCTCCTGGCGGCGCACATCGTTGTACTGCACCGCGATCAGAGTGCCGTCGCAGGATTTTGCGATCTCTGCAGCATCAATGACCACGCCCACAGGGGCGGCGTCCACCAGCACATAATCCACCATCTGGGCCAGGGTGTCCAGCAGGTCCTTGAAGTGATGGTTGCTCAGCAGAGCCAGGGGGTTGGGCACATCCCGGCCCACCGGAACCATCAGGGCACCGGGGATGTCGGTCTGGTAGATGACCTCCTCCATGCCCACCATGCCTGCCAAAAAGTGGGAAAGGCCCTTGTCGTCGTTGCGGCCGTTCTCAAACTGCAGGCCGTACTGGGTGTTTACCATGCTGCGGCGCAGGTCGGCGTCCACCAGGGCCACCTTCATGCCACGCTGGGCCAGGGTCCGCATCAGGTTCATGGACAGATAGCTCTTGCCCTCCGAAGCGTGGCAGCTGGTGATCATGATCTTTTTTACAGTTTCACCTGCAAAGGACAGGTTGGTGCTCAGGGTGTTGAAGGCCTCGCTGCCTGCATAGTCCAGTTCCGGAAATTTTGTGATCTTCAGCTGTTTCATGCGTTCCTCCCGGCCTTTCCGCCCACACGGCGGCAAATATCTTTGCTCAGGCGCTTCATGCGGCGCTGGAAGTTGCTGCCCTTTTTGGGCTCGGTGCCACCCACCAGGGGCACAGAGGCCAGCACCACCATGCCGGTGTACTTGCGGATCTCCTCAGCGGATTTATAGGTATCGTCCAGCAGCACCCGCAGCACCACAACACCGCAAGCCAGCACAAAGCCTGCCAGGAAGCCCAGCAGGATGTTCTTGGTCTTGCTGGGGCTGAAGGGGTTGGCCGGTACCCGGGCCGAGGACATGATGGTAGGCTCGTCGGTCTTCATCTTCTCCGCAATGTAGCTTGCGCCCACCTCAGCATACTCATTGGCAATGGCTGCAGCCTCTTCGGGGTCTGCATCGGTCACCGTAATGTCCAGCATACGGGTGTCGTTGGCATTGGTCACGCTGAGCATGTTGTCCATCTGGGTATAGGTATAGTCCAGATCCAGTGCACTGATGACCTTTTCGTGCACCTCCCACATCTCAAAGACCTTGATGTAATCGCTGGTCAGGGCGCTGCCGATCTGAATATCCGACAGGTTCAGCACCGAGTCGTTGCGGCTGACCACATAGATGGTAGAGGTGGCCTTGTAGAGGGGGGTCACCAGCAAAAAGGTATAGAGTGCTGCCAGCACCATTCCTGCTGCGGCGGCTGCCGCAATAAACTTCCAGTGGTCCAGCAGGCCCATGCAAAGTTCCAGAAGATCAATGGTATCTTCTTCCTGCTGCGGCCGCACCTCGGAACGATAAGGTTCCTGCGTTAAAGTATCTCGCTGCACTTCGTTGCTCCTTTAAAATCCCTTGGCTTTCTCCGTGAAAAATGCGGCGTCCTCTTTTTCGGAAGAGAGCGCCGCAGGACAAAGTCGTTCTGTTTTTACTTCCTGGTCACAGCTGCAATGTAGGCCTTGCCTGCCTGCAGGTTGATCATGGTGGTGGCATCCAGCTCCAGCTGGACCTTACGGACCTTACGGGCCACGCCGTTCACCACAACGGTCTCCTCCACGACCACACCGGCCAGGGGCAGGTTGACGATCTTGCCGTTGGGGGTCTTGACACGGATGATCACGGCAACGGTGGTGCCGCTCTCCGGCAGAGCTGCCATGGGGACCTTGACGGTGATCTTGTCCATGCCGGTCTTGTAGCCGGAGACCTTAATCTCCTTGATCTCGCTGACGGTCACGGCGTCCTTCTCACTGCCCAGGATCTTCGCAGCTGCATCCACAGCCTCTGCAGTCAGGTACTTCTCCACGCCCTCGCCCTTCAGCTGGGTCTCTTCCTTACTGGAGTCCTCCGTGGTCTTGACCTCCACCTGCAGGCCCTCGCTGCTGACAGAACCGGAAGCAGAGACCTCGGTCTTGCCTGCATCGGCATCGGTGCCAGTCTTGCTGGGCACAGACTCCACAGCAAAAGCGGTAGCGGCAGCCATGCTCACCAGCAGAGCTGCGGAGACCATGGCGCAAACGATCTTTTTCATTTTCATAAGAATATACCCCTTTCAGACCAGTTCTCTCGGCTTTGAGAGCGTCTTTATCATAAACGTGTCTTGGGCACGCTTATTCAACTTTTTCGTAAAACAGCTGCAGCACCGCCTGCTGCAACGCATCGGCATCCGGATAAAACTCCATGAAGCCATCCTCCCCGACCTGATAGGTGCCATCCGGTTTGATGGTGTCCAGCCGGGTGTAGTCCTTTGCCGCCCAGGCCTCGTTCACCAGCTGACCTTTGGCCATGCTGGTAGTCAGGTAGGGCTGCAGGGCGTCGTAGGCATCCACGGCAAAGTTCTGATCCTTCTGCAGTTTTTCATCCAGCTGCACCGACAGCTGTCGGATGTAGCTTTCCTGCCGCGCCATGCGGGCCTCGTTGGTGCCTACACCGACACTGCGGCGGGAGCGGACATAGGTCTCGGCCTGCTCGCCCTGCAGCGTGAGGGTTGCACCCTTGGTCATGGCCGGGTCGATGGCGGAGAAATCATCCTCCAGCGTCACGGTCACACCGCCTGCCAGATCGTTCAGGGTGGAAATGCCGTCCAGACCCATGGCCAGATACTGGTCAATGGTCTGTCCGCCCAGCAGGTTTCCCACTGCTTCCACGGTCACCTCGCAGCTGGTCTGGCGGCCATCGCCAAAGGCATAACCCAGACAGATCTGCTCGGTCACCGGCTCGTAGCGGTCACCCAGCAGGCCCAGCACCGTCACGGGGGTCATGGTATCGCGGTCGATCTGCAGCTGCTGCACCGTCTTGTCCGCGTCATCCAGTACCACCAGCCGCAGAAAGTCGGCCTGGCCGGCCTTGCGGTACTCGTAGCTGTCCTGAGTGTCGTGGTCCACGCCCATGACCAGGATCGTGGTCAGGCGGCTTTTTTTGCGGTAGGTTACGCCGTCCACTTCCACAGTCTCCTGGTCGGCCTGGGGCAGCTGGGTGCGGGTCTCCGGCTTTTCTGCCCGTTTCTCCAGCCAGCGGCCCCCGCCGTACAGTACCAGCACGACCGCCAGAACGGCCAGCAATGCTGCTACAGCATGAAAAACCGTCTTGTTTTTTTGTTCTTGTTTCTTCAACGGGATCGCTGCTCCTTGCTTTGGTCCGAAACGCTCTGGGATTCCAGAGTACTTCATTTATTTATTATGCGTCACACTTCCGCAACTGTCAATAGATTTTATTTCATCTTTCCTGTTTTTTTCATGTTTTTCTGTCACATAAACGCAACCGGCCCCGGCTATGGAAAACTACCTTCCACAGCCGGGGCTGGTTCGTCTGTTTTATTTCAGGTCCAGTTCCGGCGGTACGTCGATCTGATCTGAAACATATTTCCCGTTCTTCTTGCGCTGGCGCACACACTCGGTGAGCAGATATTCGATCTGTCCGTTCACCGAGCGGAAATCATCCTCTGCCCAGGCAGCAAGGGCATCGTAGAGTTTGGCGTTCAGGCGCAGGGGCACCTGCTTTTTGGGCTCTGCCATCAGTACAGGCTGCCGCTGTTCACGATGGGCTGGGCGTCACGGTTGCCGCACAGCACCACCAGCAGATTGGACACCATTGCCGCCTTGCGCTCGTCGTCCAGCTCTACCACCTTGTTTTCATTCAGACGGTCCAGTGCCATTTCCACCATGCCCACGGCACCGTCCACGATCATCTTGCGGGCGTCGATGATGGCACTGGCCTGCTGGCGCTGCAGCATGACCGCTGCGATCTCCGGCGCGTAGGCCAGGTAGGTGATGCGGGCTTCCACCACCTCGATGCCGGCCTCGGCCACGTTCTTCTGGATCTCGTCCCGGATGCGGGCCGCCACCACCTCGGAGGAGCCGCGCAGGCTGCCCTCATCGGCCACACCGTCTCCGGTGGTGTCCACATTGGGGGCCACATCATAGGGGTACACCCGCACCACGTTCCGCAGGGCGCTGTCGCACTGCAGGGAGAGATACTCCTTGTAGTTGTCTACGTTGAATACGGCCTTGGCGGTGTCGGTGACGCGCCAGATGACTGCAATGCCGATCTCCACCGGGTTGCCCAGGCAGTCGTTGATCTTCTGCCGGGAGTTGTTCAGGGTCATCATTTTCAGGGAGATCTTTCTGCTCATGGATTCGGCACTGACCTGGGCATTCTGGCCGCTCTGGCCAAACAGCGCAGCCACGCTGGTTTCCTTGCTGTTCACATCTCCGCTCTGGCTCAGGCGGGTACCGGCGGCAGGGTTGACAGCGGTGCAGAAGGGGTTCACCCAGTAAAAGCCCTGTCCCTTTAGGGTGCCAATGTAATCACCGAACAGGGTGAGCACCAGCGCTTCCTGGGGCTTGAGCACCTTCAGGCCGCAGAACAGGAAGATGCCTGCGATCCAATACCCGATGGACAAGATCAGCAGCGGCAAGCCCAGAAGCATCCGGTCTGCATCCAGCAGGGTGATGCTGTAAATGAACAGGGCAACGGCTGCCACATAGCCCAGCAAGGTGAGCAGCAGCACCGCCATGCCGTTTTTGCGGGTATTCAAAATTTTCTCTTCCATAACAAGTCCCTCCTCATCAGGGTCGGAAGCGTTTCTTTGTGATATCAAAATCATATCACATTGAGCACTTCCTGTCAAGACCTCCGGCCCCGCACAACAAAAAACACCCGTTCTCCGGGGAAAATTCCCCAGAAAAGCGGGTGTTTTTGCGGGTTCAGGTCTCAGCGCTTGTACTTGGATGCAGCCTGCAGACGCTGCATGGCACGCTGCAGTGCGATCTGGCTCTGATAATATTCATGCATGCTCTTCTGGTGCTGCAGGCGCTCTTCCGCACGGATGCGGGCCGCCTCGGCACGGTTCTTGTCGATATCCTCCGGGCGCTCGGCGCTGTCCACCAGCACCATCACATACGCGGGGGTCACCTCGGCAATGCCGTCACCCACCAGAATGTCGCGGGCTTCGCCGTTCACTTCAAAGTGCAGGATGCCCATGTGGATGGCCACCAGCACGGGGTTGTGCCCGGCCTGCACGCCATACACACCGTCGCCGGTGGGCAGCACGAGGTCCTCACAGTCGCCCTGATAGAACTCACCGCTGGAGGCCGTGATATTCAGCATGAACTTGTTCATCAGACGGCACCGCCCTTTTCCTCAGCCATCTTTTCAGCGGCCTTCTGGCGGGCATCTTCCAGCGTACCCACGTTGAAGAATGCCCACTCCGGCAGGTCATCGGCCTCGCCGTCCACAATGGCGGCAAAGCTGCGCACGGTGTCCTTCAGCGGCACATACTTGCCCTTCAGGCCGGTAAAGTTCTCGGCCACGGCAAAGGGCTGGGACAGGAACTTCTGCAGCTTGCGGGCACGGGTCACGGTCAGCTTGTCGTTCTCGTCCAGTTCGTCCATGCCCAGAATGGCGATGATGTCCTGCAGCTCCTGATAGCGCTGCAGAATGGACTGCACCTTGCGGGCCACGCGGTAGTGCTCCTCGCCCACGATGTCTGCTTCCAGAATGCGGGAAGTGGAGGCCAGCGGGTCCACAGCGGGGTAAATGCCCTGCTCCACGATCTTACGGGACAGCACAGTGGTGGCGTCCAGATGCGCAAAGGTGGTGGCGGGGGCCGGGTCGGTCAGGTCATCGGCGGGGACGTAAACGGCCTGCACCGAGGTGATAGAGCCGTCCTTCGTGGAGGTGATGCGCTCCTGCAGAGCGCCCAGCTCGTTGGCCAGAGTGGGCTGATAACCCACGGCGGAAGGCATACGGCCCATCAGAGCCGATACCTCAGAGCCTGCCTGCACGAAACGGAAGATGTTGTCGATGAACAGCAGCACGTCCTTGTGGGTCTCCTCACGGAAGTACTCGGCCATGGTCAGGCCGGTCTCGGCCACGCGCATACGGGCTCCGGGGGGCTCGTTCATCTGGCCAAAGACCAGTGCCGTCTTGTTCAAAACGCCGGAAGCGTTCATCTCGCCCCACAGGTCGCAGCCCTCACGGGAGCGCTCGCCGACGCCGGTGAAGATGGAGTAGCCGCCGTGCTCGGTGGCCACGTTGTGGATCAGTTCCTGGATCAGCACGGTCTTGCCGACGCCTGCGCCGCCGAACAGACCGATCTTGCCGCCCTTTGCATACGGAGCCAGCAGGTCGATGACCTTGATGCCGGTCTCCAGGATCTCGGTAGCAGGCTTCTGCTCCGCAAAGCTGGGAGCCTTGCGGTGGATGGGCCAGTGCGGCACATCATCCACCGGGCCTTTGCCGTCGATGGGTCTGCCCAGCGGGTCGAACATACGGCCCAGGGTGGCTTCGCCCACCGGTGCGGTCAGGCCGTGGCCGGTCGCCTGCACGGTCATGCCCTTGCCGAGACCTTCGCTTGCGGAAAGCATGATGCAGCGCACCGTCGTTTCGTTGACGTGCTGCGTCACTTCCATGGTGCGTTCGGTGCCCTCAGCGGTCACCGTCAGCGCCTCCTGCAGGGCAGGCAGCTTGCCTGCTGCGAACTGCACGTCCACAACAGGACCCGCTACGCGGATAATAGTTCCCTGTAACATAACGATTGCCTCTTATATTATAAGTTCGTTCTTTTCTTTAATCCTGCTTCTGCACAGCAGCTGCACCACCGATGATCTCGGTGATCTCCTGGGTGATGGAGCCCTGACGGGTACGGTTGTACTCCAGCTGCAGATCGCGGATCATGTCGTTCGCGCTCTTGGTGGCGGAATCCATGGCGGTCATGCGGGCGCTCTGCTCGGCGCAGTAGCTCTCGGTCATGGCACCAAAGATCATGCCATGCATGTAGATGGGCGCGGTCTGCTCGAACACCGTCCAGGCGTCCGGGAACATCTCCACCTCGCCGCTGGGATCACCAAAGCCCTTGGGGGCGGGCTGCAGATGCTCGCGGTCCAGCGGCAGCAGACGCACCATGGTGGGCTCGCTGGTCAGTGCATTCTCGATCCTGGTGTAGACGAGGTAGATCTCATCCAGCTTGCCGGACTTGAAGTCGTCGATGGCGTCCACCGTGATGTCGCGGGCGCGCTGCAGGGTGGGCGCGGTGGCACTGTAGCGGAACTCTTCCACCAGACGCGGGTCCTTGTGGTACAGTGCGCGGTAACCCACCTGACCGATCACATAGAACCGGTCGTTCTCATCCGCGTGCTCCTTGAGGAACCGGAGGATGTTCTGGTTGAATGCACCGGCCATGCCCTTGTCTGCCGTCAGCACCAGATAGGCGCGGCGGGGGTTCGACTTTTCGTTGGTACGGTCGTGGAAGAACGGGTGCACCGGCTCCTCCGGCAGATGAGGCACCACCCGGGAGATGGTGTCGCGCATGCGGTTGAAGTAGGGCGAAACGTTCTGGTAATTCTTGCGCGCCTTGCGGAGCTTGGACGAGGAGATCAGGTACATGGCGTTCGTGATCTTCATGGTGTCCTGAATGCTCTCAATGCGCTCTTTCAGCAGCTTACTGGACGGCATGGCTGTCGCCTCCCGCATATGCTTTCCAGGCGTTCAGGATGGCATCGACCTCATCGGGTTCGAGCTTGCCGGTGGCGGTGATCTTGTCCATCGTGCCGGACACATCCGCGCGGAACTGGCGCACAAATGCGGAAGTCTTGGTGCGCAGCTCGGCCGTGGGGATCTCGTCGAGCACGCCATGCGAAGCCAGCGTGAGCAGGACCACCTGCTCTGCGTCAGACTTAGGCTGATACAGCGGCTGCTTGAGCATCTCCATCAGGGCCTTGCCGTGATCCAGCTGGCGGCGGGTCTCGGCGTCCAGATCGGAGCTGAACTGGGCAAAGGACTCCATGTCCTTGTACTGTGCCAGCTCGATACGCAGGTTGGCGTTGGCCTTCTTCATGGCCTTGGTCTGGGCTGCGCCGCCCACACGGGACACCGACAGGCCCACGTTGACAGCCGGGCGGTTGCCGGCGTTGAACAGGGCGCTCTCCAGGAAGATCTGGCCATCGGTGATGGAAATGACGTTGGTGGGGATGTAAGCGGAAACGTCGCCTGCCTGGGTCTCGACGATGGGCAGTGCGGTAATGGAACCGCCGCCCAGGTCATCACGCATGCGGCAGGAGCGCTCCAGCAGACGGGAGTGCAGATAGAACACATCGCCGGGGTAAGCTTCACGGCCGGGAGAACGGCGCAGCAGCAGCGAGATGGCACGGTAGGCCACCGCATGCTTGGACAGATCGTCGTACACGATCAGCACGCTCTTGCCCTTGCCCATGAAGTACTCGGCCAGCGCAGTGCCGGCATAAGGGGCGATGTACTGCAGCGGTGCCGAGTCGGACGCGGTAGCCGCCACGATGGTGGTGTAGCTCATGGCGCCGTGCTTCTGCAGGTCGCCTGCCACGCGGGCGATGGAAGAAGCCTTCTGGCCGATGGCCACATAGATGCACAGCACATCCTTGTCCTTCTGGTTCAGGATGGCGTCGGTTGCAATGGAGGTCTTGCCGGTCTGGCGGTCGCCGATGATCAGCTCACGCTGACCACGGCCGATGGGGAACATGGAGTCGATGGCCAGGATGCCGGTGTGCAGCGGGGTGTCCACGCTCTGGCGCTCCAGGATGCCGGGGGCCTGCTTCTCGATGGGGTTGTAGCCCTCTGCCTCAATGGGGCCCTTGCCGTCGATGGGCTCGCCCAGGGGGCTGATGACGCGGCCCAGGAAGCCGTCGCCCACCGGGATGCCGGCGCGCTTGCCGCTGCGGGTCACCAGAGTGCCCACGCCCACTTCCTCGATCTTGTCAAACAGCATGATGCCCAGATGATCGGGCTCCACGCTTTCCACCATGCCCTTTGCACCGTTGTCAAAGGTGACGATCTCGCCGTAAACGGCCTGATCCATGCCCTTGACGTCCACAACGCCGTCGGCTGCGGAGATCACGGTGCCGCCCTCTGCGGTCGTGGCGGCGGGCTTGTAGTCCTCCACACGGGTCTGCATCACAGCCAGACTGGGCGCATCCGCCGTAATGGCGGCCAGAGCACTCTTGCCGGAGTTGTCGAACACACGGTCGCCCACCTGCAGCACATAGCCGGAGATCAGGTCCGGCTCCACGCTGACGGTCAGCTCCACCTCAGCGGCACCGTACTGCTTTTTCAGCTGGGTGCGGATGCGCTCCACGGCGTCCTCAGCCGGGGTACGGGCACAGTGCAGATAAGCCTTTAAAATCTCAGACGCGCTTGCCATCGCTCTCCCCCGCTTTCTGCAGCAGGTCGTCCAGCATACGGGCATCATCCTGCTGCGTGAGGTTGCGCTCCAGCACCTTTGCGCACATGGTGCGGGTCAGGTCGGCGATCTGTGCGTCGGCCTGGCGCAGCTTGCTGGCGCGCTCTGCTTCTGCAGCTGCCTTGCCCTCGGCCACGATGGCGTCGGCCTGACGCTGTGCCTCAGCCAGCAGCTGATCCTTCTGTTTTTCGGCCTGCTGTGCGCTCTCTTCGCGGCGGGCAGCGGCCTCAACGTCCACATTGTGCAGCTTGTCGTTTGCTGCAGCCAGGGCAGCTTCTGCCCTGGTCTTTGCATCCTGCGCATTGGCCAGCTCGTCGTCTACCATCTTCTGGCGCTTGTCCAGCACGTCCTGCACAGGCTTGAACAGGAACTTGCGCAGCAGCGCGTACATGACGAGAATGTTGACCACTGTATACAGCAGGTTGATATCGAGTTTCAGCATTCGTTCACGCCTCCATTATCAGCCCAGGAACAGGATGATCAGCAGTGCAACAACGAAGCCGAAAATTGCGGTACCTTCTGCCAGAGCAGCGCCCAGCAGCAGGTTGGTCTGGATCTTGCTGGCAGCCTCGGGCTGACGGGAGATAGCCTCCGTTGCCTTACCGGTTGCAATACCAATGCCAATGCCGCCGCCAATGCCGGTCAGCGCTGCAATGCCAGCGCCCAGAGCAATCAAACCGTTCATAAGTAAAATCTCCTTTATTATCAAATTTGTGCTGCCTTCTCCCAGCGGGAAGGCGTTTGGTGGTTATTCCTCTCCGCCGATGCTCTCTTTCATGAACAGCGAGGTCAGGAACACAAAGACGTAGGTCTGGATCAGGCCGTCGAACAGGTCAAAGTAGAGACTGAACACGGCAGGAACGAAAACGGGCACCACCAGCTTGATCAGCTCCATGATGACGAATGCGCCCAGCACGTTGCCGAACAGTCGCATGCACAGGCTGGTAGGCCGGATGGCGATCTCCAGAATGTTCATGGGGGTCATGACCGGGGTGGGGGCAGCCAGGCTCTTGAGGAAACCGACGCCGCCGCGTGCGCGGATGCCGGAACCTTCAATGAGCACGATGCTCATCAGGGCCAGCGCAGCGGTCACGTCCAGATCCTTCGTGGGGGGCTTGACGCCGAACACGCCGATCAGGTTCGAGCAGGCAATGTAGATGGCCACGGTCATCAGGTAGGGCACATAACATGCGCCCTCCTTGCCCAGCAGGCCTTCAAAGAAATTTTTGCCCGCAGTGTAGGCCATTTCCAGCACAGCCTGACACTTGCTGATGTGGTCTACCTTCAGGTTACGGGTGAGCAGGATGGAACCCAGCACGACCAGCACCATGATCACCCAGCTGATGACCACGGATTCCGGGATCTGCAGCGGGCCGACCTTGACGTACTCGACGGTGAGCTCTTCCATCAGGGCTTGGGTCAACTTGTTCATTTATTTTTCCTCCTTCCTGAAGAATGGGGTCCGGGTCTGAGGGTCGGTTCCGGCGATGTTCTGCCCCGCAAAAGGGCTGCGCCGCACACCGGCTCCACACCTTCTTATCGCATGAAGAAAAGGCCAAAGAACGTGAAAAAAGCAAGGAAGGCGCTGGTGTTCAAAGCCCTGCGCGCCCTCCTTTTTTCCGGTTCGTTCGTCTTTTTCCGTTCAGTATGATAGTACGATTGACGAAAATTGACAAGCCCCTTCTTCAACATTCTACCTTTTGTTATATCGCACTTCACCAGCAGGCGGCAGAAGTTGTGCAATCTGCTTTGTTTATGCGGAATATGTTGCACTATTTCCACAGTTTTCTTAACTGTTTCTTCGCTTTTCAGGGTGGTGGCAGGCGTAAAATACACCCGCTGTAGAGTTTTTATATAACCGGTATATAAAAATCGTATGGATTTTACGCCTGTCATGTGTCTGCCAAGTTTGACAGAACTTTGTCGATACCTATTTATAAAGGAAATTGTCCGGTTTCCTGCGGGATCAGGCCGCCTTCTTTTCACCGCGGCGGAACAGCAGCCGGAAAATGGCACGGGCAAGCGGGCCGCAGTACAGCATCTGCCAGCACAGGGCCATGGGCATGTTGCAGCCCCAGGTGTGCACCCAGGTGCCGAAGCTCGGCTCCTTGAACAGCAGCGTTGCCACCAGGCTTATCACCGGGCACATGATGCAGACGATCATCAGCGAGATGGCATAGGTGATGAACTGCGGCCGGTCGGTGGGCTTCATGAAAGTGAAAGCCAGTGCGGTGGCCAGCTTTTCCACCACAAAAAACTCCAGCACAAAGGCCACAGGCACCATGATGGGCATTTCGTGCAGGGCCATGCCGAAGGTGGCGTTGGTCACGCCGCCGGTGGCCAGTGCCACGTTGTAAACGATCATGCCATAGACCATGATGGCAGCCATGATGATGGTGAAGATGATTTTTTCCGGTAACGTTTTGGGCATTTTGGTTTGTACTCCGTTTCTTTTTTGTTGTCCGAACTTTCGCCGTAAAAAAGCAGCCCCGCGGGAACTTTCGTCTCGCGGGGCTGCTGCGACTACCATTGATTGGCGTTATTCTAGCACAAAAAACGGCTCTGCATAATACCCCGCTGGCATTTTCTCTCATTTTTCGCAAAATCCTTCACGAACGACCCAGAACTTTTATCACAATCCCAAAAAACATGCCCATCCGGCAGCATCTCTGGGGTGATCTGCCTCACGCATTCCGCCGGAACACCCCGCATGCGATCGGCCCGGCCGCCAGCAGCTGCAGCAGAGGTTTTCCACAAGAGGGGTCCAAGGTTGGGCAGAGCGCGCAGAAACGCCGGTTTGCGGACCGTTTTTGTTGTATTTTGCCGGTTGTTTTCAAGGTTTCAACAAAAATTTGTCTATTTCTTTGTATAGTCTGCGAATGGACAAACGATGCACCCGCATGTATAATAAAGCCAGAAACCAGAGAAGTACAGCAGAAGCTCAAATGAGAGCTAACCCCGCTGACTTTAAGCAGAAAGGAGCGAAGACCGATGGTCGATATGGAACCCGCACAGTACGCACAGACTGTCGGGGTTCGCTGAGAAGCAAAACAGAGGCTCACCACAAACGGGATGTTTCCCCCGTATAAAAACACAACAAATACGAGCCGTTCTTGAGCATCAACATTGCGATATAACGACAACCTGTCGATAAACCTAGACCCCCGGCAATTCAAATAGATCCGCCGAAGGTGATCACCGATGAAGGTATCTTTTGTACGGAGACAGTTATTTGAATAGCAAAAAAGGAGTTCTACCAATGTACTAGTCAAGATGCCCCAGCAAATCTAACTCGAAAGAATGTGGTAATATGAAATTCATCTTCAGAATCTCGGTGCCGCACTCCATCAGTTGAGAAAAGGGTCATTCCAATGTTCTAGTGTAAATCGTTCCCCTTGATCCCATCCCCGGTTTTCAGATGTGTTTGATGTTTCTAAGGAGAGTCACCCTATGAAACGTTTACTCCGAAAATGAGGAAACCCAAGGAGAAGAGGCTTATGACTCCGAAGAAGTAAGTATCCAGCCGGACGATGGCTTGCAACCGCATCGTCCGGCTGGTTTTTTGTTGTGTAAATTTTGCGTTGTCCGGTTGAATCTCGTCCTTGTGTTTCCACCCCCCTATGGTATAATGGTGGAAAAAGGAGGTGCATTTTATGCAGTTGGCTTTTTCCTGGTGGCAGCTCTTTGACGTCCTTTTGAGTATTTTATGGCTGATTTCCGGCGTCCGTGATTTTATGGGCAAAGACCCTCTGATCCGTCTCCCCTTCAACCAGTACGAACGGGACCCGGAATATCGTGCCTTCTGGCAGAAGAAAAACGGCGTGTTGTTTACCTTTAACGCCGTCGTCTCTCTCCTGGACACCTTCCTGCCCCAGGCTCCTTGGGGCGGCAGCTGGCTTTTGGTTGCCGTTGTGGTAGACATTCTTTATCTGGTTGCCTACGAGGCCTGGGAGCACAGCGATGACTGAGAGGATTCAAAAAATCACGATGGGCAGTTTATTCTCGTCCTTGTGTTTCCCCCCTCCTATGGTATAATGGTGGAAAAAGGAGGTGCATTTTATGCAGATTGTATTTACGTTTGATCGGCTGAACCTGATGCATCTTGTTTTGGGCCTCTTTGCATTCTGGATGGGCCTGCGGGACCTGCTGGGCAAAGATCCGCTCATCCATACCTTTTTCAACCAGTACGACCGCGATCCGGAATACCGTGCCATGTGGCAGAAGAAAAACGGCGTCCTTTTAATGTGCAATGCTGTGATTTTCTTCGCTCTTCTCCTGTTGGATCCGGCAACTCTGCTTCACCGTGTCCTCAGCATCATCTGGATTGTGGCAGATCTGATCTATCTTGTCGTTTACGAAAGTTGGAACCATAGTGCTGATTGACAGCCGGAAAGGAGCCTGTCATGAATCTGCATCTTTCCGACTGGGAGTGGCTGCGAGTCGTCACCTCTTTGCTGTTCATCTGGCGCGGCATCCAGGATCTGCGTGATCGCAGCGGAACAGTCTGGAAAACCGAGGACGAGCGCAAAAACTTCCGCAAATTTTCCGGTGTGACCCTGATCCTCGGCGGTACAGCCTTTCTGTTCAATACAATTTTGCCGGACATCGAGCCGTGGAATATCATTCTGCTGGTAGCGGCATATCTGGCCTGCATCGGTTTTGTCATCTCCAACCTGTGCTACCACGGCAGCCGGGACGACAAGGATAAAAAATAGCTTCCGCCTCTTGCGCTCCCTTTCTCATCCTGCTACAATGAGAAAAAACGCAGGAGGTATTTTGTTATGGTCAAGCATATCATTCTGTGGCAGCTGAAGGACGAGCTGTCCGACGCCGAAAAGGTCGCCGTGAAGGCCGGCATCAAAGAAGGCCTGGAGGGCCTTGTGGGCAAGGTGCCCGGCCTGCTGGAAGTGCATGTGAACATCAATGGCCTGCCCACTTCCAACGCCGACGTGATGCTGGACACCACGCTGGAGAGCTTTGAGGCCCTGAAGGGCTACGCCGTGCATCCCGCCCATGTGGCCGTGGCCGACGGCAAGGTGCGCCCCTACACCAAGACCCGCGTGTGCATGGACTACGAGGTGTAAAACCCTCTCAGTCTCGCATCCGCTCGACAGCTGTTCCCCCTTTTGGCTTCGCCATTTTCCCCCGACCGGGGGAAATCGGTCCCGAAGGGGGAGCTTTTTTGCGTGTGCCGTAAAATTTCAAAAGCTCGCCCTTCGGGAGAGCTGTCAAAACCGGCAGGTTTTGACTGAGAGGGTTCTTTCTTCATATTTTTATTGACAAACCCGCTTTTTTTGCGTATTATAAACATAATAATGGCATTGGCTGAGAAGAGAAGAGTACGCATCGTCTGCGCCTGACAGAAAGCCCGAAGGATGGAAGCGGGCAGGCCGCGCGGTGCGGAACATGGTCTCGGAGCCTGCACGGGTGAACAGTGAGCCCGTGACGGTGTGGCGTCCGTTAGCGCGCCGGGCTGGTTTTTACGCCAGCACAAGGTCTTGCCCGCAAGGGCAGGGCGAAGCAAGGTGGTACCACGAAAGTGCAGCGCTCTCGTCCTTGTCCGGTTCAAATACCGGCAGGGCGGGAGCGTTTTTCGTTGCAATGCCAAAAGGAAAGGAAGAATTACCCCTATGAGTGAACACAAGACATTCTACATCACGACCCCCATCTACTACCCCAGCGATAAGCTGCACATCGGCCACAGCTATACCACCGTGGCCTGCGACGCACTGGCCCGTTTCAAGCGCATGCAGGGCTACGACGTCATGTTCCTGACCGGCACCGACGAGCACGGCCAGAAGA
>OGNY01000787.1_pt1 | contig 25269 bp, 18 predicted proteins | sample 1573551 | NCBI WGS metagenome assembly OGNY01 (sample SAMEA2581885, study PRJEB24529) | metagenome | biome: Human gut stool | place: China | collected 2011
AGGGTCGAAGACCCTTCGCGGGTGCAGGGCAGCGCCCTGCCGGAGTCCAGAGGCAGAGCCTCTGGCAGGTTCAAGGGCAGCGTCCTTGGGTCTCCTTACTCCACCGTCACCGATTTTGCCAGATTGCGCGGCTTGTCAACGTCGCAGCCGCGGCTGACCGCCATGTAGTAGGCGAACAGCTGCACGGGGATAATCGCCAGCAGAGGCAGCAAGTCCGACGCAGCGTCCGGGATGACCCAGAGTTCGTCCGCATCCTTCGCGGCGCGGTCGCGCAGGGCTTCCGGGCAGACGATGAGGACTTTCGCGCCGCGGCTCTTTACTTCGCGCACGTTCGAGAGCGTTTTATCTGCCAGATGCTCCTGCGTCAGCAGCGCGCAAACCAGCGTGCCCTGCTCAATCAGCGCGATTGTGCCGTGCTTCAGTTCGCCCGCCGCATACGCTTCGGACATGATGTAGCTGACTTCCTTCAGTTTCAGCGACGCTTCCATTGCCAGCGCGTTGTCCAGCCCGCGCCCGATGTAGAATACATGCTGACGGTCGTGGTACAGGCTGGAGAAGCGCTGCACCGCGGGTTCGAGCGCCATCACCTGCTCCGCCAGCGCGGGAATGTCCGCCATCTGCCGCAGAAGCTCCGATGCTACGCTCTCCGTTAGATGTCCGCGCTTCACGCCGAGGTCAATCGCCAGCAGCACCATCATTTCCACTTGCGTGATGTATGCTTTTGTGCTTGCGACGGCGATTTCCGGCCCCGCGTAGGTGTACATGACGCAATCCCCAGCGGTGCGGGCAATCGACGAGCCGACGACGTTTGTTAGCGCCATCACTTTCGCGCCCAGCCGCTCCGCCTCGCGCATGGCGGCCAGCGTGTCCGCCGTTTCGCCGCTCTGCGAAATGGCAAGGAAGCAGTCGCCCGCGCCCAGAATCGGGTTGCGATAGCGGAACTCGGATGCTACATCCACCACCACGGGCAGCCGCGCCAGTTTCTCGATTACATACTTGCCGACAACACCCGCGTGGTACGCTGTGCCGCAGGCGACAATCGTCAGCGTGCGCAAGGAATTCGCTTCTTCCGCCGAAATCGGGAACGCGCCGGGGCGAATCGCCATTTTTTCTGCGTCCACATGGGCGGAAAACGTCTTTTTCAGCGCGGCGGGCTCTTCGTGAATCTCCTTGAGCATGAAGTGCGCATAGCCGCCTTTTTCCGCCGCTTCCACGTCCCAATCAACGTGAATGGGCTTGAGCGCACGTTCGTTGCCGAAATGGTCGTACACGCGTACGCCGCTCCGGGTCAGCACGGCGACTTCGCGTTCATCAAGCAGCTCCACCGTCCGCGTGTGGCGAATCAGCGCTGGAATGTCGCTGCCGACGTACTGTGCGCCGTCCGACAGCCCGACGACAAGCGGGGAATCCTTGCGCGTGCAGTAGAGCGTATCCGGCGCTTCGGCGTTCAGAACGCACAATGCGTAGCTGCCTTCGAGCATCGTCTGCGCGCGCAGAATGGTCGAGAGCATGTCGCCGTCGTAAAGCGTATGCAGCAGATGGGCGATTACCTCCGTGTCCGTTTCGGATACGAACACGCAGCCCTTCGCCTTCAGCTGAGCGCGCAGCTCCTCGTAGTTCTCGATGATGCCGTTGTGGACGACGGCGATATGCCCCTTCATGTCCGTGTGCGGATGGGCGTTGATGTCGTTTGGTTCGCCGTGGGTTGCCCAGCGCGTGTGACCGATGCCGATGGTGCCGGGCAGGGGATTTGATGCCACCCGCGCGGCAAGGTTCGCAAGCCGTCCCTTCGCCTTGCTCAGCCGAATAACGCCGCCGTCCATGACCGCAATGCCCGCGCTGTCATAGCCGCGGTACTCCAATCGGGAAAGTCCGTCCAATAAAATGTCCTGTGCCTGCTGCGCGCCAATATAACCAACGATGCCGCACATAGGGAATCGCTCCTTCCAAGTCGAATAAGACGTTATAATACAAGTTCAACCTGCTGTATTATACGCCGATTTCGATGAAAATGCAACACCCATGTGCGTCTTTTTTTACGGGTCAGGAAAAATGCCGTTTTGCAGCACTTTTTCGGGGTCAACCGCTGTATCGCCGACGACAATCCGCAGGTGCAGGTGTGCGGGCAGATCACATTCCTCCGGCATCGTGCGCCCGATGAAGCCAATCGTCTGCCCGGCGCGAACCGGATCGCCCGCGCGAATCGCGTAGAGCATCGACAGGTTCGCATAGCGCACGAGGACGCCGCCATGGTCGATTTCCGCATACGCGCCGAAAACACCGCTGTCCGCGCAATTGATGACGGTGCCGTCCGCCATGGCGCTGACTTTCGCACCCTCCGCCCCGGCGTAATCCGCCGCATCGTGCAGCGCCCACAAGCCCGTGGCGCTGCTTTGCCGCATCCGCGTGTTGTCGAAGGGACGCAGCAGCGTCATGCTTTCGAGCGGCGTGGTAACGCTGCGGATAGTAGGGGCGGTCGTCGGCGCAGGCGTGGCGGTCTGCGCACTGTCAAGCGACTGCTGAAGCAGCTGCGCGGCGGATATGTCGCCGGAGACAGGCGGGGTCGGCGTCACACGCGCAAATTCCGCCTGCCGCGTCCACAGTGCCGTGCCGACAATCACCGAGACGCACAGCAGCGCCATCAGCAGAAATGTCCACTGCTCCCGGCGCAGATGCAGCGCGCGGAAAAGTGAACGAAAATGACGGTCAGCCATGAGAAAATCACCTCAACCATGCCGCATGGGGCGTTTTCTCCTATTATGAGCCGGAGAAACCTGTTTTATCCATCCGTGTCAGCTGCGTGCCGGGGTAGTAGTGCGCCAAAATCTCCGCGAAATCCGCGCCGTCCGCCGCCATCGCCTGCGCGCCTGCCTGCGACAAGCCGACGCCGTGCCCATATCCGACGGTGTGGAAAACGATGCGGTCGCCATCCGCCTCCCAAGTGAAGTAGGTGCTTCGCAAGGAGAGCACTTTGCGGAAATCAGCGCCGCGGACGCTCTGACTGCCGACCAGCAGCGTCGCGACGCGCCCGGAAGCGGTCGTGGATTGCAGACGAATCGCGCTGGGCAGCGTGTCCGCCGTCACGCCGCAGCCGGGAAAGGCGCGCAGAAGCAGATCTGCCGCTTCCTCGCAGGAGAAGGACGTGTCAGCGCGGAATCCGGCGTACCCCTCTTCGCCGGGACTGTCTACGCTGACCAGATACGGCTTGGCGGACGCGAACACGGCAGCGGCATCTTCAGTCTTTCCGCCGGAACAGGCGTGGTACAGCACTTCGATGGGCAAGCCGCCGCTGGTGAGCAGCAAGCCGTCTGTTGCGCGGACCGCGCGGTCAATGCGCGCGCGGAGAACGACGTACTCGCTGCCCCAGCGGGCTTGCAGCTGCGCATCCGTCTGGTATGCCTGACAGCACGCGCTGTCCGTGCAGATATCGCAGTCCGGGTGGCGGACGCACCCGTTTCCGCCGAACGCATGGCTCTGCGCGACGGCACGCGTACGGGCGGCAACTGCTTGGCATTTGAGCGCTTCCGGCGCGTAATTCGCGGGCATCTCCGCCGCTAATGCGCCGAAAACGTAGTCTTCCAGCGGCAGCAGACGGATTTCCTCCGCATCGGCGAAGTAGACCCGAAGTGTTAAGCCGCTGTCAAGCGTGGAATTGGTCGGCGCGGCACAGGAAGAAAGCATCAGGATACACACAAGAAACGACAACAGCTGTTTTTGTTTCATGGGCACACATCCTTTTCGCAGAAATTTCGGGAAATGTTCGGATTGCACAAATCGCCGCACGGGGGTAACAGTTTTTGCTCCGACGGCGCAAAACCAGTTTATGCGCGGAAAATTTCGTGCATGAGCAGGAATTTATGTCGGCAATGGCGAAATACTTACCGCATCGTCTACGGTCAAAATGAACGCACTTTCCGAAAATCGCAAAAAATGCAGGAGAAAATGCTGAATATGACTTGACGAAAATGCATAAAAGTGATTCAATAGTAAGTGAAAAGAGTGAAGAAAGCAAACGCGGCTCTCCGTGATTGCAGGCGGAGGAACGCAACGCAAGCAAAGGCAGGTGTAACTATGCGCTACAACGGCCCGACCGCCGCGGTGCGGGAGCAGTTCCATCAGGGAACGAACCGCAGAGCCTATGAGATGCTCGGTGCGCACCCGGTGACGCAGGACGGACAGGAAATGTGGCATTTCGCTGTCTGGGCGCCGAACGCACGGGCAGTTTCTCTCATTGGCGAATTCAACCAGTGGGACAGGAAAAAAACGCCCATGCAGAAGGTCTACGACGGTACATGGGAAGTGCGGCTGCCCGCGGAAACCTTCGACGTGAAGAGCGACCCGAAACGCTATGATTATCCCGACGCTGCAAAGAAACTGACAACCTACAAATATTGCATTCAGGCGCAAGACGGGACGTGGCAGGACAAGGCTGACCCCTATGGGTTCGCCATGCAGATGCGCCCCGACACTGCCAGCCGTATTTACGACCTGAGCGGCTACCGCTGGGGCGACGCGGACTGGATGGAGGCACGCAAGGCCTACGACCCGTACCACAGTCCGGTGAACATCTACGAGATGCACCTTGGCTCGTGGCGGCGGCACAAGGATGGCACGTTCCTGACGTACACGGAGATTGCCGAACAGCTCGTGCCGTACCTCAAAGAAATGGGCTACACGCATGTGGAGTTCATGCCGGTGATGGAGCATCCGCTGGATATGTCGTGGGGCTATCAGGTGTCCGGCTACTATGCGGCGACGGCGCGCTTCGGCGAACCGAAGGAGCTGATGGCGCTCATTGACGCGCTGCATCAGGCGGGCATCGGCGTGCTGCTGGACTGGGTTCCCGCGCATTTCCCGCGTGACGCAATGGGACTGCGCCGCTTCGACGGTACGCCCTGCTATGAGCATCCCGATCCCCGGCGCGGCGATATGCCGCAGTGGGGGACGCACATGTTCGACTACGCGCGCGGCGAGGTCAACTCGTTCATGCTCTCCAACGCCTGCTTCTGGCTGGAATGGTATCACGCCGATGGGCTGCGCGTGGATGCGGTCACGTCCATGCTGATGTACGACTTCTGCCGTGAGCCGGGGCAATGGCTGCCCAACAAGTACGGCGGACACGAGAATCTTGATGCGATTGCTTTCCTGCGCCGGATGAATGAAACCGTCTACCGTGATTTTCCCGGTGTGATGATGGTGGCGGAGGAATCCAGCGCCTATCCGATGGTGACGCGCCCGATTTATCTGGGCGGGCTGGGCTTCGGGTTCAAGTGGAACATGGGCTGGATGAATGATATGCTGGCATATATCAAGCTCGACCCGGTCTACCGCAAGTATCACCACGACAAGCTGACGTTCTCGCTGATGTACGCTTTCTCGGAGAACTACATCCTGCCGTTCAGCCACGACGAGGTGGTACACGGCAAGCACTCGATGCTGGACAAGCAGCCGGGTGACCTGTGGAAGAAATTCGCGGGACTTCGCGCGCTGTATGGCTACACGATGGCGCATCCGGGCAAGAAGCTGCTGTTCATGGGCGGCGAGTTTGGGCACTTCATCGAGTGGAAGTATGACGACCAGCTGGACTGGTTCCTGCTGCTGTACGAGAATCATCCGCAGGTGCAGCAGTGCTGCAAGCGCCTGAACGAAATCTACCGCACGACGCCCGCGCTCTACCAGATTGATGACAGCTGGGACGGCTTCCAGTGGATTCAGGCGAACGACAGCGATAACTCCATCGTTGCGTTCCTGCGCACGGATAAACGGGGCAACTCGCTCCTGTGCGTGACGAACTTCACGCCCGTGTTCCATCCGCAGTACCGCATTGGGCTGCCGCAGATGGGTACGCTGACGGAGTGCTTCAACACCGACCGCAAGGAATACGGCGGCTCGAATCAGTACAACAACTGGGCGATTCGCACGGAAGAAGAGCAGCTGCAGGACTTCCAATACAGCTGCGATATCTGCGTGCCGCCGCTCGCGACGGTGTACTTCACCTATCAGCGCGACCCGCTGCCGGAGAAGGCGAAGAAAGCGCGCGTTATCCCGGAAATCGCGGATGTGCCCCCAAAGAAAGCATCCAAAACGGCAAAAAAACCGCAGCCCCTGCCGGAAAAGTCCGCCGGCAAAGCCAATTCCATTTCCATCGGCTGAATCGGCGCTCGCCGCAATCAGGGGAGGAGCGAAAGCGCTGTTTCACATACATCACCGTGCCACCTGATGCACCGAGGGCGGCGCGAATCCTGCACGGTCGGTGCGCTTCGCAAGAAACAAGGATGAAGGAGCGTGTTCTCATCATGAAAAAGAAGACCTGTGTTGCCATGCTGCTGGCAGGCGGACAGGGCAGCCGTCTGGGTGTCCTGACTAAGAAGGTGGCAAAGCCGGCTGTTCCCTACGGCGGCAAGTACCGCATCATTGACTTCCCGCTGTCCAACTGCACCAACAGCGGCATTGACACCGTGGGCGTGCTGACGCAGTATATGCCGCTGGAACTGAATTCCTACATTGGCTCCGGCGCACCGTGGGATTTGGACTTGTCCACCGGCGGCGTGTTCGTCCTGCCGCCCTATCAGACGGGCAAGACGGGCGACTGGTATCGCGGCACGGCAAACGCCATCTATCAGAATATGGCGTTTATCGAGCAGTATGACCCGGATTACGTCCTGATTCTCTCCGGCGACCATATTTATAAGATGGACTACAACGCCATGCTGCAGTACCACATCCGCAAAGGCGCGGATGCGACGATTGCTGTGCGCCCTGTGCCGTGGGAAGAAGCGAGCCGCTTCGGCATCATGAATACAGACGCGGACGACAACATTGTTGAATTTGAAGAAAAGCCCAAGCAGCCCAAGTCCAACAAGGCGTCCATGGGCATTTACATCTTCTCGTGGGCGAAGCTCCGCGCGTACCTGACGGCGGACGAGGCGGACAAGACATCCGCCAATGACTTCGGCAAGAACATCATCCCCGCGATGCTGAACGACAAGCAGGTCATGGTGGCATACAACTTCGAGGGCTACTGGAAGGACGTTGGCACGATTGAATCCCTGTGGGAAGCGAACATGGACTTGCTCAGCGTGCCCATGCCGATTGACCTGCATGACAAGAAGTGGCGCATCTATGCCAAGAATCCGGGCCTTGCGCCGCACTACATCGCCAAGGGCGCTGTCGTGAGCGATTCGCTGGTTACGGAAGGCTCGGAAGTCTACGGCTCTGTGCAGCACTCCGTGATTTTCGCAGGCGTGACCATTGAAGAGGGTGCAAGCGTCATTGACTCGGTTGTCATGCCCTATGCGGTCATCAAGCGAGGCGCGGTTGTCCGTCGGGCGATTGTGGCGGAGAACGCCGTGATCGGTGCGGGCTGCGCGGTCGGCGAAGAGACGGGCAATATCGCCGTCGTCGGTCAGGGTGTCCCCCTTCCCGCCGGTGTCAGCGTGACCGCGGGTCAGCAGGTGGACGAAAACACCAAATTCTGATAATCACAGCAGCGGAAAGGATGTAAGAAAATGAAAAACGTAATGGGTGTTATCTACACCGGCGAAAATGACGCCAATCTGCGCGAGCTGACCCTGACCCGCGCCATCGCGGCGCTGCCTGTGGGCGGCCGCTACCGCGTCATTGACTTCCTGCTGTCCTCGATGGTCAACGGCGGCATCAAGAACGTCGGCGTTATCATGCAGAAGAATTATCACTCCCTGATGGATCACATCGGCTCCGGCAAGGAGTGGGATCTGCACGGGAAGAATGACGGCCTCAAGGTGCTGCCGCCGTTCCTGACGCGCGAGAATGTTGGCGTGTACTCTGGTATGCTGGATGCGCTGCGCTCCAACACCAACTATCTCTCCCGCTCCAAGCAGGAATATCTGGTGCTGAGCAACTCCACCATCATCTACAACGCGAATATCGCGGAGTTTGTGGCGTATCATCAGAACAGCGGCGCGGACATCACCATCATGTACACCGCTGATCCGAACATGCAGCGCGACGAACTGGGCTGCTATCTGGCGGTGGACGAAAGCGGCATGGTGACGGACATGGAAGTTGATCCGACGCATCCGAACCTGCCGCTGACGAGCATGGAGGTCGTCGTGATGAAGCGCGAGCTGCTGCGCACGCTGGTGGACAAGGGCGTGGCGCACGGCTATCATGACTTCAACCGTGATGTGCTGCTCCGTCTGGTGACGGAAGGCACGGCGCGCGTGAATGCGTGGGCGTACACTGGTCTGTGCTGGCGCATGGACTCCGTGCAGAGCTACTTCAAGTTCAATATGGATATGCTGGATACCCAGATTCGCCATCGCCTGTTCACGGCGGAGCTGCCTGTGTACACCAAGGTTCGCGACGAGATGCCCGCCCGCTATGGCGACAATGTGACCGTCGTCAACTCGCTGGTGGCGGATGGCTGCATTATCGAAGGCACGGTGGAGAACTCTGTGCTGGCGCGCGGCGTGCGCATTGCCCCCGGTGCGCATGTGAAGAACTGCATCATCATGCAGGATGGTCAGGTGCACAACGACGCTTCCATCGAAAACTGCATTCTGGACAAGCAAACGGTCATCAAGCGCAGCGCGCGGCTCATCGGCCCGGCGGCGTACCCGATTGTCATTGCCAAGAACGTTGTTATCTAACCCACGAATCGCCTAAATCGAATTGACGCGGTTCGGATTTGCAAACCGCGCCAATATGTGCTATACTGTTGGTGCGGTTTTTTGGATACGATTTTCAGATTCGCCTGAGCCATCTGCTCGCGCCTTTTTCCTTCCTGCGTCCGGTCGTTCCACTTAGCGTAGCGCTGCTACGCTGCGTTTCACTCCCGTTAGCAGGAAAGAAAAAATTCGCTTCGCATCTTGGCTCATTCTCATCTGAAAATCGTATCTGAGCTTAATTCGCTGAATTTCCCTGATTGTTTTTCCCTTGCCCCCGGCAGGAAATATTTCTGATGGAGGATAGAAACGATGAAGATTCTCTTTACGGCGAGCGAGTGCGTCCCGTTTATCAAGACCGGCGGTCTGGCGGATGTTGTCGGCGCGCTGGCGCCCGTTCTGGCGAAGCAGGGTCACGACGTGCGCGTGATGCTGCCCCTGTATGCGGCGGTGCCGAAGCAGTATGTTGACCAGATGACCCATGTGACCGACTTTGAGGTCGCGCTGGGCTGGCGCCGTCAGTATTGCGGCATTGAGCTGCTGGAAAAGGACGGCGTGAAGTTCTACTTTGTGGACAACAAGATCTATTTTGGTCGTCCGTATATCTATGGCATGGGCGGCGACGAGTACGAACGCTTCGGTTTCTTCTGCCGCGCGGCGCTGAACGCCCTGCCGCTGCTGGACTTCCAGCCCGACGTGATTCATGCGCATGACTGGCAGTCCGGCATGGTGCCCGCACTGCTGAAAATTCAGTATGCCCACCTGCCGTTCTTCGCGAACATCAAGACCATGTTCACCATCCACAATCTGCAGTATCAGGGCGTGTTCGGCATCCGCGAAGTGCAGGATGTGCTGGGTCTGGGCGACAGCTTGTGGACGGACGACAAGCTGGAGTGCTACGGCTGCGCGAACTTCATGAAGGCTGCGCTGGTGTATTCCGACATCATCACCACCGTTAGCCCGTCCTATGCCGAGGAAATTCAGACGGCATACTACGGTGAGCGGCTGGATGGGCTGCTCCGCGCGCGCAAGCGTGAAGTGTTCGGCGTGCTCAATGGCATCGACATGGCGGACTACAATCCCGCGACGGACGCGCGCATTCCGGCGGAATATACCGCGGATGACCTGTCCGGCAAGTCAAAGTGCAAGGCGGAATTGCAGGAAAAGCTCGGTTTGACCGTTGACCCGAATGTGCCGATTATCGGCATGGTGGGCCGCCTGAGCAGCCAGAAGGGGCTTGACCTTGTGGACTACATCATCGGCGACCTGATGAGCGAGAACGTGCAGCTGGTTGTGCTGGGCATGGGCGAAAGCCGCTATGTCAATCTGTTCTCGTGGGCAGAGGGCGAGTTCAAGGGCAAGGTCGCGGCGCGGTTTGCGATGGACCACGCGCTGGCGCATCAAATCTACGCGGGCTGCGACATGTTCCTTATGCCCAGCCAGTTCGAGCCGTGCGGCTTGAGCCAGCTGATTGCCCTGCGCTACGGCACAGTGCCGATTGTCCGCGAGACGGGCGGTCTGCGCGACACGGTGCTGTCCTACAACGAGTACACCGGCGACGGCAATGGCTTCACGTTCTTCAATTACAACGCCAATGACATGCTCAATGTCATCAACCGTGCCATCGACTACTACGAGAACCACAAGGATGTGTGGCACACGCTCCAGCAGCGCGGCATGACTGGCGATTACAGCTGGACGAACTCATCTAAGAAATATATGGAACTGTACGAAGGCTTGGTGAGCGGGCGTTTCGACCATGACTCCGCATCGAATCAGGAGAAGACATCTTCTGACGACGACGCGGAGGCGAACCCAGTGGTCGTCCCGTATCCGTATGAGAAGGAAGAACCCGTGAAGCCCAAGCGCGTCCGCCGCACGAAGGAGCAGATTGCGGCGGACAAGGCGGCGAAGGAAGCGGAGAAGGTCGCGAAGGCTGTTGAAGCGCCTGCAAAGCCTGCCCGCAAGCGCCGCACGAAGGCGGAGATTGAAGCGGAGAAGGCGGCAAAAGCTGCTGCGGCGGAAGTGACCGCGGAAGCCCCCGCGAAGCCCGCCCGCAAGCGCCGCACGAAGGCGGAAATCGAGGCGGACAAGGCGGCGAAGGAAGCGGCAAAGGCAGACAAACCCGCCCGCAAGCCGCGCGCGAAGAAAACGGAAACGCAGGAATAATCCGCATTATCCGACAGGCGTTCTGACCTGAACCCAACAGGTCGGAGCGCCTGCCTTTTTGTGCGTGACGGAAATTTCCAGCGCGGTTTGTTACAATCTGCATGACACGCCGGGCGCTTTCTGCTACAATGGAGGAGAAGTACCACCACAAGGAGGATTTTCCCGTGCAATTCCGATACCAGCGGGCGCTGTGCCTGCTTCTGATGCTTTTCCTGATGCTCTCCGCAATGCCCACATCATTCGCCGAGGACACGGCGGATGTTGCCGTGCACGCCGCGCCGCTGGAGCGGAGTGCTGCCACACGCAACGGCATGGTGCGTGTGCGCCTGCTGTCCATTGGCAGCAATCCCGCGTCGCTCACGGTGACGGCGGTCGGCGCAATGGCGGTCAGCGGCGGGCAGACGATGGCGCTGGCGAATGGCGAGAAAGTCAGCATCAGCCACAGCAGCGCGACGGGCGAAATCCGCCTGACGCGGGGCGGCGAGACAGTCAGCATGGGGCGGGAGATGGCGCTCAGGCGGCGGCAGACGGACGGCGGATTCCGCATTGCACAGGCAAGAAGACCGCAGAATGTCTACCCTGGTGACCTGCACCTTGTGTCGAAGCTGGAAAGCGGGACGTACCGGCTGTACGTCGTGGCGAATGTGTACATCGAATCGTACCTCTATGGCGTCGTGCCGTATGAAATGGGGTCCTCCTCGGCATTGGAAGCCCTGAAAGCACAGGCGGTTGCGGCGCGGACGTACACCCTGCGCGCCATGAATGCGAACGCATCGAAGGTCTACGACGTTGTGGACACGACCGCTGACCAGGTGTACAACGGCAGTCCGGCGGAGCGCGACCGGGCGGCGGAGGCGGTGGACGCAACGCGCGGCATCGTCGCCATGAACGACGGCAAGCTGACCGGGACGTACTACACCGCGTCCAACGGTGGGCAGACCGAATCCGCCCGCAACGCGTGGGGCTCATCCGGCGTGAATTACCTGACGGTTAAGGACGACCCGTTCGACCGCATGAACCCGTACAGCAGCACGCGCAAGATGACGATTTACGCTGCATTTGCCCATGCAAGCCAGAATCAAAGCCTGACGCGACTATTGCAGGCGAAAGCGCCGAATGCGACGATTCTGCGCATCGAGGCCGTTACGCCGCACACGCCGAAGTACGCCGCACCCAGCCGCTTATATACGAAGCTGGATTTTGACGTGACGGCGCTTGTGAATGGCGAAACACGCCGACTGACGCTGACGTTCGACATTTTCAGCGAGCTGGAAAGCGCACTCAATCTGTCCATTAACACGACGAAAAACGAACTCTGGTCGGTCAAGGCAGATGGGGAGACGTTCGTGCTGACCGTCAGGCGCTACGGACACGGCATCGGCATGAGCCAGCGCGGGGCACAGCAGATGGCGAATTTAGGATATACATACGACCGGATTCTCGGCTTCTACTACGAGAACTGCGTGCGGATGCAGTACACCTTCACGCACACGATTCTGCCGCCCGTGGGCGACGCGCCCGTGACGGCGACTGAAGCCCCCGCGACGATTTCGCCCGCCGCGCCTAATCAGGCAATGGTGACGCTGGTGAATGTGGAGGACGTGCTGAACGTGCGCCTGACCGCCTCGGACAACGGCACACTGCTGACGACGCTGCCCGCCGGAACCGCCGTGACCGTGCTGGCAAAGGGCGAAAATTGGACGCTCATCCGCTTCGGGCGGATTGTCGGCTACGTCCGCACGGAAAATCTGACGTTCACCGGCACGCCGCCGACGCAGAGCGACGAAAACCCGACACCCATCACCCGCTGGGCGACCGTGACCGGCACGAATTCACTGAATCTGCGCGCGTCCGGCAGCTACGACGCGGCAGTGCAGTCCACCATCCCCGGCGGCGCGGTGCTGTGCGTGTTCGCGGTGGAGAACGGCTGGGCGAGCATACAGTATGGCGCGAAAACAGGATACTGCGCGGCGGAGTATCTCACGTTCAGCGATACTTATCCGGGCAAAACGAGCCAGACCGGGCGTTCTGCGATGGTCAGGACGGCGACAGCGCTTCGGGCGACCCCGTCTACTGCTGCGGTGGTGCTGATGAACCTGCCGCAGGGCGTTCAAATTGCCGTGCAGAGCAGCGACGGCAGCTGGTGCCGCGTGACGGCAGGCGGCATTGACGGCTATGTGCTGGCAAGCAGCCTTGATTTCAGCGCCGTCGGCATCGAATTGACGCCTGTGCCGACGACAAGCGGCGAACAGACCGCGATTGTCAATTCCACCGCCTCGACGCTCAACCTCCGGCAGGGTGCGGGCACGGAATACCCCGTGCTGGCGGAAATCCCGAAGGGAACGAGCATCATCGTCACGGCATACGGCGAAACGTGGTGTGCCGTTCGCTGGGGCAGCCTGACCGGGTACGTCATGACGCAGTACCTGCGCTTTGATGTGCCGACGGCGACGCCCACACCGAGTGGGACGCCCACACCGGGCGCAACGCCCGAACCGACGGCATCCCCCGAACCAAGCGAAGCGCCAACGCCTGTCCCAGCTGCGTCCGAACCGCCTGCGAAGGTGGAGGATGACGCGGATATCGGTGGTTATGTTGCGTGGGTGAGCGCGGACAATGCGCCGCTTCGTCAGGCGATGGCTGCGGATGCGGCAGTACTGGCAACGATCCCGCGCGGAACGCAGGTGACGGTGCTTGCACAGAGCGGCAATTGGTGCTATGCCTCGGTCGGGCAGATGACGGGCTATTTCACGGCGGATGCGCTCTCCTGCGAGCAGCCGGACGCGCCGCTGGGGCAGAAATACGTCAGCACAAAGTCGGATTCGCTGGCGATGCGGCAGTCGCCCAATACGGGCGCGGCGATTGTGCAGTGGCTTCCGCGCGGCGCACTGGTGACATTCATTTCGCAGGAAAACGGCTGGAGTTACATCCGCTACGGCGGCAAAGAGGGCTACTGCGCGTCGCAGTATTTGAGCGACAGCGCGCCCGGTGCGGTCGTCATCAGCGATACGCCGATTCTGGACGTGACGCTGGAAAAAGTGACTGGGTGGACAGCGAGCATCCGCCAGGCAGAAACGCTCTACCAGTGGTGCAGCGCCGATGCGCCCGAAACGGCGAAAGTCGAAGCGGATTTGGTGCTGACCGTGCTGGAAAAGGGCGAAATCTGGTGTCGTGTGCGGACAGAAGAAGGGGAGGAAGGCTATTGTCTGACAAGCCGATTGACGCTGATTGCGCCGGAAAACTGACCATCCTGCCCGGCGAACGGGTGGACGAATTGCAGCAGGCGGGGCTGCGCATCCTGCAAAAGGAGCAGGGTTTCCGCTTCGGCATGGATGCCGTGCTGCTGTCGAGCTTCGTGCGGGCGGAAAGCCGCGACCGCTGTGCTGATTTCGGCACGGGGACGGGTATCCTGCCGCTGCTGCTGGCAGGCATGGGGCGCGCGAAAAGCGTCGATGCGTTTGAAATTCAGCCGGATATGGCGGATATGGCGCGGCGGAGCGTGCGGCTCAACGGGCTGGAACATATCATCCGCATCCACGCCCTGCCGGTGGAGAGTGCCGACGAGGTGCTTGCGCCTGGCAGCATCGACGTCATCGTCTGCAATCCGCCGTATGGGCATCATGGCACGACGCTGCCAAATCCGGCGCAAACGCTGTCCTTGGCGCGCCATCAGCAGAAAAGCGGGCTGACGGCATGGTTCAAGATGGCGTATCAGCTGCTGCGCGGCAAGGGGCGGATGGCGGTCATCTACCCGGCAGCGCGGATGCTGGAAGTGATGAAGGACATGGAGAAAGCCGGGCTTGCGCCGAAGCGGTTCCAGCTGATTTACCCCTCGGCGCAAAAGGCGGCGAATCTGGTGATGATTGAGGCGCTCAAGGATGCGCGCCCGATGCTGCACCCTGAACCGCCGCTGATGATTTACGAGCCGGACGGCACACTGACTGCGCCGCTGCGGAAGATTTACGCCATGGAGCGTGCATCAGGGGTTCATGCGGGCGACGGCGAAATTCAGCACGCCCGCGAACGTCACCCACAGCAGGTACGGCACGAGCAGCCATCCGGCAAGGGGCTTCTGCCGCCCGAACTGCACCGCCATGATGAAAACCAGGCAGAGCAGCAGAATCAGCCAGAAGAAGGAAAGCCCAAGCGCTTTCAGGATAAAGAACAGCACGGGCCACATCAGGTTGACGGCTAACTGGGCGATATACAGCCCCAGCAGCAGGAAACGGTCACGCCCCTGCGCGCGCAGGACGAGCCACATGCAGTACGCCATCAACGCATAGAGGATGCTCCAAACGATGGGGAAGAGCCAGCCCGGCGGCGCAAAGCCGGGTTTGTTCAGAGCGTGAAAGAAGTCCATGCCGTCGCGGGTGAGAAAGCCGACGAGCGCCCCTGCGCCAAGCGTGGCGGCTTCCAGCGCGACGAGTGAGCGCCAAGTGGCCTTTTTGCCTTGCTGCGTCAAAGTTATCGCCTCCTATGACACGGATAGCCTATGTCATCAGGCAGCGCGGCATACAGGAAAGAAGCGGAGGAAACACAGATTATGGGAAGCGTTTTGGTCATCGGCGGCGGTGCAGCGGGATTGGCGGCGGCGATTGCAGCGGCGGAATGCGGCGATACGGTCACGGTGGCGGAAAAAATGGATCGCGTTGGCAAAAAAATCCTCGCGACGGGCAATGGCCGCTGCAACCTGATGAACGCGGGTGCGCCGCGCTATCCGGGAAATGCGGCGTTCGCGGCGGATGTGCTGTCTCACTGCGGCGCAGAGGCACAGAAAGCCTTCTGGGAGCATCTTGGACTGCGGCTTCGGCAGGAAGAGGCGGGGCGCGTGTACCCCGTCAGTTCGCAGGCTTCAAGTGTGCTGGATGCGCTCCGCCTGCAATTGACCGCCCTGCATGTGCGGGTGGTGACGGGCGTATCCATCACGGCACTGCACCGCGAAAATGATGGCTGGACGGCGCTCTCGGCGGATGGGCAGCGCTTTCGGGCGAACCGCGTTATCATCAGCGGCGGCGGATGCGCCCAGCCCAAGCTCGGCAGCGACGGCAGCGCCCTGCGTCTGCTGACGAATCTCGGCTGCCCCGCGACGACTTTCGCGCCCGCGCTGACGCAAATCATCACAGATAGCACGCCAATCAAGGGGCTGAGCGGCATCCGCGTCAAGTCACAGGTGGCGGTTATCGACCGGAAAAGCGTCCTGCATGAGGAGGATGGCGAGCTGCTGTTCGCGGATTACGGCGTCAGCGGCGTGTGCGTGATGCAGTGCGCACGGTATGCAAAGGACGGGCGGATGCTTCGCGTGTCGCTGGTGAAGGGCATGGGCTTTGCGGATGCGGGCGAGTTCCGCCGGGAACTGCACCGCCGCCGGAGAGACTGGGCGCAGCGCCCGATGACGGAGATGCTGACCGGGCTGTGCGTACCGCGATTGTCGGCGGCGCTGATGCGTCAGGCGGATTGGCGCGTAACCGAAAGCAGCCTGTGCGGGCAAATGACGGCGGACATGGCGGAGCGCCTGACGAAAACGGCGGATGCGTGGCTGCTGCCGATTCGCGGCGTGAAGGGCTTCGAGAGCGCACAGGTGGCGTCGGGCGGGGCGTCGGTCGCGGATTTTGACCCGGCGACATTGCAAAATCGCCGCCTGCCGGGACTGTGCGCGGCGGGCGAGGTGCTGGATGTGGACGGCGACTGCGGCGGATTCAACCTGATGTTTGCCTTCGGAAGCGGCATTCTGGCAGGTCTGGACGGGCGAAATGCCCCGTGGACACATGAAAATGCGCAGAAAAGCTGATTTTTCTCGAAAAAAAGTGATTTTCCCTCTTGACAAATCGTTGAATCGCGCTATAATATTATCTGCTGATGCAAACGCCGCTGATAAGGCAGACGGTTGCTTCGCAGATGTGCACCATTAGCTCAGTTGGTAGAGCACCTGACTCTTAATCAGGGTGTCTAGGGTTCGAGTCCCTAATGGTGTACCACATGCCGAATCGCAATCGCGGTTCGGTATTTTTGTGTCCGGAAAACGGCACGCGCGACAAATTTTCTTCCCCAAAGGTGCGGAAAACCCTTGTCGGACAGGGCGAAAATATGGTATAATACACTGGTTGTGTCTGTAAAGGACGCTTCATTCGGTATGCCTGTCTTTTTCGGGCATATGAAGGAGGAAATGCCTTTGACCCTGCGCGAAGAAGCGCCGATGACCAAGGATGATGCACGCCGCCTGAATCCACTCCAGCTGGCGTATATCGGGGATACGGTCTATGATTTGCTGACCCGGTCGCGCCTGCTGTACCGGGGGTATAATCTGCATCACTGCCATCAGGCGGCGGTCACGGTCGTCAATGCGCACGCACAGGCGGAGGCTTTGACACGCATCGAGGGAGCGCTGACCGAGGAAGAAACTTCCATTGTCCGCCGTGGGCGCAATACCCACGCGCACCACGCTGCGCCCCGAAATCAGACCGCCATGGATTATCAGGCGGCAACGGCGCTGGAAGCCCTCGTCGGGTATCTGTACCTGACTGGGCAGGAGACGCGGCTGCTTGAACTGTTCCGAAAAAGTCAGGAGGTTGCATCATGCCCCGCTCAACCATGAAAGTCGCCTTGATTCGCCATACGCTTTCGCCGGAGGAGGTCGTGGCGCTCGGCGCTCGGCTGTGCTATTCCCGCGCGACAGTGGACAGCTTGCAGCAGCGCGTCAGCCGTGACGACCAGAGCGAGTTCGTCAGCCGGATTTTGTCGATGGGGCATGAATCCGTGCTGGAACATGCCAGCTTCACCTTTGCGATGGAGGGCGTTTCGCGCGTCCTGCTGGCGCAGATCACCCGCCACCGGCTTGCCAGCTTCTCCGTGCAGAGCCAGCGCTACGTCAGCTACGAGAAGGGATTTGGCTACATCGTTCCGCCGAAAATCGAGGCGCTGGGCGAAGACGCTGTCGCGGAGTTTGAGCGGCAGATGGACACCATGCACCAGTGGTATACTGGGTGGCAGGAGAAGCTCGGCGCGGGCGAGGGCGGCAATGAGGATGCCCGGTTCGTGCTGCCCGGCGCTTGCGAAACGCGCATGATGGTGACGATGAACGTGCGCGAGCTGCGGCACTTCTTCAGCCTGCGCATGTGCAGCCGCGCGCAGTGGGAAATCCGTGCGCTGGCGACGGAAATGCACCGCCTGTGCATGGAAATTGCCCCGGCGCTGTTTGCGGACGCGGGGCCCGGATGCCTGCGCGGCGCGTGTCCGGAAGGGGAAAAATCCTGCGGCAAGGCAGGGGAGATTCGCCGGACAAGGCGCGAATGGCTCGATTCGCTGGCAGACGAACAGAAAAAGCAGAATCAATCAACCGACAATGAATAAGAATAGAGGAATTTGAAATATGGCATACTATGACAATGCACCGTCCCACAAGCCGCAGGGCAAGAAGTCCTTTGGGCGCGAAAAGTGGGTGGAAGAAGGCTCGGAGTACCGCGGGGCGCGCCACGGCGGCAAGCGCGACGACAACCGTGCGTATGGCGAAAAGAAGTCGTTCGGCGACCGCAAGCCTTACGGCGAGAAGAAGTCGTTCGGCGACCGCAAGCCCTATGGCGAGAAGAAGTCGTTCGGCGACCGCAAGCCTTACGGCGAGAAGAAGTCCTATGACGACCGCAAGCCCTACGGCGAGAAGAAGTCCTATGGCGACCGCAAGCCCTACGAGCGCCGCGACCGCTATGATCGCCGCCCGGAAATGGCCGACGAGCGTCCGGCACCGTCCTATCGCGATTCGGAGTATCGCCCGGTGGCTGTTGCGCCCGTGATGGCGCAGCCCGTGGCGGAAGAAGCAGTGCAGGAGAACCTGCTGGCAGGGCGCAACCCGATTCGCGAGGCGCTCAAGGCTGGTCGTGATATCGAAAAGCTGCTGGTGCAGAAGGGCGAGCTGACCGGCTCTGCGCGCGAAATCGTGCAGATGGCGAAGGAAGCGCACATCCCGGTGCAGGAAGTGGAACATCAGCGCCTGAACGAGCTGGCGAAGAACCATCAGGGCATGGTGGCGTTCGCGTCGGCGTACCAGTACAGCACGGTCGAGGCGATGCTGGCGGAAGCGGAGGAAAAGGGCGAAGAACCGTTCCTGATTCTGCTGGACGGCATCACCGACCCGCACAATCTGGGCGCGATTATCCGCAGTGCCGAGTGTGTTGGCGCGCACGGCGTCATTGTGCCGGAACGCCGCGCAGTCGGGCTGACCCCGGCAGCAGTCAAGGCATCCGCGGGCGCGATTGAGCACATCAAGGTTGCGCGCGTTGTGAACATGACCCGTGTGATTGAAATGCTCAAGGCGCGCAACATCTGGACATACGCGCTGACGATGGACGGCACGGACTACGAGAAGGTCAACTTCAAGGGCGGCGTGGCGCTGGTTGTCGGCAGCGAGGGCGAGGGCATCAGCCATCTCGTGCTGGAAAACTGCGACCAGAAGGTCTCCCTGCCGATGGCGGGGCATCTGGACAGCTTGAATGCGTCCGTTGCGGCGGGCGTGGTGATGTACCGCGTGCTGTCCAGCCGCCGGGCATGAAACCGCTGCTAATTGTCGATGGCTACAACGTCATTGGCGCGTGGAGCGAGGCGGAGAAAAAGGGCTGGTCGCTGGACGAATCGCGCGACCGGCTGATGCGCCAATTGGAGGACTACGCTGGATTTTCGGGCGAGGAAATCCTGCTGGTGTTCGACGGCTACCAGTCTGAGCGCACGACGACGACGGAAGAGAAACACGGTGACTTGACGCTGATTTTCACCCGCCATGGCGAAACGGCGGACAGCTACATCGAGCGCGCCGCGGCACAGACCCCGCGCTATCGGGAACTGCGCGTCGCTACGTCGGACGGGCTGGAACAATCGCAGGTGCTGTCCAGCGGCGCGAGCCGCATGACCAGCCGGGAACTGCTGCGCGAGCTGCGAGAAATGCGCAAAAGCGGCATGTCGGCGCACCAGAATCAGCCCTACATGAACCGAAACACGATTTTTTCCCGAATGCCGGAGGACATCCGCGCACGGCTGGAAAAGCTGCGGCGCGGAGAGTGAAGCGGGAGACGCGCCCTGCGCCGCCCGAAAAGCAGGTGAACAGTTTGTCAGACGATCGAATGAATGCAATGAATCAGGACAATGACCCGATGGAGCAGGAAGAGCCGATGCTGCCGGAAGACGATGCATTTTTGCTGGATTTTCCGTTGAGACAGGCTGTGCCCGGCGAACCGGAACAGCCTGCTTCCGTGCCGCTGCTGAGCAGCAGTGCCGCCCATTCGGTCTATGAGGGCATGACGGACGAGGACGTGGTGGCGCTGTGCCGCACGGGGGACTCGGTGGCGGTGGAATATCTGCTGAACAAGTACAAGAACTTCGTCCGTTCCAAGGCGCGCAGCTACTTTCTCATCGGCGCGGATCACGAGGACATCGTGCAGGAAGGCATGATTGGGCTCTACAAGGCGATTCGCGACTTCCGGCCGGAGAAACTTGCGTCCTTCCGTGCCTTTGCCGAACTGTGCATCACGCGCCAAATTATCACTGCCATCAAAACCGCGACGCGACAGAAGCATATCCCGCTGAACAGCTATGTGTCGCTCAACAAACCGCTGTACGACGAGGAAAGCGACCGCACGCTGCTGGACGTCTGCGCTGAAGGGCATTCGTCGAACCCGGAAGAGCTGATAATCAGTCAGGAGGATTTGCGCGGTATCCATCAGCGCATTGACGAGGTGCTGTCGGATTTAGAACAGGAAGTGCTGGCAGCGTATCTGGATGGGAAAAGCTATCAGGAAATCGCGGACAACCTGGGTCGCCACGTCAAGAGCATCGACAACGCCCTCCAGCGCGTCAAGCGCAAACTCGAACGCTATCTGGAGGACATGGAAGCGCAGAACAACGACTAATACTATTTCCTGCATTCGCCTGCGCCATCTGCTCGCGCCTTGGCGCATTCTCATTTGGAAATAGTATGTATCCACATAAAAATATGCAGAAAAGCAGGAGAGAAACAATTTTCCTCTTGCTTTTTTGCGCTTTTTGCGCTATGATAGATGCCAAGAACAGACGAAGGGAGCAGAAACGCCATGCTGAACCGTTTCGCGGTTGGTTATTATTACGCGCTGCATCAAGTAAGCAGGGCGTGATTTGGCGTATTCTCCCGGAGATGAGAAAAGCGCCCTGCTGGCCAGAACATTGGCGGCGGGGCGCTTTCGCTGTTTTATACTAATTCTCATCTAAAGCATGTCATTCGCACAGCATCTTTTCCGCCCCGGCTTTGCTTCGTTCCGCTCGCGCGTACCTCCAGTACGCCTCGCTTCACTCAGCTTTGCCGGAACGAAAAATCTGCTATGCTCGATGCCATGTTTTAGAATCGAATTAGTATGATTTTTGAGAAAGTGTTAAGGGGGATGCCGAGATGGATCAGCTCGAAGCAACGGTGGAGGGGACGGTTTACCGCAATGCCGAAAACGGGTATTCCGTCGTGACGGTGAAGCCGGAGCAGAAAATAGGGCTGAGAACCGTGACGGTCGTCGGTACACTGCCGATGCTGTCCGGCGGCGAAATGGGCATCTTCACCGGGGAGTGGATAGAGCATCCGCAGTACGGGCGGCAGTTCAAGTGCCAGAAGGTGGAGCTGCAGCGCCCGACAACCCTGCAGGGCATCCTGAAGTACCTCTCCAGCGGCATCATCCACGGGGTTGGCGCAAAAACCGCGCGCGATATTGTCAACTGCTTTGGCGAAGATACGCTGAAAATCCTCGATGAGCACCCCGAACGATTGCAGGAAGTGCCCAACATGGGCAAAAAACGCTGGAAGCAGATTATTGAGGACTATCAGCAGCAGCAGAGCACGCGCGCGGCAATGGTGTTTTTGCAGACGTACGGCGTGAGCGCGTCGCTGGCGCTGAAAATCAGCAAAGTGTACGGCGAACGGACGCAGGCGGTCATCCGGGCGAATCCGTATCAGCTGTGTGACGATATTGACGGCGTGGGCTTCAAAACGGCGGACGCTATCGGCACGGCCATCGGCATCCCCCCGGACAGCGACGGGCGAATCAGCGCCGCGCTCAAGTACGTCCTGCGCGATCAGGCAGTGAGCATGGGGCATGTCTATCTGCCGATGGATGAGCTGCTGAACCGGTGCACGGCGCTTTTGCGCGTTTCGCGGGAGATGGTGGCGCATCAGCTGAAAACGATGCAGCTGCTGCGCGAACTGGTGATTTCCGGCGACGATGGCGATGAGCATGTGTACCTGCCCGCGTACGACAGCGCCGAGCGCGAGGTGGCGACGCGCCTGTGCGAATTGATGGCGTCCACCGTGCCGTCGTGCGCAACAAACGCCGAGGACAGCATCGACGCGTTTGAAGCACGGTATCATATCGAGTTCAGCCAGCGCCAAAGGGAAGCCATTTTGATGGCGCTCCGGCGCGGCCTGCTGGTGATTACCGGCGGCCCCGGCACGGGCAAAACGACCATCATCAAGTGCATTATTTCCCTCCTGTCTGAGTTCGGGGAGGTGGTGCTGTGCGCGCCGACGGGCCGCGCCGCCAAGCGCATGACCGAAACCACCGGGCATGAGGCGAAAACCATCCACCGCCTGCTGGAGTATGGCGGCGAAGAGGGGCAGTTCGGCCGCAATCAGGATACGCCCATTGAGGGCGACTGCATCATTGCCGACGAAACGTCCATGGTGGATATGATGCTCATGCGCTCCTTCCTGCGCGCGGTTGCGCCGGGTACACGCCTGATTCTCGTTGGCGACGCTGATCAGCTGCCGTCCGTCGGCGCGGGCAACGTATTGGGCGACATTCTGCAAAGCGGCGTGATTCCGTCGATTCACCTGACCGACATCTTCCGCCAGTCAGAAACGAGCCGCATCGTCACCAACGCGCACCGCATCAACGAGGGGAAGATGCCGCTGCTGAACGAGAAGAACACCGACTTCTTCTTCGAGCGGCAGATGAGCTTGCAGCAGGCGGCGGACACCATCGTCGCCCTGACGACGCAGCGCCTGCCGAGGTTCCTGAAGTTCGGCGACGACTGGCGCAGCCGCTCCGTGCGTGAAATTCAGGTGCTCGCGCCGATGAAAAAGGGCGAATGCGGCGTACAGGCGCTGAATATTCGTTTGCAGGAGGCGCTCAATCCGCCCGCGCCCGGCAAGCCGAGCATCACTTACGGGGAAACCATCTTCCGCGTTGGCGATAAGGTGATGCAGACGCGCAACGATTACGACATGGAATGGCGCAGGCGCGTGAATCTGGGCTGGGAGGACGGCAAGGGCGTTTTCAACGGCGACGTGGGCTTCGTGACGGCGGTGGATACGGAGAATCACGCGCTGACCGTCCGCTTCGACGACGAAAAGGACGCGGAATACACGGGTCAGCAGCTGGAAGACCTCGATTTAGCGTACTGCCTGTCCGTGCACAAAAGTCAGGGCAGCGAGTTCCCGGTGGTGATTCTGCCGGTGGTATACGGCCCGATGATGCTGCTGACAAGGAATCTGTTCTACACGGCGTTGACCCGCGCGAGAAAGCTGGTGGTGCTGGTCGGCAGGGAAGAGATTATCCGGCAGATGGTGGAGAATGATCACATCATGAAGCGGTATACGACGCTGAGTGACCGATTGCGGCAGGTGGCGACGATGCTGCCGAAGGTGGATGTGTTCGGCACACCCATAGAGGAGTAAAAAGAAAAGAGCAACACGCGGAAGCAGTATGAAAGAAAAGTCAACTCAATCGCGCGAAGGGGTCAAGGGGGGACTTCGTCCCTTTTCGTCTGCCCCTTGCAGGGTCAAGGGACAGCGTCCCTTGTGGGGTTTGGGGCAACGCCCCAACTGTTCCGCGGGCGACCAGTATGCCAAACGCGCTCAACAAAGGTGCAGGCAGCGAAGCGTCCCTGCCAGTAACTTTGCGCGTCCGCAGACGCGCCCCCCAAGCTGCTCTTTCCACCATCTGCGCTGTGTCGCGCCAAATGGGCGCGACCGAAGGGCATGGAAACAGACGAAGTCTGCGATTGCCCACTGGAAGCCGCTAATATGTCCAGCTTGAAAGAAAAGTCAACGCAATTCACCCCGAAAAAAAAACACCGATTTCCCAATGCTTTCACGAACAACGAAAGGAGTCCCATCACAATGCCTATCCTGCGAGGAAAAAACGTCCTGCTGCGCCCGTATCGCCGCAGCGATCTCACCGGCATTCTGTCGTGGACAAACGACACCGAAGCCACCCGTTACCTGACCGAAATTTTCGACCAGCCGTATACCGAGAAAAACGGCGAGGATTTTCTGAATTACGCGCTTTCCGGCGGCAGCGAGCGCATGATGTTCGTCATGGCTGATCCCGTGACTGAGGAATACTGGGGGCAGATTTCGCTGGAGCGCATCAGCCGCCGCGACGGCACGGCGGAAGTCGGCGTCGTGCTGGCGAAGGAGGAGCACCGCGGCAAGGGCATCGGGCGCGAGGCGCTTTCGCTGCTGCTGCGCTATGCGTTCGATACGCTGGGGCTGCGCCGCGTGGAATTGACCGTGTTCGCGGAAAACAGCCGCGCAAGGCTCTGCTACTTGAAAGCGGGTTTCATTGAGGAAGGCGTGGCGCGTCAGAAAATGTGGAAGAACGGCAAGTTCCATGACATTGTGTCCATGGCGATTCTGCGGGACGAGTGGGCGAAACGGGAGGAACAGGCATGATAGAGGGCAAGCAAATCCGCCTGCGGGCGTTTGAAGGCACGGACGCGGCGGCAAACCACGAGTTCGTCAACGACCCGGAAACCTTGCGCGGGATGATGAGCGGCATCCCGTTCCCGTCGTCCTACGCGGATGAACAGCAGTGGCTGTCCCAACAGTCCAGCTACACGCGCGGGGAGTACCAGTTCGCGGTGGAGACGGTCGATGGCGACGAGCTTGCGGGGCGCTGCGGCATCATCCGCGTGGACTGGAAGAACCGCATGGCAAAGCTCGCCATCATGATTGGCAAGCCCTACCGCGGCAGGGGATACGGCAAGGAAGCGATGGAACTGCTGTGCGACTTCTGCTTCCGGGAGATGAACCTGCACAAGCTGCGCGTGTCGGTGTTCGCGTTCAACGAAGCGGCTGTGCGGTGCTACCTGTCCTGCGGCTTCCGTGAGGAGGGGCGGCTGGAAAAGGAGCTGTGGCGCGACGGCGCGTACCGCGACGTGCTGATTCTGTCGCGCTTTGCCGACGCGTGACGGGGAAAAAACAGGCGTATCGCCCCCTTTTTGGTTCGGAATCTGTATTTTTGCGGCGGAATTGTTGACAATCGCGCTGGAAAACGGTATGATGAGAGGCGCATCGCAAAAAATATTCGGATGTCATGCCGCAAAGAAGCGGGATGATGCCTTGGAGGATTGGGCGCATGAAAAAGATTGTAACGAAGTTTGGCGGCAGCTCACTGGCGGATGCCGGACAGTTCCGAAAAGTAAAGGATATTCTGCTGCTGGACGAAGCGCGGCA